>Ga0070737_10006689_pt1 | contig 10476 bp, 2 predicted proteins | sample Coa_R1_10_FD_66438 | JGI IMG/M metagenome (GOLD analysis project Ga0070737, IMG submission 66438) | Surface soil microbial communities from Centralia Pennsylvania, which are recovering from an underground coalmine fire - Coalmine... | ecosystem: Environmental > Terrestrial > Soil > Unclassified ...
CCTCCAGGTGGTCGTCCACCACATCGTCGCCGATGGCGGCTCGAAGACGATCTTCTTCGCCGAGCTGGCCGAGCTGTATGCCGCCGCGCTCGAGAACCGGCCCTCCGCCCTGACCGAGCCACTCCTGCAGTACGGAGACTTCGCCGAGTGGCAGGTGTCCTGGCGCGAGGGCGAACGGGTCGACCGCGAGCTGTCGCATTGGACCGAGGTGCTGGCCCGCGCCCCGACGGTGCTCGAGCTTCCCGCCGACCGGCCGCGCCCGCCCGTGGCCAGCCTACGCGGCACGTGGCATCGCCAGCCGCTGCCGCCGAAGCTGCTGGCTGACCTGCAGGCCTTTGCCCAGACCCACGGGCTGACCCTGTTCATGGTCCTGCTCGGCGGATTCGAGGTGCTGCTGCACCGCTACAGCCGCCAGAGCGACCTGCTCGTCGGCACACCCGTCGATACCCGCAGCCGCTCGGAGCTCGAGGGGATCATCGGCCCGTTCGTCAACTCGGTGGTCGTGCGCAGCACGATCGGCGCCGAGACGAGCGCACGCGACCTCCTGACGCAGGTCCGTGACCGGACACTCGACGCGATCGAGCATCAGGAGCTGCCGTTCGAGCGGCTCGTCGAGACGCTCGCACCTGACCGCGACCTCAGCCGCCACCCGATCTTCCAGGTTCAGATTGCCCTCAACCCGCCGGAGGCACCCATCAGCCTCGCCGGTCTCGCGGTGGAGGAGCTGGCGACGACCAAGACGACCTCCCGCGTCGACCTCACCCTCCTGCTCCAGCCCCAGCCGGGCGGACTGGACACCGTCTGGGAGTACAGCACGGACCTGTTCGACTCAGGCGTCGTCGAGCGGATGGCCGGTCACTTCATCGCCGTCCTGGGCGCGATCGTGGCGGACCCCGAGACACCGGTGGAGGCGCTTGCCCTGCTGGGCGACCAGGAGCGAGCCGAACTGCTCGCCCGCTCGGCACGAGGTGCCCGGGAATTCGAGCCGAGCTGCCTGCACGAGCAGTTCGAGACCCAGGTGCGAATCGCGCCCGATGCGGTGGCCGTCAGGCACGAGGATCGCACGCTCTCCTACGGTGAGCTGAACGCGCGCGCCAACCGCCTAGCCCACCTGCTGCGCCGCGCCGGAGTGAAGCCCGACACCCTCGTGGCGCTGTCGCTGGAGCGCTCGCTCGACCTGATCGTCGCGATCGTCGCGGTGCTCAAGGCCGGTGGCGGCTACCTGCCCCTGGACCCCGAGCAGCCGGCCGATCGCGTGGACTTCATCCTCCGTGACTCCAATGCTCCGGTTCTGATCACCACCGAGGCCCTCCTCGACCGGCTGCCACCGCACGGAGCCCACACCGTCTGCCTCGACCGCGACCGCGCTCAGATCGAGGCCGAGAGCCCGGAGGATCCGGTCTCCGTCAATACGCCGGCTCACCTCGCCTACGTGATCTACACCTCGGGCTCCACCGGCCAGCCAAAGGGCGTCGAGGTCGAGCATCGGCACGTCTCGCGGCTGTTCGCCGCCACCGATTCCTGGTTGCATCCGGGACCCGAGGACACGTGGACCCTCCTGCACTCCTACGCATTCGACTTCTCGGTGTGGGAGCTGTGGGGAGCGCTGCTCCATGGCGGCCGGCTCGTGGTGGTCCCGGCGATGACAACCCGGACACCTGACGCGCTCGCCCGCCTGATCGCCGCGGAGGGTGTCACGATCCTCAACGCCACTCCGAGCCTGTTCCTGACCACCATGGACGAGCTGATCGCCGTCGGCAACGATCTCCCGCTCCGCCACGTCATCTTCGGCGGCGAGGCGCTCCAGCCGAGACTGCTGCGCAGCTGGTTCGATCGCTTCGGTGACGTCCGGCCGGCGCTCGTCAACATGTACGGGATCACGGAGACGACGGTCCACGTCACCTACCGCCCGCTGACGTCCGCCGACGCCGAGCGTGACGGCAGCCCGATCGGCGCCCCGCTTCCGGATCTGCAGCTCTACCTGCTCGACGACCACCTGGCCCCGGTGCCGGTCGGCATCCCGGGCGAGCTGTACGTCGGTGGCGCAGGCGTCACTCGCGGCTATCTGAACCGCCCCGCGCTGACCGCCGAGCGCTTCATCGCCAACCCCTTCGGCCCCGGGCGCCTCTACCGGACCGGCGACGGGGGACGCTGGAGCGCCGACGGCAACCTCGTGTACGAGGGCCGGCTCGACGACCAGGTCAAGATCCGGGGCTTCCGGATCGAGCTCGGTGAGATCCAGTCGGTGCTGAGCGAGCACCCTGAGGTCGGTGAATGCGCGGTGATCACGCGCGATGACGGACGCGGCACCGAACTCGCCGCCTACGTCGTTCCGGCACGCGGCGCCGCCGCCACCGCCTCCCTGCGGGAGTGGCTGCGGGGGAAGCTGCCCGAGTACATGGTGCCCGCGACGTTCACCGCCATCCCAGAGCTGCCGCTGACGGCCAACGGCAAGCTGGACCGCCGCGCACTCCCGGAGCCGGCCGCCGAGGCCGGAGGCGGAGCCGCACCGGCGTCCGCGACCGAACGCGCGCTCGCCGAGATCTTTGCCGAGCTGCTGGGCGACCACGAGTTCTCCGTCGACGACGACTTCTTCGCGGTTGGCGGGCACTCGCTGCTCGCCGCCCAACTCATCGCCAGGATCCGGGACCGCTTCGAGGTGCCGCTCCCGGTCCGGAGCGCATTCGAGTCGCCGACGATCGCCGGGCTCGCGCGAGCCCTGGACAGCCGGCTGGACGCGCCCCCGCCGGTGTCCGGCCCCTCCGGGAAGGTCGCTCCGCCCCGGATCGTCCGCCGGCGTTCGGACCAGCGCCCGGCCCTCTCCTACTCGCAGCAGCAGCTCTGGCTGATCGACCAGTGGGACCCCGGCACCCCGACATACAACGTCGCCCTGCCCTTCCGCGTCCGCGGCCCCCTCGACCTCGACGCTCTCACCGGGGCGTTGGGCCGCCTGATGGAGCGCCATGAGGTGCTGCGGACCATCGTCGAGGTCCACGACGACGAACCGGTTCCGGTGGTGCTCGACCACCCGTCGCTTGACCTGCAGAGGATCGATCTGCGCCACCTGCCGGCGGACGAGGCCGAGGCGGAGGGCATCCGCCTCGCCACCGAGCTGGCTCGGCGACCCTTCGATTTCACTCGCGACCCGCTGCTCAGGGCGACGGTCGTGATCCTCGGCGCCGGGGATGCGCTCGTCAGCCTGGAGACCCACCACATCGCCTTTGACGGCTGGTCGGAGCGGCTGCTGCTGAGCGAGCTGGCGGCCCTCTACCGAGGTGAACCGGTTCCCGCCCTCCCGATCCAGTTCGCCGACTTCGCCGTCTCGCAGCGAGAGTGGCTGAGCGGAGCAGCGCTCGACCAGGAGCTCGACTTCTGGCGCCGCCACCTGGCCGGGGCGAGGACATCTATCGAGCTACCGGCGGACCACCCACGTCCGGAGGGCCGCCGCTTCCGCGGCGCGAGCCACGACCTCAGCTTCGACCACGGCGACGCCGAGGCGGCCGCCGCGCTCATGCGCGAGGAGTCGGTGACGCCGTACATGCTCGGGCTCGCCGCCCTGAGCACGCTGCTGTACCGCATCACCGGGCAGGACGACATCCTCGTCGGCAGCCCGGCGGCCAACCGCTTCAGCGTCGAGCTCGAGAGCGTCATCGGCTTCGTCTCCAACACGCTCACCTTCCGGGTCCGCCTGGCCGGCAACCCGACGTTCCGCGAGCTGCTCCATCACGTCCGCGATATGGCGCTCGACGTGTACTCCCACCAGGGGGTCCCGCTCGAGAAGGTCGTGGAGGCCGTCCGTCCCGAGCGTGAGCCCGGGGTCAACCCCCTGTTCCAGGTCAACCTCCGGGTCAGCGGCAGGCGGCGCGCCGTCCTCGAGCTCGACGGCACGGAGATCACGCCGCTGAAGATCGACAGCGGCTACGCCCGCTTCGACCTCGCGCTCGACCTGGATGTCCTGGCGGACGCGATCGAGGGGTACTTCCGCTACAACCGCGACATCTTCGAACCCGCGACCATCGCCAGGCTGGCTGCGGAGTTCCGCGCCCTCCTGCAGCGCGCCCTGGCCGAGCCCGACACCCGACTGCTCTCCTTCGGCCTCACCCAGGACTGGCGCGGCCCAGCCCGGCCGAGCCTGCGCGGGCCCCGGCAGAGGACAATCATCGAATGACCGCGACACCGACGACCGACGCCGGCTCGACCTTCCGCCTCTCCCCCCAGCAGGCGTGCCTCCTGAGCGCCCCGGCTCCGCTCACGAGCCAGTGCGCGATCGTGGTCGAGGGTGAGGCGGCCGCGATCCACGCCGCCGTCGACCAGCTGGTCGCCAGGCATGAGATCCTGCGCAGCACCTTCCCGACACCGCCCGGCGCCCGCGTCCCGGTCGGCCAGGTCGTCCACGCGCAGCTACCGGTGGATTGGGTTTCGCGCACGGCGGACGACGGAGAGCTGGCCGACCTCCTGCGCGCAGAGGCCGCAGCGCTGGCCGCGCCCGATGCCGGACCGCCGCTGCGGGTGGCCTGCCGGCCCGAGGCCGACGGCCGGCAGCTGCTCGTCCTGACCGCCCTGGCCGCGACCGCTGACGTGCAGTCTCTGATCGAGGTCGCGACGGCAATCGCCCGCCCACCGGCCGGTGACGAGGAGCCCCTCCAGCATGCCGATTACGCCGAGTGGCGGGCCGAGCTGATCGCCGGAGACGACGTCGAGGCGCTGCGCGGCCGTGAGTTCTGGACCGAGACGCTCGATGCCACCGCGTCCACCCCGACCCTCCCCCTGGCCGCCGCCCGCACCGGAGAGACGGGCCTCGTCGAGGTCCCTGTCGCGCTTTCAGCAGACGCCCTCTCCGCCGCGGCTGAGGCACTCGGGGCGGACCCCAGCCTGGTGATCGAAGCCGCGTGGGCAACACTGCTCATCCGGATCCTCGGCGCCGAGGAGATCCTGCTCGCGGCCATGGCCGACGGACGGGCCATCCCGGACCTCTCCGGAGCGATCGGACCCTACGCTCAGGCCGTGCCCGTGGTGGTGCGGGCCACACCGGAGACCCGCTTCGCGGAGGTCGTCGACCAGGTTCGTCGCGCACGCGCGGAGGCGGACCGGCGACAGGATTACGGCTCCGAGGCTCAGCTCCGGCTGCTCCTTGAGCGTGCCGCCGCCGGGTTCGCCGCCCTGCCCGATGCCCCCGGCATCCGGGCGCTGCGGTCAGCGGTGCCCGGCACCCGCGTCGGGTTGGCCTGGAGCAACGGTCACGGGGCGCTGTGGGCCGCCCCCGAGCTGGCCGGTCCCGACGCTCTTGGCCAGCTCGGCCGGTGGCTGACCGCGCTGATCGCGGCAGCAGCCGCCGACCCGGCCGCGCTGGCTCATGGCCTGGCGCTGCTCGATGGGGATGCCCGCGCGGAGGCCCTCGCTCGCGGCGCGAGCGACGAGGGGCCGGACGCGTCGGTTCCCGTGCATCGCGCGTTCGAGCGGCAGGCCGCGCAGACGCCGGACGCTCCCGCCGTGGTGGCCGCGGACGGCACCCTCAGCTACGCGGAGCTCAACGCGCGCGCCGACCGGCTCGCGGCCGAGATCGCCGCAACCGGCATCACTAGCGGCGCCCCGGTGGGGCTCTGCCTCCCGCGCACCTCGGAGCTGCTCGTCGGTCTGCTGGGCATCCTCAAGAGCGGATCGCCCTACGTCCCGCTCAACCCGGGCCATCCGACGGACCGCCTCGAGCTCCAACTGGAGGAGGCCGGCGCCGAGCTGCTCATCTCCGAGACCGGCCTGACGCGCCGGACGCCGGCCGCAAGCCCGGCGTCCGACCCCGCCGAGCTCGCCTACATCATGTACACCTCCGGATCGACCGGGACTCCCAAGGGCGTCGCCGTCACGCACTCCAATCTCGCCGCCTACACGGCGGCGGTGGCCGAGCGCATCGGTGCCACGCCGGGCATGGCCTTCGCTTCGGTCTCCGAGGTCAGCACCGACCTCGGGAACACCGTGATCTTCCCGGCGCTGACGACCGGCGGCCTGCTCCACCTGATCGACGCCGAGACGGTCATGGACGGCACCGCCCTGGCCGCGCGCTCGTCCGCGCAGCCGATCGACGTCATCAAGATCACGCCGACGCATCTGCGCGCGCTGCTGGATGCCGATGCCGGGATCCTGCCCCGGCGGTGGCTGATCGTTGGAGGCGAGGCGTTCAGCTGGGACCTCGTCGACCGGATCCGCGCGGCCGGCGCCCAGTGCCGGATCCTCAATCACTATGGGCCGACCGAGACGACCGTCGGCTGCTGCACCTTCGAGGTGACCGCGGACGACGCCGTGACTCGCGGGGCATCGGCAACGGTGCCGATCGGCCGTCCCCTCCCGGGAGCCCGGGTGTACGTTCTTGATACGCACCGCGAGCCGCAGCCGCTCGGCGTGCCCGGCGAGCTGTGGGTGGCCGGGGCCGGTGTGGCTCGAGGTTACGTGGGCCGCCCCGAGGAGACCGCGGAGCGATTCCTGCCGGCGGCAGACGGCCACGGAAGGATGTACCGGACCGGCGACCGGGCCCGCTTCCTCGGCTCCGGAGACGTCGAGTTCCTGGGCCGCGTCGACGACCAGATCAAGATCCGCGGCTTTCGCGTGGAGCCGGGCGAGATCGAAGCACGACTGGCCGGCCATCCGGGCGTCCGCCACGCGGCGGTGGTCGCGCGCCCTCACCCGGCCGACGGCGAGCTGTCTCTGGTGGGGTACGTCGTCGGCTCCCCGGCCCCGGACGCCGCCGAGCTACAGGCATTTCTCGGCCAAACCCTGCCGGAGCACATGATCCCGACGCGGCTCATTTCCATCGAAGCGATGCCCCTGACCCCCAGCGGGAAGGTCGACCGCCGCGCACTTCCCGATCCGGCAGAGGTCGAGGCCGAGCGGACGGCGAACTTCGTCGCTCCCCGGGACGAGCTCGAACAGGCGATCGCGGACATCTGGTGCGAGCTGCTCGGCGTCGATGAGGTCGGAGTCATGGACGACTTCTTCGCCCTCGGCGGCCACTCGCTGCTGGCCACGCAGGCGATCATGCGGGTCAGGCGCCGCTACGGCAACGTGCCCCTCGGGGCGATGTTCAACGCGCCGACGATCGCCGCGCTGGCAGAGGCGATCCGCGAGCGCGGCTGACGCGCGAGCACAGCTGACGCGCGAGCGCAGCTACGCGCGGGCCGCAGCCGATGCCCGACGGTCAGCCCTTGACGACGAGCTGCTGCGCCTTGGTGTGCTGAGAGGCGTGGTACCCAGGAACGGTCAGGCGGGTCCCGATCACCTCGGCGGTGACCTTCCGGTGCTTCGCCAGCGCCTGACGTACGCGCTTGCGTTCCGTCTTGCTCACCAGCAGCTTGAACCTGATTGGACGGTTCGGCTTCGCCTGGGTCGGCTTTCCGGTGGTCCAGTGCGAACTGTGGCCGATCTGGATGGCGGCGAACACATCCAGCACCGTCCCGACATTGGCTCGAATTGACGCGATCAGATAGCCCCGCTTGATGAGCTTCGGCTGCCGCGAGACGGTGAGCTTGAGGATGATCGGCGTGCGCGACGACACGACCGGCGCAGAGGCGGGGGACGAGGCGGTCCTCGTCCCGTTGCGGTTCGTCGCGGTCACCGTCAGCTTCACGCGGTGCCTCTGGTCCTTCCTGGTGAGCCTGTAGCTCAGGTGGGTCGCGCGGGGGATCGATTGGCAGCGCGCGCCGCGCATGTTGCAGCGCACCCACTGCACAGTGGTCGTCGGCGTCTGCGCGCTGGTGTAGGCCGACTTCGGAAGCGTCGCCCACGTTCCGGGTGTCCCCACCAGCTTCTGCCCGACCTTCGTCGTTCCCATCACGGCGGGGCGAGTCAGGGACTTCGGCTTGACGCAATAGGCGGGAAGCGTGCCCGTAGACGGACAGGTGGTGACCACGGCCGTGGTGGCGGACGTGGCCGTCGCCGAGCCGGCGCCGTTGCTCGCCGTGACCACCACGCGCAGTGTGGAGCCCAGATCGGGGCTCCCCACCGGATAGGTCTGCGTTGGCGTCTTGAGCACGGTGCAGTTCGCGCCCTGGGCATCGCAGCGCTGCCACTGGTAGCTGTAGGTGAGCGGTGCGGTCCCCGTCCAGGTTCCCACGTTGGCGGTGAGGGTCCCGCCCTCCAGCGTCGATCCGGTCACGGTGGGCAGAGCGGTGTTGGCTGGCGGGCTCTCGAGCTCGAGCGCTGAGATCGTGCCGGTGGCCTGCGGGAACGGCGGGTAGTTGGAGCTCGTCTGTGACGAGAGCCCCGGTGAGGAGGCGATGACGTACTGGTTGCCGGCCTGGTTCATCAGGTCCAGCCCGCTCGTTCCATACAGCTGTGATCGGCTCACGGTCGAGGAGATCACGATCGGGTCAGCGGGAACGGTCACGTCGATGTCGGTGATGGCATTCGCGTTATGGCCGGCCACGTAAGCCGTGTTTCCGGACACGCGGACGCGGTACCCGCCGACCATCCCGGGCGCGGTCACCCTGCCGACGACGGTCGGAGCAAGGGGGTTGGAGATGTCGACGACCGTGAACGTCCCGAGTGAGTTCTGGTTGATGACGTATGCGTAGTTGCCCTGGATGGTGACATCGGACGGCTGCGGGAAGTCGGTGGTGTCCCTGACACCGCCCTGGGTGCTGGTCCAGACCGCCTTCGGGCTGGCCGGATTCGAGATGTCCACGACCGTCAGCGCCTGGCCGTAGAACGAGGTGACGTAGGCGTAGTTGCCGGAGACGGCCACCGCCGTGGGGTGGTCGAGGTCCTCCACCGATGTCGCGTTGGCGACCGTGCCGGTCAGCGTGGGCGCAGCCGGGTTGGTGACGTCGATCACCGCGAGGTCGTTGCCGACCGAAGGATCGGGACAGGGTTGACCGCTGAGGCAGCCCTGTGCCGCCACCAGCGCGTAGCTGCGGCCGTTGATCGTCGTGACCGTCACCCCGTAGGCCCCGAACAGGCTGCTGCCGGCCGTGCCACCGTCACTCGAGTCCGCTATGGAGCCGAGGTACTGCGGCACAGCGGGGTTCGTCGACACGTTGAACAGGCTCAGCGCATTGCCGGTGCCGTTGTCGTTGTTCGTGGTGGAGGCATTGATGTTCTTGCTGACCACATACGCGATGCCGTTGAAGATGTTGATCGTGGAGGATCCGTCTAGCTCGGCCTGACCGAGCGGAGGGCCGGCCTCGCCCACGATGGTGGGATTCGTGGGATCGGCCAGGCTGATGGCGGCCAGATCGTTGTTCCGGTAGGAGGGCGCGTACGCGTACCAACCCTGCGCGGTGTCCTGCGTCGCGACGGCGATCGTGGCATCCAGCGAACCCGCATAGCTCCCGCTGCTCGGACTCTGCACCGCGCCGACGATCACCGGGACCTGGTCCTGAGCGGCGGCGGCAGCAGCCACGCCACAGGCAAGCGCCAGCACGACCGCCAGCACCACAGCGCCCAACGTCCGGCTGAATCTCGTCCTCATCCCTGGCATCCCTCCGCGACAGTGTCCGTGCTTAAACCCGCGCGCACAACCCCAGTTGCGGTCCGCTCCATCAATCAGCGGACTCTTCACCGGCCAGCAATCGCTCGGCGTCCTCCTCCGAGAGACCCTCCAGCTCGGCCAGAAGCGCCGCCGTGGCATCTCCCTCCGAGTCGCCCATCGCCCGGACGATCTCAGCCGTCAGAGCCTCGACGGTGGGGTGGGTGAACAGGATGTGGAGCGGCAGGTCGATCGCAAAGTCGGTGCGGATGTGCGCCACGACCTGGGTGGCCAGCAGCGAGTGTCCGCCGACGTTGAAGAAGTCGTCCTTGACCCCGACCTGGGGAACTCCCAGCACACGCATCCAGATCGCGGCCACGGCCTCTTCCATGGGAGACCGGGGGGCGATGAACTCCTCGGCCGGCGCCGCGACGTCAGCCGGATCGGGCAGCGACTGAAGATCGATCTTCCCGCTCGGGGTGCGCGGCAGCGAGTCCACAACGACGATCGCCGCGGGGACCATGAACTCCGGGACCCATTCCCCGACGTGCGCCGCGAGGGCATCCGGGGTCGGACGGTCGGCACCACCGGCGGCGCCCACGTAGGCGACCAGGCGGGCATCGCCCGCCGGACTCGCCTGGGCGACCACGACCGCGTCCTGCACCCCGGCATGCGAGCGCAACGCGGCCTCGACCTCGGCCGGCTCCACCCGGTAGCCACGGATCTTGACCTGCTCGTCGACGCGCCCGATGAACTCCAGCTCGCCGCTGGGCAGCCAGCGGACCAGATCGCCGGTGTCATACATCCGGCGTCCCGGGCAGAACGGGTCATCCGAGAACCGCTCGGCGGTCAGCTCCGGCTGCCCGACGTATCCGGCGGCCACGCCGGCGCCGGCGATGTACAGCGTGCCGGGAACGCCCACGGGTACCGGCTGGCGCTGCTCGTCGAGCACGTAGACCGCGGCGCCCGCCAGCGGCCGTCCAATCGGTACGGTGCCCGGGCGGTGCTCCCGGCTGGTGTCG
>Ga0070737_10006690_pt1 | contig 10475 bp, 11 predicted proteins | sample Coa_R1_10_FD_66438 | JGI IMG/M metagenome (GOLD analysis project Ga0070737, IMG submission 66438) | Surface soil microbial communities from Centralia Pennsylvania, which are recovering from an underground coalmine fire - Coalmine... | ecosystem: Environmental > Terrestrial > Soil > Unclassified...
AAGCACCCGCCTTAGAGCGAGCGGCCGGCGAGCCATGCGGCGATGTGCGGCCAGGTGGTGCGATGCGCGCTGCTGCCGGCCATGATGCCGATGTGGCCGCCGGGAATGCGGTAGACCTCCTTGTCTTTGCTGGATACCTTGTCGAGAATCGTCTCCGATTGGCAGGGCGGAGTAATGTGATCCGCGGCGGCAATCACAGTCAGCAGGTTTGCTTTAATCCGCGCCAGGTTCACGATCCGGTTCCGAATCTGCAGCCGGTTCTCGATCAGCTCGTTGTTGCGGTACAGATTCACGATCAGTTGCCTGTATGCCGCGCCGGCCATCGGAATCGTATCGGTGACCCAGGTGTTCATTGCCTGCCAGCTTTCGACCGCGCGGGGATCGTCGAGATTGTCCCAGAGTTTGCAAAAACTGGCGATATAGTTCTCGACCGGCCGCAGAGCGCGGGCGCCGTAGTCGATCATTTCTCCCGGCATGTTCCCGAACTCCGCCAGCAGTTTGTCGACATCGAAATACTTTTCGTCGAGCCAGCGCGCAAAGGTGATTCCTTCGCGATTCGAAAAGTCGAGCGGCGCAGTGAGCAGCAGCAGGTTGCGCAATCCGTCATCCGGTAGCATGGCCGCATAAATCGTGGTCAGAATCGCGCCAATGCACCAGCCCAGCATGCTGAACTCGTCTGTCTCCGCGATGGTCTTCATCTTGCGAATGGCGCGAGGAAGGTATTCGAGAGCGTAATCGTCGAACTTTAAATGCCTGTCTTCATATCCGGGCGCGCCCCAGTCGAGCAGATAGACATCGAATCCGCGGCCGATCATGAACTCGACAAAACTGTGCCCCGGCCGCAGATCCAGGATCGACGGGCGATTCATGATGGCAAACACCAGCAGCAGGGGAATGCGAAAGCGCGCTTCGGCGGAGACAACCGGTATATAGCGATAGAGGCGGGCCTTATTCAGTTCCCATACCGTTTCTTTCGGCGTCAGCGCGATCTCTGCCTTTGAGAACAGCGCCTTGTTGAACTTGTACACTCGTTCTTCGAATCCGGCCATTCGATCCGGAGCCGCTTCCTCGAGCATTTCCACTCTCCCTTCCCCGCTGCCCGGCGGCCGCTCCGTGGCCCGGCGGGCTGCGGCCGGTTCATGGCGCCGGCCGGCAGTCTGCGCGGCCCACGAAAAGCCGTCGCCTACTTTGGCGAACCGTTTCCTTCACAAGCGTCGCGCCGCGAAGAGCGATGAACGGCGTCCGCCTTGGGGTGAGAGTTCGCTGGGCCCTTGGCCACGGGCTGGCTCATGGCCGCCAGTTCTTTGGCAAGATCATCGAGCTTCGCGTCCATATCGTCGAGGCGCATTTCCACGCTGGCGAAGCGCTCGGCCAGGCTCGCCACTTCCTGCCGCGAGGGGAGCGAAAGCTGCTGCATCGTCTGCAGCATGCTTTTCTCGAGCGCCTCGCGGAATGGGGCCGACGCCGTCAGGTAGCAGTCCAGCATCGCGCCCGTGGCCTGAGCGTAGCTCTCCGTATTCACAACGCCAATCATGGCCTTCGACAGGCTTTCAAGGTATGCATCGCGCATCTCGCGAAACGGCTCGAAGGGATTGTAGGTTTTCTTTTCCCCGGTGTTCGACTCAGCCATAGGCCACACTCCGAATGCTTGGAAGCATACACCCGAATTGCTCGCCGGGCCGCGATTTTACGACAGAATCTGCCCGCTCCGCCTCCGGCGAACGCTCCCGGCTTCGGCCGGGTTTTCCTGTTTTGCCGCACAAAGTAAGATCGCCCGCCTTGCGAGAGCGGGTTTACAGGGCAGCCACCTTTTCCGGCGACGGCGCCCGCCGGCCGCGCGCGGTTTCGAGCAAATCCTTCTGGGCGTTGATGACGGTATCGACGCTGCGCTGAATGCTTTCGGTTACGGCCTCGGCGCCCGGGCTTGCGAACCGTTCGCGCGCGTTCTCAAATGCCGATTTGGTTTCGGTGACTGTCGCTTCGGCAACTTTCTTTTGCGCCGCCACCGACCGCTCGAAGCTCTGCTGAGCGAATCTGGAGATGGAATCGGCCGATTTGCTGGCGGTCGCCGTGCGCTCCTTCACCATCTCGACAAAGGCTCGCGCCTGGTCGACCGCCAGGTTGATCGCCGTCTTTTGAGCCTCGGCGAAGCGCTCCAGCGTGCCGGCGGCATCGTCATACGCGCTCATGCCCGAGACCCAGGGCAGCTTCTCCGACGCCTGCTTCCACAGCTCGATCGTTTCCCTGTTTTGCTGCACTGCACACTCAATGCAGCGGTTCTGAAGATCGGCGATCCGTTCCACGCCTTTCCTGTAGAGAACGGCGGCGCTCTCGAACAAGTCGCTGTTTTTTGCGTGGTCGGCGGCCGGAACATCCCGGATCGGCCTTGAGGATGTGCTCATCTCCGTCTCCTTTCGTAGCGCAAATATGCTGCAGTGCAGCATTAACTCCATAGTACACCCGAAGCAGACTCTGTCAAGGCGTAAAATGAAGTTCTCACCATGCCGAAGACCGTCCTCATCAAGAAATACGAAAACCGGCGTCTGTACGATGTGACCAACAGCCGGTATGTGAATCTCGACGACGTAGCCCGCATCCTGCAGCAGGGCGACGACGTACGGGTTGTCGACGCCGCGACAGGCGATGACATTACCCGCCTGATTCTCACGCAGATCATTGTGGAAGGGGCCAAGACCCCCGATTCCGGTTTTCCGCTCGACATCCTCCGCGACATGGTCGTCGCCTCGGGCCGCGCCAGTCAGGAGAGCGCGATCCGCTACACCAGGGCCATGCTCGATCTCTACAAAAGCACCTACCGGGCCATGTCGCCGGCATTCAACCCCTTCGATTTCATGCAGGCGGCCGGCGTTGCGGCAAAGCCAGCTGCGCCGCGGCGGGAGGAACCGATTCCGGAGCAGGAGACAGGCTCCGATCAGGACGAAGTAACGAGGCTGAAGCAGAGGCTTGCGGATCTGGAAAGACAGGTGTCCACGCTTGCCGCGGGAAAGCGGCAGGCGAGAAGAGCCGCGCCGAAACCTCCGAAACCCCGTCGATCGAAGGGGAAATGATCGCGGAAGGACGATCAGGGCTTTTCGGAGTCCGTGCAGATCGAAGCAAAGCGCGCAGGAAGTTTATTTTTGAGAAGCCTGCGCAGGTATGACGCCCCTCGATGCGCGGACTCGATGCGCAGACTCGATGCGCAGATGTGCGGTCCGGCTTTTCAGGCCCTCGAAACCAGCCCGCTGCGCAACGAACTTAGACTTCGCGCGCTCTGCTATCCTGAATAGTTTACGCAGGGTGGAGACGGAGATGCCGGAACACAGGGCGCGCAAGCATCATCAGGACCGGGTGGCCGAGGCGCTGCGCGAAGAGATCGGAGCCATGATCGAAGGCGAGCTTTCCGATCCGCGCATTGCCTTCTGCTACGTGAGCGAGGTGGCCCTCAACCCCGGCGGCAAATCGGCCCGCGTCTATGTCGCAGTGGACAACGCCGTTGCCGATATCGGCAAAGCCGAAGCACAGACGATCGCAGCTCTCGAGTCCGCCAAAGGCTACATCCGCTACGAGCTGAAGGAGCGGATGGGTGTGCGTCATATTCCCGATCTCAGTTTTCTGGCCGACCGCTCCGGGCGCTTCCAGGCAAGAATCGAAGAACTGCTGCAGCGGGCCGGCAAGTCCGCACGCCGGGCCGAGCGGCAAAAGCCGCCGGCGAGCGATCCGGCCACGCCGGACAGCGAGGCCCCCCGCCCGTGACGCCGCAGCCCGTCCTCTCTCTTTTCTTTTGGGATTAGCCCTCGCCGATCTGATAGCCTTGAGCCTGATTGCACACGGAGAAGTGACTCTTCCGGGAAGACCGGGCGTTTTCCGAGTCTCCGGAATACTACCTGCTTCGTTTTTTGCGGTCTGCCTGCCTTGCTGCCCGCAGGCCGGCCTGTGTTGTTGGAGAGCTGCTGAAAATGGGATCTGAAGGGGAATCGCCTGTGACCCCGGATCTGCCGCAGGAGAATACTCTGCAAAGCCGCGGCAGAAGTTTTCTTGCCTGGGCAACCACCCGCGAAGCGGTGGTCTTTCTGGCGTTTACGGTATTTTTTTTGCTGTATGGCGTTGTGCCGATCTTCGGCGGCGACGGCATGGGGCTGGTAGGCGCCGACGAGCCGCGCTACGCCCAGATCGCCCACGAAATGCTGGTGCGCTTCGACTCCGCCCATACGCTGAAGGGCAAGTTAAGCGCCTGCGTTACGCCCTACCTCTATGGCCGCCCCTGGCTGGAAAAGCCGGCGCTCTACTACTGGCGGGCCATGTTTCTGTTTCAGGACTTTGGCGTGCATGACTGGAGCGCGCGGCTGCCCTCGACCACCTTCGCCTTCGTCATGGTCTGCCTCATCTACCTGCACATGCGCCGGTTCCGGCCGGGCGGCCATCTGGATGCGGCGCTGATCACGGTGGCCTGCGCCGGCATCATTGGCTTTTCGCGCGGCGCCTCGACCGATATGCAGATGGCCGCGCCGCTCTGCATCGGGTTGCTCGGCTGGTATGCCTGGTACGAGACCAATTCCAAATTCTGGCTCTACGATATCTACTTTTTCACCGGCCTGGCGACGCTTGCCAAGGGGCCGGTGGCGCCGTTTCTGGCTTTCCTCATCATTGCCGCCTTTGCCCTGCTGCGCAAGGAGTGGCAGATCGTTCGCCGCACGCTGTGGTGGCCGGGCATCGTGCTCTACTTCGCGATGGTGCTGCCGTGGTTCATCGCCGTACAGCACCAGAACCCAACCTTCTTCCGCGAGTTTTTCCTCGAGCATAATCTGGAGCGTTTTGCTACCGACCGCTACCGGCACGAGCAGCCTTTCTGGTATTACCTTGCTGTCGTCGTGCTGGCGGTGATGCCGTGGTCTGTGGTTGCGATGCGCGCGCTGTTGGACGGCATTCAGACTTCGGTGGCCGAGTGGCGTCTGCGCCATTCCAGGGCCGGCAAGCCAGTCCCGGTCAGCCGCCCAGGCGACGCTTTCCCTGAGTTTCTGGTTCTCTGGGCTCTGATTCCGATCATCTTCTTCAGTTTTTCGCAATCAAAGCTGCCGGGCTACATCCTGCCTTCCATTCCGCCTATTACGATTCTTACCGGCGATTTTCTTTTCCGCCGCCGGCAGGGTCTGCCGGATGCGAATTCACCGCATCAAAATCCGGCCAATCTGACTGCAGCCGGTTCCGGCGGCCTTAATTCCTGGATTCTTTTTGGCCATTCGCTCGTGTGCGGGATCATGACGCTGGCTGCGCTGCTGCTGCCATGGTTCATTGCCCACGGCGAAGCCATGCCGCCGGGGCCGGTGATCGCCGCCTCCGGCGTGGCTGCCCTGGGAGCCGCTCTGCTGATCCTGATCGTCGTCAATGCATTCGGAATCCACCGGCTCCGCCTGGTTACCTGCTCGGTGCTGGTCATACTGATGTTGTTTCTCTATGGGGTCGGTCCGTTCTTCGGCATTCCCGCCATCGCTTCGACCAAGCGCGTCATCTATCTGCTCGACCGGACCTACTCAGCGCGGCCGCTGGCCCAACGGCTCGCTTCCATTGCGCCGCCAGACTGCACGGTCGCCGTCTTCCGGGTGCGCCGCGATATCGAGTACGGCCTCTCCTTCTATCGCAATCGCGAGGTGGTGAATTACGAGGAAAGCGGCGTGCCCGACGAACAGCACCTGCTGGTGGTGCGCGTCACCGGACGCCACGGCGCAGACCTGCATACCCAGGCTGCGCTCGAAGAGTATCTCGAAGGCCGCCGTTATGAAGAACTCTTCGGCTGGCCCGAGCAGGGGCTGGAAGTGTACCTTGTCGGGAAGCGCTGAGGAGCGTACTCGCGCAGCCAATCGCACGCTGCGGGTTTGACGCGAATCGGGCTTGCGCAGGGTCCGCGGTCATGGCAAAGTTGCCGCATGGCTTTGCGGGGCGCATCGCATCCGTTTTGGCTCATGGGCGAGCAACTGCGTCTAACCGGACAGAGAAGCATGGCAACCGGCACAACCATCGAAATCCTCGACCTGCGGCACTTTGCCTCGCACAAGCTGCGCCACGTGCTGGAGGCCGAGGGAGAACTGTGGCGGCAGCGCCTGCACTGGGATTACCGCGCATCCGCAAGGCTGCTGATGCAGTACCTCGACAGCCACATGCTGCCCGGCTATGCCGCACTCGAGGCCGACCAGCCCGTCGGCTACGTCTTCAGCGTTTACGAGGAGACCAAAGCGGTGATCGGCGAGGTGTTTGCGCTGCCGGCGCCCGGCGCAGAGATCGGCGCGCCTGAAGGCCCCGGTCCGGCGCGCGCTGTCGAAAATACGCTGCTCCGGCACCTGCTCGAGCTGCTGGTCAATTCGCCGCAGGTGGAGCGCATCGAGTCGCAGCTCCTGCTGCACCCGTCCGGCTCCCACGCGGCAATCTTCCGCGAGTGGGGGTTTGAGGTCTTCCGCCGGCTCTATATGGTTCAGGCGCTGCGCGGCCATTGGACGCAGCCGCAGGCAAATCTGCCTGCTGGACTGGAACTCCGCGCCTGGAGCGAAGAAGACCTGGCGCCCGCCGCGCGGCTCATCTGCGAGGCGTATCGAGGCCATCCCGACAGCATGATCAACGATCAATACCGCACCATGCACGGATCGACGCGCTTTCTGAACAATATCGTGCGGTATGCCGGCTGCGGAACGTTCTCGGCGCCTGTTTCGCACGTCGTCGTGGACCGCACCCGGCGCGAGCCGGTTGCGCTCATCCTGGGTTCGCGCGTGAGCCCGCAGAGCGGGCATATTACGCAGCTTTGCGTTCATCCCGCTTACCGCCGCCAGGGCCTGGCGCGGCTGCTGCTCTCGATTGCCGCTTTCGGCTTCATGCGCCAGGGCGCAACGGAGATTTCGCTCACCGTAACCGAGGCCAACGCTCACGCCATCGAACTCTACCGGCAGGAGGGCTACGCCTGCCTGCATGCCTTTGATGCATCCGTCTGGGAGCGCAGGCGCAATGGAGAGTGCATCCGGCCTACGGCGCGATGAAATACATGACCCAGCTCAGCACGATGACCGAGCCTACAAACAGCGCGAAGCAATAAGCGCCGTAGTAGAACATCCGACGCGGCGTTTCGCGCTGGGTGATGCCGAAGACCGTGGACGCAAACAGCGCGAACAACAGAACCGCCAGAAAATGCGAGGGACGGAACACTAGGACGCTTTCCTCCCGGTTCGCAGATTGTGCGCATCGACGGCGGCAATCACGTTCAACAGGCCCGCGACAACGATGAACTTGGTGCCGTAGTCGGCCGTGGTCACCTGCACCGGCGCAGCCCCCAGCCCCAGCGTCCGGCCCACGAAATACATCAGGCCATTGCCCAGGTCGCCGGCCAGTCCGAGCAGATCGAGAATATCCTGCGCGCCGGCGTAAAGCTTGCCGTGCATGGCCAGTCCGAGCGCAAACATGCATACGACCGAAGAGGCGATCAGCAGCCCGCGAATCCATTTGCCGATAAGGAAATGCCCGGCTCCGGGCGCCAGCCACCCGGCGATCAGCGGCAGATAGACAAACCCCTGGGCAACATTCTGATTTGCGACCTTGTCTGCGGCGGCCTTGTTGGGCGTGGTTGCCATTCTTTTTTGACTATAGCGCATGGACCCTGCCTGCGCCGCAGAGGTGCACTCCGGGCAGAACCTGATATAAGGTTGGGAGTTCATTTTCCGGCTTTGGAGGTAGTCCAGGCGATGTCTTCACGCCAGTCCGCACTTCTCGGCTTGTTTATGTTCTTCGTCCCGGCCTTCGGCGTCGGCCGCGCCCAGCCGGCTCCCCGGCCGCAATGGATCGGGGCCTGGGCTGCGTCGCCCATGCTTGCCGACGGCGGCTTTCGCGCACGGCCTTTCTGCGGAACCACGCTGCGCGAGATCGTGCACCTTTCCGTGGGCGGCCCGCAGATCCGCATCCGCTTCACGAATGAGTTCGGCTCCGATCCATTGACGATTGCCGATGCGCATGCTGCGCTGAGCGCCGGCGGGGCGAAGATTCAGCCGGGCAGCGATCGTCCCATCACCTTCGCCGGCTCGTCGACGGTGCGGATTCCTCCCGGCGCCGTCATGTATTCGGACCCCGTCGATCTGGCCGTTGCGCCGTTTTCCGACGTCGCCGTGAGCTTCTACATCCCCTCGCAGATTATGCGCGGCGAGACCTTCCACGACTTCGCCGACCAGGACAACTTCGTTGTCGCCGGCGACGTTGCGTCGTCGGTCGATCTGGCGCAGGGAGCCGCAGAGCCAACGGTCCTGGGCTCATGGTATTTCCTCGACGGCGTCGACGTGCCGGCCGCGGAGGATTCGCGGGCCATCGTCGCGCTGGGCGATTCGATCACCGACGGAGCACACTCCACGCGCAACGCCAACCGCCGCTGGCCGGATTTTCTGGCTCAGCGCCTGCAGCAGGACCCGAAGCTGAAGACCGTGTCCGTGCTCGACGAGGGCATCGGCGGCAATCGCGTGCTCAACGACGTGTTCGGACCGAACGCCCTTGCCCGTCTCGATCGCGACGTGCTGGCGCAGAACGGGGTGCGTTACGTGATCGTGCTTGAGAGCATCAACGACATCGGACGGCTGGCGCACCTTTCGGCGCCAGAAGACGATGTCACAGCCGCACAGCTCGAGGCCGGCCTGCGCCAGATTGCCGAAACTGCGCACGAGCACGGCATCAGGGCGATCGGCGCGACGCTTACGCCCTACGGCGGCGCGGGCTACTACTCCGAAAAGGGCGAACAGGTGCGCGAACAGGTGAACGAGTGGATCCGCACGAGCGGAGTCTTCGACGGGGTGGCCGATTTCGACAAGGCTACGCGCGACCCGCAGAACCCGAATCGTTTTGCCGCGCAGTGCGACTCCGGCGATCATCTCCATCCCAGCGACGAGGGCTATCGCGCTATGGCGGCCAGCATCGATCTCAGGCTGTTCGCAAAATAGCTGCCTGAGATTCCCTCATCCCTGCGAGTGGATGCCGGGCGTTCGCTGCCCGGCATCCGGAATTAAATCCGCACCAGCTCCCGCTGAATCCTGCCTGTCACCCAGGCGCGTCCGGGCGCGGTCATCATGTTCACTTCGCTGCGGATGCCGAACTCGGGAAGATAAATTCCCGGCTCAACCGAGAAGCACGTGTACGGCAGGATGCGGCGCTGGTCATGCGCCTCGAGGTTATCGAGGTTTGCGCCCGAGCCGTGCAGCTCATGCGCGATATTGTGGCCGGTGCGATGCGTAAAAAAATCGCCGAAGCCGGCGTTGCGGATCACCGCGCGTGCGGCATCGTCGGCTTCGAAGCCGCGAATCTCGCGATTGGCGGCAAACGCGCTCTCAATTGCGGCGATGGCGGCATCGCGCGCTGCGCGCACGGTCTCGAAGATCTGCTGCTCGCGCGCGGTGGGCTCCCGGCCTACGACGCCGGTCCAGGTAATGTCGTAGAAGACCGTCCCCGGTTTGTCGATGCGGCCCCAGATGTCGATGAGCACGAAATCTCCGTTGCGGATGGGCGACGAGCGTTCGGCCGTCGGCTCGTAGTGCGAATCGGAGCTGTTGGCGTTGGCGCTTACGCTGGGCCCGACTTCCCAGACGAGCCCCTCGCGCCGCAGGGCCTCTCTCAGCCATTGGGCGATTTCATATTCGGTCGTCCCGCCATGTTTCGATCCGGCCGGCCTCGCGCGGCGGCCGATTTCTTTCCAGCCCTCGGCAAGGATGGCGTCGATGGCGCGCTGCGCGATCTGATGGCTCTCGCGCTGTTCTTCGCTCAGCACGGCCTCGAACTGGCTTACCAGGTCGGCCGAGCTGACGATCTCCTTGCCCAGCGAACGGAGAAATTCCACCGTGCCCGCATCGACCATCGAGACATACATGATGTCGTTGTTCGGCGAGTACTGCATGGCCAGGCGGCGCGCGCCCTCGAGCATTTTCCCGATGCCGGAGCGCAGCTCCTGCCAGCTTGAATACACGGCCTTGCTGCCGGGCAGTGCGTCCAGCCGCCCCTGCTCGATGCGGTGGACCAGCCGGCGCGGCTCGCCCGCGGCCGGCACGAAGTAGTACCAGCGGCGGCTGACGAGGACGTTTGCGTCGAGCCCCAGGATGCGGCCGGCGATGGGATCGCGGTGGTGGTGGTCGTAAAAAAGCCAGCCGTCCAGGCCTGCCTCGCGCAGGGCGGCCTGCATCGCGTCGAGATTCATACTGGCATCATAAGTCAGCGCGTGCGCGGCTTGCGCCCGCCGGGAGGCGCAGGGACGGCCCTCCCGACGCTACTGCCTTTCGATCACGTAGGCAGGATCGATCGAGCCGTGCAGAGCCGCGTCGAATGCCGCCCACGCGCAGGACATATCTTTGCCGCTGCACGCGGGAACGAAAATTGGCGCAGAGGCCGGCGGATTCGCCGGGCTGAGCGGCTGAGCCTGGCGCATCTGTTCGAGGGTCTGCGCAGTGTATTCCATGCGCACAAATCTCCGGCCG
>Ga0070737_10006692_pt1 | contig 10474 bp, 10 predicted proteins | sample Coa_R1_10_FD_66438 | JGI IMG/M metagenome (GOLD analysis project Ga0070737, IMG submission 66438) | Surface soil microbial communities from Centralia Pennsylvania, which are recovering from an underground coalmine fire - Coalmine... | ecosystem: Environmental > Terrestrial > Soil > Unclassified...
GGATCTGGCACACGGGCGGTTCGTGGTTCTCAGCCTCGGGCAGCGTCAGCGTCGTTGCCGGTGTGGGGACCGCCTTGGCGTCCCTGAGCACGGTCGCGTACGTCTGTGCCAGCCACGGGATCGCGTCGCGGGCAGCCTGAGGATCATCCGAGGTCACGCTGACCGTCGGCTTGCCGCCGGTGCCAATGGTGACTTCATAGGTAATCGTTGCCATAGGAAATTAGCGCTCACCCCCTTCCACGGCCGCCTGCACCCTCGCCTGGCTGCCAGTGTCGATGTAGCGATAGAGCGTAGCGCGGGACACGCGAAGGCTCTTGCAGATGTCAGCAATTGAGTTAGTCTTGTCGTTGTAGAGCGACTGGGCGATAGCGACCTTGCGCGGATCATCGAGCGACGGTGCCCGGGGGTGCCCGCCGCGCCTGCCGCGGGCGCGGGCTGCTGCCAGGCCTGCTTGGGTGCGTTCGCGGATCAGGTCGCGCTCGAATTCTGCGAGCGCACCAAAGACGTGGAAGATCAGCTTGCCGCCGCTGGTTGTCGTGTCGATCTGCTCGGTCAGGCTCTTGAAGCCAATGCCCCGCTGCTGCAAGGCGGTTGCCGTTTCGATGAGGTGCCTGAGCGATCGGCCGAGCCGATCCAGCTTCCAGACAACGAGGCTGTCATCGGGACGGAGGAACGCGAGCGCCTCGTCCAGTCCCGGTCGCTCAGCCGCGGCGCCGCTGACCGTGTCTTCGAAGATGCGCTCGCATCCGGCCGTGCGAAGAGCGTCCTTCTGGAGATTAAGAGTCTGGTCGTGGGTAGAGACGCGGGCGTAGCCAACAAGCATTGCCAGATCGTCTCACAACTCATCGTTATTGTCAAGTAGCAAGATGATGATTGCGAGACGGGATTGTCAGACACCAACGCAGAGCTAGACGCGAACCGCCCCGGGTAGCGTGGAGGCTCCAACCTTTGAGAGGATGGAGTCATGAGCAAAGCTACACGATACCCGCCCGAGCTGCGGGAGCGCGCGATCCGGCTGGTGCGGGAGCACCGGGATGAGCATGCGTCGGAGTGGGCAGCGATCCAGTCCATCGCCGGCAAGCTGGGGATGACCGCAGAGACGCTCCGGCTGTGGGTACGCCGGGACGAGGTCGACCAGGGGAAGCGGCCCGGCGTCACGAGTGCGGAGCGGGAGCGGCTCCGGGAGCTGGAGCGGGAGAACCGCGAACTACGGCGAGCCAATGAGATCCTGAAGGCAGCCTCGGCTTTTTTCGCGCGGGAGCTCGACCCGCGCTGGCCACCGCGGTGAAGTTCATCGCCGAGCACCAGATGTGCTGGGGAGTCGAGCCGATCTGCCGCGTGTTGCAGATCGCTCCGAGCAGCTACTACGCCGCCATCGGGCGGCCCCTCTCGGCTCGCCGGCAACGGGACGAGGACCTGAAGGTGGCGATTCGGCGCGTCTGGGACCAGCACCGGCAAGTCTACGGCGCGGACAAAGTCTGGGCCCAGCTGAACCGGGAGGGAACCGCGGTCGCGCGCTGCACGGTTGAGCGGCTCATGCGCGAGTTGGGACTGCGTGGCGTGGTCCGCGGCAAGCCAAGCGTGCGGACGACAGTAGGCGACTACGCGAGTGACCGGCCACCGGACCTGGTGGCGCGTCAGTTCCGGGCCCCCGCGCCGAATCGTCTGTGGGTGGCGGACCTGACCTACGTGAAGACCCACAGCGGCTGGGTGTACGTCGCCTTCGTGGTAGACGCCTGTTCCCGCTTCGTGGTCGGCTGGCAAGCGTCGCGATCGCTCCGGACGGACCTCGCGCTCGACGCTCTGGAGATGGCGTTGTGGACCCGGCGCGCGGTGCCCCTGGCGGGCCTCATCCACCACTCGGATCGGGGCGTGCAATACCTCGCCATCCGGTACACCGAGCGGCTGGCAGAGGCCGGCGTGGTCCCTTCGGTCGGCTCGCGCGGCGACAGCTACGACAATGCCTTGGCCGAGTCCTTCAACGGCTTGTACAAAGCCGAGCTGATCCGCCACCAGGGCCCCTGGCGCGGCCTCGATGACGTCGAGTACGCCACCTTGGAGTACGTCGACTGGTTCAACCACCGCCGCCTCCACGGCGAGTTGGGCCTGCGCCCACCGGCGGAGTTCGAGGCGCTTCACGCCGGGCAGGCCACGCCGCTGTTGCTGGCCGCGTCCCAATGAACTGAGTCTCTACAAAAACCGGGGCGATTCAACCTTGCGAATCGCCGCGTGTACGGGTGCCAGCGGTGAGCAGCAGCTCGTCGCGTTCAGGTAGCGGCAGGTCGAGGCGCGCGGCGAGGCGCAGCACCATCTCGCAGCTGGGTGTGGATCGCCGGTTTCCAGCAAGCTGAGGTGCCGGGTCGAAATACCCGCTTCGAGGGCCAGGGCCAGCTGGCTCCGCCTGCGGCGCTCGCGCCACTGTTTGAGGAGCTGACCGACCCGGCTTGGGGGCGCGGTGCCGGCTTGGGTCGTCGCGTCGTGGTAGGCCCACAGGCGCCACTATACGCGAGTGCCGGGCCGCGGGCACCTGCGCCCTGCGAGTCCCCGCTGGCGAGCGGTGAACGTCGAACGACCGCGAAGGCCATTCCTTGCGCAGCTTACTCGACTTGCGACAGCAGGCGCTGCCGTGCCTGGCTCGTGGCTCGTAGCGTACTCTCCAAGTATGCGCGGCCGTACTTTAGGTCTGGTTCGAGGTGATTTCCCTCCCCCCATTCGTTCCAGGCATTCACGAAGACGAGCCGCTCGTCGCCAGATTGTTGTTCGCAGCTTCGAAGGAGGGCAGTTGTTAGCCAGGACTCGTATTTAGCTGGATCGGCCCCCCGAATGATAGTGGCATCTCGCTGGCGCCGCGGACTGTTGTCCCACGACGGTGTTACACACGGGAACAGTCGATAATCTGGGGCGGGTCTGGCGAGCAGGTTGCGCACGAGTGTTTCGTAGTCGTATATACGGTGCGCAACGTATGCTCTCGGGAGTATGCGGAGCCGGCTCAACAACCGTCCCTTGTGGTGATGCCACCGTGGCGCGCCGATGGCGGACCACTCCGGAGCGAATTCGACGGCGGCGTCGAAGCCGATCGCCCCCGGGTCAATAGATTCTCCGTTGTTCTGGACACGGACAAGGTACAGTTCGACCCCACCTTCTTTCAGCGCAGTCTCTCGCCATAGCTCGGCCGTCTGTTTGGGCGAGGGCAGCAGGCTGGTCCGGTAGATCAGCAACAGTCGCCGTCCGTTAACACAAATATACCGGCTGTCGGCGAAGGCTGGCAGAAGGGCTCGAATGTGAGCCAGGTCGTCGGCTGCGCTGTACTCTTGACGCAGGAGGATCTCGTGATCCAGGCCGTCCCAGCGTCGTGACCAGTTTTCATTCGCCCAACAGAGACAAAATGGCAGGGCGGGTTTACCTGATCGCAGGACTTCCTGGAATGGGCGGTCGAGCAGGCGCGTGCCGTTGAACCAGTAGTGATAATAGCAAAAGCCGTCTACACCGTATTGCTGCGCCAATTCTGCTTGGGCTGCGCGGACCTCGGGGAGACGAAGATCGTAGAAGCCGAGGTCGGCAGGGATGTGTGGCTGGTAGTGGCCAGGAAAGAGCGGCCGTGCTCGCGCGACGTTCGTCCAGTCGGTAAATCCCTTGCCCCACCAGGCATCGTTTTCGGGGATGGGATGGTACTGAGGCAAATAAAAGGCTATGAGACGCGGCAGCGCAAGGTCCTGTGCCATCTGCACCTCAGTCGAGGGTGGAGTGGGCGCCGCTCTGGTCACCAGCTAGTCCGGTCGGCGCGTTATAGCCGAGCCTGGATAGCCTCGGCCAGACGAGTCTCGAGCCGGTCGATCGCTTGACCCAGAGTCCAGCGCTCCAGCACAAGCTGCCGACCGTTCTGGCCCAGGCGATCGGCGTAGCCGTGGTCGGAACGAATGCGCTGGATCGCCTCGGCCAAGGCGGCCGGCGCGCGCTCTACGAGCAAGCCGTTTACGCCGTCCACGACGGTCTCGCGGACCCCACCCTCGGCAACGCCGACGACCGGCAGCCCGCACGCACTGGCTTCAAGCGGCGCGTACCCGAACGGTTCGAGGTGAGGAGCGTAGAGCAACAGCCGAGCGCGACTCAGGAGGTCGATCAGCGCCGAGTCGTCGATCAGGCGCCGCGGCTCGAACGCGACGCGTCGGGCGGCCGCGAGGCGGCACAGGGCGTCGATATACGCATCGCTGCCGACGTTTCCAATCCAGACCAACGGGGGTCGCGGCTCGGGCACACACGCGACCGCCTCAATGGCTAACGGAATGTCTTTCTCAGGCACAAAGGCGCCTACGCCGACCACGAAATCCTGTCTGGGCTGGCCGTGGCTGACGAACTGGTCGGTGTCGACGCCCAGGTAGCATACCGTGGCATTTAACCCGTAAGCCCGCTGGACGCTTTCACGACTGAAGAGCGAATTGACCAAGATCGTCCCAAAGGCGGTGGCGTTGTCTAGCTCTTCCCGGACCTGGACGCGAAGCGCCTGAATCTTCAGGAGATCGCGCAACGCGCGTTTCCAGTAACTGGGAGCGTACCGATGACCATTAGGGGGCGGCAGCGCGACCCAAGGCAATCGAGGCATCGCCTCGTAGAGCCAGCGGTACGGCTCCTGCAGATAGAGGACCGCGGGTAGATTGAGGTGGCGCGCGATCGACGGCACACGGAAGAAGCGGCAGGAGTTTGCAAACAGGAGATCAAACGAGCCCGCACTCATCTGCTCAGCACAGCGGGTGCAGTGCTGGTCCATCAGACGGATGCGACTCGGGATGTCTCGATATTCGGCGATCAGGCCTCGGAGGCCGGTGCGGACGGCTGCCGAGGGCCAGCTCAACGGCACCACGTGCTCGGCAAGGAATTCGCTGAGTGGCAAGAACGTGGTGTCGGCCGAGGGTGGGCACCACACTTCAACATGGTGCCCACGAGCCACAAGGCCACGCAGATGGTCATATAAAGCTCGTTTGCCACCGCCGCTCGGCAGATTGTGCCAAACCGCTATTCGCATGTGGTAACCGACCGCTCCGGGGAGCCTGGCAAGAACTCGAAGCCGCGAGGGCGGGGGCAGAGCAGCGTTAGTCCCGACGCGGCGTCGACGGTCACTGAGCGGTGCCCGGTCCGCTGCAGCTCCGCCATCAGCTGGCCCTCCCATCTCTTCGCGATAGTAGGGATGGCTTCGGTCATACTCCCACATAGTATCGTGAAAGAGCACGACCGCTGGCGGCGACAGCCAGGGCCGGCACGCCTCGAAATCCTGCCGGGTCCCCTCGTATTGAAGGGCCGAAGTGCTGGACGCAGGCCGACTGCGATGACGTGGCGCCAGGTAGGCTCGCGCAGGCGCGGAGGATTCGTCTTACACCCCCAACAAGCGCTTGCTGGGCAGCCGGGGAATCGAGTGTTGCCCAGAGGAGCGGGAGAGCTGCGGGCGCCTGGCGCATGGGAAACCGCACCCCGAAGCTCGCCCGCTTCGGCACGTACATGTGCGAGCTATTGTCGAACGCGAGATCGGGCGAGCCGCGACACTGGAAACAGAACGCGAGGCTAGCTCCGTCCCAGACGCCAGGCTGGAGGGCGTGGCGCGGCCGTAAGCCGTCCAGACGCGGCCAGAAGCCAATGTACTGATCTCCGTCCGGCCTGCTCTTGGAGAAGGCAAAGCACTCCTGGGCCGGCTCCCAGCTATCATTGCGATCATGCTCCGGCCGGTATGCCAGGTCGTCGAGGAGCATTCAGTCTTCACGCCAGAGCAAGCGATCCAAGGTTTTCGTTCCGTGGTGGCATTGACAGGCGATTGTCCCAGCAGCCACACGGCCGGCGGCCGGGGGGCTAGCTACAGGCCAATCCGTCGACGCCGGGCAGTCATCAGGCCGAATCCTCACCGCGGCGATCGATCTACGGTAAAATGGGTTGTTGGTTGACCGAGAGTCGCTCCCGAACATGGAAGGACCATGGAACCGCTTGTCAGTGCAATTATTCCCTGCTATAACGGGGCTCGCTTTTTGGCCGACGCGCTGCAAAGCGTCGTTACGCAGAGCTATGCCAATCGAGAAGTGATTGTCGTGGACGATGGTTCCACCGACAATAGCGAGGAGATTGTGGCTCGCTTTCCAAGCATACGGTATATTCGCCAAACGAATAGCGGGGTCGCGGCCGCGCGCAACACTGGTATTCGGAATAGTCGCGGCGACTACATTGTCTTGCTCGACCAGGATGACCGTCTGCGGCCCAATGCGCTGGCGTCGAATCTGCGATGTCTACTCGATCAGCCCGCGTGTGCCTTCGCGTTTGGGGATGCGCAGTCTATAGACGCTGCGGGGGCTCCGCTGCCTCACCGCTCGTCCTGCCCCCAGCACGGTACCGACCACTATCTGTCGCTATTGCGGGGCAACTACATCTGGACGCCTGGCGTTGTGATGTACAAGCGCTCGCCAGGCGATGAGCTGCTGTTTTTCGACCCGAGTGCCGAGCCGAGCGATGATTACGAGCTCAATTTGCGTCTCGCCAGGCAGTATCCAGCGTGCCATAACAACGATATCGTTCTCGACTATCGAATCCACGATGCCAGCACCGGGCGCCGGCACGCCATGATGTTGCGATCCGGGATCACGGTAGTACGCCGGCAGCGGCGTTGGGCGCGACGGGATCGGCGGCGCAGGGCGGCCCTTACTCGCGGGCTGCGGTTCGTCGAGAACTACTATGGCAACCTCCTGCTTACGCAGATCTTGACTGACGTGCGCCATAACCGGAACTGGCGTCAGACCTCCCTGGGCCTACGCGTGCTGCTGCGTTATGCGCCCCTCCTGGTCTTGAGGCGAGCTATCCACCGCGCCCGGCGAGTAGTAACCGCGGGATCCTGAGGCCGCGGCGCGCCGGGCGCTTCCCAGTCGGCCGACGCCTGGAAACCCGACGTCTAGCGGCCAGGGCCCTCGGGAATCCATTCCGAAAGCCGGTGCGGAACGGTTGAGCCGCTTAGACGCTCCGCTCTCGGCTGGCGATATAGGCGGTGCCGTCGGTCTACTTCATAACGAAAGCTGCCCGCTGCACCGTGGAGCAGGGTCAGTAGCGCCCGGAAGCTGACTGGACGGTGCCCCTGCAGTAGTTGGTGTGTGCCCTCGCGCCCATGCCGCCCGCACTCGCGCAGCAAGCCTCGCAGGGCGTGCAGGTCGCCGGCGCGAACGTGCTTCATGGCCATGCCGCCGATCCCAAGGAGATAGCCCGCAATCAGGCGCCGGACCTCTCGTCCCTGGCGTGCGCCGTAGTGGATGACGACTGGCTCTCGGCCCACATAGACTGGCAGAGCCGCGCGCCAGGTGCGGTACGCGAAGTCGATCTCCTCGGAAGAGGCTAAAAACTCGCCGGCCCCGAGCAGCTCGTCGAGCAGGCCGATACGGGCGAAGACCGAGCGTCGAACGGCGTAGTTCGCGCCGCTACCTGGGCTCCGCGTGAAGTCGAAGGGTGGCTGGAGGAAGCCCTCGGCGCGTGGGCGGAACTCGAAGATCCACCCGTCGGCGTGGTCGGTAGGCGCCACGATCGCGCCGAACCACAGGGCGAGGGCGGGCATGCGCTGAAACTGCTCCACGATCCGACTGGGCCACCGCGGAGAGACGACGCAATCGTCGTCGGTGAAAGCGATGATGTCACCCTTGGCCAGGCGAGTGCCTTCGTTTCGGCCGCGGGACAAGCCGATGGTCGTGGCCCGGCGATAGACGAAGCGAGGGTCGTCCGCGAGGGCGCTGCGGCGGACAGCTTCTTCGGTTGCGGTTGAGCAGCTCTGATCGACGACGATCACCTCGAGATCGCAGTCGTGATCGGCCAGGACGGACTGCGCGGCGGACACGACCTGGCTGCCGCGGTCGCGAGTCGAGATGACGACGCTTAGCTGTTTGCAGATCGGGGTCTTGGCGTTCAATTGAGTGCACGCTCCGTCGCGAAGGTGGGTAGAGCGCGGGAAGATGGCGCCGCGGCCATGGTCTGGCGTCGGTCCCGGACCGGCTCGAGCTTAATGGGACTGTTCTGCCGAGGCGGATACCGGATCGCCACCTCGTTGGCCGCCCCGCGATGGCAGGGGTGCCACAGATAGGGCCTCAGCGTACCGCGCCTTCATATAGTGCATTCCCCAGTGGAAGAGAAGGCGATGCTCGGTTCGCCGCTTTCTGAAGCGAATAGGAACCCAGGGCGCGTTAGGCAGGGGAATGCCGACGCGCTGTGCTGCAAGACGAACCTTCTTGCTGCGAATAGCCCGGAGATTGAGGCGGTAAATCTTGTGCATCGTTCGGAAGATGAAGCGGTCCAGGGGATTTGTGAAGAGGCGCTGGCGCTGGACCCAAGCTTGAAAATCACGGTACGACGCAGGAGCCATCACGGACTTCAGATCGGGGTCCGCGATCGAATATGGGTCACAATACTTGAGCGATCGGGCGATTGCCATCTTCTTCTGGCCGAATCGCTGCCGCGGGACGCCGGCCTCTTCTACGATCCGGCGGGGGATTGGTCGGTCGTATTCCTGGCGGTCGAGGGACCAAGGGCGCATCTCCGGCGAGTCCGTGATCCGCCGAATAGAGGCAAATCGACTATACCCAATCGACGCAACGGCCAAATAGAGAAACCCGACGCGGGTGCGAAAGTGGATCATGTCGAACCCGGCCGAATCGAAGGTCACCATGCCCGGTCCACCCTTGTTATTCAGGCGTTCCCAGGCTTCGCCGCCATAGTTGCCGGTGAGCAGGATCGTGCCAGGCAACCGCTCTTCCGCCGCGGTAAACACGACACTACCCCCGCCGCCACCGGTGGCCACAAACTCAGCCTCTGGCAAGTCCTGCCGGCTTTGGTAACTAGTAGGATCGTATTCCGTCACATCGAGACCAAGCAAGCTACCGATGAGCGTGCCGCTGTCACTGCTCTCAGCGTCCAGTCGGTCGCGACCGGCTGTAAATGTGATAGCTTCTGTGCAGCCCGCCGTCATTGCCAGAACACTTGCGGCCGGCGAGTCGTAGCCCGCGGAGAGAGTGAGGAGAGGCCGGTAGCTGACAATACGCCGTGGATCTGCTGCGTTGCGCAATGTTTGCGAGACTTGATCTTCGAGGAGAGCGCGATAGTCCGCGAAGCTAGCGAACGGCCGCGGCTGTACCTTTGGCTGGGTGTGTACTGATAGGTCAGGGGACAGCAGGATGTTGCAATAGTAGTACAGATGAACCCAGTTGTGCCGTCGAGTCGGGATTCGCGAGCAGTGGCGGCCAAGCCCAAAGGCCATGGACGTGAGATCCACGTCGTAGAAGCGATAATTCGGGTCGATGTCATCGTGCGCAGAGGCAAGCACAAATGGCAAGGTGTTGGAGCAGTGAAGCTGGTGGCCCGCGCGCAAGACGTAGAGAGGCTCGACACTGTGGGTGGAGGTTGCGCAGAGCAGGCCGTCGGCGGTCAGCAGTCCGCCTGAGCCGGTGAACGTGAGGGCATGGCTGAAGCCCATATCATCGTACGGGCCACTCCACGCACCTTCGACAAAGCTCTCGTCGCGTGTTTCCACCCAGGGGCCGTGGCGGACGAGCACGCTGGGCTGGTCGCTGTCCAATACGGCGCACCAGGCGAGGCTTGGAAGGTTCGCGGAAATAGCGTACTGTAGCGGCCGCATCTTATCGTCTCCGAGCGCGGGGTTGCCGGGCGGCCGTGGCTCCGCGCGGGCACAGGGACGTTCCGGGAGGTCCCGCGCCGGCCGGACAGGCCGGCAGCACCAGCCCACGGCTATGTTCGTGAGCCGGTCAGACCATCCTGGCTTCGTGCCGGTGGAGCACTAGCCACCAGGCAGCAACGGCTACCAAGTTCCAAAGCAGCTCCGCATGGGGGCCGCCGGCGTCGCGCGCGACCCGATATAGGGCATCGACTTCGCCAAGGTCGCAGCCGCCAAGGTCCCGGAGCGCATTTCGATACTCGGGGAACGCCGCGTCAAATGCCGGGCTTGTGAATAGCTCGTGAAGAGGTAGCGCGAAGACGGCTTTGGGTCGGTAGGCAAACGGCTCACCGAAGCTGCCAGCGGCTATCTCCTTAAGCACACGCTTGGTATAGTAGTCGACCCGAGCGCGGCGGGGAAGGCGCGGAGTGCTGACCTTCAGCGCGGTCGGCATCTGCTTGGCCAACTCTACAATACGATGGTCGAGGAGTGGCACGCGGTTTTCGACGCCGTGCGCCATACACATTTTGTCCTGCCTCAGCAGCAGTTCGACCAGGTAGGTACGTTGCTCGTAGGTCAGGAGGCGCTCCAGCAGAGTGTCGTCCCGGGTAGCATTCCATATCTCGAGCCGGGGCGCCAGGGCTTCCTCCAGGCTAAAATCAGGATCGACGCGCTCAATCAGTGCCGGGTCCCCGAACGCCGAAAGCCCGACCATCGTCTGGTCGAGCCCGTCGTAGCGCGGAAGCTTGCGGTCCAGGCCAGAGAGACGGATCAAGCCGGGAATGGGGGCAAGGCGCTCGA
>Ga0070737_10006694_pt1 | contig 10468 bp, 9 predicted proteins | sample Coa_R1_10_FD_66438 | JGI IMG/M metagenome (GOLD analysis project Ga0070737, IMG submission 66438) | Surface soil microbial communities from Centralia Pennsylvania, which are recovering from an underground coalmine fire - Coalmine... | ecosystem: Environmental > Terrestrial > Soil > Unclassified ...
GGAGTGGGCGACCAGCTCGCCTCCGCCCCCCTACAACTTCGAGCGCGTCCCCCCCATCCGCTCCTTCATGCCCCTGCGCGACCTGCGTGAGGCCCAAGAACGCGCCACCGCCACCACCGGGGGCGAGGCGCCAGCCCCGTCCAGCTGAGGGCCGCAACTCCCCGGTCAGGCGAGGAGCCATTTGGGAGGGGTCCTGGCGGCAATGCCCTGGTTGTCGGTTCCGCTACCTGCCGGGTCGTTCATCAGACGTCCGATCGATGGAGGGTGAGGATGCGAGGCGAGTTCGTGGGCCGTGCCTTCATTCCTCTCTACCCCGATCCAGAGGCTGACGAGGCGCTGCTCATCCTGGGTGCCCATCTCGTCTCCACCCCCCCGGGCCCCGTCGTGTGCCTGAAGCCCCCGGTGGCTGGCCTAGCCTTCATCACCACCGTCGGGCAGGTCTCGGAGATGCTCGATGACTGGTGGGTGGCCAACGTCCCTGAGGGGAGCCTTCCGGTGCTCTTGACCCTCCACGAACCCGGTCTGGAGGATTGGGTGCCGGTGCTGGACGCCGAGGTGGTGGTCGGTGTCCCACGAGAGGAGGATCTGGGCCTCTACGCCCGGGCGGCCAACGTCCGAGCGCTGGTGGCGAGCGACCCGAGGGCGGTCACCGCACACGCTATGCGTTGCTATCCAGAGTGGTTCCGGGATGAGGGAGCGACGCCCTCGGACGATTCCGTGGGCGTGCTCCCCGACGTCGATCCCTTTCCGGCCACGGTCCGTATGGGCGGCGTGCTCTCGGCGGGCGGTGGCCATCGAGAGGAGGCCCTGTCTGGCCGGACCCGTGGGCTCCCGTCGGAGGCAGGCGGGCCGTGGTCGATAGGCGGGGCCTTCACCGGCCGATCGATGGATGGCATCCGCGATGATCGGGACCGTGGGGAGGAGCGGCACGCGTCGCTTCGCTCGCTGGCGGAGACGGACCCCGTGGATCAGGCCGGGGACTCGCTGGTCCCCCGCGAGCTGATGGATCTGGCTCTGGCCCATCGCACCGGGAGGATCGTGGGGGTGACCTCGCAGGGCGGTGGGGTGAGACGGACGGCCATCGCTGCCGCTCTCGGGGTCGTCTACGGAGAGGCGGTGCAGGAGAGCGGGTGGTATGCGGCGCTGGTCGAGCAGACCGGCGGCGAGGTCGGCCAGTGGCGACGTCTCGGCCTGACCGGGCCGGCTCGTACGGTCAACGAGATCATGGCTGACGTCGAGGCCGGTCGGCGGTGGCCGATCATGGCCTGGGATCGCTCCCCTGCGCTCGTGCTGTATCCCGAGCGCCCAGGTGTAGAAGGTGGCTACGGATCTGAGCAGATCGAGCGGCTCGCCTCGCGGCTGCGGCAGCTCCACTGCATGTCGGTGGTTGACCTGCCGGGTCGGGTCCCTGCCTTCACCTCGGCGGAGGCGGCCCTATGCGCGGGATGGACGTCAGTCTCGGACCTCCTCCTGGTCCCCGCCACGGACGACCCGGCTGGGCTTCAGGAGGTCCTGGACTACCTCGACGCGCCGCTCGTGGCTGGCGATGAACGTGCCGGCCTTCAGCCTGTCCCAGTGATCGTCGCCCGGCTGCGGTCCCCAAGGCGTGGGCACGAGGAGCCAGCGGCACGGGCGATGCTGGAGGTGATCCAGCGACGAGTGACCGCGGTGGTGGAGATCCCGGAGGATGAGCCGGCGTCGCTCGCCGTCACTGGTGGCCTTGCCGCCGTTGAGCCGAGCTTACGGCAGGCCTACATCGAGCTCGCCTTGGTCGTGGCTCGGGCCCTGCTCGACAGCTGAGCCTCTTCGTTCAGTCGCTGCGTGCTCCACCGTCGGCCTGCTTAGCCGCGCGACCGCTCCAGCAAGGCCAGTATCCGATCCGCCACCAGCCCGAGCGTGGCTGGGCTGATCAGCCGGACCCGACGTTCGCGAAGGGACTCGGCCGCTGCCCGGAGCCCCTCGACGGTGGGTTCGGCTCCGCGGAACACCTCCTCGAATCGGGCCGCCTGGGGACCGAGGATCGCTCGCAACTCCTCCACCGCCGCCTCCACCAGATCGAAGGCGCCGTCGTGGGGGAGCGGCATCTCCTCGGCCGGTGATGGCTCCTGGGAGGCTGTCGTCTGGGAGCGGGGAGGGACTGGCCTCCAGACCGCATCCGGCTGAGGGCGGGGGTTGGTGTCCCATTCGGAGCCCCACTGTGGCCCGTCCGCTCCCCAGGCGGCAGTTGGTGGGTCGGACGGGGCCTCCTCGCCGGCGTGGGCCGGGGTGTGCTCTGCGCCTGGGGCCGTGCTTCCGACCGAGCCTGGCCGGGAGGCCGAGAAAGGGAGAGCGGCGACGGTCGCGGCCAGGGGCAGGTCACCGGGCACGCTCCCGACCCGCGCCCAGACCCGCGCCTCGGGGTCCTCGAAGAGTTCGGCCACCCGCTGGAACCCGCCGATGTCCTGGTCCTCCTGACGGAAGGCACACTGAATCTGGTCGCCGCTGAAGAAGACGAGGCCAAGGGAGTCGCGGGCGCTGATCAAGACGCATCCCCGCTGTCCAGGCTTTCCCAAGCTGCGGACGAACGTGTCCGGCACCAGCACCCGGGCCGGCACGTCGCGCACCTCGGTTGGGAGGAAGTAGCTCCCCAGCGCCAGGGCCAGCTCGGGTCGGACCTCGACCACAGAGATGTGGTCGATGGACACCTCAGCCAGGTCGTCCAGGGCGTCGGGCCCTGTCACCCGATGGCCAACCCGGACCGCGATCCCATCGATCGGCTCCCGGTCGAGGAAGATGACCATGGCGGCCAAGGCCGGCGTTTGGGCGGAGAGCACGCCCGTGCGAATCCCGGCTACCAGCCGGGCCAGGCTCCGAACGTTGGGCACCAGCACACGACCGCCGGGCAAGGGGGGGAAGATAGGGAAGCCGTCTGGCCGCTCTTCGTCGGCCAGGGTGGTGTTGGACCAGCCTCCGGATCTCATGGGGTCGGCGTTGGGGTGGACACGATCCCTGTCACCTGCACGATGAAGATCAACGTGGCATTCGCGGGGATGGTGGGCGGCGAGCCTTGGGCGCCGTAGCCCAAGGCAGGGGGGATGATGAGCTTGCGACGTCCACCCACGTGCATGCCTGGGATGCCCTCGACCCAGCCCTGAATCACGCCCGTGCAGTTTCCGTTCGAGGAGGCACCGGGCTGGAGGATGGCACATAACGGCTGGTTGCCGTGCTGGCTGCTAGCGTCGAACTCCGTGCCGTTGCTGAGCCAGCCAGCGTAGAGCACCTCGACCGTCGAGCCGGCCGGGACGATGGGACCGTTGCCGGTCTGCAGGTCGATCATCTGCAGGCCGTCTGGGAACCTGATCGGGGTCTTGCCTTGCCCCTCCGAGAACGAGAACTCGGCTCCTGGGGTTGGGGTGGGCGTGGTCTGGCTCACGGTGGCTGCGGGCGTCTGCTCCGAGCTGACCTCCGGGTACGCGCACGCGCCGACCAGCAGGGCCGCTGCCATGGCTGGGATCAGGTTCGGGATCTTCGTCCGCATCCGCATCGCATTCTCTCAAGATGTCCAGGTCGCCTTTCCTCAGCGGGAGGGCTCGCGCGCGCCGAGCACCAAGACGAGGGCCAGGCAGAGGGCCACGCCCGCACACAGGGACATCGCGGCCGCGATCCCCAGCCGTGCGGCAAGCAGCCCACCGCCGAGCGGGCCCGGGTGACCCCGACCGGCGTCGCGCTTGAGGCCATGCCGAAGACACGCGCCCGGACGTCCCGTGGAGCCTCGGGTCCGATCATACTCGACAGCGCTGGGCCGACGCCTCCGTAGGAGGTGCCGGCCAGGGCCATGCCCGTGATCACCGTTCCGATGCCCGCCCCTGGGCGCCGAGCAGCTCTGCCCCGGCCAGGGGGAGAGCCGCTCCCAGGGCGATCCGACGGTAGCCGGAACGACCGGTGAGGCGCGAGCAGAGGACCGAGGAGGCAGCGCTGGCGAGGCCGGCGACGGCGAAGGTGGCACCGGTGACGAGTTCCACCTCGGAGGGCAGCTGTTGGAGGGGACGTGGGGTCACCAATGGCTGGTAGCCGCTGTAGGCAACCTGGAGCAGCCCCTGGCCGACGAGTAGAGCCGCCATCACCGGCACGGTCGCGGCGGGCAGGAGCGCCCCGCCGGCCCAGAGGATGGTGCACAGGCCGAGCGCTCAGGCGACCCGTGCCCGCGGTGTTCCACCGGCGACCAGGGCGGTGGCGGCGGCGATGGTGCCCTGAGGTCGCTCCCTGGCGGAGGCGCAACCCCATCACGTCCACGGGGCCACGGGCGAGGCCGACCAACCCCAAGGTCACCGTGCCGGCCGCGCCCGCGTGCGGGGCCGGTGACGGAGGACATCGCCAGTAGAATAGGCAACCGGCCGGGCGGCTAGCTCAGTCGGGAGAGCGCCAGCTTGACATGCTGGAGGTCGTAGGTTCGATCCCTGCGCCGCCCACCAACACCAGCTGGGCGGCTAGGCCCGCCAAGCGGGATCGGACCTGGTCGAGCGGTCGCGACCACCTCGGGAGCGTTGGATCTGCTCTAGGATGCCAGACGGGAGCTGGTTGGCCAGCGGCGGGGCCCAGGCTGGTCGGGGTGCCCGGCCTGGCGGTGGGCTCCTGCCTGGGTCGGTCGAGGTGGAAGAGGAGTTGGGTTGCCTGGTCGATGGTGCCAACGGTGGTGGCTTGGCGGCCCGCATGCCCGCTGCGCGCAACCGCATGCCCCAACCCCTGCCGTCTGCGATGCACCTTCACTCCCGGCCACCACGCGGTCAAGCGGACGGGACGGGGAACGGCTGGTCGGGCTGGGGCCGTCAGGCGCAGGCCCTGGCTCGCCATTGGCCGCTGCTGACGTCTCGGCCCGGGCGGTGAGGATCAGCGTGGGGGCCGGAGGCACGAATGGAGCTTGGATTGGCGAGCCCGACCCGGTGGCGGTGCTGGAGCGCCTGGTGGCGGTTCCCTCGGATCGCGGCGAGGAGGCGCTTCAGCGCCTGGTCGCCGACCTCCTGGTAGGGGCCGGCTTCCGGGTTACGCTGCGGCCGATCGCCCCTGGACGGCCCAACCTGTTGGCGGTACGGGGACGGGGGGGACCTGTCTTCTGCACCCATGCCGACACCGTGCCCCCTTTCGAGCACCCCGAGCCCTACCGTCTACGCCGGGTGCGGGGTCGGCTGATTGGCCGTGGCGTGGTCGATGCCAAGGGCCAGCTGGCGGCGGCGGTCGCCGCGGCGCTCGCGAGTAATCAGCCGTTGTCCCTGGCCGTGACCGCCGACGAAGAGGGGGATGGGAGTGGGTCCCGTCGCCTTCGCTTGCCCTCCTCCGCTCGCCGCGATGGCGTCTTGGTACTCGAGCCGACCGGGATGGCGGTCTGCACTGAGCAGGTCGGCTTCGTCGACCTCGAGCTGAGGTCGGAGGGCCCGAGCGGGCACGTAGATGGATCGTCCGCCCCCGACCCGTTGGAGGCCGTCCTGGGGGCGATCGAGCGTCTCCGTGCCCATCCTGTCGCTTGCCGCCCCCATCCTCGCTACGGTCGTCCCTGGCTACGGGTGGGTGTGGTTGAGGCCGGAGACGACGCCTGGAGGGTCCCTGCCCGGGCCCGAGCCGTGGTCCATTTGGCGGTGTTCCCGGGCACCTCGATGCAGGAGGTCCGGCAGGCGGTTCGCGGGTTGGCCGGTCGCCGGGTGCGGGTTCGGCTGGACGACGAGGGCCCACCGATCTCCTCACCACCCAGCCGCATGCAGAGGGCGGTGGTCGCGGCCCTGCGCGCGGTCACGGCTCGGGCCCCGAGCCGGCTCATGCGTTCCTGGACTGACGCTCAGCATTTGGGGACACGCGGTTACCCCTGGGTCGTGCTCGGGGCAGGCGACCTGGGCCCGGCGCACTCGGCCACGGAGTGGGTGGCCGAGCGCGACCTCCGGATGCTCTACGAGGTCCTGCGGCGCTTGATCCAAGACTGGACCTGAGCGGGAAGGGAGCTGTCGTGCTCGCCGGGACCAGAGCCACGGATGCCTGGCCGGGATCACCGGTCAGCCGGCCCGAGGCTGAGAGCGCCTCACGAATGGCTCCGGAGGACGGTTGTCATCCAGCATCTGATCGATCGCGGTCAGCCCGGCCGGGGGCGACAGGAGCCACCATTCGGATCCAGGTCCGTCCTTCCCGCTCGACCACGAAGCCTGCCCGCTCATATATCCGTCGGGCCCGCTGATTGCCGCGCCCGACCCAGAGCCCAATCCGATCACGGCCCCGCTCCTCGGCCAGCTGGAAGGCGGCCTGCAGCAAGGTTCGGCCGATGCCTCGACCTTGCGCCTCGGGCAGGACCACCAGCTCATGGAGCTCGGCGCCGGTACGGCCGTCGGGCCCCACCCACGCACCGTGGCAGGCTGCCCAGGCCACCACCCGGTCTTCCTGGCACACCGTCAGAAAGCCGTTGGGGTCTCCTCGGAAGAGCCACTCAAGGTAGGCCTCGCGTTCCTCAGGGGTGCGATAGGCGTACTTCTCCATCCCCACATAGGCACTGCGATAGACCTCGGCTAACTCCGCCCGTCGAGCGGGGAAGTCGCGTGGGGAGAGCCTTCGCACCTGGATCTCCTGGCTCATGGAGCACAGAGATGAGGCAGCTTCACCCGATCGGGTGGCGCCGAGCTCCGCCTCGGTCAGTCGCCTGCGACCGCCTCTCCGGGTGAGCGGACGTCCTCGATCTCGACCGCCACCTCGGTCGCGACCGCGACCGTTCGGTACAGTGGTCAGTGCTCCTGGTAGCGGCGCACCAGCGCCTGGGCCTGGTCGGGACCTGTCCCCGACAGTCGGAACCGCATACGCACACCGGTGAACGCCGAGGGGTCGTTGGCCTCCCTGGTGGCCTCGATCTCCACCTCGACCCGGTCGAGCGGAATGCTGTCCTCCCGAGCGTAGCCCTCGATCAGCAGGACGCCGCAGGCGGAAATCCCGGCCAGAAAGGCCTCCGCGGGGGTGATCTCCTCGCCCGTCCCTCCTCGGTAGGGCGGCTCGTCGATGACGAAGTGATGGGTCCGTGCCTGGTTGAGGCACCTTCCCGGCGTCCCGCTGCTGTAGGAGCGGACTCGGTTCACGAGCGTCGGCTGAGCCATCACTCGCACCCTACCAGGCTCGCCGGCTGCCGTGGCGTCTACGATGCGTGCAGCTAGGAGGTGTGCCGGTGGATGGGGCGAGCCGGGAGCGGCGTTCAGCGAAGGAGGAAGGGGAGGGGCCCGTGGAGGTCCCTGCCGCCCAGCCGTGAGGCCATCGCCCGCCTGCGCCCAGCGCAGGCCCCTGCCCCCTGAGCTCCTTCCGGCGACGCGGCGGCCGGCTGCCCATTCTCACCTCGCACGGCCTCTCTCAAGGGATGGAGACTGTTTAGAGTAAAGCGGGGATGGATGAGATCGGCGCCACGTGCAAGGGTCGCCGACAAGGTTCCACCTCCCTGGCGGCTCACGATCACCCGGGGCCTCACCGGCCGGGCGGAGCGTGAGGGCGGTCCTGGGCCGGTGAGGCATCGGTGGCTGCCCCGCTCGAGAGCGGGTGGCAGGGAGGACTGCCGAGCCGTCTCGGTCCCGCGGGGATGGGTCTCGGCGGGGCGTGGCGGAGAGGAGGGGGGGCGATGGCTGGCCAGGAAGCGGGCTTGAGGCTGGCCACCGTGCAGGCCTTGGTGCTGGACGTGGATGGCACCCTGATCCATGGGGACGCGCCGGCGGAAGGTGGGTACCTGCTGCCGGGCGCTGCGCCGCTCCTACGTTGGCTACGCCAGCGAGAGGTCCCCTACCTCTGCTTTACGAACGGCAGCACCAGGCCGCCGGAGGTCTACGCCGGTGGCCTGCGGGGGCTCGGTCTGGAGGTCGCGGACGATCAGGTGATGACCCCGCCGGTGGTCGCTGCCTCCCTCATCCGTCGGCGCTGGCCGGGGACCACCGTACTCGCCCTGGGCGGGGCGGGCGTGGTCGAGCCCCTGCGTCGGCGGGGAATCGAGGTCACCGCCGACCCTCGTCGATGGAGGGAGGCCGGGGTGGTGCTCGTGGGCTGGGACCGTGAGATCGACTATGAGCGCCTGGAGGCTGCCTGTCGGGCGGTCTCGGCTGGTGCGGCCTTCCTGGTGACCTCGACCGCCCCGAGGTTCTACCTGCGCGACGGTGGGGGGATCGGGCTGTCGGCGGCGATCGCAGCCGCGATCGCCAAGGTGACGGGCCGTCGCGCCCGCTTGGTGGGCAAGCCGTCGCCGCTTGCCCTTCGTGAGGCGGCGCAGGCCCTAGGGGTGGATCCTGGGCACCTGGGGGTGGTGGGCGACGACGTGGACATCGAGGTGCGGATGGGAAGGCATGGCGCTGGCCTCACCATCCTGGTTCGCACCGGCACCTCGGCCGATCGCGACCTGCGACGCAGCCCGGCCCATCTCCAGCCCGATCTTGACCTTCCCGACCTGACCCACTTGTTGGGGCAGCTGGAGGCGTTGTGGGCAGGCCGGAGATGGTCCTGACAAGGGAGGTGACAGGGTGACTGACCGAGATCCACGTCCAACCCCGAGCCGGTTCCCTCCCAACCTGGCCCTGAGCACGAGACGGACCTGAGGCCCCGGATCGCTCGTGTCGGAACGTGGGTGGTGGGCCTCCACTGGCCGGAGATGAGATGGGACCGTGGTGCCGGTGGCCTACTGCGTTCCTTGTCCCCCGTGGGCTGGGTCCAGCTTCGGAGTCTTCCACGAACGGGAGATTGCATCGCGATGCTCGGTACCCATCTGAGCATTTCTGGGGGTTTTGGGCTCCGCTGTCAGTGCAGAGTGCTCAGATGATCGGCCATGGCGATTGACGATAGGACTGAAGGGCGTTCGAAAGCGCATGGCATCGTAACGATGTCGCAGTGAGCCGATCGGGGGCTGGAGACCTTGTTGCCTCGGCCGCTCACGCGTGTGCTGCTGCCTCGGCGGCGCACGTTCCGTTCTCGTCGAAGGTGCATGGCACGGGATCGCGATGGTCTGCACCGTGAGAGGAGCCGGCTCCTCACTTGCCGCGGTATGGGCGTTGCAGTAGCGCTCGAAGCGAGCGCATGTCTAACCCTGAGACGGCCGCCTGCTCACACAGACTCCACCATGGACTCGGAGCGCGTCGTCTTCCTGGACTCGATCGAGGAGGTGATGCATCAGGGCCATCTGAGACATCGTCTCCATCGCGCCGGTGAAGTCTCCAATTGCCGATGAGCGGCCCGGTGTCGGTTGCCTCTTGGTGATGGGGTTGGAGCAGGGCCTCGAGGGCGCGGTGCCGTGCTGGGTTGTGGGGTGCCCTTCTGCCGGCAGCGCTGGTCGTGAGGGGCCGAGCGCCAGGTGAGGATGCGAGCGGCGTCGCGGCACGGCTGGTCGGAGGCCCGCGGAGGTCGATGGCGTGGCAGTGAGCCGGGCGTGCGGGGTGGCGGGAGCGATGCGGCGCCGGCTGATCGGGCGATGACCTCGGTGAAGAGACCGACTCCGGGGAGGGCGTGCGGGAGGTGGGCGCGCCGCCGGTTGGGGGGCGGCCGGTGAGCGCGGATCTCGGCTGAGAGCAGGGGTTCGTTCTGGCCGGCCCCGGATCCCTGGCCTTCGGCACAATGAGAGGCCGTGTCCGCCGTCGACCCGCTCGTCTACACGACTCGCTGGCGGGTGCGCAGCTACGAGATCGACCAGAACGGCCATGTCAACAACGCCGTCTACCTCAGCTACGCCGAGGCGGTTACGGTCGAGCACGCCGAGCTGTCGGGCTACGGACGAGCCTGGGCCGAAGCACGCGGAGGTGGGTGGGTGGTCCGCCGGAGCCAGGTGGAGTACCTCCGCCCGGCGGTCCTGGGTGACGAGCTGGAGCTCACCGTCTGGGTCGAGCTGGTGCATGGGGTCCGGGGTCTTCGCCGGACCCTGATCACCCGCCTCCCGGATCGCGAGCCGGTGGCCGAGGTGCGCACGGAGTGGGTGTGGGTACGCGCCAGCGATGGGCGTCCCGCCCGGGTCCCACAGGAGCTGGTGGAGCTGGCGGCGGAGGTCACCGCCGCCACCCTCCGCGAGCTAGGCCGAGCCGGCCCCCGCGGTCGGCTGTCCTTGGACCCGCGGCGGGAAAGCGGTCGTGGGGGTCGGGTCCCCGATTGACCGTTGCCGATGAGTAAGCGATCGTCTCATGCGGCACCCCTCACGGGGTTGCCCTCGCGGGCTTCACGCTTCCCCGCCGCGTGCCCGGGAGGCCCGGGTCTCACCGGGGCCCCACGAGGCCGGCCTCGTGGGGCCCCCTGACCGCGGCTCTGCGCCTCCCGGAGGCTCCAACCGAGCCCACGGGCGGGGCCCCATCAAGCCAGCTTGGTGGGGTGCCCCGGGCCGATACCTCGCCAGGTTACTCGCGGCGTGGTCATCGCGCTGGTGGCGCACCCCACCGCCGTCACCCCTCCAGTGCTCGGCCCACCCGAGGTCCTGGACCAAGCCGCAGCCATGGCAGGTCCTCGAGCTGGCAAAGCACCG
>Ga0070737_10006696_pt1 | contig 10466 bp, 6 predicted proteins | sample Coa_R1_10_FD_66438 | JGI IMG/M metagenome (GOLD analysis project Ga0070737, IMG submission 66438) | Surface soil microbial communities from Centralia Pennsylvania, which are recovering from an underground coalmine fire - Coalmine... | ecosystem: Environmental > Terrestrial > Soil > Unclassified ...
AGGGAGTGCTGAAACGTTCGATGCGTTCGTACCTGACGTCCATGGAGCCGTCATTCGTACGGATATGAGCATTGGCCAGCGGCCCGCGGCCGAAACAGCCGAGCAGGTCTGCGATCACGATGAGTGGGAACAAAGTCCAGATCGCGCGGGTGAAACGCCACCATTTGCGCTGGAATTCAAGATCTGAGCCGACAGCGATCTCGTCGTTGACTTTGGAGATGGTATCTTCGACGGGCTTAGTTGCAGTTTGAGACGGCATGTTCAGGAAGCCTTTATGATGCTGATCTCGCCATTGCGTTCGAGAATGGCGTACTCGATTTGATCGAGCGTGTTCAGGCCTTGGTCGCGCGCCATAGCCATCACATCGTCATCTTGTAAGCGCATCTTTTCCATGGTTTCCACCTGCCACTCGCCTTTCGCCAACAGAACCAACGGGGTTCCATCCACTATCCTTCCGAAAGCGGGAAATTTCTGTTTCAACCATGCAATGACGAAGTGAGTTACAGCGATAGTAGTAATAATGCAGCAGGCATTTGTGAGTGAGCGGTCGTTGCCGACCATCGGCGTAAGCGTGACTCCGCCTATAAAGAAGATAAGAACGAATTCAAACGGGGTGATCTGTTTGCCTGGACGTCTACCTGCTATTCGCACCATGAAGACCAGGAAACAATACCCGAAAGCGGCTCGGAAAATGGCGGCCATACGCTTTTAGATGACTGACTACTGATAAGAGTGGCCTCGAAAGGCTATGGTTACTCCGCAAAACCAGCAGTTCCGGTTAACCCGATTGCCCGCTGGCCTGCAGCGGAGTAGAAATCGACTCAAGCGATTGGCGCTCGGCATCCACTCCCAGCTTCAGCTCTGCTCCTGCTCCCAAGAGCATGAGTGCAGCGCCGAGCAGGTAGCCCCAAAATAATTCGAAGCGGCTGCCCGATGAGATCAAGTGCGCAAATAGCAGCGGGGCCCCGACGCCGCCGGCCAGAGTACCGAGCGCGTAAAAAATGGAGATGGCGAACGCTCGAATTTCAAGGGGGAATACTTCGCTGACTGTAAGGTACGCGGAACTCGCGGCGGCGGAAGCGACAAAGAAGATGGCGGCGAACCATAGATCTTGCCCCACAGGCCCGCCATAGTTGCGCTCGAAGCTGACTGCAGAACCGATTAACAATAATCCAGCGATCCCATAGGTGGCGCTGATCATTTTTTTTCTGCCGATTGAGTCGAAGAATCGCCCGAGAATCAGCGGCCCTACGAAGTTACTCAGTGCCAACGGCAGAATGTAGATAGATACGCGCTCGCTCTTCACCTTGAAGAAATGGGCCAGCACCAATCCATAAGTGAAGAACACTGCATTATAGAAAAAGGATTGACCCACCATCAGAACCAAGCCGAGCAGCGACCGCTTCGGCTGGCCATGGATCATTGCATTCCAGACATCGCGCAACGGCGTGTGATCGCGAACGGAAATTTTCAAGCTTCCTTCCGGATCTTTCAGATCTCCTTTATCCTGGCGGACCCTCTGCTCTATCTCCCGGACAATCGCTTCGGCCTCTTCTTCATGGCCGCGCAGCATGAGCCAGCGTGGACTCTCCGGCACGGATTTGCGCAGAAATAGAATGATCACCCCAAGGAGCGCCCCTATGCCGAATGCAAATCGCCATCCGAAGGTAGGCGAAACAAGGCCGGAGTTTAATAGAAAGAGAGTACCGCCCGCGCCGAACGCCGCCCCAATCCAGAAGGTAGCGTTGATGACCAGGTCCACATTGCCGCGCACCGCGGCGGGGACTAACTCGTCAATGGCGGAGTTGATGGCGGCATACTCGCCGCCTATGCCGGCGCCGGTAAGAATGCGAAACAACAGAAAACTCCAGAAATTCCAGCTAAAGGCCGTGGCGGCGGTCGCGGTGAGATACAGGGCCAGAGTTATCAAAAAGAGTTTCTTGCGGCCAAGCCGGTCCGTAAGCCACCCGAAATAAAGCGCGCCGATAACAGCTCCGGCCAGATAACCCGTGGCGCTCGCGCCGACTTCCAGATCAGTAAGCGCAAGCGCCTTCTGATCTTTCAGTACGCTTGCTAAGGAACCGGCAAGAGTAACCTCCAGGCCGTCGAGGAGCCAGGTGATTCCAAGCGCGATCACCATCTTGGAATGCCAGCGGCTCCACCGCAAGCGATCAAGCCGCTGCGGGATGTTGGTTTCGACCTGTTGCTCGTCCGCCATGTATTCTCGCCAGATTCATCCGTTAGATCTTTTACGGTTGAGACCCGGCACTAGGTGTTTTACAGAGACGACGAGTCGGATAGGCTTACGCTGTATCGCCGGGCGCGAATCGGAGGGCGGTCTCGGTCAGGCGATGGCTGCTTCCAGATCACGCTCTGGTTCCGCTGCGCTGTCAAGCTTCAGTTGACGCGCTTCGGCGCTCGGCTTGAACTTCACCGAGACCAGTTTCGAAATTCCAGGCTCCTGCATGGTGACACCATACAGCGCCTGGGCGGCCTCCATCGTACGTTTGGCGTGAGTAATAACGATGAACTGCGTCTGTTCCGCCATGTCGCGCAGCAGTCGCGTGAGGCGTTCAATATTGGGTTCGTCAAGAGGCGCATCCACTTCATCGAGAATGCAGAACGGGCTGGGCGTGTATTGAAAAATGGCCATCAACAGGGCCATAGCGGTGAGCGACTTCTCGCCGCCTGAGAGGAGCAGAATGCTTTGCAGCTTTTTACCGGGAGGAGAGGCGACGATGTCGATGCCGGACTCGGCAACGTTCTCTTCGTCGTTCAGGCGCATTTCGCCGATACCGCCGCCGAAGAGCGTTTTGAACATCTCGCGAAAATTCGCATTAATAGCGTGGAAGGCTTCCGTGAAGCGCTTGCGCGATTCGGCATCGATTTCGTGAATCAGCTTTTCGGTATCGCGAATGGAATCGAGCAGATCCTGACGCTGTGCGCTCAAGAAATCCTGCCGCTGCTGCGCTTCTTCGTATTCTTCAAGCGCTTGCGGGTTCACCGGTCCCAAGGCATCGATCTTGCGGCGCACCTCGGCATACTTCAGGTCGAGTTCCTGGAGCGCGGCCTCGTCTTCGATCGTTTCTGCTCCCTCGACGAGCTGCGCGAGAGTGGTGTCGAGCTCGCTTTGACAAGTCTCTTCTAAATGCTTCAAATCGGATTCGGCGCGGGCGAGCGAAACCTGCAGGGCCGAGCGGTGCTCATGCGTGGCTTGCGCGCGCTGCCGCAATTCCTTCAACTGTTCATCAGCGGCCGCAAGGCCGGCGCGCAGCTCGGCTTCGCGTTCGGCCAGATGATTCACGTCTGTTTCGGCTGCAAGGATCGAGTCCTTCAGCCCGGCGCCTTTGGTTACAAGCTCCGCATTGCTCGCGGCCAGATCGGCGCGCTCGATGGTGAGGCGCTCGGTCTGCCCGGCAAGATGGGCCTGCCGCTGAGCGGCTTCGCGCACCTGCGACTCGATGCGCGAGCAATGGTCGGCTAGCGATTTCCGGCGCTCTTCCAGGCTGGCCAGATGAGCACGAACGCTGGAGTGTTCCTCAGCCGTACGCGACACCTCCGATTGAAACCCACTGAGTTGTTCGCGCGCGGATTCGAGAGCGCGCTCTTGCTCTGAGCGAAGCTGTTCGCACTGCGCCAAAGCGTCGCTGTCTCGTTCGGAGCTTTGTTTGAGCTGTACGCGATCTCTGGCGAGCTTATCGAGTTCGAGCCGCGCGCGTGAAAGCCGCGCTTGCGAGCGCTGCATTTCTTCGGCCAGCTTGCGCGTCTCGTGATCGAGGGCCAGCACTTCTTTCTCTTGCATCTGCTGCTGAGCTCGCACATGCTCCACTTGATCCACAAGCTTGGCAATCGCGCGGTCGAGTTCAGCCAAACTTTCCTGCGCCGCATTCAATTCGCTGCGTTTCTGCTTTTCTAATTGAGAAACATCGCGTAATTCGCGCTTGAGCGCGAGCGGACCAGCGCCGGTCTTCTTACCGCCGCTGACCGATTGGCCGTGATAATTAACGCCATCGGCGGAGAGAAACCAGCAGTGCGGGAAGCGAACAGCCATTTGGCGCGCGATCGTACGGTCGGCGGCAACGTAGCAATAGGAGATACGCGGCAGCAGATGCAGTGGTATGCTGGCCACTCCGTTTGTGAACCGCAGCGCATCGGTCAGACGGGTAAGCGTACCGGCTTGGGTGGCGGGACGAGGCAACTCGCCCGGGAAAGCGATGGCTTCGTGGGCATCTTCCACCAGGAATGTGGCTCGGCCATCGACTTCCCCGCGCATCAGCTCAATGCCGCGATCGGCATCGGACCAATCGCGTACCACTACGTATTCAAGCTCATCGTGCAGAAACTCTTCAGCGGCCTTTTCAAGTTGCGGGTCTACTTCCAGAAAATCGGCGAGCACGCCAATCGGATGCAGATCCTGCGCTTTTCCGCGCTCGACGGCAGTGAACAGGCGTTTGACTGTCTCGGTCGTATAGCTGCGATGAAGAATCACTTCCTCTAGCGAGTCCTTGCGCGCCTTAATGCGGGAGTATTCACTCTGCGAACGGTCGATCGCCTGCCGGCTCTCGTTCAGCTTTGCGCGTTTCTCCTGCAAGGCCTGCTGTAAGCGATTGCGTTCATCCGTCAATGCCATCAGCTCGGTTTGCCTGGCGGCCAAGCGTTCCGATACTTGGGATTTCACCTGTTCCAGGCGCGCGAGATCGCTTTGCGATAGCTGCTCTTCGTTGCCGGCGCGTGTCGTATCCCGATCAACGGACGCAAGCTGTGCATCGACGTGCGTAAGACGATTCTTGAGCGCGGACGATTCGCCGAGCAGCCGGATCACCTTTTGACGAGCGGCTTCGAGGCTGCGCTCCTGCTCGGCAAGCCGGTTTTGCGCCTGCTGCCGGCCGGCGGCCTTGGCTTCGAGATGCTGCCGCGCGGCAGTGCAATCGTTCGCCAGTGTTTCGAGCTCGCTGGTTTGCCGCTGCAACTCGATGGCCCGCTGCTGCTGCTGCACTTCGAGCGCTTGCGCTTCTTGCGCTCCCGCACTGAGCCGTTGATCGATCTGCTGGATCTGCTTCAGTTGATATTCGAGCTGGCCGCGGGCGCGCTCCGCCTCGAGATGCAGATCTGCAAGTTGTTGACGTCCGGCCGTAAGCTGCTCTTCATTCGCGTACGAAGCTTCGCGAAGAGCAGCCTGTTCTGTTTCGTGCGCTCCGATAAGGCGCTGAGCTTCTTCCAACGCGGCCGAAGTGAGGTTTAGCTCAATCGCGACTTTTGCAGTCTCGCGCTCGAGGAGGCGGAATCTGGCGGCGAGCACCTGGCGCAAATAGGAAGTCGCTTCCGCTTTCAACTCTGCGTAGCGCCGGGTCTTGGCGGCCTGACGCTTCAGCGAACTGACCTGGCGCGTCACTTCTTCAAGGATGTCGAAAACGCGCGACAGATTTTGTTTGGCATTTTCAAGCTTGGCTTCGGCCAGGCGCTTGCGGGTTTTGAACTTGGTGATGCCGGCCGCTTCTTCGATGACATTGCGCCGGTCTTGCGGCTTGTTGCTGAGGATTTGACCGATGCGGCCCTGCTCGATAATGGCGTAGCTTTCCGGACCAAGACCGGTCCCCAGGAACAGATCCTGAATGTCTCGGAGCCGGGCCGTGCGGCCATTGATCAGATACTCGCTTTCACCGGAGCGATAGAGGCGGCGAGTGATGGTAATCTCGCCCGTGCGCTCAGCGGTCTTTACGGCCTCGCTCTTCAGCGGGACGTGCTCAGCGGAGGTGTGCCCTTCGGGAGCGCTGCCGTTCTGGGATGACGCCTGATGTTCGGCGGCGGATCGAGCAGCGATGACGCGCTCGTCGGGTACCAGCGTCATGGTGACAGAGGCCATCCCGAGCGCTTTTCTGTCGCGGGTGCCGGCGAAGATGACATCTTCCATCCGGGAGCCGCGAAGCGTCTTGGCAGACTGCTCACCCAAGACCCAGCTCATGGCATCGCTGAGGTTTGATTTACCGCATCCGTTCGGGCCGACCACAGCGGCAATACCGCTGCCGTTGAATTTCATCTCCGTGCGGTCGTAGAAGGATTTAAAGCCGTGAATCTCGACGCGTTTTAGCTTAAGCAACGAGAGAGTACCCTTCCTATCGTAAGAGATATTCTCGGGGGTTGAATCTATGGTACTAGGCGTCGATTGAGAAGTAAAGCAGGTCGGGTGCGAGATGTGGGCGCGAAGGCCCTATTCGCCACAATATATAGCGTTAGCTTGCCGCCGTTGCCGAGGTGAGCGCGGACGAAATCTTCGACCATAGCGTGTCCACGCTGGTTCGCACTCCGGTCAGGATCGAAATTGTAGAGATGGCGATAAAACCAAGCAATAAAGAATATTCGACAAGGTCTTGGCCATCCGTTTCCTGCCAAAGAGCGACAGCGAAGCGTTTGGAATGTTCTGTAGCTTTCATTTGCTTTATTCCTTAACAGTTGAACGAATAAGTCGTTGCTGAATTATCGGTCGCAGTCGGCGCAAAGTTTAGATCACAAGGAACAAAAAAGGCCATTTCTGCAGTTGCAGTCAGGGATCATGCGCCCTCAGCGCCGTCGAGAGCCTTCAAGGATAACTGCAGTTCGGCGATAGCGGTTTCGATGTGACGAGCGCCTTGCAGTGCGCGATCTAACTGAACCTGCGGCTCACTTCCCGATCGCTCCGAACGGGTACTGGCAAGTTGCAGGGACCGCGCGAGATTGGACAAGGGTTCATGAAGCTCGCGCGCGGCGGCATAGGCGGTTTCCAAGTGACCGGCGAGCGTCTTCAGGGCGTCTTCGACTGCTTTTTGCCTGGTGCGGTCGGCAATGGTTCCGTGCACCTGAGTGACAGTGCCGTCGGGAGCGCGGAGCGCTCGGCCTTTCGAATGGACCCAGCGGATAGTGCCAGCGCTATCGACGATCCGGAAATCGACGTCGTACGTTGTGCCCGTGGCGACACACGCCTGGAATGCTTGGGCAACTCGTTTCGAATCGTCTGGATGCAACAATCGAAGAATGTCTTGAACAGCAGGAATAGCAGCATCCGGGTCGATTCCGAAGAACGTTTTGCAAAGTGGATTCCAAAGCGAGGTTTGCGAACCCACATCGTAAGACCAGAGGCCGAGTTCGCCGGCCTCGACTGCCAGACGCTGACGCTCGAGGCTTTCTTTAACGGCGGTTTCGAGTGCTTTCCTTTGAGAAATGTCACGCGCAATTTTCGAAGCGCCGATGACCCGCCCGGTGGCGTCAAAGACCGGGGAAACCGTCAAGGACACGGCGATGCGCTGCCCGGACTTGGCGATACGAACGGTCTCATAGTGGCGTATCTTCTCGCCCCGGATAATGCGTGACAGAATCGAGAGTTCCTCCTCCACCAGATCCGGGGGGAACAGCCGGAGGATGGTTCTTCCCACCATTTCGCTCGACGAATAGCCGAACATACGTTCCGCGCCGGCATTCCAGCTTTTCACGATTCCGTCTAAGTTCTTGCTAATAATGGCGTCGTCTGAAGACTCGACGATGGAGGCCAAGTAGCGCGAGGTCTCGTCCCGTCGTAGCTCCGAAATATCGTTCTTCACCTTTAGAGTAGTGAGGGGCGGGATGCAAGTGTCTCTAGAGCGAGGCGGGTGATTTAGCGGTATAAGTGGAAGTATGAGGATAGTAGCGGCTTTGCTTTTGGTGGGTCTGATGGCTGGCGCGAATGGGACTCGCGCGGGTGGCACTGAGAAACCGGCGCGGACGCCGATTCTAGTGGAACTGTTCACGTCGGAGGGCTGCTCGAGTTGTCCGCCCGCCGATGAACTGCTGCGGAAAATGGATTCGTCTCAGCCGGTCACCGGCGCGCAGCTCATTGTGTTGAGTGAGCACGTAGATTACTGGGACCATGACGGCTGGAAAGATCCGTACTCGGCCACCTGGGTAACTCAGCGACAGGACGGCTATTGCCGTGCTCTGCGGGTTGAGGCCCCGTACACGCCACAGATGATTGTGGATGGCGAGGCCGTGGTGAACTTGACAAACTCGCGGCAGATGAGCGACGTATTCGAGAAGGCAGTGGCGGCCACGAAGGTTCCTGTTGCGATTGATGCGGTCACAATTGATGGCGCCACTGTTCGGGGACATGTTCAGGCGGAGGAAGCGGCGGGCAAAGGCGGCGATGTGTACGTCGCCGTGGCGTTGGATCATGTCGAATCGCAGGTCCGGGCGGGGGAGAACAACGGCCGTCATCTGACGCATACGGCGGTGGTCGAGTCTCTCAAGAAGCTCGGGAAGGTGAAAGCTGGAAGCGCTTTCGATCAAAGCTTTGAGTTGAAGCTGAAGACTGTTCCAGATCGTACGAACCTACGCGTTGTGGCTTTCGTGCAGGAGCCCTCCGAGGGCAAAGTTTTGGGAGCGGCATTACAAAAGCCGCTCCAATAAGCGTGTCGGCGTGGCTCACGCCCAGCTATAGCCGCTCTTGGCCAGCGGCAAGGAGCGGATGCGCTGGCCGGTGACGGCAAAGATGGCATTGCAAACGGCCGGAATGAGCGGCGGGAGCGCGGGTTCGCCGAGACCGGTCGGCGCATTGTCGGACTTAACGAAGTGCACTTCGATTTGCGGCGTCTGGCGGAGGCGGAGCAGTTGGTGCTGGTTGTAGTTGGTCTGGACTACGCGGCCGCGTTCCAGCGTGATTTCCTGGGCCATCAGTTCGCTGAGGCCGTCGATGATAGCGCCTTGCACCTGCGCTTCCGCCCCGCTCGGATTGATGATTTGACTGCCGACGTCGCCGCCGGCCCACACCTTGTTCACTTTGATGGCGCTCTTCCCGCTGACGCTGACTTCGGCGATATGCGCGAAGTAGCCTTGGAAGCTGTAATGGAACGCTACGCCGAGCGCCGTCCCTTGCGGGAGCGAGCGCTTACCCCAACCTGATTTTTCGGCGACCAACTGCAGTACGGCCCGCATCCGGCCAGCGTCGTAGGCCTGCGGTTTGGCGCCTTGTTTGGTGGGGCTGGGCTCGTTCTCCACTTTGGGTTTGGCGGCTCCGGCCACCAGTTGGCGGCCGGGCGCAGCCAGCAGATCGAGCCGGAACTGCAGCGGGTCCTTGTGGGCAGCATGTGCCAGCTCGTCGATAAAACTCTGCATCACGAAGGCTTGCGCGTTCGCACCGGGGGCGCGGAGGGCTCCGGTCTTCAAGCGCAGCGGCATCACCGACGCATACATGCCGTAATTGGGGACAAAGCCGGAAGGAAACTCGGTAGGCGCGATGCTGGCCGAGGGCGAGAATTTGTCACCGTCCCCGAAGCTGACGAAGTGGTTGCGCCAGGCGATGAGTGTGCCGTTGGCATCGACAGCGCCTTTGAGGTAGTGGAACCCGGCGGGACGGTAATAGTCGTGGGTCATGTCGTCTTCCCGCGACCAGAGAAGCTTGACGGGCACGCCGATGTGTTTGGCTAAGTAAGAGACCTCGACCATGTAATCGTTGGTGAGGCCGCGGCCGAAGGAACCGCCGGCGCGCTGAAGATGGATGGTGATGTCGCTCTCCGGGATGCCCAGGATTTTGGAGGTGAGCGTGCGGCCGCGCGCGGGGAGCTGGGTATTGCTCCAGATCTCGAGCTTGCCGTTCTGGAAATGCGCGGAGCAGTTGCGCGGTTCGAGCGGCGCATGCGAAATGAAAGGGTACGAATAGGCGGCTTCGATCGACGTGCCGCCGGACTTGAGCGCGTCCTCGATATTGCCGTCGGTTTTGAGCGTACGCTGCGGCGGCTGTTCAGATAGTTCTTGCGCGCGCTGCGCAAAGCCTTCGCTGCTTTGAGCGGCGGCGGGACCTTCGTCCCATTCGACCTTGAGTTTCTGGCGTGCGGATTGGGCCTGCCACCACGTATCAGCCACGATGGCGACGCCGGGCTCGAGCCCGGGATCGCCTTCCATGACGGGACCGTTATCAATCGGATTTTGGACTAGGAAAGCGTGGCGGACACCGGGCAGCTTCTTTACTTCATCGAGGTTGGCGCTGACGGGCTTGCCGCCAAACACTGGGCATTTTTGGTAAACGGCGTGGAGCATGCCGGGAAGGGTGAAATCAATGCCGTAGATGGGCTTGCCGGCGGTGATGTCCGGTACATCGACGCCTGGGGTCCATTGGCCAATAATCTTGTAGGCGCTGGCTTTCTTAAGCTCGACGGATTTCAGATCCGGGACGGGCATGGAAGCGGCAGTGGCGGCGAGCTGGCCGTAGCCAAGCGAGCGGTCGGTGGTGCGATGGTAGATGCGGCCGTTTGAGGCGTAGCACTCATTTTCGGGAACGCCCCACGTTTTTGCGGCAGCGGCAATCAACATCTGGCGGCCGACGGCGCCCACTTGCTGCATGGGGAGGAAGTTGTTCGAGGCCGCACGGCTGCCCCCCGTTGTTTGCAATCCGTACCGCGCATCGAAATCGGCTTGCTCGACTTTCACCGATTTCCAATCGACCTCGAGCTCTTCGGCGATCAGCA
>Ga0070737_10006697_pt1 | contig 10463 bp, 14 predicted proteins | sample Coa_R1_10_FD_66438 | JGI IMG/M metagenome (GOLD analysis project Ga0070737, IMG submission 66438) | Surface soil microbial communities from Centralia Pennsylvania, which are recovering from an underground coalmine fire - Coalmine... | ecosystem: Environmental > Terrestrial > Soil > Unclassified...
CCCCCGGCCGCATCGGCCAGAACAGCTCGGAGTCGTAGCGGCCGACGAGTCGCTCGAGCGTGGTGGACCGCGGCTCGACGCTCAGATCTGACATTCGGGGCACCAGTACGTCGTGCGGCCACCAACGGTCGCCTTCTCCAGGCGATGTCCGTCGCGCGGGCACTGCTGCACCTGGCGGCGGACCCGGACGAAGGTACCCGTGTGCACGCCTCCGTGCCGGATCGCGCTGCGCAGCGCGGACCGCAGCTCCCGGCGCAGGCGGTCGAGCTCCTCGATCGACAGCGAACCGGTGTCGCGCCGCGGCGACAGACGGGCCTGCCACAGCACCTGGTCGGCGAGCAGGTTGCCGACGCCCGAGATCACGTGCTGGTTGAGCAGCCGCGCCTTGACCGCGGTATGCCCGGCGCCGATCCGCCGGCGAAACTCGTCGCGTCCGATGTCGGCGGCGTCGGTGCCGACGTGGCTGTAGTCGGGGTTGAGCACCGCGCGCCCGAGCCGTCTGCGATCGCGCAGGGCCAGGCGCGAGCCGTCCGCGAACTCGACCGCGAATCGGTCCCAGCGGGACGGCTCGGCGGCCTCCGCGTCGACCACGATCTTGCCGGCCATGCCGAGGTGCAGCCCGAGCGTCGGTCCCTCGTCGGTCTCCATCCACAGGAACTTCCCGCGCCGGCACGCGGCAACGAACCGATGGCCCGCGAGGGCCGCGGCGATCTCCCCCGGCTGGTGCGGACGTGAGACGTAGGTGTCCGTGTCGTCGACGGCGGAGATCGGGCGGTGAAGCGCCGTCTCGAGCGTCTGACGGGCGCGCTCGGCCTCGGGCAGCTCGGGCATCGCCACACAGACTACGCCCGAGGCCGGGCGGGCGAGCCTCAGTCGCTGGTCGTGTCGTGCTCGGCGAAGTAGATGAGCTGCCGGCCCTCCGAGCACAGCTGCGGGGTCTCGACCCGCCCGTTCAGGCGCTCGGCGCGGTGCGTCGCCCGGCAGCGGAACCCGTCGACGATGCACCCCCGGTAGGGCGGCGTCTCGGCGAGGCCCGCGCACCGCTCGTCGCGCTGGGTGAGCTTGCGGTTCAGGAATGCACGCACGATCGGCTCGGCGCTCGTGCAGCGCATGTCGATCGGGCCGATGTCATAGGCGCTGAGCACGACGCCCGGACGGTGGCCGGCGGTCATCGGGCTGCAGCGGAGGTTGCCGGCGCGAGCGGGCGAGGCGTGCGCGCCCAGCAACGCAACTGCGAGCACGGCCGCACCGAGCAGGCCGAGGGCGAACGCCCACCGGCGGGGCGCAGATGAGGTGAGGACATCCATGCGCACACCGTACGCGGCCTCCCCGGGCGCTCGCGACGACCGAGGGTGTGAACGCGACGATACCCGGCGCCGGGTTTGCCCTCGCAGGTGGGTAGCGTCGAGACCATGACCACGATTCAGATCACCGAGTTCACCGATCCCACCTGCCCCTTCGCCTGGTCGGCCGAGCCCTCCCGCCTGCGGATCGAGTGGCTGTACGGCGATCAGATCGAGCTGCGCCCCCGGATGGTCGGGCTGTCGGAGAGCGTCGAGGCGATGGCCGAGAAGGGGTTGACGACCGAGCTGCTCGCGCACGGCGCCGCCCGCCTGTCCGCGGCGCACCACATGCCGATGGACACCGCCGAGCGTCCGCGGCTGGCCGTGTCGGTGCCGGCCTGCCGGGCGGTGGTCGCCGTGCGCCGCCACGCGCCTGAGCGGACCCGCGCGATGCTCCGCGCGCTGCGGATCGTCCACTTCGCCGGTGAACTCGTCGACGAGCCGCAGACCTTGCGCCACGCCGCCGAGCGCGCGGCCGTCGACCCCGACGAACTGGAGGGCTGGCTGGCCGAGCCCGAGGCCGAGTCCGACCTGCGCGAGGACATGCGCGCGGCCCGGGCGCCTTCGCCGGAGGGGCTCGCGCTCCCGGGCAAGCTCGCCGCAGACCCCGACAGCGCCAGCGGCTACCGCTACACCTGTCCGTCGTGGGAGCTGGATCGCGCAGCGCGCAAGCTCACCGTTCCCGGTTTTCAGCCGACGGCCGCCTACGAGGTGGCGATCGCCAATCTCGCCCCCGAGCTGACGCGGCGCGAGGACCCTGAGGACGTCGCCGAGGTGCTGCGCTGGGCGGACGAGCCGCTGGCGAGTGCCGAGGTGGCCGCGGTGTGCGGACTGGAGGTCGACGATGCGCGCGACCGGCTCGGGCGGGTCGCGACGCTGGAGCCGATCGGATCTGACGGGCTGTGGTCGCTGTCGCCGGTGCCGGCCGCCTGAGATGATGCGCCCGTGGCCGCCTCCGACGCGATCGAGATCGAGGTAGGCGGCCGGACCGTCCGGATCTCCAACCCCGATCGCGTCTACTTCTCCGCCCGAGGGGAGACGAAGCTCGACCTCGTCAACTACTACCTGAGCGTCGGGGACGGCATCGTGCGGGCGCTGCGCGAGCGGCCATGCATGCTCCATCGCTTTCCGAAGGGCACCGACGAGAAGAAGGTTCACCAGAAGCGGATCCCGCAGGGCGCGCCCGACTGGCTGCAGACGGTCCACGTCACGTTCCCGCGCTTCAACCGCACCGCCGACGAGCTCTGCGTGACCGAGCTCGCATCGGTGATCTGGGCGGTGCAGATGTCGACGGTCGAGTTTCATCCCTGGAACTCGCGGCGCGGGCACGTCGAGACCCCCGACGAGTGGCGGATCGACCTTGACCCGATGGACGACTGCTCGCTGGAGCGCGTCAAGCGCGTCGCTCACGTCGCCCACGAGGTGCTCGACGAGCTCGGCGCGGTCGGCTGGCCGAAGACATCGGGCGGTTCGGGGATCCACATCTATGTCCGGATCACGCCGGAGCACGGGTTCCGCGATGTCCGCCGCGCCGCGCTGGCGTTCGCTCGCGAGGTCGAGCGCCGCGCGCCCGGAGAGGCGACGACGACCTGGTGGCGCAAGGACCGGGATCCGCGCAGCGTGTTCGTCGACTTCAACCAGAACGCGCGGGATCACACGATCGCGAGCGCGTACTCCGTGCGCGGCTTCCCCGACGCGACCGTGTCGGCGCCGTTCGCCTGGGACGAGCTCGACGACATCGAGCCGCGCGAGCTCACGATCGCGACGATGGGCGCCCGCTTCGCCGAGCGCGGGGACCTGCATGCCGGCATCGACGACGCCGTGTACTCGATCGAGCCGCTGCTGGAGTGGGCCGACCGCGAGGACGTCGAGGTGCCCGCCGACGAGGGCGAGGAGTGAGCGAGGAGGCGCTGCTCGCCGCGGCCCGCCGTCGCGTCTCGTGTGTCGCCGGACCCTCTCCGGGTAAGCACGTGGAGAGGATCTGCCGCGCCTGACCCACGAGAGGAACCACCATGGCCGAGACGACGACGAGAGCAAGCACCCAGAATTCGGAGTCGGCGGCGGCCGGTCCGGGACGGCTGGAGACCGATCGCGGAACGACCTCGATCGCCGAGGTGGTGGTCACCAAGGTCGCGGGTATCGCCGCGAGGGAGGTGACGGGCGTCCACCGGCTCGGCAGCACGGTCTCACGGGCGATCGGTGCGGTCACCCAACGCCTCCAGGTCGGCGACGCGAGCACTCAGGGCGTGAACGTCGAGGTCACCGAGTCCGATGCGCGGGTCTCGATGAGCGTGATCATCGACTACGGCGAGTCGATCCCCAACGTCGCGCAGGCGATTCGGGACAACGTGGTACGGCGGATCGAGGCGACCACCGGGCTGCATTGCGCGGCCGTCGACATCGCCGTCACCGACCTCTACTTCCCCGGTGACGACGACGAGCCCGACACCGCCACGACGGCCGCCTGACGGCCGGCCCGTGGAGCAGCCCGGCCGCGGCGCGCCATCGCCGCGGCTTGCGCTTGCGGCGCTCGCCCGCGACACGGCGCTCGCCATCGATGGAGTGGTCGCACTCGACGCCGGAATCGGAGGTCTGTTCGTGACCGCCGGAGGTGGTGAGAGCGTGGCGGGCGTCCGCTGCCTGGCCGCGCCCGAGGGCGGCTACGACGTCGCGCTGCGGCTCGTCTGCCGCCTCGTTGCGCTGCGCGTCCTCGCCGACACCGTGCGTCAGGCCGTGATCGCGGCGGCCACGGTGGCGGGTTTCCAGCTGTCGACGGTGACGATCACGATCGCCGACGTCGTTGACGAGACCGCCTGATGCTCCTGCTCAAAGCACTCGCGCGACTGGTCGAGCTGCTGCTGATGACAGCGATCGCGCTCACCGGGCTCGGCGTCGGGCTCTACTGCTTCTCGCTGCTCATCTCGCTCGGGCCCGCCCGCCCCGATCGGCTGCTGCATCTGCCGGTGGTGCGCGCCCGCATCGGCCATTTTCTCGCTCAGCTCGCCGCGCCGGGGCCGACAGCGACGCTCGCGATGCTCGGCGGGATCGCCGCTGTCGTGATCGGGCTCGGTCTGCTGGTGGGGCTGCTCGGCTCTCGCCGTGAGCGCCTGCTCGTGGTGGAGGACGGGGGTGATGGCGGGCTCTACGTGCGCCAGCGGACCCTGGGTCAGATGGTGCGCGCCGAGACGGTGCTCGCGCCCGGGGTCACCGCCGTGAAGCGCCCCAAGGTGCGCCTGGCGCGGAGCGGGCGCCGCGGACACGTCAAGGTACTCGCCGCGCGCGGAAGCGATCCCGACCCCGGAACGGTCGATGCCGCCGTGCACGAGCGAGTCGACCCGGTGCTCGAGCCGCTCGGGCTGCGTGGCGATGTCCGCGTCCGGCTCGATGAGCCGCGCGCCGCCAAGGAGGCGTCGTGATCCGCCAGCGGATCAGCCTGCGCCGCCGCACCGGCGCACTGCTCGTGCTCTCGGTGACGGTCGCGTTCTCGCTCGCGCTCATCTATGGCGGGGTGCTCGCCGTCCTGCTCGCGCTCAAGCTTCATGGTCTCGGTCCCGACGAGATCAACCGGATCAGCGGCTACCGGACCGCGTACCACTGGCTGGCCGGCCTGAACCGTGGCTACTTCACGACGGCTCGCGCGCTGGTCGCCGGGTTCGGCGGACTGCTCGTGTTCCTGTTCTTCATCTCGCTGATGCTGCGCTCGCTGCCGCGCCCCTACCTCACCCGCAGCGAGCTCGGCTTCCCGATCGACGATCGGGGCGCGACTGTCGTGCGGCCGCGCGCGGTCGAGCGGATCGCCGAGGTCGCCGCCCAGGAAAACCAGCACGTGATCGGGGCCACCGGCCGTCTCGGCGATGGCGAGCTGAACGTCGATATCGGCATCGACACGGCTCCGGCGGCGGCCGAGACCCTCACCGACGTCCGCGGCCGGGTGCGCGAGCAGCTCGGCCGACACGATCTTCCGCTCATGCCCGTCAACGTCACCCTCACCGGTTACGAACCATGACCCACCAGAAGGGAATCGCATGACCTCTCAACAGTTCGCCGCCCTGCTCGGCTTCCTGTTCGTCGCCGTCTGGGCGGCGCTCGGGTTCGGCGACGCGGTTCTGTGCCTGATCGGCGCGGCCGTGTTCATGCTCGCGAGCGCCTTCTACCGCGGCGAGCTCGACCTCGCAGCGATCCAGGAACGCGCTTCGGGATACCGTTCGACGCGCAGATGAGCCGCGCGCTGATCATCGTCGACGTCCAGCGGGACTTCCTGCCCGGTGGGGCGCTCGCCGTCCCCGACGGCGATCAGGTGATCGGCCCCATCAACGAGCTCGCGCGCGACGGCGGCTTCGACGTCGTGCTCGCCACCCGCGACTGGCATCCGCCGGACCACTCGTCCTTCACCGACGAGGGTGGGCCGTGGCCTGCGCACTGCGTCCAGGGGACTCCGGGCGCCGAGCTCTCCCCCGAGCTCGACCGGGCTCGGATCGACGTCGTCATCGACAAGGGCGCCTCGCGCGAGGGCGAGGGCTACTCGGGCTTCGAGACCGGCGAACTGGGCAACCTGCTGCGCACCGAGCGGGTCACCGAGGTGACGGTGGCCGGTCTGGCCACCGACTTCTGCGTCGCGGCGACCGCGCGCGACGCCCTGCGCGAGGGCTTCCTGGTCAGCGTCGATCGCGCCGGGGTGCGCGGCATCGACGGCGAGGCCTCCGAGCGCGCCCTCGCCGAGCTCGAGGGCTCGGGCGCGGTCATCACGGGCTGACGGCCCCCGCGGTCCAGCCGCTCCAGCGCTCGACGTCGAGTGCGAGCACCGCGCCGGTCACCTCCTGCTGCGGGTAGCGCTCACGCAGCCGGGCGATCGCATCCGCGGCCTCCCGCCGGTCGCCGGGCCGCCCGAGCTCCAGCACACGGGCGCGGCCGTCGCCGCGGACCCACCACAGCGCCGACCAGTCCTCCTCGTAGTGGTCGGCGAGCACGCTCGCCTGGGGATGCGCGGCGACGTTCGCCAACCGCGCGAGCGCGCCGGTCCGCTTGGGCTTGGCGTCGACGGCCGAGTAGACGGTGTCGCCGTGGACGGCGAACACGATCGGCACCAGGTGCGGACGACCGTCCGGGGTGATCGTGGCCAGCCGCGCGACGCGGGCCTGCGCGAACCGCCGCCGCGCGGCCACCGCCTCCATTCGCTAGTCGGTGCCCAGGTACTCGGCGATCGCGCGCTCCCAGTCCTCGAGCGCCGCCTGCACCGGGCCGCGCCCGTTGGAGGGCAGCCAGTGGACGACTCGGGTCATCCCGAGCTGCTCACAGCGCTCGAACACCGCCGGGTCGGTCGGCACGCCCATCGCCATCACGTCGATCGGACGGTCGGCGCGACTGCGCAGCTCGGCGACGCGATCCTCGACATCTCGCTCGACCTCCTCCCAGTTGGGAAACCACGCGTCACCGAAGGCGAGCACGCGATCCAGCACGGTCGGCCCGCCACCGCCCACGAGCACCGGAGGGTGCGGACGCTGGGCCGGCTTGGGCCACTGCCAGATCTCGTCGAAGTCGACGAACTCGCCGTGGTAGCTGGCGGTCTCGTGCGTCCAGATCTCCTTCATCGCCTCCACCCGTTCGGCGACGAGCCGCATCCGCGTGCGCGGATCGGTCCCGTGGTTGCGCATCTCCTCGCGGTTCCAGCCGGCGCCGACCCCGAACTCGAAGCGGCCGCCCGAGAGATCGTCCAGCGAGGAGACGAGCTTGGCGGTCGTGATCGGGTCACGCTGGTTGATCAGGCAGATGCCGGTGCCGATTCTCAGGCGCGTGGTGGCCGCCGCCGCTGCGGTGAGCGCGACGAACGGGTCGTAGGTGTGGTTGTACTTGCGCGGGAGCGGGTCGCCACCCGGGTACGGCGTCTCCCGCGAGGCAGGCGTGTGGGTGTGCTCGGCGACGAACAGCGACTCCTGCCCACGCTCCTCGATCATCTGCGCGAGTGCCGCGGGGCCCATGGCGTCGTGGGTGGGGAAATAGCCGATTCCAAAGTCCATGCGGCCGAGTCTATGCGCGGCCCGCCAGCGAGCATGAGCCCGGGAGCGGTGCCGCGTATCCGTGCCGGCGCGGCGCGGCGACGGCGCAGCGCTGCGACGGCGCTAGGCGTCGGGCCAGCTTGCGCCGTCGGCCGACGCGCGCAGCTCGATCTGCTCGAGCGCGACGTCGGTGCGGCGGTCCGCCACCATCGCCTCGAGCGCCTCGACGACCGTCGCCCCCCACACGCGGCGCACCACCGCGGCCTCTTCCCCGCCGGGCCGCAGCTCGTACCAGTCCAGGGCGACCGGCGCGCGCACCGGATCGCCGGACTCCGTCGCCGCGCGGCCCTCGTACAGGGTGAGCTCGGCGCGCCACCCGTGTGGACACAGCTCGCCCATCATCGCCCGCGCCCGGCGCTCGGCGCCGACCTCGGAGCCGACGCGGCGCCAGCGCCGCAGCCGGGTACCGACCGCCGCGCGCGCCCGGCGGGCGAGCAGCGCCATCACCGGCCACAGCAGTGCGCCGGTGGCCGCGCACACTCCGATCAGCACGAGCGGGCCGATCACGCCACCACCGCCGTGCGGTCGAGCCTCGTAGAGCACAAGCGGTGCGACCACGGTGTCTTCACGGTACCCACCCGCCGGCACCTCGCAACGGGCTGGCGCGGGAAACGGTCCGGCCGTGGACCGCGACGATCTGTCAGGGTGCGCAGCATGACTCGCCCGACCGTGACCGGCCGCGCCCTCGCCGTCGCTCGCGGCGACGAACCGGCCGACCTGCTGATCCGGGGCGGCCGGGTGTTCAGCCCTCCGACGCGCGAGTGGATCGAAACCCCGTTGGCGATCGCCGACGGCGTGATCGCTGGATGGGGCGACCGGGAGGCACACGAGGTCCTCGACGTCGACGGCGCCGCCCTCACCCCTGGATTCATCGACGCCCATATGCACCTGGAGTCGACGAAGCTGTGGATCGACGCGTTCGTCGAGACGGTGCTGCCGCTGGGGACGACGGCCGTCGTCACCGACCCGCACGAGATCGCCAACGTGCTCGGCCTCCCGGGGGTGACGGCGCTGATGCGCGCGGTCGCGCCGCTGCCGATCACGTACGCCGTGTACGCCCCGAGCTGCGTCCCCGCGTCGCCGTTCGAGGGTGCCGGCGCCGACCTGGTGGCCGGCGACATGGTCACGCTCATCGACGAGCACGGCGCCGCCGGCATCGCCGAGGTCATGAACTTCCCCGGCGTCGTCGCCGGCGACCCCGAGATGCTCGCGCGGATCGATGCCGCCGGCCCGCTGCGGGTCGACGGCCACAGCCCCGAGCTGAGCGGCGCCGCGCTCGACGCCTACCTGGCGGCCGGAGTGGAGTCCGATCACGAGGCGACGACCGCCGCCGAGGCGCTTGAGAAGCGTCGCAAGGGCATGTGGGTGTTCCTGCGCGAGGGCTCAGCGAGCCGCAACATCCGCGCGCTCGCCTCGACCGTCGTCGCCCACGGCACCGATCACGCGGCATTCTGCACCGACGACCGGGAGCCGAGCACGCTGCTCGCCGACGGCCATGTCAACGACTGCGTGCGGATCGCTGTCGAGGCCGGGGTCGACGAGCGCGACGCGCTGGTGATGGCGACCGCGCGTCCGGCCGAGTACCACGGCCTGCACCGTCTGGGGAGCCTCGGGCCCGGCCACCAGGCCGACGTGCTCGCCTTCGACGCGCTCCATACCTGGGTCCCCGCGCATGTCTGGCAGGCGGGCCGGCTCGTCGTCCGCGACCGGGCGCTGCGGCCCGGCGCGGTCCCCCCGGCGCCGCCGGAGTCGCTGCTCTACGCGACGGTCAACGTCGGGCGGCTGCCCGACCCGCAGCAGCTCGCCCCGGCGATCGCGCCGGGCGCTCGCGTGCGAGCGATCGGCGTGGAGTCCAACAGCCTCACCACCCGGCATGCCATCGTCACCGTCGGCTCCGGCGAGGACCTCTGCCGCGCGGCGGTGGTCGAGCGCCACCGCGCGAGCGGACGGGTCGGCACCGGGTTTGCCACCGGCTTCGGCCTCTCCCGCGGCGCGCTGGCCTCGACCGTCGCCCACGATGCCCACAACATCGTCTGCGTCGGTGCCGATGGCGCCGAGATGGCCGCCGCCGTCGCCCGGCTGGCCGAGATCGGCGGCGGGCAGGTGGCGGTGCTCGGCGGGCGGGTGCTCGCCGAGGTCGCGCTCCCGCTCGCCGGCCTGATGAGCGACCGTCCCGCCGCGGAGGTCGCCGCGGCGCTCGGGGTGCTCGGCCGGGCGGCTGAGCGGGAGCTCGGCGTCACCGTCGCCGAGCCGTTCATGCAGCTGTCGTTCCTGGCCCTGTCGGTGATCCCGGCGCTGCGCCTCACCGACCGGGGGCTCGTCGACGTCGAGGCGTTCGCCCACATAGATCCGCAGATTGCGTGATTCGCGGTGGCGCGCCGACCGCGCCGCATGCGATTGTTGTTCACATGAGCGCAACGGCCGAGACGGGCATGCAGGGCGCGGGCGGGTCGATCGCCGACGAGCCTGCTTTCGAGAGCCGGGGAATCGACTACATCCCGCTCTCCGAGCGGCGCGGCAAGCCGATCGACCTCGCGTGGATGTGGGCCGGCGCGCTGTTCAACGTCGAGTACGTCGTCTACGGCGCGCTGATCATGGCGTTCGGCCTGCGCTTCTGGCAGGCCGCGCTCGTCATCGTCGTCGGGAACCTCTCCTACCTGATCGCCGGACTCGGGTCGCTGCAGGGACCGCGCGCCGGGACCGCCGCGTTCACCATCAACCGGGCCCCGTTCGGCCCCAACGGCGCAAAGGTGATCGCCGGCCTCAACTGGGTCACGCAGGTCGGGTTCGAGGTCGAAGGGCTCGCCCTCGTCGTGTTCGCGGGGCTCGCCCTGTTCAACAAGGCCGGCGTCGGCTCCTCGACCGGGCTGAAGGTCGCGCTCATCATCGGCGCCGCGTGCGTCCAGCTGCTGCTGCCACTGTTCGGCCACCGGGCGATGCTCCGCGTGCTGCGGGCGATGGTGATGCCGTTCGTGATCCTGTTCGTCGTCTTGACCATCATGTCGATCGGCAAGGTTCACCTCGGTGTCGGCCACAATGCGAGCTGGGAGACGATGTTCGCCGCGCT
>Ga0070737_10006704_pt1 | contig 10452 bp, 10 predicted proteins | sample Coa_R1_10_FD_66438 | JGI IMG/M metagenome (GOLD analysis project Ga0070737, IMG submission 66438) | Surface soil microbial communities from Centralia Pennsylvania, which are recovering from an underground coalmine fire - Coalmine... | ecosystem: Environmental > Terrestrial > Soil > Unclassified...
CCACGCGGCGACCGCTGGATGCTGACCACCACGCTGAAGAACACCTCGGCGGTGCCTGCGCTATTTGTGCGGCTGGAGGCGGTGCAGGAGCGCAGCGGCGAACGCGTTCTCCCAGCGATCTATGAGGATGGCTACTTCGCGCTGATGCCGGGGGAGACGAAGACGGTGACGACGGAGATCCGCGAATCCGATACCCGGGGCGAGCGGGCGAAGATCCTGGTCAAGGGGTTTAACGTAGCGGTGTAGGGGAGGTCGGGATGCGCTCGCCTCCCACCCGGAGGCGGGTGGCGTCCGGCCGGAACCTCGCGGACGCATGTCTGGGGAGAGCTGTGTGTAGGCGACGGCGGTGCCATGGCACGGGCGTCACTTCCTTCTGCTCCCACGACAGTACCAGCAGGAAAACGAAAGAGTTATTGCCGTATTTACCTGTTTGTGATGGAGGTGCGTTTCAGTAGAGGGGCACCCCATTCGTGGCTGAGCTACCCGCGGCGGTACCGTGCAGACGTTTGTGCTCTTTGGAGATCCGAACATGAAGAAGAATCGCAGCAGAATTCCTGCCATGATGGCGGCCTACCTTGGCCTCCTGCCGTGCAGCTGGGCCGGCGCCCAGACCGCGGACACCACCGTCACGATCGCCCCTAAGTCCAACGCGACGGTGAACGCCGTCGTTGTGGACCCGACCAAGGAGGCGAAGCTCACCCAGGCGCAGAAGATCGCTCTGCTGCAGCAGAAGGTGAAGTACGTGTTCGTTCTCTTCCAGGAGAACCGCTCGTTCGACTTCTACTTCGGCAGCTATCCCGGGGCGCATGGGCTGTACTCGCAGCCGCCGGCGCAAACCCCAGGTTTCTATCAGCAGATTGTGAACACGGACGGCACGATCGGCACGATCCAGCCATTCCGGATTCCGCAGACGGTGACCAACACCGCCAATCAGGCGGTGCCGCTGTATCCCGCCGACACGGATTCGGTGAACCACTCGCACACGGGTTACCTGCAGAAAATTGACTTCGTGAACGGGGTAACCAAGAACGATCAGTACGCGCTGACCGAAGAGGGTCTGACGTTGAACGCGCAGGGGCAGCCCAGCGGGACGCCTTCCCTGAAGGCCAAGCAGATGGGTGAGCTGGTAATGGCGCACGTGGACTGCAACACCGCCCCGGTGCTGTGGAACTACGCGGATCGCTTCACCCTGTTCGATGACTTCCACCAGACGGTGCTCTCGGCTTCCACGCCGAATGCGCTCGCGATGATCGCCGGCCAGTCCGGCGAGACGCAGTGGGTGAAGCACCCAGAGCAGAGCACCAAAGCCTTCGGGTCCATCAGCGGCAATGGTGTGCCGGTTGTTAGCGACGGCGACCCGTTCTGGGGATCGCAGCTCGACTTCTTCGGCAGCAATCAGCCGGCAAATCCGCCGAGCGGCAACCCTGAGGTAAACCTGACCTTTGCGTCGCTGCCGCTGAGCTTCATGGGCAACGAGGCAGGTACGCTAACCGAGCAGGACTCGCAGCCGCAGACGGACCTTACGGACATCGAGAAAGACATCAAGGAACTCGCCAACAGCGGGCAGCTGCCCGTGAATTGGGAGTGGTACCAGCAGGGCTACATCCCGACCGGGACGACCGCACCTGCCGGTGAGCCCCTGGCGGATTACATCGCGCACCACAATGGACCGCAGTACTTCGGCTATGTCTCGAATAACCCGCAGATTACCTCTCACCTGCATAACCTTTCGCAGGCGTTCACCGATATCCAGGGAGGCAAACTGCCGGCCAACGGCGGCGTGATCTACCTCCGCGGGGGCTACAACAACATCCAGGGTCTGCTGCCGGAGGATCCGAATCTGCCGGTGACCTTTGCCGGCAACGACGATCACCCCGGCTACTCGGATCTGCAGATCTCCAGCGCGTTGCTCGCGCAGGAAGTGAACGCGATCGCCAACAGCCCCTACTGGTCGCAGAGCGCCATCATCATCGCCTATGACGAGACCGATGGCCTGTATGACCATGCGCCGGAGGTGATCCGCAACTACGATCCCTACGGCCAGCCGCTGGATCAGGGCCCGCGCATCCCGGCGATCGTCATGTCCCCCTACGGCGTGGTGCACGGGATTTCGCATGAACCCACCGAGCACAGCTCGATCATCAAGTTCATCGACAACCTCTATAACCTGACGCCGCTTGCCGATCTGCCCGATGAGAAGCAGGCGAAGGCGAAGGGCCTCACCACGCTTGGGCAGGAGTACCTTGGACCGGCGGACGACGGCGTTCCGGGTGTGGGCAATCTACTGTCGGCGTTTGACAACAACCGCTTGACGGGTGCGACCCCGGTTCTGCCTGCCAGCTATGCCCTTATCCCGGCCGCGCTGTACAACAAGATCCCGCAGTACGAGAACAACGGCTGCCAGATCCTGAATATCGAGCCGACGGACAACGGGATGCCCAACCCTATTCCGTCGGACTTTAACCCACGTCCGAGCTCTGCACCGGGTATTCCGACGCAGCCGGGCTGGAAGCCGTAAACGACGCCGGCAGCATGTCTGCCGGTTTTGCAGGGCCCTCAGGGAGACCGCTTGCGGTCTCCCTGAGGGCTGTTTCGCACCTGAAAACTTGTCGCCGGGAGTACGTTGCTGAAGATGTCTCGATCGATCTTGCTTGTTTTGGCCGCCCTTCTGCCGCTCGTTTGCGGTGCTCAGAAGGCGTTGCAGATGCCGCCGAAGTCGGCTGCACCGGCGCCCTTGCTGCCGCCGGTCGCGCATCCGGTGCTGGACCGCATCCGCGCCGCGAATGCCATGAACTGCGGTGTCTCCAAAGAGGAAGAGGATTACTCGCGCAGCGAAGACCATGGCAATCGCGCGGCCTTCGACATCGACCTGTGCAAAGCGGTGGCAGTGGCGACGCTTGGCCCCGGCGCCCACCTGGTGGTCAAGAGCTACCCGGACGAGGCGACGGCGCTTCGCGCGCTACGCTCGGCCGAGGTCGACCTGGTGGCCACGGCAAGCCTCTCGATCGTCAACATGGCGCAGGACCTAAGCTTTTCCGCTCCTGTGCTTGAGGACAATCAGGGATTTGTGCTGCCCAGCAACCCCGGGGTGCATTCGCCGCTGGATTTGGCGGGCAAACGCGTGTGCTTCCTGACCGGCTCGAACGCCGAGCAGGGACTGCACAGCTATGCCGACGCGCATGGCATTCGCTACACCTGGTATCCCTTCTCCGAGGCCGGGGAGATGGAAGCCGCGTTCTTTACCGGCAACTGCGATGCCATCACCAGTGATCTGACCCAGCTTGCCAATATTCGGGCCATCGACCCGCGGCGCGCGGGCGAGTTCACCATTCTGCCGCAGACGATCCGCCCGGACCCGCTGGCGATGGCGACCTGGAGCGGCGACCCGCACTTTGCCGCTGTTGTGTACTGGACCGTGGAGACGCTACTGGCGGCCGAGGCGCTTGGGGTGTCGCGCGGTAACTTGGCCTCGCTCAAGGACAGCCCTCGTCCTGAGGTGCAGCAGATGCTGGGTCAGCCGTTTGGCACGGGCACGGCCCTGGGTCTCGACCCCCATTGGGGTACAGCGGTGATCGACACGGTAGGCAACTACGGCGAACTGTTTGATCGCGACCTGGGCCCCAAATCGTCTCTGCGCCTTGAGCGCGGCGACAACCGGCTGGATATGCAGGGCGGGGAATTGCACCCGCTGCCGGTGCGCAGCTTCTAAGTCCCCCGAGCGCTAGCCCGGGACGAACTCAAGTGGGTACGTGCTGTCCGGAAACGACGCAGCACCTCCCCTCCTTGGTTGTATTCTCACGCCATCTTTACACAATTACCTTGGGGCGTGAGGGGCGAGAAGGAAGCTTCTGCTTCGACTCGGGCCCGACTGGGGAAATGGTGATGCGCACTCCGGCTTTTCAACAAATTGAGTCTGACCTGTGGCAGTGGGGTGATTGGTTCATCGCGTATGCCTGTGGCAGCTTCTGGCTGTTAACCGCAGCCGCGCGCGAGTTCGGTCCGTTCCAGCACTTCGACCAGGCGTACTGCCAGACGGTCTACCTCGCGTAGACCGCACTCGTCTCATGGCGACGAGACCAAGACGGTGCAGTCGAGGTGCCGGGCCGCACTGTCCAGAGACCGGATCCGCGGTTGGTCTCCGTGGTTTGACGGAAGGTGCCCGACGGTCCTGGCACCGAGCACAAAGGTCGCCGGTCGACGTGGAGGGCCGTCACGATCCTGACGGCCACGCATGCGGGGCGGCCTCGAGACTATCGCCGCCAATGTTCTGCCCTTAGTCTTCTGTGACACCCAAAGGGATTACTGAACCGCGGTAGCGGCGTGTGCTTCAGCCTGAACGATGTCCAGGCTGAGATTTCGCTTTAATCTTGCCGCATTCGCTCCGAGAATGATTCGCAGTGCGCGTGCCGTTCTCCCGTTCACGCCGATGAGCTTTCCCATATCCGCCGGGTGCGCAAGCACACGAAAGGTAAGGGCTGACTCGCCTGGAAGGCATTCGACTTTGACGTCATCCGGCCTGTCGACAAGCGAGCGTACGACCGTGAGGAGCATGTGGTAAACCTCTTCTGCTTTTGGATCACCGATCATGGATGAGATCACTTCCTGCAGTTCCCGGAGGGGAACAAGAAATTGCTTAGCTTTGTTGCTTATACACAACATAACGTCAAAAAGGAACGTTTTCTCGCTGTTTCGAGGCGATACGTCTGCGGATCGCTTCATAAAGCGAAGGCACGAAAATTGTCTTCTAGCAACAACGAAAGCGAGACACTAAGAAAATACCCGAATGCTCCGTAATCTCCGTTTCAGCGCACAGAGCGCCCGAAAAAGGAGATCCCCCGTGATCCATTCTGCCCGTCGTCTTTCGCTTCCTCTCGTCCTCGGCGCCGCCATGTTCAGCCTCAGCGGCTTTGCCATGGCACAGACCTCGACCGGCCCAACCGGCCCGACCACGAATGGTGTGACCGGCACGGATCCGTGCCCGAAGAATGTGTCCTGCTCAACTTCGTCGGCGGCGAGCAGCGCGACGGGCAATGGTGCAGGGGCCGCTATTCAGACTCTCCTCATCGTTCTGGGGCTTGCCTAGAGCCTTGACGTAAGATAGCGGCATTCCGGATGCCGTCGACTGCCCAGAGCGGGAGGTTCAGATGCCACTAAGTGGCTTGAACAACCTGTTCTGGGCAGCAGGCGTTTTGGGGCATATCGCGCTGCTGATTGTGCTGTTTGTCCGTCGGCGTGCGGTGCGGTTTCCCTTCTTCACCGCCCTGATCTTCAGCAATGTTCTAAGAAGTCTCATCCTCTATCTTGTTCGCCTGTATGGCTCAGACCGGGCGTACCTGGTTGCTTACCTGCTCTGCGAAGGCGTAGACATCCTGCTCCAGGTAAGCGTCGTCTATGAGGTTGCTTTCAACACCCTCCGGCCTCTGGGCCGGTGGGCACGTGATGTCCGCCACAGCATGTTCCTTCTGGTCGGAGTGAGCTTGCTTGTGGCTTCCGCACTGACCTGGATGGCCGCTCCGGATCGCCCGATCTGGGAGTTCCAATTAGTGATCAAGGCTGGTTTTTTCTCTTCCACGCTGATGAGCGAGCTGTTTCTCGGCATGGCCGTACTGTCGGTCACGTCTGGCCTTCCATGGCGAACGCATGTGGCGCGCATTGCCCACGGTCTGGGTGTGTACTCATTGCTCGATGTCGCCATTGAGACCGCAAAGACGGCGCTCGGAGCGGTTCAGCACCAGGAGTTGCAGGACGCGCTGACCTATGGAAGGAAAGCCGTCTATCTGGTTGTCCTGGTGTATTGGATTGTGACCCTATGGCGCGATGCACCGCAGCCACGGGAACTTTCTGAGCAGGTTCGTGAACAATTACGTAGCATTCAGGCTCGTTTGGCTTATGATTTGTTCACTCTCCGCAATGGGAGAAAGCCGTGACAGAGCAAACGACCGTCTTTCTCATCGCTGTCTCGCTGATGTTCAGCATCCTGCTGACGACGGGAGCGGTGTATCTTCGCCGAGCGAACAAGCTTTCGCGCGAGGGCTCTCTGGACGCACTGCTGGCGCGGTTGGTGCTGGTGGACCGTCACAAACTCGCCCAGATTGTCGCCGATCTCGAGGGAGCTTCGGAAACCGAGGACTTTGACGAGCCGTACGCCAGACATCCGGCGGGGGATCCTCTTGAGCCCTGGCAGCTTTGGGAACTGGCCGGCGGAATCGAGGGCCTGGAGGCGATGGCCGCCAATTGCGAGGTGCTGATCGATCTGGCGTGCTACGTGCAGGAGTGGTACCCGGAGGCACTGCCCGTTGCGGAAGAACTTCGGTTGAACGCCCGTGAGATCCAGTGGCACCTCGGACGGCTCAGGGGCGCACAGAGCCGTGGTCACCTGCAAAGCGCCTTCCCGGAATACGCCCAGCGCGCTGTGGCAACCTACTACGGTATGACGCAGCATGTGCTTGCGCTTTACGAGGCGAGCGGTGTACCAGGATGGACCCGGCTCCAGGCGGCGCTGTAGATCAGGCGACGCGCCGCATGAAGACACCAGCAACCGTACCGATCACTTCGATCTCTTTTTTGTAGCGCCAGCGCTTGTTGCTCTCATAGGAGAGCGCGTGGGGTACCAGCGTCAGCCATTCGGCATCCTTGTCCAGCTCGCAAAAGCCGGAGACGTAGCCTGTGCGCGTCAGCAGGAAGTAGATCGGGCGGTCAAATTCGTGGGTCCACTCTTTGCGTCCGGCGATGGCGCGCTTGTGCGTGTCGATGAGAACGATGGAACCGGAGCGGATCATCGGCTCCAGGGTGCGGTCGCGACGGCCGATGATGCCGCGGCGGTAGCGGCTGGCGAGCGTTGTGTTATCGGCCGGGAGCAGCGTCGTCTCCTCCGGCGGAGGATCGGTGACGAACTTCTCCGGCAGCCATTGCTTGGCGTGTTCCTCCAGCGGCCCCTGGGTGAGTAACTGCGTTGCGTTGGGGCTGGAAGGATGCTCCAGGGGCACAGGGCTGGCGCTCGCGGGTGGGCAGAGCGCGAGCATCTGCTCGGCGGTAAGGCTATAGATCACCGCGAGCACGATGAGTTTTGTGGCGGAGAGGCCCCGGTTCTCCCGTTCGACGCGGTCCAGCCAGCTAGCGGAGATGCGGTACGCAGGATTGCCCCACTCCTGCGCGAGCCGAAGGCTGCGTTCTTCCACCTCACGCAGGGTGAGCTGCCACTGTATTCTTGCCGCGCGGAGCTTGCCCCCGATGCCGTGCATGACCGGTCTCCCAAAGATCAAGACACCCGACGCTCGGTCCGGGGTCTTTCCAACCGCAAGACCCTGTCACATCCTATTGCGGGGTACGATGCCGGTCGTACTATCCTACTGCATTCCCGGGGACCGGGTCCTCCCCTAAATGGAACTGGCTCCCTGTTTCGTGGAGGCAACAGAACGGTGCTGATGTCTTAGGCTGAACTCGTGTCGTAAAGCGACTTAGGCTGTAGATGGCGGTACATGGCGGACTCGCCCGCCCTTCTGTTTCGGAGGCACAACAGGAGTACCAAGGCTCTAGGGCCGCCCTGACATGTATGCCAAAGTTGATTTGCCACTGGTCAGGGTTCATCCTTGACCGGCTTCGAGGCAGGTGGCGAGCATAGCCGAGCAGGACAGGAGCAAGTCAGGGCTGCGGTCTTCCCTCAGCCCGGGCTTGCTCCGTGCTCTTTGTCAGCTACTCCGGGCCGAGGCTGGCGCGGCTTGAACAACCGGCGGTGGAGTGCCAAACTCAGGTTGTGGAAAAGGCGATCGGGACGCACGTTGGAGAGGCACTGAGCGAGGAGGCCATCCTTGCCATCAGCAGATCGCTCGCCGATCCGCGACGCTTCGCCATCCTTCAACAGATCGCGGGCAAGTCAGGCATGCTTTGCAGCGGCCTGAGCATGCACGAGTGCATTCGGCCGGCGACGATCTCGCACCACCTGAAGGAGCTGCAGAATGCCGGACTGATCACCGCCGAGCGGGAAGGGCGCAATATGCGCCTGGCTTTGCGGCGCGAGGTGTGGGAGGCCTACCTGCGAACGCTTTCCTCTCTTTAAGTCAGAAGATGTTTTCCGTTCGCAAAGTGCGCAACCGATACCCCCTCACTGAATCTGTCCGATATGTGTCGAAATGTTCGACGCTCATCAAATGAGGTGAAGGTTATGGGAAAGCTTACGGGCAAGGTTGCGGTCGTCACGGGAGCGTCCAAGGGAATCGGCGCTGGCATCGCGAAGGCGTTGGGACGTGAGGGCGCCAGCGTGGTGGTGAACTATGCGTCCGATAAGGGCGGAGCGGAGCGCGTTGTAAAAGACATTGAGCACGGCGGCGGGGAGGCGATCGCGGTCGGCGCGAGGGTTTCCAAGGCGGACGAGATCGAGCACCTGTTTGCCGAGACCAAGAAGGCTTTCGGCAAGGTGGACATCCTGGTAAACAACGCCGGTGTCTACGCATTTTCTCCGGTGGAGAGCATTGAGGAGAGCGAGATCGACCGCATGTTCGACACGAACGTGAAGGGTCTGCTGCTCGCGACCAAGGCTGCGGTGGGGCTGTTTCCTGCCGAAGGCGGCAATGTGGTCAACATCGGCTCCGTGGTAAGCGAATCGACGCCGCCGGGCTCCTCCATTTACTCAGCCACAAAGGGCGCGGTGGATGTGATTACACGGGTGTTGGCCAAGGAACTCGGGCCGAAGAAGATCCGCGTGAACGCGGTGAATCCGGGCCTGACGGTAACCGAGGGCAACGAATTCATGCGCGAGAGTGAGATGGAGCAGCAGATGGTGGCGCAGACCCCGCTGGGGCGTTTGGGCAAGCCGGACGACATCGCGGAGGTGGTGGCGTTTGTGGCGTCCGACGAGGCGCGTTGGGTCACCGGGGCGCTATTGCAGGCCGGCGGCGGCTTGCGTTAACAAGAAAAAAATTTCTGTAAGTCGAAGAACAGGGTCGTTGTTGAATGTGCACTAAAGGACGCAACTCTACCGATTGGAGTGTCTGCATACAGAGTCACTGCAGCGATCCCCAGCAACATGCGTGACCAACTGCCCAACGCAAAGCAGATCGCGTCGCTTCTTGAGGGTATCGAGTGAGATGCAAGGGCGAAAGTCGCACAGGCTGTGCGAATCTTGGCTCGAAGCAGGATATTGCTGTAGCGGGTGGTCAACGATACGGACCTATATGACTTCCGGCATGACCTACGCCGGAGTCGCGGAAGAACCAGATTCTGGAATGGCCAAGGTAGCCAAATTCGCCTTTTCTTCGCCTATACTGCTAGAAGATTCAGTCTCAATTGCGTATGGATGGGGGTCGCCCAGTCACAGCGCACGTACTCGGCCAAGCTGCCATAGTCTATGTCCTCGGGAACGACAACAGGATCTCTCAATTCGAGCAGAAAGGGGGGCACCAATCGCACCCTTAGTGAGACTGCATATCGACTTGTTTCCTCAACGTCAGGTTCAGCATGGGTCACGATCGCGGTCGATTGTGATGCCCCTATTGCTCGACCCGTGCGCAAATTCTTCATGCTGTGCAGATTCAAGGAGTCGAGGTCATCACGGAGCACGAGTTCGAAGGTCGCCTCACGCTGCTTGCGCACCTTCTCTCGCCGTGCCTGTTCGGCCTCGTACTCCTGCTGCTCTCGTTCCTCCTCCAGCCGCCGTTCCTCGGCCCTGCGCTCCTGCTCGGCTTCGTACTCGCTCCGGCGCTGTTCGTGCTCGGCCTTGCGTTGTGCGGCTTCCTCCTCGGTCTCCTCCTCGGGTGGGGGTTCCAAGGTGGGTGCGGGGTCTGCGGCCCTCCGTACTGCCTCGCGTGGGTCGTGAACGGGGCACTCGGGGTCCGTGCAGACGGTGAGCATTTCACCCGACCGCCTGCCGAAGACCACCATGGCCGTGCGGGTGTTGCCGCAGGGTGGCTCTACATCTGGGTTGGCTTCCGGAAGCTCGCGGTACTTGTGCTTCTGTAGCGCTCCGGGGCGTTGCTCCTTGGGGTGCCGCCATGCCGTCTCGATCTGGACAAGCTCGGGACGGGCGGCAAGTTCGCGGTCGATGTGTGCCGTGACCTTGGCATGGAAGCATGGGGCATCAAGGCACTTGTCGCCTTCGGTCGCGACATCCGAGAAAAGAGATGTGTTGTATCCCGTACGGCGGGGGCATGCACTGCAGGCTCCGGCAACGGGGTTGAGGGTGAAGTCCTCGCGGTCAAACGGCGCATCGGCTAGGGAGAGATAGAGGTTAGCTTGTATCCACGCCGCGATGTGCTTGGCAGGGAGCAGGTGCGGTTCCTTGTCCTGCCAGTCCTTGCGCCAGCACTGCTCGAACGCTGCGGCCTGGTGTTCCTGCGGTAGCCGGGCGATGAGGTTGGCGTGGCTGGCGGTGATCCGTTCCTGGGTGAATGCCTCGGCTACTTCGGGGATGAGTTGCAACAGGGACAGACGGGCGTAGATGTGGGAAGCGCTCTTGCC
>Ga0070737_10006705_pt1 | contig 10448 bp, 7 predicted proteins | sample Coa_R1_10_FD_66438 | JGI IMG/M metagenome (GOLD analysis project Ga0070737, IMG submission 66438) | Surface soil microbial communities from Centralia Pennsylvania, which are recovering from an underground coalmine fire - Coalmine... | ecosystem: Environmental > Terrestrial > Soil > Unclassified ...
GCCCTTGTCGCCCCTGCGGCGAGCCTTCCGAGCGACTCAGGCCCCACGTCCGAAGTGCACGTCGTCGCCCGGGCGGCGTCCCTGTGGCTGTCCCACGGCACCCCCTACCTGGTCTCGAACCAGCTCGTCTCCTGGCGCTCCTACGACCCGTACCTGCCCGGCATGTCACTCTTCGGCCTCCCGCATGCCTTGGGGCTGCCCGGCCCGCTCGGAGATCCCCTCGGCTGGCTCGCGCTGACCACGGTCGTGGCCCTCGTCGCCGCGTTCTTGATCGCCGCACCCGAGCCGGCTCGGCGTTGCCCCCGGTGCCGGCGCCAGATCCTCCTCCGGGCCTTCTTCCTGCTCGCGACCCCGGTGTTCGCCTTCCCCATGTCACTCGGGGTCACGGACCCACCGGTGATCGCGCTCATGTGCCTAGCCATGGCGTTCTGCGTTCGCGGCGGCGCATCCCAGACGCGCGACCTCTCCTCCCACGAGTCCCACCACGACGGAGCGCAGCCTGAGGTGGGTCCGACCCGCACGCACGCGCTGTGGCCCGCTCCTGACGAGTCCCACTTCGATCGGCATCTCCACACCCAACTGGTCCTTGCCGGTTTCGTCATCGGTGTCGCGTGCGCGCTGAAAGCGACGGCGTGGCCTGCGCTTCCCGTCGTCCTTGCGCTCGTGCTCGTACGCGACGGTTGGCGTGCGGCTGTGCACTTCACCGTGAGCGCGCTCCTCGCCTTCGGCGCACTGACCGCGCTGTGCGCTCCAAAGCTCCTGGCACAGCCCAAGGCGCTCTTGCAGAACCTCGTCGAGTACCCTCTCGGGCTGTCGCACCGCGTCACGCCTGCCGCGAGTCCCCTCCCCGGGCACGTGCTCGCAGGAGCGGGGACCCTCGGGCACCTCGCGGCGATCGGCCTGCTCGCTGCTGCGATCATCGCCGTCGGGCTCTCGCTGGTTGTCCGTCCCCCCACGGACGTCGTCCAGACGACGATCCGGCTCGCCATCGGGCTCACCGCGATGTTCCTCCTGGCTCCAGACACGAGGTTCGGCTACTTCGCCTACCCGGTGGCGATCATGGGCTGGCTTCTCCTCGCCGTGCCGTTCCTGTGGCGCACGCGGAGTCGTCGGGGTTCGTGGGGCACTCGCGCGCGCCAGAGGGAACTCTCACACTCGGTGGCGGCGAAGTGGACCGTGGTCAGCGACCGTCGTTCGGTGCCGCACCTATAGTCCCGCGGCGCTGAGGAAGTGGCAGAGTTCCGCCTTCCCCGCTTGGTCTCACTCGAGGGCAGGCGTGCCCTCGTGACCGGCGCTGGCAGCCCCACGGGGATTGGGTTCGCCTGCGCCCGTCTCCTCGGAGAGCTCGGAGCGAGCGTCGTCGTCACGGCGACCTCGGACAGGGTCCATCGCCGCAGGGACGAGCTGCGCGACATGGGCATCGACGCCGACTCCGAGGTCGGCGACCTCACGCGACCCGAGGACGTGCGCCGCGTCGTGCAACGGGCGGCCGCGCCGCAACCCGTCAGCGTGCTCGTCAACAACGCGGGGATGGTCTCGGTGTCTGAGCCGCCGAGCCCTGGGAGCGTCCTCGACGTCCCCTTCGACGTCTGGCGAAGGGAGCTCGACCGGGAGGTGACGACGGCCTTCCTCGTCACCCGAGCTGCCCTCCCACCGATGGTCGAACGAGGTTGGGGGCGCATCGTCAACGTGTCCTCCGTGACGGGACCGATCGCGGCGATTCGCGGCGATGTCGCCTACGCGGCAGGCAAGGCGGCCGTGACGGGGTTGACCCGGGCCACGGCCGTCGACGTCGCCGGGTTCGGCGTCACGGTGAACTCGGTTGCACCCGGGTGGATCGCGACGGGCTCGGCCCTGCCGACGGAGCTCGCGCTGGGCGCGGGCACTCCCGTCGGACGCTCCGGTACTCCCGAGGAGGTCGCGTCCCTCGTGGCGTGGTTGTGCACCCCCGGCGCGTCCTACGTGACGGGCCAGGTGATCGTGGTCGGCGGCGGCAACATGATCGCCGAAGAGCGCGTGCAGGGTCCGCGCGGCTGAGTTGCCGGTCCACGCGAGTCGCGGGGTCCGCCGTAGCGGAGGGTGCCGAGCCCCGAGCCTCGCTACCATTCCGCCGAGTGGACGGCATGGCGGGCACCCATCCTCGGCGATCGGGACACGCGGGGGAGCAGAGGCAGACGAGCCAGCCCTTCTGGCTCAACCCACAGCCTACGCCGACGGGGACCGCCCCCTCCCTTCCTGAGACGTTCGCGTACCGGCTGAAGCGTCGCCTCCTCGGTGCTCCTCTGGTCAGCGACCAACTCCACAGCGAGCGTCTGGGCAAGCCCACGGCTCTCGCAGTCCTGTCCTCTGACGTCGTCTCCTCGTCCGCATACGGCACGGAGTCGATCTTGCGGATCTTGATCCCGGCCGCTGGAGTTGGAGCCTTCGTGCTGATCACGCCGGTCACCGGGATGCTGCTCCTGGTGCTCGGGCTCGTCTGTCTTTGCTACCGCAACGTGGTCGAGGCCTATCCCGTGTCCGGAGGGTCCTACGTCGTCAGTCGTGAGAACTTCGGCTACACGGTCGCTCAGATCCCCGGTGCCGCACTGCTATGCAGCTACACGCTCACCGTCGCGGTGTCCATTGCAGCCGGTGTGGACGCCATTCTGTCGGCGTTTCCGAGCATCCACGTGCCCCCAACGGTTCTTGCCGTCGCGTGTGTTCTCGTCCTCACCTACGGCAACCTCCGCGGGATCCGAGAAGCAGGACGCCTCTTCGCCGTCCCGACGTACTGGTTCATCGCCAGCATGGCCGCCCTGATCGTGACGGCGCTCGCCCGGTTCGCCGTCGACGGTCGGCTCCCGCACGCCGCCCACGCGTCTGGGCAGCTCCATGCCGGTCCTGCCGGACCAGGGTTGCTCCTCGGAGCATCGGTGTTCATCTTCCTGCGCGGCTTCGCGAACGGCGGGTCCGCCATGACGGGGATGGAGGCCATTTCGAACGCGGTCTCCGTGTTCCGCGAGCCGCAGGTGCGCAACGCCCGCACCACTCTCGTCCTCATGGCCACCACCATCGGGTCCTTGTTCCTCGCGGTGTCAGTGCTCGCCGCGCTCACCCGGGCCATTCCCTTCTCGAACGGCACGCCGACGGTGCTCTCCGAGATCGGGCGAACGGTCTTCGGTAGCGGAGCAGCCGGGAGCGTCGGCTTCTACTCGCTTCAGTTCAGCACCGCCCTGATCCTCGTCCTCGGCGCGAACACGAGCTTCAACGGCTTCCCTCTACTCGTCAGCTTCATCGCTCGTGACAGCTTCCTGCCCAGAAGGCTGACCGGAAGAGGGCACCGGCTGGTGTACTCCAACGGGATCTTGATGCTTGCTGCGCTCTCCATCGCTCTGCTCGTCGTCACCCGGTCGAACGTCGCAAGCCTCATCCCTCTCTATGCGACGACCGTCTTCACCGGCTTCACCATGGCCGGAGCGGGGATGTTCAAGTACCACCTGAGCGGCAAGGGCCCACGGCGGACGCGCGGGCTGGTGATCAACGGCCTCGCCGGGGCAACCAGTGCAGTCGTCACCATGATCTTCCTCGTCACCGAGTTCAGCCGCGGCGCATGGGCGGTCGTCTTGGTCATCCCTCTCCTCATCCTGGCCCTCTCGCGCACGCACCGTCGCTACGAAGCCGAGAAGCAGGTGCTCGCCGAAGAGGTTGCAGTTGAGCGGGCCAGCCCCCAGGCACTGCGTCACAAGGAGATCGTGGTCCTCGTCGACAGCGTCGATCTCGCGACCACCCGCGCCCTCCAGCTGGCCCGGACGGTCGCTGCAGGCGCGCCAGTACGGGTGGTGCACTTCTCCATCGACGAAGAGCGGGCAGACCGTCTTCGGCGCGCCTGGAGCCGCCTCACACTCGGCTCGACCCCACTCGAGGTGGTGGAGTGCCGAGACCGGCGCCTCGAGCGAGCGGTGACCGAGCTCGCCGCGGACATGGCGAACGACGGGGACACTGAGGTTCTCCTCATCCTCCCCCGTCGTTCGACGCATGGCCCAGTAGGCCGGCTGCTGCACGACCGGACTGCCGACCGGATCGTGACCGCCGTCACCCCCCTCGAGCACGTGAGCGCGACGATCGCGCCGTTCGATGTCAGGCGGTTGCTCGTCGCGCGTTCACACGCCGCGCGCGCCTCGGCCGATACGGTGCTAGCTTGCGCGTCGATGGCGCAAGGGCCTGAGGCACCACGGCGCGAGCCTGCGTTCGATGCCGTCACAGGGAGCACGGCCATCCGCGACGTCGAACACCGAAAGCGCGTCCGCGTTGCCGGACGCGTGCGTTCGGTCAGTGTCCAACCCTGGTCCGGCGTACCGACCTTCGAGTGCATCCTGGTTGACGGCACGGGAGCGATCACCGTCGCGTTCCTGGGTCGGCGAGAGGTTGCCGGCGTGGAGCCGGGGACGAAGCTCGTGGTCGAGGGCGCCGTCGGATCGCACCGGGGCCGTCTCGCGATCCTGAACCCGCTCTGGGAGTTCCTCGAGCCGTCGGAGCACCGTCGATCGGTCGGTACCTCCTGAGCTCTCCCGACCGGCGTCCGCCGGCAGGAGGCGGAGCTGAGGTGCGGCCGGGAGCGCGTCTCCGGCCGGACCCCCCGGCGACGGCGTCAGCGGTGGAAGTGGGGCCTGGGCGGCCAGTGCGGCACCCACCTGGTCTGCCAAGGTCATCGCCACCTGAAGGCGTTGCGGAGAGGGTGCGATCGCGGTTCTCGAGCGCATGATGAAGTGACCGACCACCGACCCGAGGGCCCATACCGGCAGTGCGATCTCCGTTACGCCCTCCGCTGTTCCCGCCTCATTGCCCGACTCGAGCCTCCCGTAGCGGTCCACGATCGGAACCCCGTCGTCGAGCGGCTCTGCGCTGAACGCGCATGTCTCGACTCCGACGACGGCGAGCAGCTCTTCGGCGACGGTGCCGATGAACACGGCGAGCTCCTCGCCCTGGGCGAGGAGCGCGGCTGCATCTCGGACGCGCCCAAGGAACGCCGTCGCGGAGCTCTCGTTCCGCCGGCTCCTCACCATGCGCAGCGCGACCTCTCCGGTCAACAGGCCGACGACGACCAGGGAGACCGCGGTCAGGACGTCGGACTGCTTCGCGATCGAGAACCGGTCATAGGGCTCGGTGTCGACGAGGGTGAACATGATCGCCGCGCTCGCAGTGGCTCCAAGCACGGCGCCCCTCTTCGCGCTCGCTCCCGCCGCGGTCATGACGAGAACCAAGCCCATTGCCACGATCACCGTGCTGTGGCCGGAGCGGAAGGGGACCCAGAGGATCGACACCACTGCAGAGGCGGCTGCACCGGCCACGGCCGCAAGGGCTCCCTGCCATCGCTCATCGAGCGATGGCGCTGCAGACCGACGTCGACGACGTGAGGCCCCGGACATCCGGGCGCTCGAGAAGCGATCCACCGCCGACGAGTATACGAAGAGGGGATCGCTGCCCTCTTGCCGCCGCAGCTGGGAGCCATCAGGGTACGAGTGGTGTCGTAGCCTTGGGGAGAAGTGAGCGCGGCGACGAACAACAGCCTCGGCAGGCTCCGGTTCCACCGAGCGCTGGACCATCCCGAGCTCCTGTCCGACCGAGTCTTCGCCATGCTCCGGGAGCTGGGTGGAGCGCCCGAGGTCGGCGTGGCTGAGATCGACCCTTCGGACGCTGACACCCAAGCCTTCTGCGAGCGCTACCACGTGCCCCTCGGACAGAGCGCGAACTGCGTGATCGTCTCGGGGCGGAGAGAGGGGCTCACGCGGTTCGCCGCCTGCGTGGTCCTCGCGACGACCCGGGCGGACGTCAACGGCGTGGTACGTAGGCGGCTCGACGTGCGCAAGGCGTCGTTCGCGCCAGTCGAAGCGGCAACGGCTGCGACCGGGATGGAGTATGGCGGCATCACGCCGATCGGCCTGCCGGACGGATGGCCGATCCTGGTGGACGCGTCCGTCGCACTGCTTCAGGCCGTCGTGGTGGGAAGCGGGCTGAGGAAGTCGAAGCTGCTCACGTCAGGTGCGGTCATCCAGTCGCTTCCCGGCGCCGAAGTGGTCGAAAGCCTCGCTCGATGACTCGAAGCGCGCCTACAGGTCGGCGATCATTGTCGAGACAGCCGAGGGGCTGACGGCGTTCGGTCCACCGAGGACCGTCACCGAGCTGACCCGGTCGGAGGTATCGCTGTCAACCCCTGTGCGCCCCGCCGTCGTCAGGAACTGCGACAGCGACGCGCCAACCGTCGAGGCATTTGTGCACAGCAGCAGTGGCTCTGGCCCATGCGTGTGCTCGCGCCCGGCACCCGCCGCGACGAGCGCGCCGGCGAGGCCGTCGGTGAAGTAGTCGCCTCGGGCAACCGTCACGGCGCCGGTCCCCGACCATCCTGCGCCGAGGTGAGCGGCCGCGCTCGCCATCTCGAACCTCGCGAGCTCCACGGACGTTTCGGTCGAGCTCCCACCCGCGATGCGGAGCACCGGCAGCCCGAGCTTCTCGAGGGCGCGCACATCCGCATCCGACACGGCGAGCGGCCCACCCATCACGATGACCTGCCTGATCCCGAGGGCGCTTATCGCCGACGGGACCTGGGTCGACAACGATGTCGGCGTCGTGAGCAGGATAGGCAGGTGGTCCGCGTAGGAGAGGACGCTCGCGGACTCGGCGTCCTGGAACGAGGTCCCCGTCGCCACGATCGCCGTCGGCAACGCCGTCGCCGTTGCGGGCGGCGCCGATCCGTTCCCGGCGGTGTCGTTGTACTCCCCGCCCCCCCCTGTGGGGTTGGTCCCACCGTAGGCAGCTGCGACGTCCAGGGACCCGATTGCCCCCGCTGTCGGGAACTCCGCGACCCACTGTGCCGTGTCGTACTCCGACTCCCCGGCAATGCGCGTCACCTCGATGTGCACAGGGCCAGCGGATGTGAGCGGAGTCACCCCGCCGCAGTTGTAGGCGAGCATTGTCTCGAGCTCCTGGGACTCCGCACTGCTCACTGCAAGGGTTCCCCCGACGATGTAGACCTGAGTGATCCCCTCCATCCGGATGGCGTCAGCCGCCGCGGCGGACAGCTGCCCGGGGGGAGTCAACAGCTCCCCGGTTCCGAGCGAGCTGGCAAGGTACGCGCTGGTCAGTGCATCCGGGTAGCCCGAGTCCGTCGCGAGCACCACGGGACGGTCGCCGGGACGCCCTGGGCAGGATGTCATCTGGGCGTCGAACTGGTGCTCGAGCTCTGCTGCAGCCGTGGCATCGGGTGTCGCCCCGTAGATCCGCGTCACGGGTGTCGACGTGACCGTGAACGCCGTCGCAGAACCAACAGGGCTGGTGTCTCGGGCGCAGTCGGCGCTGGCACCGTGAGTCACAACCACAGTGACCGGACCTGCCGTTGTGGACGCATTGACGGCGAGACCCGAGACGGCGTACCCGCCTGAGACGCTGGACGCCTTGCTCACCTCGAACTCCGCGGCCGGGGCCGATGTACCCGTCTGATCCTCGTACGTGACGGCAGCTCCGGAGAAGCCGTTCCCCGATTCGACGCGAACGGAGGCATCTCCGCCGTCGTTGAACGACCCCGAGGAGAGGGTGAGACACACGTAGCCCGCCGGTATCGGTGTGGTTGCGGTACCTGAGATCTCCACGGGACTGATGGGTGCATCGAATGCGCCCTGCAGGAGCGAGATCGGCGGTGTGTCCGCCTTCACCACCATCTGCGTCCCGTTCTGGGGCTGCGGCGTGGCCGCTGTCGTGGGAGGCGGTGGCGCCGGTGTCGACGACGCTGACACCTGAACAGCGGCGTTCGAGGCGGTCGCGACGTCGACTTCGTGTGGGGCCACCGAGTACGACGCGGTCACGATCACGTCGCCCGTTCCCGTAGACGTGGCTGTCGACCCGACCGCGTACCGCACACCTCCAATCGAGAGGGTGACCTCCCCACCCCCAGAGGTGTCGAAGTAGCCGGAGTTGGTGAACGTGAGGTCGAGTTGGTCATCTTCCGTGGAGCCGCACGGAGCCCCATACGTGAGGGACGGCGAGACCGTCGGCTCGGATGACACTCCAGACGAGGAGCCGACCACCACGCTCGGGAGCCCGACGAAGTAGAGGTATCCCGACCCTTCGCAGTTGGCCCCGGACGGAGGGGCCACGGCGAGCGTGAGCACCGTGCCCGGGAGCCAGCCACTTCCGGCACCGATGTTGCCGGCCATCTCGACCGTCCAGTCTCCTGCGGCCGCAGCGCTTGTCCCGACCGTGACCTTCGGTTGACTGGTAGCGGTCAGCGTGATGCTCGGAGCCGACGGCGGTGTCTGGACGACGATGCCGTCGGTCGCCGAGGAGGGGGAAAAGGTCACGCCTCCGGACATCTGTGCTGAGACGACAATCTTCCCTGCCACGGCACTCGTTGTGAACTGAACCTGCTGCACCTGGATGGTCGCCGAGTTACCGGCGTCCTTTGCGCCGAGAACAACATCGAGCCTTGTGCCAGCCGCACCCCGTGTCTCCACAGCCACGTCGAATCCGGACACGGCGTAGTTGACCCATCTCACTAGCCCAGATCCTGTCGATGGTGCCGCCTGAAGCGCCAACGTAGTCCCCGCCGGGAACGTCACCCCCGCGCCCAGCGTGATCGTGAGTGATCCCGCGGAGACGCCTACTCCCGTCGACGGAACGGGCGGAGAACTTGTCGCCGAGATCGAGCCGGTCGAAGCTGTGCTCAACGCCGCCGCCTGTCCGGCGGATGCCAGCCCCGTGGCGAACTCTCCGACCGTGACGGTCACGATCGTCGTCAATGCAGCGGCCGCAAGAGCGCGGCTGAGCGCGCGAGTACACCTTCTCAACGGTCCATCCCCTTCCCGTCGGTGTGCCAACTTCGTCCATTGGCGCACCGTCGGAGCATCCCCCGGCTCCGGCACGGGCATCCCAATGGATGTTGCAAGGATATCGCATGCAAACTCTTTGACGCCAGTCCGGGACGAGCCGGTCCCCGGGCACCGTCGCCAACCGCGCTCCGGACGTGTGGCCCGCGCACCGTCCGCAGTGCGGGGTATCCCCTCATCGGCTGCCGGGGCACTACCGTCAGTGCGCGTGCCCACGCCAGGCGTTCGTGAAGGCTCAGACGGCTCCCCCACGCAGAGGCCCGAAGCGGACCGCGGACGATCTCCGGAAGTCGCGGGCATGCTCCTTGCCCCGGGCGCAGGCGGCTCCGCCGACAGCCTCGCGATCCTCGAGCTCGCTGCGGCGGTGCGTGACCTCGGGATCGCCGTCCGCAGGATGGACTTCCCGTACCGCCTCGCCGGCCGTCGGCGTCCGGACCCCGGCCCGGTGCTCGAGGCGGCCGTGTGCGATCAGGCGGCGGACTTCGCCGCGGAGCTCGGGGTCGGAACCCGCGAGATCGTGCTCGGAGGACGATCGATGGGAGGTCGGATCTGCTCGTTGGCCGTTGCGAAGGGACTACCCGCAGCGGGCCTGGCGCTGGTCAGCTACCCCCTCCATCCGCCCGGACGACCCGACCAGCTGCGCACGGCCCACTTCTCGGATCTCTTGGTGCCGTGCCTCTTCGTGTCCGGTACCCGCGACGCCTTCGGCACCCGTGGGGAGCTCGAAGCATCGAGCAACGAAGTGAGAGGACCGGTCAGCCGTGTCTGGGTGGAAGGTGGTGATCATGGCCTGCGTCGGCGGGAGCGGGACGCGGCCAGGGCGGTGGCGGGTTGGCTCGAGACGACCTTCCGGCTCCGCACGCAGCGCGGGACCCCCTCGCCCTGAGGCCCCCGCCTCGCCGTGAGGCCGCCCTCTCGCCGTCAGGCCCGCCTCGCCCTGAGGCCCCCCGTGCCCCGGTCTACGTGAGCTCCTCGACCACCCAGTCGACGAGCACCGCCAGCAGGCAAGCCGTCGCGCCCAGCAGTAGCCCCAATCTCGCTTCTTCGCCCATCATGGCCTCCCAGGGATGGAAAGGTGAGAAGACTCGAACTCCAAGTCCATACCACCCGGTGAACCTGCCAAACGCCCTCCCATCCGCCCGGAAGGCGCACCGTAGCTAGAGTGCTCGATCGATGGTGCCCTGCGCTCGGATCGCGTGGTTCGGATGAGCACCCGGAGCACTTCGGCACCGACAGACTCCGCCCACGCCCCCCAACCGGGGGTGAACTGGAGGGATCTCGTCAACATCGACAGCATCCGTGCTGCCGCCAAGTGCTTGGAGGCGGTGGGCGTCCGGACCCCACTGCAGCACAACGACCGGCTCTCCGAGCGCTACGGGGCCGGAATCCACGTGAAGCGTGAGGACCTCCAAGCGGTGCGGTCCTACAAGATCCGCGGGGCGTACAACTTCATCGCCGGTATGGACGAGACGCAGGTGAAGAACGGCGTGGTGTGCGCAAGCGCGGGAAACCATGCCCAGGGTGTCGCATGGAGCTGCCGGCACCTCGGCGTCCGGGGAACGGTCTTCCTCCCGCGCCGGACGCCGAGGCAGA
>Ga0070737_10006706_pt1 | contig 10448 bp, 6 predicted proteins | sample Coa_R1_10_FD_66438 | JGI IMG/M metagenome (GOLD analysis project Ga0070737, IMG submission 66438) | Surface soil microbial communities from Centralia Pennsylvania, which are recovering from an underground coalmine fire - Coalmine... | ecosystem: Environmental > Terrestrial > Soil > Unclassified ...
TCACCTTCGTCATCCTGCGTTTTTTACCGGTGGCCGGTCGGTCTTCTCGCCGCCTGCTCCTGATCTGCTATGCCGCCACTGCCGGTACCGCTGTAGTGGCCGCAGCGGTGTTCATTGGCGGTTTATCTATCTGGACTCCGGCCCTGCAGTACTTGCGGGCCGGCATAGTACCGGCCGCTCTCTTCGTACTGACGACCGCGATCTGGAACGTCTTTCGCTTGCAGGACGACGCTCTGGCTGCACTCCGCCGGTCCGTCTGGATTCCGGTCGAAAACGCTGCGTATGCCCTTCTGAAGGTTCTCTTCCTCGTCGTCTTCGCCGTTTTATCACCGACCTACACCATTCTGGTTTCCTGGGCTATTCCGGCTGCCGCCGGCCTCATACCCATCAACTTCATGCTGTTCCGGCGTTTCATACCGGCTCACATCGCCGACTCGCCCCCCGATGCCATGCCCCTCCGCCTTCGTCCTATCTTGAGCTTTCTCACGGGAACATACGCCGGCTCCGTCTTTTACCTCGCCTGGGTCGGCCTCCTTCCGGTCATCGTCACGCAAGATCTGGGTGCGCGAGCGAATGCTTTTTTCTATCCTCCCTGGATCATCACGACCTCTCTGGCGGCATTTGCCACCAGCATGCAAATCTCATTGCTGGTTGAGGGAGCGCGCGATGAAGCCAGACTCGAGGCGTACACACGCCGCGCCCTCCTGGCCAGTGCGCGGATACTTGTTCCTGTCGTCGTCGTGCTGCTCCCCGCGGCTCCGCTCGTTCTCTTCTTCTTCGGCCATGCGTACATGCAACACGGCAGCGACACGCTCCGACTCCTGGCGCTCGGTCTCTTGCCGAACGCGGTCGTGTCCATTTACATGGCCGGCTGTCAGGTCCTCAACCGGGTCCTGATTATCGCCCTACTACCGGCTGCTGAGTGCGCTCTGGTACTCACGCTCAGCGTGGCTCTGCTGCCACGCGCCGGAACAACCGGCGTCGGTCTGGCATGGATGCTGACCGAGGCCACACTCGCCGCAGGAATTCTACTTGGACCGCTCCGGCATCTCTGGTGGCCCCACGTGCCTGGCTCCTCCGGCAAAGACTCTAACCGACCGGCCAGTGCCTCTCCGAACTTCTAGGGTATCGGCTGGGTACAATCACGTTCGGTAGCCTCGTTCGATCAGGCCAGAACCCAGTGGAAATATGGCTGGTCACTCCGGCTCGACGGCAGCTTCGTGGATGCATAACCGTTAGCGCGTACCAGCTCCAGAAGTTGCTCGGTCGATCCGTAGGCCGCGTGCACCTGTGCCACGATTACCCGGGGCCGCAATCCTAGCGCAAATAACTGCGGGAGTGTAATGAACTCTGCTCCCTCCGCGTTGATCTTCACGAGATCGGGTCGACGTCCGGCCAGGATTGATTTCAGAGTCAGGAGTCGCACCGGCCAACCAGGTCTTCCGTCCCGATTCCCGCGTGTAGAGTCACCCCAGGACCCTTCCTCATCGAGGTGCAAGAATCCTGGGCCATCCTGTTCTGCCACTCCAGCTACCACGACCTCGGCGCGACCCATCTGTCCGTTGCCGCGTACATTCCGCACGATTAGTGCTGCGCCCTCGGGATTCGGCTCAACTGCGATGAGGGACGACTGCGGATAGCGGCGCAGATATTCGACGCTCACAATACCGTGATGCGCGCCGATGTCGAGTATTAACGGCGCAGCGGGCAGTGAGACATCCGGGAAGTAAACATGTTCCAACCGCCACAATGCCGCTGCCAGGATTGCGTCGTCGAGGCCGTCGTTTCCGAGGTAAAAAGACGCTCCGTTGCGCGCCCTAACCCACATCGGTATGCGGATCAACGGGAATAATGCCTGTCGCGCAGCCCAGGCCCACCAATTGGTTATGTCTCGGCGCGCGTTCTGAAGAACGCCTAGCCGCGCGCGAAGCTGCACGTACGTCCCAATCATGTATTCACCGTTCCTCAAGTCGCGCCGAGTCCCAGCCTAGCACGGGGACCGACGTCGTAAACGGACTGCCATTCTTTCACCTCGCCGCCGGGTTACCAGTGGCAGGTGAACGCCAATTTCCGGTTGCTAATGTGTTACGAGTGCGGTACGCTCATTGTCAGCGGGGGTCAACCGCAAGGAGCACATTCGCACAATGCCGACAATTTCACACAACCGATCAATGTGGAACGACGTCTACGACTGGCCGGCCGCCGGTGAAGAGTGGTCCGTGACGTGGGGTGGTTCGGGGGAACAGTGGTACCGCGCTCTACTTCCCCGGATCATCCGTTTCCTCCCGGTCAGTACGATTCTGGAGATTGGCCCCGGGTACGGCCGCTGGACACATTACTTGCAGTCTCGTTGCGACCGAATGACCCTGGTCGATGTGACTCCCAACTGTATCGCTGCCTGCCGGGAGCGGTTTGCAAACCTCGGCCATATCGATTACCACGTCAACGACGGTCAGTCGCTCGAGATGGTTCCGGACCACTCGATCGATTTCGTCTTTAGCTTCGACTCGCTTGTACATGCAGAAGAGGATGCCGTTGCGGCCTACCTGGAACAAATTGCCGCCAAACTCACCCCTAACGGTGTCGGAGTGATCCATCACTCGAATCTGGGTCAGTATCGCAGTCTGCGGCTTCTGGCAGGGTGTATACCTGATTCTCTCGTTCAACGCAGAACGAGGTCGGACCGCTGGCTGGCACTGCCGTTCACCGAGGGGCGGGCTCCTTCGGTTTCCGCCGATTCTGTGCTCCGAGTGTGCGCTCGGTCCGGCCTCTCCTGTATCGGGCAGGAACAGATCGCCTGGCGATATCCGGGTTTTCTCCTGGACTGCATCACCGTCTTTACTCTTCCCGGTTCTCCCTGGGACCAACCTTTTCGCCGGGTTCGCAATCGTAGTTTCCCGAACGAGGCACGCGAAGCGCGCCGTCAACGGCTTGTGTACGGCCGCATTGGCGTGCCGGATCCAGTTCAATTCAGGGCTGCGGCGAGCAGCGAGTCACACCCGCTCGGATAAACGCTAGCTCTCTCACGCAGCCGTTGTCTGACTGCTCCGTCGGTGCCGTGGTGGACGACGCTGTGCCCTCAGTCCTCCCGTGCCCACCCTGATCTTCCGGGACCTACGCCTCCCCACAAGCCGGGCCCTCCTTCACTAGGACGTATCTCGCTGCGCCCGTAGAGTGCGAGGTGAGATTCACGCCGCGAGCCAAGTTGCCGCGCCCGTGAAAGTCACACAACACCGCACCGTGCGGTGTGGGGGGAAACCGGCATGCTTTATGCCGTTCTATCCCGACACCACGGCCATCCGGCTGCCTCTGGAGACCACTGGTGATCGGCAATGTATTGCGCGCTGCCGCGCTGTCAACCGTTGCTCTGGGAGCCAACGTACAGATTAGCCACGCGTTTTCGGTTGCGTCAGGGATGGTAGTTCCTCGAGCATCTTCCATTCCCATGTTGACAGTTCAGCCGTCTTCCGTGGAGGCGGGTGGGGTGATCACAGTCAGCGGCAGCGGCCTGGGACCCGCTGGTTCCGCAATTTTCTATCTCGATCAGAATCAACTTAGTCGATTCAATTTGTCGGCCCCAGGAAGCTTTTCGGCGAACGTCACCATTCCAATCGACACGACGCCAGGCGAACATAGTGCGACGGTGTCGACGCCGGCAGCAAGTGCCACGACCAGTTTCACGGTAACCGCGATCCAATCGACTGCGCGCGGTGTCCCCGCTCCCACTGCGACGGGTCCGGCGACAAAACTTGCGCCGGGGGTTGCACCCACACCAGGTCCACCCATTGCTCACCCGACCGCGCCGGCACCACCGACTCCCCTTCCTGTCACCGCGACGTCGGATCCGATCCCCTCACCTACACCGCTTCAACCGACGGCAACCCCGACCCCGTCTCCTGTCCCGCCCACCGCGACAGTGCAGCCCACTTCTACGCCGCAACCGACTGCGACGCCGACATCCGCCGCAGCGGATGTCGTGGTTACCGTGAATCACAACGTGCCGGCTGGGACAAGTTCGCTGGCGGTTGGTACTACCTTGACTCAGTACAGTCTCGATTCGTGGGGTGATCCCGCCGCCGTTGCCAACGGTGAATCGCTCTTGCGTAGCGGCGTCAGCTTTGAAAATCAGCACATCTATGGTTGGGGAGCGAACAACCCCGAGCCATCGCCCGGTGTGTATGACTGGTCGTCTCTCGACGCCCGCATTCAGATCATGTGGGCCACTGGAGTCACTCCCATAATCACGCTTTGCTGCGCACCCGACTGGATGACTGTCCCTCAGTCAAGTGAGTCGCAGTACTATGGCGTGAGCTGGCAGCGGTTCACCGATGCCCCCACCACGGATCACATCGCGGCCTTCGCCGAACTCGCCCGGCAGGTCGCCCTCCGCTACTCCAGTCCGTCAAATCCCAGGCCGGTTCTGTACTACGATGTCTGGAACGAGTTCAAAGGCATGTGGTCTGATAGCAACAATAACTGGGATATTAACGGCTATCTTGCTCTGTACAACGCCGTCTACGATGCCTTGAAATCCGTCAATCCGAACATCCAGGTCGGCGGCCCCTATCTTCCTATAGAAGGCAGCGGAACGGATCCTTCTCAGTGGTGGGGGGTTGCTCCAATCTCGAAACGTAATCTCCAGACACTTCAGGCATTCCTGGCCGGTGCCCACGGTGTTGACTTCATCAGTTTCGACCGCGCGGTATTTGATGGTCACGACCCGAACACCTATACCGTTCAACAAGCCATGACCTGGTCAAAGAACTTCGAGGACATCGCCCGGCAGCTGAGATCGCTGACCAACGTGCCGATCATGTGCACCGAAACCTATTTCTGGGGTGACGACAGCAATCCGCAGGAGGTGGCTGCCGGCTACGCCTCAGTTCTGTACCATCTGCTGATGGGAGGCGCGAGTATCGCACTGCAATGGGGGCCGCAGGGCGTGGCACCGACAAATGGTGGTCCGGCATCCGGATCTCTCGACGGTAGTCTGTTTACTGACACGCGGGTTGCGGGCGGCGGTCAGCCCTTTCCCGACTATGCCGTCTGGAAGGACTTCAACGAATACTTCGCCCCCGGCACCCAGTTGTACTCTGCCTCGTCGTCAGCCTCCGATCTCCTGGTCCTGGCCTCTGCGGCGCATACCTTACTGATCAATCAGGAGAACGTGACCCGCACGGTGAGCGTCAATGGTACGATAGTTACGCTTGCCCCGTACCAGGTAACGGTGCTGTAGCCTTTTTCACCCGCTCAGGAACAGCGAGAGCGTTACCCTAGACGCGCCCCTGGACGACAAGCACCAAACGCACGCACGTCGCAATGACGAAGGTGACGATAAGTATCGCCCGGATGGGTGTAAGTCGTGAAGAAAGCGCTGCCGAACCGGAACTCGCTGAGACAATAAGCTCAACGGTCAGCAGAAGAGCGAGAGCCGCGGTGACCGCGACATCAATCGCGCTCGCCGCGGTCGTGTAGGTCGGTGGCACGGTCAGCAATCGGATATCCATCAGGCCGTCACCTCGATGTCCCTGCCGCGGACCAGCACAATCCCGAGGACAACGGCGATGACGGCAATCACCATCTCTATCGTCAGCTGGGTAAACGGATTCCAGGCATGGGCGTACAGCATGATCATCGCAATCAAAGCGCCGATCACCAGACTGAAGGCGACGCCAATTCCGAACTCTACCAGCCCGTCTTCCAGATTCAATAGCTGGGCCAGAGCCATACCGGGACAGACCAGTACGAACCAGAAGGTGGCCGGCGTTCGGGCCGGCTCCAGAGAGGGCAGAAGAGTTGCCAGGAGCACGGCGACACAAGACGCCATGATGACGCCCCACCATATGAGATGTCGAAGTGTAAGCACTCTAGCTTCTCCTCTGCACCAGAATGGCGTGCTGGCTACGAAAACGCACCACGAAGCGCGGTGAAGCAGTAACCGATGCGAGGATGTTATTGATGGCGTTCGGCGGCAAGTCCCCCAACAGATGTGTCTCCGCGATTTCGGTCTCGGTCACGAGAAAGTAAGCATGGTGATATGGCCGCATCCAGCGCAGCATCATCACAACCGGTCGCCGGATCACTTTCAGTTGTTCTGGACCTGGGAGGTCAGCTATCGATAGATATTTGTACTGCGCGTACTTGCGATACGGAAGTGGGTTGCTTGATGCGCCCTCGACCAACAGCGAGCCTCGGGGCGCTGCGCGGTCAAAGTATTGGACGGCCGAAACCTCGTCCGGAGGCATGTAATTCATCTGCTCCTTGCCGTAATACGTGATGCACAGCCCGGCTGCCAGGAGCAGACTCATCGCTGTGATCAGGACGGCGGAGGACATTGGCCTCCTCGTGCGGATGGAGGGAAAGATGGCTGCCGCCGTCAGAAATGCCGCGAACGGGAGGGCAAAGAGAAACACACGTAGCAGGATCTCGTGCCCGTAACGCGTGGTAACGATCCACACCACGGGCGACATGGCGAGTGCGACGGCGGCTATATCGCGGTAACCAGCTCGGTAGCGACGCGCTACTCCAATAACCGGTACCACAATAATGAAGGCCGTCATGGCAACACCGACCGTCGCAACAAATCGCTGCGCGGCCGGCACGGTCTCGATTGGCCCGAGACCCGCCTTGAGGTTTCCTCCGACTTGCCCGAACGAAGCCAGCAGCCCCTGGAGATTCGCATGTATATAGGGAGCGCCCATGTACAGGATCCAGCCGGTTGTCATCACGGCCACGAGGAGCGGCAAGCGCCACTGTCGAAGCACGCCGGTCAGAAACAGCGCCGTGAGTGCCCCAATCATCATGAAGGGCGTTAGTTGGTGGCTCGCGACAATGACCAAAAGCATGACGACGATCGCCGCCATAAGGCCGCCGTGGAATCGTGAAGAGTTGAGCGCCGCGGGTGCCACGTCGGGCCGCTTGCGTAGCAGCATGGAGAGTAACCCCGGCTGGTCGGGATGGTGCGCAAACCAGCGCAACACGACGCCGATGACGATCAAATACAAAAAGTAATCGAACGCCTGGGGCGAGAAATAGTCCTGCCCGACCCAGTTGCCCAGTGCAAAGATCCAGATCGCCAGCCAGATCAGACGCGTATCCGTTGTGAAGCTCTGGTAGATGAACAGGAGCGCGCACACAGTGAGAAGCTCGAAGAATGGCGGCGCCCAGTTGGCGTACTGCAGGGCCGTGCGCAGCCCGGCTTCCCGCGTGAGAAACGCACCAAATGCGAAAAATCCGGGCCAGTCTTGATAGGCGTCGAGAAGCGGGTGAATGGCCCGGTGGTGGATAAGAAAATTCACGACCCCAACGTGCTTGTACGCCCACCCGTACCGCACGGTCGGGTACAGGATAGATGGGGTGGCATGGAAGATCAGCAGTAAGAGTGTGACTTGCGTCAGCAGCAAAATACGCGGTGGCCTGGCGAGGACAACCGTGATGGCGAAGCTTAGCGTGAGCAGTGCCAGCGCCACATAGAACCAGTCGGGAAGGACGGACACCAGCCCAATCTCACCGATCTGATTGAGGTTGACGCCGTGCAGCGAACGAATCCAGGCATAGACTGCTCCCGCGATCAGAAGCGTGGGGACGATGACGGCGACGGGGTGCGGCCTGCTTGGCGTCGGCATCCCGGACTCGAGCGCGCGACTTTCGTCCGTTTGAGCGGCAGCTTCCGCCACTAATACATCGGCTGCCGGCACGACCATGTTCGGGGCATCGATCGTGACCGCATTCGTCGCGAAGTCGGGGATAAATTCTTCGACGGTCGGCACCAGACAATCGCTCGTCAGATCAGTAGCCGGCCGAAAATCAGTAAGCAGATCCGGGGTGTGGAGCGACGCGCCGTCAGAGTCAGCTTCCTTGATGACCGGTGCCATCGCGTCCGCAACCGCAACCTCGGGTACCGATCCTGGAGCCTCACGAATGACCTGGGTGATGGCCGCGGGCGGAATGGTTTCCATCCGCGGCGGAATACTGATTCCGTGCGCTTCGGAAGCAGTTTCACTTTCTATCGGAGCACTGTCTGTCACCCAGACCTGACCATCCTCTGCTGTGGGGACGGCATTCCTGTTCGCGCGATCATCACTGTTCGTACCGGCCGTGTCGGTGGCCGTCGCGCCAAGGTCCAGGCGGCCAAATTTCTCTTCAATCCGGTGCTGTACTCGCTGACTCAATAGGTACAGCGCGGGACCTGCCAACATCCCCCGAATGTTTGCATTGCGCAAGGTCCGCGGCGATTGCTGACCCGCGGCGTTTTTTGCCAGGCTTCGCACCCGAACAATGTGCCGAATCGCCAGCGGCACCTGCCTCGACAATTCACGCTTGGTTTCTGGGTGCGTGCGAAGCAAGCTGGTCAGATATGCGGTCAGCCCGGCGCCATAGGCATACACCTGCCGCCGCAGTTGTCCGTATTCGTGTCGGTGTTTGTGATACTCGAGCGCTCCTCCGGCATAGACGACCCGATATCCGCTATGAAGTAACTCAAACAGCATCCGGAGGTCCTCACCGCCCTGGCTTGGCGTTCCGACGCCGAGTGCCACGTCGAATCCCCCGAGCGCACGGACCACACTGGTGCGCAGTGCCATAATCTTGCCGATCGGACCGACGGAGTACGGGAACGGGTACGTGATCTTCCGCGGCCGGTATTCCTTGAGATCGTAGATCCGCGTCTCGGTTCCCCGGCCGAACCCAACGTTCTCTTCAAACCAGTTCTGGGCTCCGTTCTCCAATTCGTAAGGCAGGACTAGTCCCGTAACACAGGCAACCCTGTCCACCAGACGGAAGGCATTCGCGATCTCCGTCAGCCAATGAGGATCGACCACGACGTCGTCGTCGGCCAGCGCCACAATCTCGCCGCAGGCCTCCGCTATTCCTCTGTTGAGCGCCCATGCCAGCCCCTTCCGGTCCTCGCGCCGGTAGTGAATCCGGTCGCTTGCTCCAAACTCACCCTCGACCAGTTGCTGGGTCGTTTTGCTTCGCGGTGCGTTGTCGATCACCAGTATCTCGTAGCGCGGATACTCCAGCGACAGGAGCGACTCCAGGGTCAGAGACAGCGTGTCGGTCCGCTCATGGGTGGCCACCAACACGGAAATTAGGGGCGCCTCGGCTAGCGTCCGCTGGCGCTCGAGCACGCAGCCCGGCACGCTTTTCGGCGGCAACCCTTCGGGGCCGAGTTCCGTAATGCGGTCGAGCCCGTCCTGAAACAGGTGGGTGTTGATCTCGTCAGCTAGCTGTGCCCAGATCGTGTCTGCCAGCATCGCAGGCCGAATGCCCGTCGCCGGAAGCGCCGTTCGAACCAGTCCCACGGGGTGGCGATGCAATCGCACCAGGATCTGCGCCCGATCGTAGCGCCGATCCGTGATCGATTGGACAGGTGGGATGCCCGGTAACGGTTCCGAGAGCTCCAGCTCCATGATGCGAATCGGCTGGAAACCCGCAAGTTCTTCTTCTAGGGACATCCACTCTCCCGCCCAGGCTCGCAGGCGGTAACTCAGTTACGCGGTCGGATTGGCGGGGGGTGTATCAGTATGGCACGACCCAAGAACGCAATCGAGCCCAGTTATTGGGACCCTGACCGTTCCCAAAATGTTGTCCAAACAACCTCGGCATTGTCCGTACCGTCGACCCAAGACGTCCCATGCCAGTGCTTCTCGCGGGTGCAGTCGCTCGCGAAGTCACGAGCCTACCCGATTCCGCCGGCATGTGTTGGGTGCAACCCTCACAGTGGTCGGTACATGCAGATTGGCGATGCGATACAGTTCGACAAACTCTCCGGCTGCCGGATTCGCCGGGGGTGAACTCTCTTCACTTCCCACCAGATCCAAACCCGCGGGCGTCGCCGACACCACCGGATACAGCTCGACTCGCGTACCCTGATTGCGCACGATTCGCGCGATCAGCCCTCCGGCGCGTGCGTCCAGCACCGCATAGCGATAACCAGCAGCGATATCCGCCGCGAGATGCGGCAAGTCCTTGGGCAAACGGGGCGCGTCGCAGGTTGGCCCGTTTCCTCGAAAGTAAAATACCATCACCTCGCTGGATGTGAGAACCCGCTCCTGACCGTGTCGTGACAGATACGCCGCCGCCCGCGCGTACCCGGATCGCTGCTGGGTCAATGGCCACGCCAGCGTGGCACTGCTGACCACACCCACCGCAACCAGGATCGCCATCATCGCTCGCACTGTAGATGATCGGCCGGCGATCGACGCGACACCCGCCGCCGCCAGCAGCATGGTGAACGGCACCAGCGACGCCAGGCTGCGCGCCACCACATAGGGCCCGGAGGCGAAGATCACCGCGGGAACGACTGCCAGAGCGGCAATCGCCATCCAGGGGAAGGAGTGGGTCCGCAGTGCGACCGCCAGCCCTATCAGCAGCAGTATCACCAGGGCGATACCCTGCCGTTGAACGTACCACTCCGCTTGGACCGGATTCGGCAGGGTCAGGTTGGC
>Ga0070737_10006707_pt1 | contig 10448 bp, 12 predicted proteins | sample Coa_R1_10_FD_66438 | JGI IMG/M metagenome (GOLD analysis project Ga0070737, IMG submission 66438) | Surface soil microbial communities from Centralia Pennsylvania, which are recovering from an underground coalmine fire - Coalmine... | ecosystem: Environmental > Terrestrial > Soil > Unclassified...
CCAGCAGCCGCTCCGCAGCGTCGCGCGAATCCGCGCGATTGCGCCGCGCCAGTTCTGCCAATTGCCGGTCGGCGTCTTCTGCGCTCTTCAGCTTTTCGCGTGCTGCGCCGAGGCTCGCCGTCCATTCTGCTTCTACGGACGTGTTCGCAAATAGCGCCGCATTGCTCGTCAGATCTGCCTGCACGGTCTGCCGCGAGCGCTCAATCTGCTGCTCGGCATTCCGCAGCTTGTCGTGTTCGTAGGAAATGTCCCGGCGGAGCGAGGCGGGCAACCCGCCGATACAAGCGTAGAGCAGCGACAGGGCCGCTGCCATCAAAGCTGTTTTTCGAGCGTTCATCAGCCGCCTCGATACACCGTGATGTCCGTGGGCTCGATCTTGGTCCACAGGCTCGCCGCGAACGGCTCGCCTTGAAATTTGCGGATGCTCAGGAAACGGCTCGAGTCCTGTTCCTGAAATTGCCAGCAATAGAAGCCGTGGCCGCTGCTGTTGCCAGTGCTGAATACGCCCATCTCGCGGCTCGAGCGATACAGCCAGAATTTGCTGTCGTAGTCGAAGAAGTCTGCCGGGTTCTGGCGCTGGTCCATCTGCGCCAGATCGTCTTCGCTCAGCCCCAGCTCGTCGAGTGTCAGTTTCCGGCCGTCGAAATTGCCGAGCACTTGCACCACGTCCTCGTTGTGGACTTCCAGGTAGACGCGCCGGTCCCGCCACGTGCCGCTCAGTTCTACCCAGCGCCGGCTTCCAGCTTCATATTGATCGCGCCGGTCCACTGTGAAATCCACATCGCTGAAATCGGACGCCGCGCCCGATACCGAGATCACATCACCCAGGCGAGCATCGGTTACTTTCAGGTTTGCGAGATCTGGCTGCGGCGCTGCATGCGCTTTGTGATCGAACAGCATATCGCCTAACGTCCGCTCGCAGGCGGCAGCTCTTTGGGAAGTTCAATCGTTACGGAGCGCTCGCGTTTCAGCGCTTTCAATTCGGCATCCACGGTATGCCCTTCGAGCTGCGCGAATTCCGCCTCCAGGTTGGAATCCTTGCCCGCGCTCGCGAGCTGATCAAACGCCTTCGCCGTCGCCTCTTCTTTGGACACCGATTCTTCGAAGCGCGACAGAGCGGCGAACGCGTTATCCGCTTTCCCCACCCCGGCCAGCGCTTCGGATACTTTGCGTTGTGCCAGCGCGGCGTTCTTGCGCGCTACCAGCGTGGTCGCCGTGCGCTCGCCTTCTTCGATACGGTGCTTCAGATCGATTACCTGCGTCTTCAGCGATTCGCTCGCCTGCCGCGCTGCATCCACCGCCGCCTGCAGCGACGCTATCTGCTTATCGGATTCGGCTTTCTTCGCCAGCGCCTTCCGTGCAAGATCTTCATTACCCGCATCGAGCGCCACGCCGGCGCGCTGCTTCCACTCCTGCGCTTGCCGCACATACTTCTGGTATTCAGCGTCCAGGCGGTTATAGTTGCTCATCGCCATGGCGGAAGACTGCACCACTTTGTTCAGTTCCGTCTTCATGTCGGCCACCGTCTGGCGCACCGTGGTCTCGAACCGCGCGTCCTCCACCGCGCCCATGCCTTGATTGATCTCGCCGCGCGCCACTCGCCCTGCCCGATTGAATATGTCTGAAAAGAATCCCACGTCTTTCGTCCTTTCCGGCTCTACGCCGAATGCAAATCCGCCCCGATCAGATCCCTTGCGTGCACCACATCGGCCAGCAGAAAGCCAACGCAAGAGAGAACATCGTCCTCATCGTCGGGACCCATTTCCTGAAGCTTGCAAAAGTTGTTCAGCGTGACTGCTACGTTACCGCTTCCGACATCATAAAGCTGAAAGTGCGAGGTCGAAATGCCGTTATCGCCCGCCAGCAGCTTGCGCATGATCTCCGGTGTGATGCTCGCCGCCGGTACCACCTTGCAGACCAACGAGAGAAACAGGATGTCGCCCTCTAAAACGGCCCTCACTGAGATCCCGCTCTCGACATCCTGTATTGCGAGAACGTTGCCATCCAGTTCGCTCACCGAATAGCGTTTTCGGGCCAGCAGATCATGAATCTGCCCGAGAAAAGAAGCGTGTGTTTGCGCCATATTCGTCCTTGCTGAGATACGCAGCAGCGTGGCAGTTTGTTCGGAAAACTCGTGAGCAGGCTCTGCTGCGCCAGCCAATCAAATATTACTTGCCAGCAATACGACGGCCTGCGCTTCGCACGACCGCCCTTCGCCCACCGGCCCAACTTTCTCGCCCGTTTTGAACTTGACACTGACGGCCGCGGCGGGCACTCCGGATGCCTGCGCCAGGCTTTCTCGAATCTGCTCGCGAAAGTCCTTCAACTTCGGTCGCTCCAGCAGAACGGTCGAATCGATGTTGCTGAGCCGGTAGCCTTCCTTTGCAGCCAAGGCGATCGCATGCCGCAGGAATTGCGCGCTCTCCGCATCCTTCCATTCCGGCGCGCTATCCGGGAAATGCATGCCGATATCGCCGAGTGAAAGCGCACCCAAGACCGCGTCGGTGACTGCATGAAACAGTACATCGGCGTCGGAATGCCCGGCCAATCCAAACTCGCACGGGATGCGAACACCGGCGAGGATCAACGGCCGCTCCGGCTCAATACGGTGCGTGTCCCAGCCCTGCCCGATGCGAAAGGGCGGCTTGTCCGGTTGCACGCCTTCGCGCTCAGCCATTCTCTTGCAGGTTCAGGCCGGAGTTCTCGAGCGTAAGATACAACTGGGCCAGTTGCATGTCGCTCGGCTTGGTGATCTTGATGTTGCGGTCCGTACCCAGCACGACCGACACTTCTACCTGCTCCAACCGCTCGACGAGCGAAGATTCGTCCGTGCCGATGAACAGGTCTTCGCGCGCTTTCTGAAAGGCCTGCCGCAGCAGATCGAGACGGAAGACTTGCGGCGTTTGCGTCAGGATCAGGCGTTCGCGCGGCAGCGTCGCACGCACCTTGTTGCGGTGTACCTGCTTTACCGTATCGATCGGCACGATGCCCAGAATGGCGGCGCCGGTCTCGGCAGCCTCTTGAATCACTTTCTCAATCACTTCCCGTTCGACGAACGGTCGAACGGCGTCGTGCACGGCGACCAGACTGGTATCGTCGCTGATGGACGCCAAGGCGTTCTCAACCGATTGCTGGCGAGTCTCGCCGCCCTCGACCGCACGTACGGTCTTGCCGAACTGCTGGCTTATAAAAAGCTCCGCCGCCCAGTCCAAGTCGTCGGCGCGCAGGGCGACTACAATCTCGCTGATCTGTGCAGAGCTGACGAACTTCCGGATGGTATGAATCAGAATCGGCGAGCCGTTCAGCAGCATGAACTGTTTGCGGCTGGTGCCTTCTTTTTCGGGCGCGCTCCGGCCCATGCGCGTGCCCAACCCGGCCGCGGGAATAATAACGGAAACTTTCATGGTTGGCGACAGATTGGGCCGGAAAGCCGGATTGGCCCAAATTTTCCTCGAATCTACATCATAGTTGAGTGAGCAACCGGCCCCAACGGTTCTGAGCTATCATCGAACCCGAATGCCATCGACACTCGAGAACATACCGGTTGCGAGCGATGACGAATTGGGTTCGCTCGGAGTAGCGCATTTAAAGCGCCTGTGGTCGCGCTATATGGCAAATCGCCGCGCAGCTGCGCCGCCCGCCGGCGGCAGCAATGAATGGGCCGCGGACAACACGGTGATCAGCGGGCTCGGGCTGAACTTGCACGAGGCATTGCACTATCTTTATTCGGCTGCGCCCTCGTTCGAGCAGTTCGAGCAGTGGATTCTCGATCGCAACGGCGGCTCCATCGACGCAGCCCGAATCGAGCGCATCAATGCGGCACTTGGCCACCGGGCCGGGAATCCAGTTGCTATCGAGGTCGCGCCGGAAGAAGCCGTGCTGACGCCGGAAGACCTGGCCTTTTGGCAGGAGAACGGCTATCTGGTGGTGCACGAGGCTGCCAGCCCGGAGGGATGCGCGGCGGCAGTCCAGGCCATTTGCGAATTCCTGCGAATGGACCGCAACGACCCGGACACCTGGTACAACGGGCCGCAAGGGCACAGCATTTGGGTGCCGCTGTTACGGCACCCGGCGATTGAGGCGAACCGCAATTCGCCCCGCATCCGGAGCGCCTTCGAACAGATCTGGGGACGCACGGATTTGTGGATGACGGTGGATCAATGCGGGATGAACCCTCCCGAGCGACCGGGCTGGCGGTTTCCGGGGCCGCACCTGCACTGGGACACCAGCCTCGAACTGCCCATTCCGTTCGGCGTGCAGGGACTGTTGTACTTGACCGACACGGTCGCCGAGCAGGGCGCCTTCACCTGCGTGCCGGGGTTCCACCTGAAAATCGAGAGCTGGTTGAAGAGCCTGCCCGAGGGCGTCAATCCGCGAGAATTCGACTTAGCCGCCTTGGGCCCGGTCCCTGTTGCGGGGCGCGCCGGAGACCTGATCATCTGGCATCAAGCGCTGCCGCACGGAAGCCGCCCCAACCGGGCGACGGAGCCAAGGTTCGTGCAATACATGGCGATGCGGCCGGGAGATTTCGAAACGAACCCAAATTGGCGCTGAGTCAACCTTTTAATTCGTTGCAGACGAAGAGCCGCCAGCGGATGCCGTGGCCGACAACTGGCCGGAGGAGGTGCGGTGCTCGGCTTGCGCCCGCTCGTCGTACTTGCCGAAGATCATTTTGCCCGCGGTTGTTTGAAGCACGCTCGTGACCGTGATATCCACGGTTTTCGAGATGAGCCGCCTGGCGTTATCCACCACCACCATGGTGCCGTCGTCCAGGTACGCCACGCCCTGGTTGTACTCCTTGCCCTCTTTCAGGATGAAGACGCGCATGGCTTCTCCCGGCAGCACGACAGGCTTCAGAGCATTGGCGAGCTCATTGATATTGAGCACCTCGACTCCCTGCACCTGGGCGAGCTTATTCAGGTTGAAATCGTTGGTCACGATTTTGGCCCCGTGGGCTTTCGCCAGTTCGATCAACTTAAGATCCACCTCGCGAATGGAGGGGAAGTCCTGGGCGGAAATTTCCAAACGAACCCGCGGCGTCTTTTGCAAGCGCTGGACCACGTCCAGACCGCGCCGGCCCCGATTCCGCTTGGCCGAATCGGAGGAATCGGCCACCTGCTGTAGCTCATGAAGCACAAATTGCGGCACAACTACGTCGCCTTCGAGGAAGCCCGATTCGGCGATCTCGCAGATACGGCCATCAATGATGACGCTGGTGTCCAGGATTTTAGCGGGCATTGCCAGGTTCGCCTCTGCGTTCAGGAAGCCGATGTTCTGGAGATTAATCAGGTTGGCCCTGGCGGTCCCAGCCAGCAGGCCCAGGAAGGCGCAGAGCAGCGGAACTACGACGCGGAAGAACTGTACAGTGGCCTCCGTTACAACGCTGCCGGGAGTTAGTACTGAAACCAGTAGTACTCCGATAAGTGCTCCCATGAAAGCGCCGATACATCCGGCGATGAGGGCCGGAAGGCCGGCACGCCGGATTTGCAGTTCCACCAGGTTGATGCTCAGTCCGACCGCGCCACCGAACAGGGCGGCAGCGAGCGTACTGAGCCCGAATGGCCTGTACGTCGCGGCGAGCCACGCTAGTAAAGCGATGAATGCAATGCGCAGTACGATCACTTCCCAACCCGAACGAGGCAATGGCGATTCTCCCGCATCGAGGGCTGCCCGCAAAAGCCGCAGGTTTGTAAACCCTCGCAAACAATGCAGCGGAGTATATCATCTGGAGGAAAAGATTTGGAAGTTCGGTCGTACTAGAGGGAGGCGGGAAGGAACCGAGACAATGTTAGGCAGCACGCGCGCCGTGCTGGTCCAGGATGGAGATCCTGTGACCAGGCTTAGAGGGCTTTGGCCAACTCTTCGGCAAAGGCGCTTTGTTTGGTGGGTGTGTTGGCAGTGCGCCGGCTGTTGTTGGGCCCCCTTCTCGCTTGTTGGTTGGGAGCGCCAGTGCCAGTGCCAGCGGCCGCGGCCGGACGCCGATTGCGATCCGGAGGCGCGGCGGCAGTTCTGCCGGGACCTTTGCCGGATTTCGGCGGTTGAGCGGGGTTGGCTCGCAAGAGCCGGTCTTCGAGAGGCGCGCGATCAAACCTGCGGATGATAGCATTCATCTCGTCTTGGTTTGGCGATTCGATAAAAGCGAATCCCTTTGACTCTTGAGTCTCAGGGTTGCGGATAACCTTGACCGCGTCTGCGACCAAGTTTTCTGAGGCAAGCCATGACTTGATATCGTCGGCCGTCACCCAGACAGGGAGATTTCCGAGAAAAACGGTAAAGCTCATTAGTTAGTTTTGTATGCTCCGTGGGGAATTACGAGGCGCACCTCGCGGGAAGGATCCCCGCAGGCTAATAGCATACTAGCACAGGGTGCGCAATCTGGTAAATACCAAAACAGGGTTCAATTGATTGCTACGTAAAGGGTAGAACAATTTTTAGATGCACGTGACCGGAGTTTTGATGAGCAGAATTTCGCCCGCCAGAAAGATTGCGTTCCGGGTGCTGGCCGAGGTCGCCGAAGGCGCCTATGCGTCGGATGCGCTACGGGAACAAAGCCATTCGTTGGATGCACGGGACGCCGGGCTGGCCGCGCAAATCGTTTTCGGTTGCCTGCGATACCAAGGGCAACTGGATTATCTGGTTTCGCTGTATGCCGGGCGCCCAATCGGCCGGCTGGATACGGTGGTTGCGATCGCGCTGCGGGCAGGCGTTTTTCAGTTGCGCTACCTGGAACGGATTCCGGTGCATGCGGCGGTGAACGAGTCGGTGGAGTTTGTGAAACAGAGCAAGCGCTCGGCGGCGGGGCTGGTGAATGCCGTGCTTCGGAAAGTGAACCGGGAGCCGGTGAGGTGGCCGGACGAGCAGACAGAGCTTTCCTGCCCGGAGCGGCTGCTGGCGCGCTGGCGCCGTCATTTCGGGGCCGACCAGGCGCGAGCGATCGCGGCGGCCGGGTTGCTTGAGCCGGCGGCTTATATCAGGGTGCGGCCGGGAGAGGAAGGGGCGAGGGGCATTTTTACCGAACGAACCCAAGTTTTTGCGGAACGAACCCAAATCGAGGGCGCCTGGCGGCTGCTGGGGGCGGCTCCGGTGGGAACGCGGCTGCACGACATCAGTTCGCAGGCGATTGTGCCGTTGCTCGATCTGCGTGCTGGCCAGGCGTACCTGGATCTTTGCGCGGCGCCGGGGAATAAGACCGTGCAGGCAATCGAGACGCCGCTTTCGCTTGCAGTGGCCTGCGATGTGAGCGAGCGGCGGTTGCGCGAGGTGCCGCCGGTTTGTCCGCGCGTGGTGCTGGATGCGACGCGGGCGCTTCCATTCTCCCGGCGATTCGATCGTATCTTTATTGATGCGCCGTGTTCCGGCACGGGAACGCTGGCCCGGAATCCGGAGATCAAGTGGCGGGTTGAGCCAGCGGATTTTGCGAGATTCGCCGGCCTGCAAACGGAGATTGTGGCGCAGGCGCTAAAGGTGCTGGCCCCGGACGGAAAGCTGCTGTACGCGACCTGCTCGCTCGAAGAGGAAGAGAACGAGGAGGTAATCCGGCGAACGCTCAAGGCGGAGACGGGTTTGCGGGTGGAGCGCAAGATGTGGCGCTTGCCAGGGCGGGACGAAGGCGATGGGTTTTATGCCGCAGTGCTAGCGCGTTGACCGAGCGCTCAGGAACGCCGCAAGCGACGCCTTTTGGCGGCCGGAGGCATCGAAATTGGAAGCGCCGAGCCAGCGCTCGAAGGCGGCTTTGCGGGCCGGCCACTCAGAATCGAGCATGGCGAACCAGGCGGTGTCACGATTGCGGCCTTTGACGATCATGTGCTGGCGGAAAATGCCTTCCAATCGAAACCCAAGCCTTAGGGCCGCGCGACGCGACGGCGTATTCAGAGCGTTGCACTTCCATTCATAGCGCCGGTAGCCAAGGTCGTCGAAGACATGGCGCGCCATCAGGTACATTGCCTCGGTTGCCCCGACGGTGCGTTGAAGAGCGGGGGTATACAGGATGTTGCCGACCTCGATGACGCGGTGCTCGGGCGTAATCCGCATATACGCGGCATGGCCGAGAGCACGTTCGGAATTTGCGTCCAAGATGGAGAACAACAGGGGGTCTTCGCTGGCACTAAGGTTGTGCAGATGAGTGTTGAAAGTTTCGCGATCATCGAATGGGCCGTGGAAGAGATAGGTCCACAAGTGAGCATTGGCTGCGCCGCCGGCGCCTTCCCATAAAGCATGGGCGTCACGGACGGGATCGAGCGGCGCGATGGTGACATGGCGGCCTTTTAGCGTCGTGCGTTCGGGACGTTTGCAGCGGCTGGCCTCCACCTTCGGCCCGATGGGTTCGGCTGGCATTAAAGCTTGAGTGCCAGGGTCAGCCCGTCGGCGAGAGGCAATAGGACTGCGAGGATTCTAGGGTCGTTGTGCAGTTTTTTGTTGAGCGCGCGGATGGCGGCGACATCGTCATCGTTCACATTGCTGTCCAGGACCTCGCCCCGGCGGAGCATGTTGTCCAGAACGATCAGCCCGCGCGGTCGTATCAACTGCAACGCCAGTTCGTAGTACTCGTCGTAGCGGGCCTTATCGGCATCGATGAAGGCGAAGTCAAATGTCTCGCCCGCGCCTTCTTTGAGCAGGGCGCGCACGGTAGCGGCGGCGGGTCCGAGCCGCAGTTCAATCTTGTCTGCGACGCCTGCTTCTTTCCAATAGCGTTGCGCGACGCGGGTGAACTCCTCGCTTGAATCGCACGCGACGACGCGGCCATCGGGCGGCAAGGCCAGTGCGGTGGCAATGGAACTGTAGCCGGTGAAGACGCCGATCTCCAACGTTTTGCGCGCGCCGATGGCGCCGAGGAGCACGCGGAAGAACTGGCCTTGCTCGGGCGTGATCTGCATCTGCGCATTGGGATAAGTGGCGGTTTCTTCTCTCAGACGCCTTAGCACGTCGGGTTCGTTGACGCCCACGGTGCGGATGTAATCGGCGATGGCGTCGCTCACCAGATAATTTTTCGCTATACCCACGACTTCTATGAATGTCTCATGGGTGAGACTGTAGAGTACGAGGAGATGGGATTGGGCGGCTGCGACGACAGGAATGAATGCATCGAGGAGCGGTCGCTGACAGAGCGCCTGGAGCCGCGCATCCGGGTGGAGAAACTTTTCGCGGAGTCGGGCCGGACGTATCGGCGCAGCAAGCTGGACCTCTGGTACAAGCGGCGCATCGAGCCGCGCATTCTGAAGTTCGGGTTGCAAGCGGTCGGACTATATGAGCGTGGAGTCGAAAATGCGCTTACGCCCGTGCTGCGGAGAGTGCGCCTGCGCTTCCGGAATCTGCCGGCCGCGTTCGAAGGATTCGAAATCCTGCATCTCTCGGATTTCCACATCGACGAGAACGAACCACTGGCGGAGCGGATTGCTTCGCTGGTGAGCGGCCTCAAGCCGGACCTGTGTGTGTTTACGGGCGATTACCGCTTCGATGTAAAAGGCCCGTGCGACGCTGTGTACCCGCCGATGCGCACGGTGGTGGCGAGCATTCGTTCCGAGCACGGGATTCTCGGCGTGCTCGGCAATCACGATGCCGCCGAGATGGCGTTTGCGCTGGAAGAGATTGGCGTGCGGATGCTGGTGAACGAAGCGGTGGAAATTCGGCGGCGCAAAGAGTCGGTGTGGCTGGCCGGCATCGACGATCCGTTTGACTATCGCTGTGACGATCTGCCGGTGGCCCTGGCAAATGTGCCCGACGATGCGTTCAAGATTCTGCTGGCGCATACGCCGGACCGTTTCGAGCACGCGGCCCGGCTAGGTGTGGACCTTTATTTATGCGGGCACACGCACGCCGGCCAGATACGACTGCCGCTGATCGGCTCAATCAAGCACAATTCGAAGACGCCGCGCGAATATTCGTTCGGACATTGGGTTGCGCGGCAGATGCAGGGCTATACGACGGCAGGGATTGGCTGCTCGGCGCTGCCGATTCGGTACAATTGCCCGCCGGAAGCGGTACTGATCGAGTTGAGCCGGGCGTAGCTCGCAAACGGGTTCGCACTGTCCTTTCCCTTAGGTGTTACGGATGGCCAGCGAGTTGCACTAGGAAAACGGGTACCGGATTATTCCGATACTGGTTGCAACTTGGCTTAATCCGGCCTTCATCTAACGATGAGAAAGCGAAGGGGTCTCTTGAGCAGATTTTTGCGGTACGTCGTTTTGCCGACAGCAATTATCGTGTTCGCGTGCAAAATGTGGGGGCATGTCGAAACGGGAGAAGGGAGTTCGGGGCCGTCCGCGGACATCCTCAATAAATATCTAGCGGCGGCGGGCAATCATCAGGACGCGCTTCAAGGTGCGTCGATGGAAGTCGATATTGAGGCGTCGGTTCCGAACCTGAAGGAGCAAGGCAGGCTCCGGGCGTTGCGGCGCATTTCCCGGGTGGGACACATCAGCTATCGCGTTATGGGATTTCAGGGCGACAAG
>Ga0070737_10006708_pt1 | contig 10448 bp, 9 predicted proteins | sample Coa_R1_10_FD_66438 | JGI IMG/M metagenome (GOLD analysis project Ga0070737, IMG submission 66438) | Surface soil microbial communities from Centralia Pennsylvania, which are recovering from an underground coalmine fire - Coalmine... | ecosystem: Environmental > Terrestrial > Soil > Unclassified ...
GGATAATGTCATCGCGCAGCACGCGAGCAAACTCTGCCACGGACGTGATCGGCTGAGGCGGCATCAAGTAAGCGTGCCCAATCTGCAAATTGCGGGCGTCGCGCTTCAGGTGTCGGCGCAACCGCATATTTAATGCATCCAGCCAAGCGCCAAGCAGCAGCCCGCCTGCCTTTCGCCCAGCTAACAAGGCGCTATCCGGCATCAATTCGACGAATCCAAAGCGTCGTCGAAGCGCGGTATCCATTAGAGAAATCGAACGATCAGCGGTGTTCATCGTGCCGATCAGGAAGACGTTGCGCGGAACTGCGAAGGACGAACCAGTAATTGGCAGCTTAATCTGTCTGTCCCGCTTGTCGTACTCTATCGTTGTGATCAATTCGCCAAAGATGCGTGGCAGGTCGCCCCGATTGATCTCATCCAAAACAAGGAAAAATTGCCTGTTCGGCTGCTTGGCAGCATCGAGGCAAAGGCGCTTGAAGATGCCATCGCGCGGCTCGAAAACCATTTGGCCGTTAATAGTCGCAGGCCGCAATCCCTCAATGAAGTCCTCGTAACCCCAACCAGGATGAAAGGTACAAATGCGTACTAGGCCGTCACCACCCGCGACCATCGTGCGCTCCGGCTGGGTGAGATCGGCAAAGCTCTTCTGGAATGCATGACGCGCCGCAAGTTCATTGGCGACAGCAAGCGCACGGTAGGTCTTTCCGGTGCCGGGCGGGCCATAAAATACTACCTGGCCTTTGCGTCGCAGAATTGCCTCGACCCTTGCCGAGAATTGATCGAGCGGCGCCAAAGCTGCCGGCACGGACTTGGTTTCCGCCGTCACCGGGCGCAGGACGGGTGCAGCGGCAGGGTCTCTCCGGTACAGCCGCTGCTCAAGCTCAAGGAGGTTCGCCGCGCTCCTGCCGAGTTCGTAGACCGTGGTGCGCGGGCCTTCCTGATCTGGCATACGCCACGAATCGAGCAGCAGCCACTCCACCGGGCGCTTGTGCGGAAAGCCAAGGTTTCGATCGTATTCATAAGGCCCGCTCACGCGCCCCACTGCGAGCACGGTCTGCCCCTCGCAAGCGAGCACCAAGTCCTTCTCAGCGATCTCCTGTGCGAAATTCAGGATCTCGCCCGCCTTGCGCGATGCCACGCCAGCGTTACTCGGATATCCGGGGAGAAGCCACTCCCGTATCTGGTTCTTCGCAGCGGCCTTCTCCTGGCCGATGACTTCCGTCAGGTCTGGAACCTGTTCCGACCAACCGATGGAAACGAAGCCTCCATCACGCATCTCTGTCCAATGGCTTTCACCCGTGTCCCCTTCAGTGGTGCCTATGCGCCAATAGCGATGGATTGCACCGTCACGCCGATTCAGGATCGTGTTCAGTGTCGTAACCGGCACTCCAAGCTCGCGCGCAGCACCAATGAATCGGCCAGCGCAGATGAAACGCGGTGCGCTGCCATCCAAGATACCGACCTTATCGGGCGGCATCTGCAACAGCTTGAACAGGTGGAATCGCTGATAACGCGGACTGTGATAGTCATCGAGTCGGTCGGGATTAATCAGGAACCAGTACTTGTGAGCCCAGCCGTCCCCAGACAGTTTTGGGGCCGCCTTCTCCATCGCGGTCTGAAGCTTGGCGTATGACGTATCCGACGTGTCACCGGCATCTAAAGATGTCAGCACTTCGGCGCCAGCTAGCAGCTCGTCACGCTGCGTTCGCGCAATCGCGATGGCATTTTCGAGAGACAGAGCTTGTTGCGTCTGCGGTGACCCGGTCATCCAGGCGCCATCGCTTTGGCGCTGGAAGATGCCAAACTTCAGGGCAGAACCGCCACCAATTCCCCCGAACCGGTTGCCAGTGAACTCGTCGTCGTTCTTGAACTCTAGCCAATATGCAAGGCACCTGGACTCGCTGCTTTCGCGCCCGTGCATCAGCCGCAATAGGGCCTCGCCGTCCAGGCCTCGTAGCACCGCAGGTCCGAAGCGATCACGGAACAGCGCCGTTTGCTGCTCGATCTGCGTGGGCGTCATGAGTTCTCCGGATGCCAATCCACGGTCAAGCGCAGCCTTCAGTTCGCTAAAAAGCTGCGGGTCCAAGATTGATGCACTCATGGATTCTGGTTCCCCCGAAAGCTCATGCGATACCATCCAATACTGCCCGGACACGCGGAATGCATGTGAGATTGCTGGCGAACGCGCGCGCCCTGGCGATCAGTTCGGCGTCCGGATCGATGACCGTAAACCAACGCTGGCGCTGCACATATGAACGCGGTCGTTCGGCAGCAGGTACGGAGACATTGGTCCGTAGCGTGACGATGTTTTCGGCGTCCGCTTCAACGGCCAGGCGTTCATGCAACTGTTGCAGAAGGGCGTCGTGCTTCATGCTTCGGCCCGGAAAGGTGATGAAGACGATGGCGCGTCCAGGTTTGCGCAGCAGCCTGATTTCCGAAAAGGTCGCGTGTTTCTCAGTTTCCTCGCCGATGCCGTTGTCGGGATCGAGAAACATGATATCCGCGCTGCCGAGCGCGCTTCGCTTGCGTATTCCCCACGCACTGCGGTTGGCGCGGGGCGGCATTGGCTCGCGATGAAACAGCGCGCCTTCCGGCCAGATCATCGCCCGTTCAAGTGCGGCGACACTGCGTTCCGGCAAGGCCGCAAGACCGGTGTGTAGTTCTTCATCAAGCGCGCGCCATGCCGTCTCGTCGCGCCATTCAAGGTGCCGACCGTCCGAGCGTCCATCATCACCCGGCGCGTAATACCATGCGATGCCAAGCGTTCTGTCCTTGCCGGAGAGGGCGCGCAGGAAGGCGAATTTGAGAACGTCGCTGACATCACCGGCGTATTGATCTCGCATCCAATCCTGCACCCCATTGTCGTCAAGTGTTCACGCGATTACACGTTCGCTCGCGTTCATATATCGCCGTGATCGGCGCGGCGAGTACCGTGTGATCGGCAGATCATCCACGCATCGTCGTCAGATTGGCAACACCGTGAATGCAGCGGCGAGGTAAGTTCGTAGCAGGTTCAAAGTCGTGTTTCTGCATTATTCCTCACTGGCTGATTCGCATTAAGGACTTCGCGTTGAAGGTTGCACCATAGATTGGACCACCGGAAAGAAGATGACGGCAAGATAAAGCGAGATTCCTCGCTGGCGTCGCTACGCTCCTAAGTCTTTGTCTGCACATTGGTTTTCAGCCGCCAACTCTCAGCCGCGAAGAGGTGTGGTGCCGTCGCCTTCGCTGATTTATGTAGTGTTTTTAATGTGTTAGGCGACACCCACCGCAATGTGCGCCGGGCGCAAGTCCGCCGTTTCTACGCTACAGCAAGTATTATTTCGCCACGGCCCTATGACGGCATTTCTGATCTTGCGGGCTGTCTTTCGACCTCCAATCGTCTCTGTATGGCAAGCAAAGACGACACCTTCCACATCCGTCCCGGACGCATCCGTGATCGTGGCGGCGTGCGCGCGAATGGTGGGCGAGTTCGCGCGGTACGGCCCCGGCCGAATAGCTTCGCCGCTGAAGTGCAGCAGGCGATCCGGCGGGCCGGCGGCAATCCCAACCGCCTGCCGGGGAACGGGAAGGCAAGCGGACGATTCAACGCGCGGGGCAGAGGTGCATCGGCCGCGCTGATCCTGAAGGGCCGCAGCGCTTGGAGGCGGGACGGGAGCGGCGTCCGCACGCGGGCGCGGCGCGTCACGGTGAAGGCCCGCATCGTGAAGCTGAACCCGCAGCGCGGCGCGACTCGGGGTCGCCAGTTTATCAGCGCCAAGGCGGTAGACGCGCATCTGCGCTATCTCCAGCGCGACGGCGTGACCCGCGATGGCGAGAAGGGCCAAGCCTATTCTGCGGAACGCGACGTGGAAGACGGCCGCGCCTTCCTCGACCGCGGGCGCGACGACCGCCACCAATTCCGCTTCATCGTCTCGGCGGAGGACGGCGTGGAGCTGTCCGACCTACGGGACACTACCCGCGATCTGATGAAGCAGATGGAAGCCGACCTCGACACCCGGCTCGACTGGATCGCAGTCGATCATCACAACACCGGCCACCCCCATACTCATGTCATCGTCCGGGGCGTCACCGACGACGGCAAGATGCTCAACATCGCCGGCGACTACATCGCTCACGGCGTCCGCGAACGAGCGAGCGAGATCGTCACCCTGGAGCTGGGCCGGCAAAACGAGCAGGAAGTCTCCCAAAGCCTGGAGCGGGAAGTAGACGCCGACCGCTTCACCCGCCTGGATCGAATGCTGATCGCCGAGCAGAAGAGCCGCAACGAGTTCGCCGACTTGCGACCAGACAGGGACACGCTGGAAACCATGCGCCAGAATCGGGCGCTCCTTATCCAGCGGGCGCGCAAGCTGGAGCGCATGGGTCTTGCCAGCGAAGTGGAGGTCGGGCGCTGGACCATCTCGCGTCGGGCGGAATCTGTCCTTCGCGATCTTGGCGAACGCGGCGACATCATCAAGGCCATGCACCGAGCTTTGGAGCGAGAGGGGACGGCGGAGATGCGATCCGTTTCATCCTATGCCCTGCATCGGGAAGAGCTGACCGAGCGCATCATCGGCCGTGTGCTCGACAAGGGCCTCGGCGGCGACGAGTTGGGCGAGCGGGTCCGCCTGGTCATCGACGGCGCGGACGGGCGCCTCCATCACATCGAGATGGACACCGCCCGCGCGGAGGAAGTCAGCCGAGGCATGATCGTGGTTGCCGGCTCTGGCCCGGCCGGCCCGAGGGCCGCCGACCTCAATATCCGCGATGTTGCCGGACAGACCGGCATCTATCGGCCGTCCGCCCATCTGGAGCAGGCGGTCGCCGGCATCGACAGGCTGGGTGGTGATCCCGAAGCGTTCGTCCGTTCCCATGTGCGCCGGCTGGAGGCGTTACGCCGTGTCGGCATCGTCGAACGGATCGACGCCGATCATTGGCGCGTTCCCGCCGACCTGCCCGAGCGGGGCCAGACCTATGACCAAGCCCGGAACGGAGCGAATATCCGCATCAACGTCCTATCGCCGACCGGCCTCGACCAGCAGGTCGGCCATGACGGCGCGACCTGGCTGGACCGCGAACTGGCCTCGCGCCAGCGCATCGTGCTCGCCAACGAGGGTTTCGGCCTGGAGGTGCGAACGGCGCTGACCCAGCGCAGGCAGTCCCTCGTCGATATGGGCTACGCCACCGATCTTGGCGACGGACGCACACGCGCACCCAAAGACCTCGTCCAGCGCCTGGAAAATGTTGAAATCGAGCGCGCCGGCAAGGCGCTCGCCGCCGAGCGCGGCAGAGAGTGGCAGCCGGCCGTTCCCGGCAATTACGTCACGGGCCAACTTATCGGCTCGACCCAGCTTTCCAGTGGCCGGTTCGCGATGATCGACGACGGCCTGGGCTTCAGCCTCGTTCCCTGGCGACCTGTTCTCGAACAGCATATCGGCCGCCACATCTCGGGCATCGCAATGCCGGACGGAGGAGTGGACTGGTCGTTCGGCCGAAAGCGTGGGCTAGGCCTGTAAGTCTTGACGGCAGGCGGCAGGGGGCCGGACCGACGCCAGCCCCTCAAGGCTGGCGCTGTCGCGCCCCCGCTTCGCGGCTTGCGGCCTTGACCGGCTGTCCCCGGCCCGGCCAGGGGCTTGCCATGCCTTTAAGGCTTGGTGGGAGCGTGCTCCCATCGAGACCAAGAGGCTTGCATTATGTACCATTGAGTGGTACATCTACCCGCCATGGAGTTGCCGTATGATCGTAAGCTTTCGGGACGAATGGCTGCGCGCCTTCTTCGTCGAGGATGTCCACTCTCGGAACATTCCATCCGATCTCGAAAGCCGCCTCTTTCGCAAGCTCCAGATGATCGACGACGCGACGACCGATCAGGACTTGCGCGTGCCGCCCAGCAATCACTTCGAGAAGCTACGCGGCAATCTGGCGGGGCTCCATTCGATCCGCGTCAACAAGCAATGGCGGCTGGTGTTCCAGTGGGACAGCAGCCGAGGCGAAGCGGAAAGCGTCTATCTGGACGACCACAGCTACAGGTGAAGTGAGGCGGACCATGCTGACGACGAAGCGCAAGCCGGCCACGGTCGGCGAGATTTTGGTGGAGGAGTTCATGCAGCCCCTTGGCTTGACCCAGACGGCGCTTGCCGAGGCGATGGGCGTGCAGCGCAAGCACGTCAACGAGTTGTGCAACGACCGCAGGAACGTGACGGCAGCGACGGCTCTCATCCTGGCGCGTGTGTTCGGCAACAGCCCAGACTTCTGGCTGAACGTGCAGCGGCGCAATGATCTGTGGGAGGCGATACACAGCCCCAAAGAGCGGGAACGGATCGCGCGCGCCCGTCCGCTCAAGGCCGCGTAATGCCTGCCGCCGCCACGCCAGCGCCGCCGGGAACCGCCGCGTTCCTGTATTTTTATCCCAGGCTACGCTTCGGGCTGTGGCGTAAAAGCGGTCGATTGCGCCCGCAAAGGACGGCTGCGATTCTGGCGGAATGCCTCACGCGTCCCGCAAGCTTCAGCTTTCAGCGTCCGAACAGCTTCGTCAGTTACTCGGCGAGCCCTGGCCGTTTCCGGGCCGACCGCCCAAGCACGACCTCTCGACCTGGACCGTCACCGACGACTGGCCGGAGCGCGTGCCCGTTACGGAGGCTGAGGCGGAGGTATTCGAGCGATGGTTCGGCGACCTGTTCGACGAGTTGTTCGGGACGGACCGATGAACTGACAAGCAGATACATGCCATGACCGTGCCGCTACGCGCCGCCCTTTATCTGCGCGTCTCGACGGCGCGGCAGGCCGAGCACGATGTTTCGATCCCCGATCAGAAGCGGCAGGGCGAAGCCTATTGCGCTTCGCGCGGCTACCAGCTCGTCGAAACCTATGTGGAGCCAGGCGCGTCGGCGACCAACGACCGCCGCCCCGAGTTCCAGAGGATGATCGAGGCGGGCACGTCCAAGCCCGCGCCGTTCGACGTGGTGATCGTCCACTCGTTCAGCCGCTTCTTCCGCGACGCCTTCGACATGGAGTTCTACGTCCGCAAGCTGGCGAAGAACGGCGTCAAACTGCTGTCGATCACCCAGGAGATCGGCGACGACCCGGTGCATCAGATGATGCGCCAGATCATGGCGCTGTTCGACGAATACCAGTCGAAGGAAAATGCCAAGCACGTCATCCGCGCCTTGAAGGAAAACGCCCGGCAGGGCTTCTGGAACGGCTCGCTACCGCCCATCGGCTACCGTGTCGTCGCGGCCGAGCAGCGCGGGGCCAAGACCAAGAAGAAGCTGGAGATCGACCCGCTCCACGCCGAAACCGTGCGGCTGATCTACCGGCTGGCACTCCACGGCGATGGCGCCAAGGGCCAGATGGGCGTCAAGAACATCGTCAGCTATCTCAACCGCAACCGCATCTTCACGCGCGACGGCGGCCGTTGGGGCATCGGCCAGGTTCACCGCATCCTGACCCGCCGCACCTATATGGCCGAGCATGAGTTCAACAAGCGGGCGAAGTCAAAAGAGCTGAAACCCGTCAGCGAGATCGTGGTCGTGCCCGTCCCGCCGCTTATCGAACGCGAGACCTTCGACGCGGTGCAGGCGCTACTCAAGGCCCGCCATCCCACGGTGACGCCATCCGCCGTCATCAGCGGCCCGACGATGCTCACCGGCCTGATCCATTGCGCCAAGTGCGGCGGGGCCATGACCATCCGTACCGGCAAGGGCGGGCGCTATCGCTACTATGCCTGCTCGATCAAGGCCCGGCAGGGGCCGACCGGATGCTCCGGCATGGCGGTGCCGATGGACAAGCTGGACGATCTGGTCGCCAGCCATCTGGAGGAACGCCTGCTCCAGCCCGACCGGTTGGAAACGATCCTCGGCACGGTGCTCGACCGGCGGCAGGAGCGATCCGAGCGGCAGCGCGAGCACATTGCCGAACTGAACAGGCGCGCGGCGGAGTCGGAAGCCCGCCTCAAGCGTCTCTACGACGCCATCGAGGCGGGCGTCGTTGACCTGGATGACCCGGCGCTCAAGGACCGGATCGACGGCCTCAAGGCCATCCGCGATCAGGCGAGGGCCGATGCCGAGCGGGCGCAGGATATGCTCCAAAGCACAGGAGCCAAGGCCGTCACGCCGCAGATGCTGCGTAAATTTTCTGAAACCGCGCGTCAGCGCATCCGCCTCGAAGGCGGCGGCTATCGTCGCGACCACCTTCGCGCGCTGGCTCAGCGCGTCGAGGTTGCCGAGGGCGAGGTGCGGATCATGGGATCGAAGTCCCGGCTGCTCCAGGCGCTTGTGGCGGGAAGTGGCGTAAACTCAGTGCCCACTCAGGGACTGAAGTGGCGGAGAGGGAGGGATTCGAACCCTCGGTACCCAGCAAAGGGTACAACGGTTTTCGAGACCGCCCCGATCGACCGCTCCGGCACCTCTCCGTTCCGCTGTGCTTGGCCGCTTTGGGGGGCGCGAGCCTAGCGCAGGGCCCCCGGCGGCTCAACCGCCGGACCGCGCGACGCCGGCTAAAGCCTTGGGCGGCAAGCGATTTATCGAGCCCTGGCCGGTGCGGACGCTTGACAAGCCCGCGCCCGTCGCTATAGTGCGCCGGCTTCGGGCGGCAGGCCGCCCGGGGGACCTTTCAAGCAAAGAACCAGCCATGTACGCAGTGATCCGCACCGGCGGCAAGCAATACCGGGTCGCCAAGGACGAGGTCGTTTTCGTCGAAAAGCTCGATGCCGAGGAAGGCGCGAGCGTCACGCTCGACGACGTCCTCATGATCGGCGAAGGCGCCGACGCCAAGACCGGCAAGCCGACCATCGCCGGCGCCAAGGTGACGGCGACCGTCCTTGAGCAAAAGCGCGACGACAAGATCCTCGTCTTCAAGAAGAAGCGCCGGCACAATTATCGCCGCAAGAACGGTCATCGCCAGGCGCTGACCGTCTTACGCATCACCGATATCACCGGCTGAGCCTTTAAGGAGCGATCGTATGGCTCATAAGAAAGCAGGCGGCTCTTCGCGCAACGGGCGCGACTCAAAGGGCCGGCGCCTCGGCCTCAAGAAGTCGGGCGGGCAGATCGTGCTCGCCGGCAATATCCTCGTGCGGCAGCGCGGCACCACCTATCACCCCGGCGAGAATGTCGGCATGGGCCGGGATCATACGCTCTTCGCCCTCACGGACGGCCAGGTCGGATTCAACACCTCGACCAAGGGCCGGACCTATATCTCGGTCAACCCGCTGCGGGTGAACGCTGCCGAATAAGGCCGTTCCTCAGGCGACGAAACGACAAAGGGGGAATGGCCGCATTCCCCCTTTTTGTTTAACGGCCCCTTCTCAAGCGACACGCGATGAAATTTCTCGACCAAGCCAAAATTTACGTGCGCAGCGGCGACGGCGGTGCCGGCGTCGTCGCGTTCCGGCGCGAGAAATTCATCGAGCATGGCGGCCCGTGGGGCGGCGATGGCGGGCGCGGCGGCGATATCGTCGTCGAGGCGGTGCCCAACCTCAACACCTTGATCGATTACCGCTATCAGCAGCATTTCAGGGCCGAAATCGGCCATCACGGCATGGGCGATAACCGCACCGGCGCCGCCGGCAAAGACGTCGTCCTGCGCGTGCCGGTCGGCACGCAGATCCTTGACGAAGACAACGAGACCGTGCTGCTCGATCTGACCAAGCCCGGCGAGCGCCATGTGCTGCTGAAAGGCGGCGACGGCGGCTTCGGCAATGCGCATTTCAAGAGCTCGACGAACCGCGCGCCGCGCAAGGCAACCAAGGGCTGGCCGGGCGAGGAGCGCTGGATCTGGCTGCGGCTCAAGCTGATCGCTGATGCCGGGCTGATCGGCCTGCCGAACGCGGGCAAATCGACCCTGCTGGCGCGGCTGTCGCATGCCCGGCCGAAGATCGCCGATTATCCCTTCACCACCTTGCGGCCGCAGCTCGGCGTCGTCTCGGCGCATGGCGAGGAATTCGTGCTGGCCGATCTGCCGGGGCTCATTGAAGGCGCCAGCGAGGGCGCAGGGCTCGGCCATCGTTTCTTGGGCCATGTCGAGCGCTGCGCCGTGCTGTTGCATCTCGTCGACGCGACCGAAGAGGACGTCGTCGGCAACTGGCGCACCATCCGCGGCGAGCTCGACGCCTACGGCCACGACTTGACCGAGAAGCCCGAGATCATCGCCCTCAACAAGGCCGACGCGCTACCCGACGAAGAACTAACGAAGAAACGCGCGAAGCTGAAGCGGGCGGCAAAGCGCCCGGTCTTCCTGATGTCGGGCGCGAGCGGCCGCGGCATCGACGAGGTGCTGACGGCGTTGCTGCAAGCCGTGAAAGCGGCGCGCGAAGCCGAAGCCGAGAAGGAAAAAGAAAAAGCGGCGGAGCCGGTTCTCGTCCATGAGTGAATCGCTTGCCACCGCAAAACGGCTGATCGTGAAGATCGGCTCGGCGCTCCTCGTCGACGAGACGAGCGGCGACATCCGCCGCTCCTGGCTCGACGCGC
>Ga0070737_10006712_pt1 | contig 10446 bp, 7 predicted proteins | sample Coa_R1_10_FD_66438 | JGI IMG/M metagenome (GOLD analysis project Ga0070737, IMG submission 66438) | Surface soil microbial communities from Centralia Pennsylvania, which are recovering from an underground coalmine fire - Coalmine... | ecosystem: Environmental > Terrestrial > Soil > Unclassified ...
GGGCGGCCATCTCCGCGATGGTGTCCACCAGCAGTTGGTGCTCGACCTCGATAGCGGGGTCGGCGGGCTCGGGGCCGGGCGGGCCGGCGGGGTCGGGGCCGGGCGGGGTGGCGGGCATCGCCCCTTGTCCTACCCTCAGGGCGGGGCGAGCATGACCGCCACCTCGGCCGCCAGGAGCCAGGTGGGCGACTCCTGGACGCAGCGGGCGAACAGCCACTGGCGGAGCCGGCCGGCGTCGAGGTCGAGCAAGCCGGCCATCCGCCGGACGAGGGCGTCGGGGTCGGCCTTGAGCCGGTCCTCGCAGTTGAGGAGGTGCTGAAGGGCGTCGTAGGTCGGGTCGCCGACGTAGGGCTTGGGATCGATCACCAGCCACGGCTCCCGGGCGGCGGCGAGGATGTTGCCGGCGTGCAGGTCGGTGCAGAGCAGCACCCGCCGGTCGGCGGGGGCGCTGGCCGGCAGCTCCCGCCACAGGGCCAGGCCGGCCCGGGCCAGGCCGGAGTCGATGGGCATCAAGCCGGCGGCGATCCGCCGCTCGAGGTTGCGGCTCCACGCCGCGCACATGTCGGCCAGGGACCGGAACGGCCCGGTCGCCGGCGCCGCCCACAGGCGGCGGAGGATGCCGGCCACGATCACGTCCTGTTCCGGCTCGGGCAAGGAACGGAGCGTGGTGCCGGGGAGGCAGCGTTCCTGGAGGAGCAGCCAGGCGTCGGGCAGGGTCCGCTCGGCGTGGAGGATGACCGCCCCGTGGCCGGCCCAGGCCCGCAGGCCGGCCGCCTCGTCGCGGGCCTCGTAGTGGGGCCGTCCCACCTTGAGGACCAGGTCCCGGCCGGCGCCGTCGGTCGCCGGCGCCACCCAGGCCGTGCGCCCGCCCGGCTCGAACGGGGCTCCCACGGTGAGCCCCCACCGCTCGGCCGCGTCGCCAATCAGCTCCGGCAGCCGGTCCAGCCAGTCGAGCCGGCCATCCTCCTCGACGCCGCTGCGCAGCTCGGACGGGATCGGCAACGGGGTGGGCAACGGGATGGGCAACGGCGCCACGGGGGGCCGAGTCTGGCGCTGCCTCCGGGACGAGGCCAGCCGATACTGCGGTAACGTTTTCCCCGACTACCCCACCGTGGGGGAGGGAGGAGCGTCACCATGCAGGTACGAGGCCGTCCGGTTCGCTTCGGGGTCCAGCTGCAGGCGCAGCGCACCAGCTGGGGCGATTTTGCCGCCGCCCTCCGCCGGCTCGAGGAGCTCGGGTTCGACACCGCGTGGACGTTCGATCACCTGCTGCCCTTTTCCGGGCCGGACGACGGCCCGGCCTTCGAGACCCTCACCACCCTCGGCGCCATGGCCGCCCTCACCGAGCGGATCCGCATCGGCGTGCTGGTCAACGGCGTGCTGTACCGGGACCCGGCCACCCTGGCCAAGGCCAGCGCCCTGGTCGACCAGATCAGTGGCGGCCGGCTCGAGTTTTCGCTGGGCGCGGCCTGGGCCGAGCGGGAGTTCGCCGCCTACGGGCTGCCCTTCCCCGATATCCACGAGCGCTACGTCCGCCTGGACGAGACCCTCCAGATTGTGAAGTCCCTCTGGACCGAGACCCGGACCACGTTCAAGGGCCAGTACTACTCGGTCAACGATGCCCCCTGCGCCCCCAAGCCGGTGCAGACCCCGCACCCGCCGATCATGGTCGGCGGCTCCGGGCTCGGCTCGCTGCGGATGGCGGCCAAGCACGCCGACAGCTGGAACGTGCAGGGACCGCCGGCCAAGGTCGCCGAGCGGGCCGGGCGCCTCGAGTCCCTGTGCCAGGAGATCGGGCGGGACTTCAACGACATCGAGCTGTCCTGGCACGGCTCGATCGTCGTCGCCCCCACCCACGACGCCGCCATGGACGAGGCCACCGCCATCGCCCGCAGCCACGGCAACGACGGGCCGGGCGAAGGATCGGTTATCGGCACCCCCGACGAGGTCATCGCCGGGCTGCGGGCCTTCACCGACGTCGGCGTTTCCCACTGGATCGTCGGCATCGGCCACCCGTTCGACACCAGCAGCCTGGAGCTGTTCCAGCAGGAAGTGGCGCCGGCGCTGCGCTAGCGGCTGGCCGGCGGGCATCGGGCTCGGGCCGGCGGGCGGCGGGCTCGGCCGGCGGGCGACGGTCCCCCCGCCGGTGCGCGCTTTGAACCATCCCGGCGCGGGCGCCGTGAGGCCCGCTGCGCGCCTTAAGCCATATATGCCACGTCTCACACACTGACGGGAGGCGGGCGGCCCCGGAACCGGCGCCCAGGGGGAAATGAGGCTCGAGCGGCGTTCGCCCCGAGCCCGTCCCCCACGCCAGGTGCGGCCGGCCCCTTCCCGCTGCGGGTAAGGTCACGCCCGCGCCCTCGGGTGGACGGGCGTGGGTCCGGCGGACCCGAACCGAGCGGAAGGAAACAGGTGAGACTGAAAAACGCAGTTGCCGCGCTGGGGGGCTCGCTGGCCCTGGCCGGATCGCTCCTCGGGGTGGCCGGTACAGCCAACGCCGCGGCCCGCCCGCACACGTCGACGTCCTGCGCCGACAACGTCTGCATCCGGGTGGTCAACGCCGCCCAGGGCTCGAGCTACATCGAGACGGCCACCGTGTGGTCGCCGGATGTCACGTCGATTCCCTACGCCACCCTTCGACTCCTGTACAACGGGTCGGTGCAGGCGACGCAGAACTCGGGCAGCGGGACCGCCACCTTCGGCATCTACGCCTACCTGCCCAAGGGGCTCTGCATCCAGGGCGGGGACATCGGCGTCGGCCGCAGCTCCTGCTGGGTCGTGCCGTAACGAGTGCCTTTACGGGTCGCGGGCGGGACGTCGCCCGCGCCGCGACCCGTCAAGCGGCTCAGTCGGCCAGCTGCTCGGCCTGCCCCTGCCAGGCGGCGAACAACCGGGCGTAGGCGCCTCCGGACGCGACCAGCTCCTCGTGGGGGCCGACCTCGAGGAGCCGCCCGTCGTTGATGAGGGCGACCCGGTCGGCCCGCTGGGCGATGGTCAGGCGGTGGGCGACGGTGATGGTGGTCCGCCCGGCGGTGAGGACGCCGAGGGCCCGTTCGACGTCCCGTTCGGTCCCGGGGTCGACGCTCGAGGTGGCCTCGTCCATCACGAGGATGGCCGGGTCGGTGAGGGCGGCCCGGGCGAGGGAGACGAGCTGGCGCTCGCCGGCGGACAGGTGCGAGCCCCGTTCGCCCACGTCGGTGTCGAGGCCGTTGGGGAGGGCCTCGAGCCGCTCGGCCAGGCCGAGCTCCTCGACCGCCCGGCGGGCCTCGCGCTCCTTGGCCCCGGCCCGGCCGATCAAGATGTTGTCGAGCACGGTGCCGCGGAAGAGGAAGCCCTCCTGCGGGAGCACGACGATCCGGCGGCGCAGCCGGGACTGGCTGGTGCGGCGCAGGTCGACGCCGCCGAAGCGGATGACGCCGGCGACCGGGTCGTAGAGCCGGCCGATGAGCTTGGCCAGGGTGGACTTGCCGGCCCCGGTGGGCCCGACAAGCACGAGATGCTCGCCCTGGCGGACCTCGAGGTCCACATCGGACAGCACCGGCCGGCCTCCGGCGGGCATCCGGTCCTCGGTGTCGGCCGCGATCACCTCGGCCGAGCCGCCGTTGGCGGCGCCCTGGTCGACGTCGACCTGGACCTTGCCGTAGGCGAAGCCGACGTCCCGCAGCTCGAGGTTGCCCCGCTTGGGCAGGGCCACCGGCTCGTCGGGGTCGACCATGGCCGGCTCGGTGTCAAGGAGGGCCACCACGGTGCTGAAGGCGGCGCCCGACGACTGGAGCAGGTCGAACAGCTGGCTCAGGCTCTGTACCGAGTTGAACAGGTTGCCCACGTACAGCACGTAGGCGGCGACGGCGCCGACCGAGGTGAGCTGCACGCTCACCAGGGCGCCGCCGACCAGCAGGATGACGGCGGTGGCCAGCACCCCGGTGCCCTCTATCTTGGGGAAGAACACCGAGGACAGCCGGACCGTGTACAGCTCGGACTCGAGCTGGGCCCGGTTGCGCTTGTCGAACGCCTGGCCGATCTGCTTCTCCTGGCGGAAGGCCTGGACGACCCGCACGCCGGCCAGCCCCTCGTCGAGGGAGGCGAGCGCCTCCCCGATCCGGAGCCGCACGGCCCGGTAGGCCCGGGTCGACGCCGTCCGGTAGCGGGCGGCCGCGATCAGCACCGGGACCAGGCAGAGGGCGGTGGCCACGAACATCAGCGGGGCGATCAGGATCAGCACCACGACCGACGTCAGGAAGATGCCCATGCTCATGACGAAGGTGCCGATGCCGTTTTGGATCAGCGACTCGAGGGTGTCGATGTCGGCCGTCATGCGCGACAGCAGCTGACCGGAGCTCTCGCTGTCGAAGAACGACATCGGCTGGGACAGCAGGTGCTTGAAGACCCGCTTGCGCAGGTCGTTGAGCACCAGCTCACCGGTGCCGGAGAGCAGGCCGGTCGTCCACCGCTGGAAGAAGAACGAGGCGACGGCGACGACTACGTAAATGATCCCGCCGATGGTCACGACCCGCATCGAGTGGTGGTGGACCAGGCCGCGGTTGATGACCTGCTCGACGATGAAGGGGCCGGCCAGGGTGGTGATCAGGGCCCCGATGACAGCCAGGAAAGCGAAGACGACCCGCCGGCGGTACGGCCGGGCCATGGCCCAACCGGCCTTGAGGAGGTGCTGTTTGGGCGCCTCCTCGAGGCCGAGCGCGGCCCGGGGGTCGTGCCGGGGGTGGTCGTCCAGCACCGGGTCGCCGCCGACCAAGGCGCCAGAGGCGCCGGAAGCGGCCGAGTCGGGGCGATCGCCGGAACGGCGGGGGCTCAAGCGCATCGGCCCGCTCCCTCCATCTCGATGTCGTCTTCGCCCATCCCGAGCACCTCGCGGTACCGGGCCGAGGTGGCGATGAGCTCGTCGTGGCTGCCGGTGGCGATGACCGCCCCGTCGTCGACCAGCAACACCCGGTCGGCCATGGCGATGGTGGCGGCCCGGTGGGAGACGATGAGGATGGTGCGGCTGCCGGTCAGCTGGCCGAGGGCGCCGAGGATCTCCCGCTCCTTGGCCGCGTCGACCGCCGAGGTGGCGTCGTCGAGGACGAGCACCCTCGGCTCGGCCAGGACGGCCCGGGCTAGGGCCAGGCGCTGGCGCTGGCCGCCGGAGAGGGACATGCCCCGCTCGCCGACCAACGTGTTGTAGCCGTCGGGGAGGGCGGAGATGAACCCGTCGGCCTGGGCCAGCCGGGCCGCCGCCCGCAGCTCATCGTCGGTGGCGTCCTGCCGACCGACCCGCAGGTTGTCGGCCACCGAGCCCTCAAAGAGGAAGTTGTCCTCGAAGACCACGCCCACCGCCGCCCGCACGTCGGACAGGGCGACGCGGCGGACGTCGACGCCGTCGAGGAGCACGGCGCCCCCTTCGGGGTCGTACAGCCTGGCGACCAGGGTGGCGATGGTCGACTTGCCGCTGCCGGTCGGGCCGACCAGGGCGACCACCTCGCCGCCCTCGATGTCGACGGAGAGGTGGCTGATGGCCGGGGTGGGCGTGTCCGGATAGCGGAAGGTGACGTCCTCCAGCCGGATGTGGCCCTTGCCGGCGGGGAGGGGCACCGGCGCGGCCGGGGTGTCGATGGTCGGCTGCAGGGTCATGATCGTCTCGATCCGCCGGGACGACACCAGCGCCCGCTGGAGCTGGACCACGAACCAGCCGATCGACTGCAGGGGGCCGGTCAGGACGACCAGGTAGGAGTTGAAGGCCAGCAGCAGGCCGATGCTCAGGTGATGGTTGAGCACCAGGTAGCCGCCCACCCAGTTGATGACGACCAGCTCGGCCAGGGGGATGACGTTGAGGATCGGGTTGTAGCGGACCCGGGTAGCGACCACCTTGAGGGCCTGATCCTTGACCGCCTCGGCCTGCTCGTTGAGCCGCTCCTCCAGGATGCTCTCGGCCCCGAAACCCTTGACCGCCCGGATGCCGCTGATGGCCTCTTCGACCACGCCGGCCAGCTGGCCCCGCTCCCGCTGGAGCTGGCCCACGGCCGGGCGGATCCGGGTGGCGTACCGCACGGACACGACGGTGACCACCGGGAAGATGGCCAGCGACACCAGGCCGAGGAGGGGGCTCACGATGATCAGCACCACCGCCACCGCCACGACCGCCATGAAGTTGGCGATCTGCAGCGGGGTGGAGTTGATGAACATCTGGATCTGGAACAGGTCGTTGGTGACCCGCGACAGCAGCTGCCCGCGGTTGACCCGGTCGTGGTAGGCCACGTCAAGGCCGAGCAGGCGGGTGAAGAAGTTCTTGCGCAGCTCGGCCTCGACCCGCCGGGAGGTCACGCCGTTGCAGTAGCGGCGCAGCCCGGAGGTGATGCCCTGGACGACGCCGAGGACGGCGATGAGCCCGGCGTAGACGAACAGGCGACCCCACTGGTGGGTGAGCAGCCCGGCGTTGACCGCCCGGGCGGCCAGCAGCGGGATAGCCACCACGATGGAGGTCCACACCACCGCGGCGCTGATGGAGATCGACTCCATGCGCCAGTGGCCGCGGAGGGACTGGCGGAAGAACTGCCAGCCTCCCTTGTTACCTCCGGTGTCTGCGTCAGATAGTGGGATGCCGATCCCACCATGCATGTCGGCGGTGGCCGCACCTGGCCGCCTCCGCCTAACTCGACGACGTTCGTGCTGACGTTGCACGACCGCTTCGACGGTCAATGTTCTCTGGCTGATTCCACAGCAGCCCGGGCCTTGCGTCGTCGCTGACGCAGGCCCTCGTCACCTCCCCGGGGGGATCGCTCGCGGTTGTCGCTCTGGTCAAACTGCCCTGAGGCCAGCCCAAAAGGACCGAGTCACCCAGGCGTTCCTGAGCGAGTGTACCGGCTCCATCGAGGAAGTTTGCCAAAATTACCGGTCTCGGCAGCCGGAGCGAACGTTTCTCCAACGGGCGTTCCGGCAGACGGAGCGTGCGCCCGGATCCGTCAGGAATGGTCAGTATTTGGGAAAGTGTCCCGAGATGCGGGCTGGCCCAGTGCCACGACAGCGGCGCTCGAGGCGAGGAGGGCCGGATCGGTGGTGGCCAGTACAACGATGCAACCCCGGTCGGCGGCGTCCTGCAACAGGCCCCGCACGGCCGCCGCGCTGGCGCCGTCCAGCTCGGCGACGGGCTCGTCGAGGAGCAGGATCGGGGAGCCGCTGGCCAGCGCGGTCCCCAGCGCCACCCGCTGGCGCTGGCCGCCGGAGAGGCGCCCGACGGCCCGCCCGGCCGCCGCGGCCAGGCCGAGGTCGGCCAGGAGGGGCCGGACCGGCCGGCCCGTCGACCCCGGGCCGCCCCGGCGCAGCCGGCGCGGCAGGGACACCGTCTCCTCCACGGTCAGGAGCGGGTGCAGCCGGCTGTCCTGGGCCACCACCGCCGGGCTGACGTCGCCGCACCACCAGGGGGTTCGGCCGGCGTCGCTCGCCAGGCGACCAGGCCCGGGCGCTTCCACCACCACCTCGTCGTCCAGCAGCACCCGCCCGGCGACCGGCGGCAGCAGGCCCGCGAGAGCGAGGAGCAACACGCTCTTGCCCGACCCCGACGGCCCGGTGATGGCCGTCCACTGACCGGCGAGCGCCTCGAAGGCAATGGGCGGCACGACCGTCACCGACCCGAAGGCGACGGTGAGCCCGTCGGCCCGCAGGGACCGCACCGTGGGACCCGGCGCCTCCTCGGGGGCGGCGCTCACGTCTCCTCCTCGTCGCCGCCCGGCCGGCGGCGGCCGCCCGGCGGGCCGGCGTCGTGGCCCCGGGCGTCGTGGCCCCGGGCGTCGTGGCCCCGGGCGTCGTGGCCCCGGGCGTCGTGGCCCCGGGCGTCGTGGCCCCGGGCACGGCGGTCCCGAACGTCGTGGCCGTCGCCGCCGGCCTCGGCGTCGATGCGCCGGACCTCGACCGCCGGCCCGACCCGGCGCACCTCGACCAGCGAGCCGGGGGGCAGCAGGTCGAGGACGTCCTCGGGCAGCTGCAGCAGGCCGTCCCGCCCGACCAGCACATGGTCGGCCCCGGACCGGCCCTCGGCCCCGACCCGGCCGGCGCTGATCGTCACCGTCCGGCCCAGCCGGCGGGCCACCTCCGGGTCGTGGGTCACCACCACGACGGTGGTGCCGAGCTGCTCCCCCACCGCCAGGAGCAGGTCGACGACCCGGGCGCGGGCCGCCGGCTCGAGCCGGCTGGTCGGCTCGTCGACGAGCAGCAGCCGGGGCTGGGAGGCCACGCCGGTGGCCACGGCCACACACTGGCGCTGGCCGGCGGCCAGGCGCCCGACCGGGCTCCCGGCCACGTCGGCCAGCCCGAACCGGTCGAGCAGGTCGACGGGCTCGAGCGTCGGGCGGGCGCCGTGCCCCCGGGCGCCCTGCTGGGCGAACCACACGTTCTCGGCCGCGGTGGCGTAGGGCAGCAGGTTGCGGTCGGCATCCTGCACCACCAGGGACACCTCGAGGGCCCGGAGCCGGGCCAGGCGGGCGCCGCTCAGGCGCCCGAGGTCCTCCCCGCCGACGACCACCTGGCCGGCCGAGGCGGTGAAGTTGCCGGCCAGCAGCCCGAGCACGGTCGACTTCCCGGCCCCGGACGGCCCCAGCAAAGCGACCGTCTCGCCGGCGGCCACGTCGAGGTCCACGCCCCGCAGGGCGGCCACGTCCCCGTCCGGGGACGGGTAGACGTGGACGACACCCCGGAGCTGCACGTCGATCCCGCCCGGGTCCTCGGGGGCCGCCGCTAGGGCGCCGGTCACGGCGCCGCCTCGGCCGGCCCGGCCCCGCCCGCCACGCCGGCGGCCCTCCCGACGGCCGGCCCGACAACCGGGCGGGGCGGGCGGACGGCCAGGACCGCGGCGACTCCGGCCGCCGCCGCCAGCAGCACCCCGAGCCCGCCGAGGGCGATGGCCACCGCCCCGACGGGCACGGCGTGGCTGAGGGGGACACCCCCCGAGCCGTTGGCGAACTGCGGCAGGGACACCAGGGCCAGCTTGGTGGCGACCACCCCGGCCGCCCCGCCGGCCACCCAGGCCACCGCGGCCACCGCCCCCGCCTCGAGCAGGACCGAACGGGCCCCGACGGCCGGGCTCAGGCCGAGCACGGCCAGGGCGCCGAGGTCCCGGCGCCGGCGCCGGCCGGAGGACAGCACGGCGAAGACGGCGGCGGCCACGGCCAGCACCAGGGCGATCGGGGCGGCGGCGGCCACAAACCAGTAGCCGAGGGCCAGGGCGCTGTGCCCGAGGGAGTGGCGCTGGGCGGTCGCCGTGGTCGAGCCGGTGACGGTCACGCCCAGCCTGTGCAGTCGCGGGACAATGGCGGCCGGCGCCTTGGGGCCCAGCCAGACCTGGTAGACGGCGAGCGGGCTGCCGGTCTCGGCCAGCTGGGCGAAGGTCAGGTCGACCAGGGCCGCGTCGCCGGTGACGCCCGGCAGGCGGGGCACGTCGATGCGGCCGCTGACCTGGAGGCTGCCACCGTCGAGGCCGGTCACCGTCTCGGCCGCCGAGGGCGGGCTGGGGGCGTCGATGGCGGCCAGGCCGGAGGTGACCACGGCCGGGACCAGCGCCGGCACCGTGTTGGGGGACAGCACCGCGGCCTCGTCGGCCAGGTCGCTCTCGGGCAGGGTGAAGACGATCCCGCCGGCGCCGGCCGGGCGGGCCGTCGCGCCCGCCGGCTGAGCGGTCCACGACTTGGCCAGGCCGGCGGAGAGGTCGACGTCCCGCCAGCGGTGGCTCCCGCCGAAGGCCAGGCCATGCAGGGTCAGAGCGGTGGTGCCGTGGGGCACGGAGAGCGTGGGGGCCGCCGGGCGCAGGGCGACCAGGCGGCAGGCGGCGACGCAGAAGCCGTGGAGCGACGCCGTGTACCGCCGGGTGCCGGGTCGCAGGGTGCCGAACGACTCCGTGGCGGTGTCGTGGCTGGCCGTGCTGTAGACGACGGCGGAGAGCTGCAGGCGGGGGGCGCCGGCGGGGACGGTGATGGTCACCCGCACCGCCGGGCCGGCGGCTTGGAGCGGTGGAGCCGACGGCGGCTTGAGGTAGCGGCCAAGGGCGGCGGCCGACCCCGGGCTCCAGCGGCTCGGCCAGGACACGACGGAGGCCAGCCGGCTGGCGTCGACGGCCAGCAGGCTGCCTTGCGGGCTGTGGGTGACGGCGACGGCCATGGCGTGGTGGCCGCCGGGGTCGGCCGTGTCCACGGCCGAGATCAGGTCGACGCCCCGCTTGACGTGGACGTCGAGCACCCGCACGGCGCCGGCGTCGAACCGGGCCACCGTCGCCCGGTTGATGGACGCCAGCTGCCAGCCGGCCACCGCGAAGGTGGCGATGGCGACGGCCGCGCACAGGGGCTGCGCCTGGCGGAGCGGGTCGGGGCGGCGGCGGGCCAATTCGGCGGCGGCCAGCCACGCCCCGGTCCAGGGGCCGGCCCGCACCAGCCGGACCACCTGCCGGGCGACCAGCCCGGCGGCCCG
>Ga0070737_10006716_pt1 | contig 10442 bp, 8 predicted proteins | sample Coa_R1_10_FD_66438 | JGI IMG/M metagenome (GOLD analysis project Ga0070737, IMG submission 66438) | Surface soil microbial communities from Centralia Pennsylvania, which are recovering from an underground coalmine fire - Coalmine... | ecosystem: Environmental > Terrestrial > Soil > Unclassified ...
AACGCGACGGCCGCGCACCTCTGTTTCTCTATGCGTACGGCTCGTACGGTATCGCCACGCCTGTCAGGTTCGATAGTTCGCGCCTCAGTCTGCTGGATCGCGGCATGACTTATGCCATCGCCCATATCCGCGGCGGCAATGAAATGGGCGAGCAGTGGCGGGAAGATGGCATGTTGATGAAGAAGAGAAACACCTTCAACGATTTCGTCGATTGCGCCGAATACCTGGTAAACCAGCACTGGACATCGAAGGACGGCCTGGTCATCGAAGGCGCCAGCGCCGGCGGCCTTCTGATGGGTGCGGTCGTCAATCAACGGCCCGATCTGTTTCGCGCTGTGCACCTCGGCGTGCCCTTCGTTGACGTCATGAACACGATGCTCGACGCTTCGTTGCCGCTCACGGTGGGCGAATACCTGGAATGGGGCAACCCGAACGAGCAAGCTGCTTACGATTACATGAAGACCTACAGCCCTTACGACAATCTGAAAAAGGGCGCCTATCCTGCCATGCTGGTCACCACCAGTCTGCACGATAGTCAAGTCATGTATTGGGAACCCGCCAAATACGTCGCGCGCCTGCGCACGCTGAAGACCGACAGCAATCCGCTACTGCTCAAGGTCAAAATGGATCCAGCCGGCCACGGCGGCGCTTCGGGCCGTTATGACCGGCTGCACGATCGGGCTTTCGAATATGCCTGGCTCCTCAGCCAGGTTGGCATTACGCGCTAATGTCCGGAGCCATTGCCGCTTGCGCCATTCCGGTAGCCATTGCCGTTCAGGGATGCGCCGCCATGTGGCTTTAGCACCACTTTGATGCACTCGTCTTGCTTGTCCCTGAAGGTGCGATAGGCGTTCGGGGCTTCTTCGAGCGGAAGCCGATGCGTGATCAAGAAAGTTGGATCGATCTCGCCCTTTTGAATCCGCTCGAGCAAGGGGCGCATGTAGCGGTGCATATGCGTTTGGCCGGTCCTGATGGTCAGTGAACGATTCATGACTGCGCCAATCGGCATTTTGTCCAGCAATCCGCCGTACACGCCCGGTATTGACACCGTCCCTCCATTCCGGCATGCCATGATCGCCTCGCGCAAAGCGATCGGCCGTCCCGTTTCCATCATGAGCGCCTGCTTCACGCGGTCATACGCATAAAGCAGCCCTGGCATATGCGCCTCCATGCCCACTGCGTCAATACAGGAATCCGGCCCGCGTCCCGCCGTGAGATCCATCAGCGAATCGTAAACGTTCGCCTCTTCGTAGTCGATCGTAATCGCGTTCAGCTTCTCTCGCGCCAGCCGCAGCCGCTCCGGTACGCGGTCGATTCCAATCACTCGCTCCGCGCCCAGCAGGTACGCGCTTTGGATGGCAAACAGACCCACCGGCCCGCAACCCCAGACGGCTACCGTGTCGCCCGGCTGTATGTTGCACTGCTCAGCCGCCATGTACCCGGTCGGCAAAATGTCTGAGAGAAACAGAACCTGCTCATCTTCGAGCCCATCTGGAATCTTGAGCGGTCCAACGTCGGCAAATGGTACGCGCGCGTACTGCGCCTGCCCCCCCGCGTAGCCGCCGACCAGGTGCGAATAGCCGAAAAGCCCTGAGGGCGAATGCCCCCAAAGTTTCTCCGCCATCCATGCGTTTGGATTCGAATTCTCGCACAGAGACCACAACTGCCGCTCGCATGAAAAACAGCTCCCGCAGGCAATCGTGAACGGCACCACCACTCGATCGCCAACCTTCAGGTTGCGAACGAAGCTGCCCGTTTCCACCACTTCGCCCATGAACTCGTGTCCGAGAATGTCCCCGGCCATCATGCTCGGGATGTAACCGTCATACAAATGCAAATCCGACCCGCAGATTGCCGAAGATGTAATCTTGACGATCGCGTCTCTCGGATTTAAGATCTTGGGATCCGGAACGTCCATCACGCGGACGTCCTCTTTGCCGTACCAACAATTCGCTTTCATAACCTGTGTTCTCCCGCTTACGCTCTGTCGAAGGCCTCGGCGAGCCGGCCCACCGCAGTGCGTGGCCCTGAGGACTGGCCCTCGGTCGTCGGAATTTCGCCCGTCTCGATGATGTGCTTGAACCGCCGCAGGTCGCCCTTCACAAGCTGGCCCGGTTCTTTCCCGATGGCCTTCGCAATCAGCGCACCGGCTTTGCCTGCTGGCGGCTCGTAATCTATATGCGCCTTTACGAACGTGCCATGCCCTGCAGGCCCGTGCTGAAACCGCACCCAACCCGAATTGTTCACGTCCGCGCCCTCCAAAGACCGCCACGCGATCGCCTCGTTCGGTATGTCGTCCGTAATCTCGGCGTCCCACTCCACAGTGCTCCCGCCCGGCCCATTTACCACCCAATGCGAGCGACGCCCGTCCACCACTTGCACCGATTGAACATGTTGCATAAAGCGCGGCAAGTTCGCTAAATCGCGCCAGAACTGATAACACTCCTCCGGCGAGCGGTTCACGGCGACGCTCTGGACCGTATTGATGGTGGTCGATTCTTGGCTGGAGCCGTTTAGTTGCAGCCGGCAAAATATATCCAATGCAGTCACTCCGGCGACTGCGGCTGTTGCAGCCAGCACTCGGCCGCGCTGGTTTTTGCTTGAAATCAATCCGGCTCCCAGTAGCGCCAGATCCAGCGCATCTCCACCGACGCGGGCCGTCATGGATTTGGCAGGCGTTTCTTCGGTCAACACACCGATTCCTGCCGCAATCTCCCGCATCCCCATCATTCGAATCAAGGTCGCGTGATTGCTAAGCCCGATCAGTTTGCTCATCTTTTTGGGAGCGAAAAGCTCGGCTGCGCCCAGCCCAATGCTGAACCAACCTAAACCACGTGCAAGTTGTTGTGCCGCCATAATGTGTCCGAAAGTTGGACGCAGCACATGCGGTCGAATTTCTCGCGTTTGTCCCCCGATATCTACGGGCAGAGCCAGCTACGCTTTTAAGCCGAAAAGGCAGCGCAGCTCTGAGGCTGGAAGACTGCCGCAGCTTGTTTTCCCATGAATGGGTCGAGCCAGCATAGATCCACGATCAGAAAGCAATAGCGCCATAACTTCCCACGCGTCATCCCGGCCAGATATGCATCAATAGATATAGGAGCGAAAAGGATGACACTGCTCGAATCATTGAAGAAATACAGCGTCGTGGTGGCGGATACCGGCGACATCGAGGCCATCGCCCGGCTGAAACCCCAAGATGCAACCACCAATCCGTCGTTGCTGTACGCGGCGGCCCAGCGTCCGGAATACCAGCATCTGGTGGACGAAGCGGTGGAACATGCCGACCAGCAGGGCGGCAATGAAAAGCAGCAGGCGGACGCCTTCATGGACCGGCTGTTTGTGAGCTTCGGGCGTGAAATCCTGAAACATGTTCCAGGCCGGGTTTCAACCGAGGTGGACGCGGGCTTGAGTTTCGACCGCGAAGGCACGCTGGCGAAAGCACGGCACCTGATCAGCCTCTATGAGCAGGAAGGCGTCGGGCGCGAGCGTGTGCTGATTAAGGTTGCCAGCACATGGGAAGGGATCAAAGCGGCCGAGGAGCTCGAGCGCGAGGGTATTCACTGTAACTTGACCTTGCTATTCAGTTTCGCCCAGGCAGTGGCGTGTGCCGAAGCCAAGGTGACGCTGATTTCTCCGTTCGTGGGCCGCATCTACGACTGGTACAAAAAAGAGAACGGCGGGAAAGACATCCCGATCGAGAACGATCCGGGCGTCGCGTCGGTCACCAAGATCTACAACTACTTCAAGAAATTTGGGTACAAGACGCAAGTGATGGGCGCGAGCTTCCGGAAGGTGGAGCAAATCACGCATTTGGCGGGTAGTGATCTGTTGACCATCAGCCCGGACCTGCTCGAAAAGATGCAAGAGACGCAGGGCGAGATCACGCCCCAGCTTACGCCCGAGAAGGCGAAGGCGAGCCCGGGCGACCAGCTTCACCTGGACGAAAAAACGTTCCGTTGGATGCACAATGAAGATCCCATGGCCGTGGATAAGCTGAGCGAAGGAATTCGTAAATTTTACGCCGATGCGCGCAAGCTGGAGCAGTACGCACGCAGTCAGGTGCGCGAAAAAGTCGGCGCCTGAGCGGCTTCGTTACGCGCGTCGAACGGGCGCGGCCTGCTGTTCAGTAATGACGGCCTGCATCCCAGCGGCAATGACTTCCTGGGCACGCAGGCCGTCCCGGTGTGTGCTTGGAAATGGTTCGCCGTTTCGGCAGCAATCGATAAAGGCAGCCAGCTCGGCTTTATAAGCCGGGCCGAAGCGGTCCGCAAATTCGGGCAGGGGCTGGCCGTAGTCGTGCATCTGGAATGTTCGATGCATTATGGGCTGAGTTCGGCCGCGACGCCCATAGGCTTCCACCAGCACCTCGAACGGCTTCTGTTCGAAATGGCCGACATGAATCTGGCCGTCCTCGCCGAAAATGATTGTTTCGTTCCGGTAGCCGGAAACGTGATTCCGGCTGACCTGAATTTGCGCCGTTAACTCCTCTTCGAACCACAAATAGAGTAGCGCGTCATCGAAGTCTTCCTGGCACGTAGTAAGTCGATGACTGTAAATGCGAGAGCCGATGACGGCGGCCGAGCGGGGCATGCGACCGGTCAGCCATAAGAGTTCGTCTACGTTGTGAATGGACATGTCCGGCAGGATGCCTCCGCTTTTGTAGCCGTTCGGAGCTGGATTGGAGTCCTCGAGCGCCGAGTAGATTTTGAAGACACGGCCGATTGATCCGCTTTCGATCCACTCTTTGGCGTAGCGCAGAGGCGCGTCGAAACGGCGTTGAAAGGCAAGCATCAAGGCCTGGGGATGCTGCCGGTCAAGATGGGCCGCGAATTCACGATCGGTGGCGACGCTACCGGTCAGCGGTTTTTCGAGCAGCACGCGGTTTCCCGATCGGATCATCAGGTCGGCGTGCGCGCGGTGACTTTCCGTAGGCGTGACGATTACGGCGGCATTGCACACTGCGGCGCGTGCGAGGTCGTCGATTGAGGAAAAGATAGGGACGTCGCAGCCGATCGTGGACGCAATGCGGCGGGCGCGTTCCGTATCCAGATCGGCGAGCGCCGCGAGTTCGCAGGTCTGTGTTTCGCGCGCGAGCTCGCAAGCGTGGAGCGCGTGAATGGCGCCCATGCGGCCGAGCCCGGCAATGGCAACTTTGAGAGGTTCAGGCATTGGTGAAATTCTGTAGAGCTATCCGGATTTTTGCGTCTTCAGCGCGGATTCAAATTCGGCAAGCGACCGTGTGTTAAGAATGTCAGCGGGTTCGAGCCAGCCGCGGCGCGCGGTGATGACTCCATAACGCATGTTGTTTAGATGCGACGGGCGATGGGAGTCGGTCGAGATGGTGAATTTGCAGCCTTTGAGCTTGGCTGTGCGAACCAGGTGACTGGGAAGGTCCAGTCGCTCAGGGCTGGCGTTGATCTCAAAGCAAACGCCGCGTTCGGCGGCTTTGCCAGCAACACGATCGAAATCGAAGGGATATGCATCGCGCTGCAGCAAGAGACGTCCGGTGGGGTGGCCGATGACGCGGAGTGAAGGGGAATCGAGGGCGCGCAGAAAGCGCTCGGTCATTTCGGCGGGTTCCAGATTAAAGAAGCTATGCACACTGCCGATGACGAGGTCGAGTTCAGCCAGCGCGTCTTCGGCGACATCCATCGCGCCATCGCGCAATATGTCGCACTCAAGGCCCGAGAAAATGCGCAGCGGCAGGCCGTCGCGGTTCAGCTCGCGGACTTGCTGCGCAAACGCCACGACACGCTGCTCATCCAGGCCGTTCGCCATTGCCAGTGCTTTCGAATGATCGGTAATCGCGATGTATTGATAGCCGAGCGCCGCGGCGGCTTCCGCCATTTCACGCAGCGACGCCTTGCCGTCTGTCTCGGTCGTATGCATGTGCAGATCGCCGCGCATGTCTGCGAGCTCCACCAGATGCGGAAGCGTTCCGGCCTGCGCGGCTTCAAGTTCACCGCAGTTCTCGCGCAGCTCCGGCGGAATCCAGGCGTACCCGAGACGCTCATAAATCTCATGTTCGCTTGCCCCGGCTACGCGGGCGTTGGTTTCAAGCGTGAACAGGCCGTATTCATTCAACGTGAGGCCTTGCTTGATGGCATTGGTGCGCAGAACGACGTTGTGCTCCTTGCTGCCGGTGAAGTATTGCATGGCCGCGCCAAAACTGTCGTGGTTGAGAGCGCGGACATCGACCTGGAGGCGCTCGAGCCCGAAGGTGACGCTCGCCTTGTTTACGCCCTGGCCGAGTAATTCCTGCGCCTTCGGATGATTGGCTAGATGAGTGAGCGCTTCTGGCGCGCCGGAACCGGTGACGAGAATATCGAGATCGCCAATGGTCTCGCGGCCACGCCGCAAGCTGCCGGCGGCCTCCGCTTTCTCAATACCGGGAAGAGCGGCAAATTCGGCGATCAGCTCATCGGCGATACGGCGTCCGAAGCTCAACAGGAAACGGCCGGCGGTCTGGCGATAGGCCTCAATCGAGCGCAGCACCTTTTCTTCGAGCTTCGCGCCCATACGGGGCAGCTCGCGCAGCTTCTGCGCGCGGCAAATGCGTTCCAGATCGTCTACTGTCTTCACGCCATGGTGTTCGTAGAGCAGGGCAATGCTCTTGGGGCCGAGTCCTTGAATCTTGAGCAGCTCGAGAGCGGAGGCCGGGTATTTGGCCAGCATCTGGTCGCGCCGGTCGAAGGAGCCGCGTTCACAAATTTCGGCGAGTACGGCGGCGAGCCCTTTACCGATACCTGCGATATCGGTGACCTTGCGGTCCGGATTGCAAACGATATCGGCGACGCGCTCGGGATAACTGGCGATCACGGCAGCGGCGTTGCGATAGCTGCGGATGCGGAAACCATCTTCGCCGGCGACCTCCATCAGATCCGCGGTTTCGTGCAGTAAACCCGCGATCTCTTTATTTTCCATGCGCTTTGAAAAATGTTTTACGCGAATCGATCTGCTCGGTGGAAAGCCCGGAAGGCTCAACATGAACGAGCACGTCGGCGACCCAGGGAAGCTTTTCTTTCACACGCATCTTGACGCGCGTGGCCACTTCGTGCGATTCGCGAACGGTCATCTCGGGATCAACTTCAAGGTGCAGATCGACGTGGTATCGGAGGCCGGTCCGGCGGGCCAGGCATTTTTCTATGCCAAGGGCGTGCGGCACGCTGAGCGCGGCGGCGCGGATTTGCGAGAGCTTTCGCGGTTCGGGCATGGTGTCGAGCAGCTGGCCGATGGTACGGCGCACGACCTGCACGGAAAGGAAGAAGATGATGACCCCGATAATCATGCCGCCCACATGGTCGGCGGAGCCGAAGCGCCGCGGCGAGGCAAGCGTCAGGATGACGGCAAGCAGGGCGACGGAGGTGGAGAGCAGATCGGTGATGTCGTGCCAGCCATCGGCCTCGAGCGAAGTGCTGGCGATGCGCCGGCCGACCCGGAATTTGACGCCCGCCAGAGCCATTTTGATGAACACTGCGGCGAGCAGTGGGTAAATCGCGTAGCGCTCGAGGCGAGTGGGTTGGCCGAGAGACATCAGGCTGTGCCAAAAAATAGCGGCGCCGGCGAGCAGAAGCATGGCGCCGATTGCCAGGCCGGCCAGCGTTTCATACCGGCCGTGACCGTACGGATGTTCGTAATCGGGCGGCTTGCTGGCGAGCCACAGGCCGGCATACACGATCCCGGAGGACAGCACATCGCCGGCCGCCTCGAGACCGTCCGAAACCACGGCGGTGGAGCCTGCGTTGACACCGATCCAGATTTTCGACGCTGCCAGCACCGCGCCGACGCTCATGCTGAGGAGCGCTATGCGGCGGCCGACAAGCTCTTCGGTTTGGGCGGCCGACCGCGTGTCAGCGGCGGCCAGCCGGGGGCCGGATGCCATACGATCCGAGGATAACGCGCGAAGCGATGACCGCGTGAACGCGGCCGAAGCGGTTATTGCGACAGGTGGAGAATTTCGGATGCGATCTGTTCGAAGGCTTGTCCGAGGCTGCCCGCGGTCGCGTAAACAAATAGCCCCGCGGGTTGACTGGAATTGTATTCGCTCGAGGGCAGGGTGGGATCATTTGCGACGCGCATCAGAAAGTCGGTATCGATTTGCTGCTCGGGAGTGCCGCCAAGGCCAATGGTGTAGATGACAATGCCGCTCTTGCGGATCGTATTGGCCTGATTCCAGGCGGCATTCGTGGCCGCGTTCATCACTGATTCCGGAGTATCGACTCTGGCCAGGGTGCTGTACGGACCAGCGGTGTAGTAATCGAGAGATTTATAGCCGGTGAGAGAATTGCCGTACGTATCGTATGTGGGCAGATAGGCGATGTCTTGCCGCACCATGCCGGTGTATGTCGGGTAATTGCTCGTATTCGTGAAGGAACAGCCCGAGGCAGAAATGGTGCTGACAGGAGCAATGTACGGACTCGAATAATTGATGGCTGTGGGAGTGTCCGGATACAGTCCTCCCGTATAGCCGGTCGCAGCGGGCGCGCCCAACGCATCGATCAGCACGCCGGGGCCGATCGTAGTCGTCGAAGAGCAGGTACTGGGTGGAGAAGGATCAGCCGGGCTGCTGGTGTTGTACCACTGGTAACGGTCGCTGTCGTCCTCGAGCGTTTTTACTCGAAAGGTGCCGACAATCGAATCGGGCTGGCCGTCCGTAAACAGGACGATGACGTTGAGCGCGGAGGGTTGGTTCAGCGCCTGAAGCTTCGTATAGGCGAGATTAAGGGCTTCGGCTGTGGTCGTATAACCGGTGCAAACGAGCGGGCTCAAGGTGGTGTTGAGACTGGGACTGCTCGATTTAAAGTAGGTGTTCAGCGGGTAATCGTAATTTGCCGTGGACTGAAACGTGACCAGGCCGAGGGTGTCGCGTCCGTCGACAAAGTAATTCACGAAGTTCTGGGCTGACGCGACTAACTCGCTACACACGCCTGCTTCCTGCATGGAATAAGAGCGATCGAGGACCAGCATCACGTTTGCGCTGCGGCGCACGGATTGGCCCGTATCGGACAAGTTTGTACTGCTGTGCCCGATGAGGCGCAAGAAGTAGAGCGGCACACTGACAGTCGCCTGAACGGTGACCGTAATAAGTTGGGCGCTGGTCTCGACGACAGTTGTGCACGGGTTGGAATTGTCCGTACAGGGGCTCGCCTGGGTGACGCTAGGCAGAGAAGTGCCCATGCTGCCGGTTTGAAAATTCGCAGTGAAGTATTCGCTCGCGGTGGCAGCGCCCTGGCTCTGGAGTTGGGTTGAATCGGACGCCAGGCTCAAGGAACGAGCCGCTGCAAGTGCGGCCGAATCGACGGAGGAGGATAGCTTTGTCTTCATCCAGTAACAAATCGAGCCGTCGATGGCAAATCCAATCAAGGGCGCAATGACGGTCACGATCATGAAAGAAAACAGGATGACGGTTGCTCCGCGCTCACCCGGCTTCACCCGGTAAGCGCCTGCGTCTGCTTTGTGGCCAGCGTTCATAAACAATACCTAGTCGCCTGGAATTCCTAGAAGACAAACCTCGCGCTGATATGGGTGGTACCTAACGGGCCCCACCAGCTCAAATCCGGAGTCTGGAAATAGGTCTCCCCGACGTAGGCATATTGGCCCGCCGACAGAGAAATCAACGTGAAATTTTGAGCTTGCGCGGCTGAGTTCGTCAGGTAATTCGTCTCACTTACGTTGTCGCTGTTCGAGCTATCCACGGGAGGCGTGCCGTATGCGCTTGCCTGCAGCGCGCTATTGCCGATCACGACCTGGCGCGTGAAAACATTCTTCCCCAAGTTCGTGCAGTTTGAATTGCTGACCCCTCCGGCGGCACAGGCATTGGAATCGATATAGGTGATGGTCGACAGGATGATGACTCCGTTGCCGCCGTTGGCCGTGATGTTCAATCCTTGCGCGATTTTGAAGAGTTCGGTTTGGTAAGAAGTCTCGGTAAAGTCAACTCCTTGGGAATACATGTGAGTGGCATCGCGGCAGACCTCCGTCACCTGGATTTCCCGGACCAGATTGAGGCCGAGCACCGTGGTCCCCAGCAGCAGAGGCACAATCAGCAGCGCCATGCACAATAGAAATTCGATGAGCGCACTCCCCCGTTCGCGCGCCCGCGCCGTAGCATGCGACATCCGATTGCGAAGCCTCATAATCAGGGAGGGCTGGGAGAGGAATTACTCTCGATGACATCCGATGCGGTGGCTCCCACCACAACCGATTTTTGGGTCAAGCCGATCGCGCCGAGCGCCTTAATGGTAATTCCGGTTACAGAGACCTGGATGATGTTTCCGCCCACGTCGGCGCCGCTGCCCGTGACCGTGGTGAGCGAGCCGCCGGTCGGGGAGTAATAGGTGACCTGGACCGCGGAGCTTTCGTTAGCGACGGAAATGAAGCCGAACGAATAAGTCTGAACGGTGTTTTGGACGGTGCAAGTGACGGTGGTGCAGGATCCGGAT
>Ga0070737_10006719_pt1 | contig 10440 bp, 3 predicted proteins | sample Coa_R1_10_FD_66438 | JGI IMG/M metagenome (GOLD analysis project Ga0070737, IMG submission 66438) | Surface soil microbial communities from Centralia Pennsylvania, which are recovering from an underground coalmine fire - Coalmine... | ecosystem: Environmental > Terrestrial > Soil > Unclassified ...
AAAAAAAAAAAAAAAAAAAAAAATAATTATAAAAAAAAAAAAAAATAAAAAAACAAAATTTTTAATCTTTTAAAAAAAAATAAAAAAAAATAAAAAAAAAATTTTAAAAAATATAATGAAAAACTTTTAATTCGTATTTTATTAAAAAACAAACAAAAAATATAATAATAAATCAATTCAACAAAATATTGATTTTTATTTATATATAAATCTAAATTTTTTTGAATCATAAAATTATTAACTTTTACTTCTTTTAATAAATTAAACAATAATTCAAAAAAAAAATTATTCATTACATTTTTACTTAAATATTTAATAAACAACCCATACAAAAATATATTATAATTATATATTGAATAATATCGCTCTAAATATTTATTATATGATTCCATCAAATAATAATTTGAAAAATCAACAACATTATAAGCTTGAAATTCTACATACTCATTAAAACCATATTCTTTATATCTTTCAAAAATAGATTCTACAAATACATAATCATTAAAATATACCGCTAAAACCATAGGAGTAGTTACAGGCCGAATTTCATAATCAACACCCTCAAAAAATTTTAATTGAGTCAATAAACTCATATCAACATCATTTTGTTCAACATCTGTAAAATTCATCATATACAATTCAAACATATCAAAAAATAATGCTTCAGTTATAGAATAATCTACATTCAATCCTTTTGATAAATATAAATATGGATTTAAATATAATAAATATAATTTATTTAAATAACATAAATTTATATTTCTAAAAAAATCATAATCTTCAAAAACAAAAGCTTCTTGCAATCTAAATAAATTAGGAATCATTAACATAAATGAAGAATGTAAAAATTCTTCACCACCTTCCTCTCGCTCAAAAAATAAAAATTTTTCAAAATCAACTAAACTATAAACCGTTTCAATTATACTTAAAAAAAACGTTTCCCAAAAATATAATAAATTACTTTTTTTTATATTCAAATAATAACTACCCATAAATGACATAAATGAATTATGTATTAAATCCATATAAATATTTTCAATTCTTTTAATATATAAATATAAATTACTATTTATATTATTAGTAGTTTTTTTATACACACTATGTGTATATTCATATACATAAATATATAAATCTAAATAATTATATAAAAAAAGTAAACTATTAAACATATGTAAATACTTATAATAATAAACCTCTATATTTTTTATAAATTTTTTTTCATCAATATTCTCAGTTATTAAAAATTCTTTATTCGTAAAATCATTAATATTTAAATTATAATAAATTAAAGCAACTAACTTATTCAAATCATCAGTACTATTAAATATACGAAAAATATACATTTTTAAATATTCTTCATCAGACATTAATATACTATATAAACCACTAATTATATACGAATTTAAAAATAATAATTCATCCATTGATCTTGGATAAAAAAATTTATTTAAAAAATCAATTGAATACATCCGTAACATATACTCCCACCAAATCCACATTTCATGTAAAATAACTAAATCTCTAACACCACTATCACGATTAAAACCAATAAAAAAATCAAATAATGTTCCACGTAAATTATCAACATTACTTGTATTATAATAAACCCATTTTTTAAAAAATTCATTAAAACACGAATACTCAGTAATTATATCTTCATCTATAATTATATTACCACTATAATTATTTATTTTATCTTTAGTTAAAAATTTTTCATGCATAAATATATAATAAAATAAATTATCAACATAAATTTCTTTATATTTAAAAATCAAATCATATTGCTTTGTTTCAACATTATATATATATTCAAATACAACTTTAAATGTTAAATTTAACACACGTGAACTATTAGTATTACTAATTTCATATTTTTTTTTTAAAAATGTAAATCTTCCATTATTACTTGGATAAATCTCATATATATTTGGTAAAAATTGAATTAAATCACCAATTAAAAAATGACTTAACCAATTATACCATGTATTTATATCAAATTCTTCTTCTAAATATCCTTTATACTCATAATCATTAAAATAAATAAACTCCTTATCTCGAAGCGGACTATAAAAACTATATAAAAAATCAAAATAATCATTTACACCAAATGCACTTCGTTCTAATGTACTAAATTCTATATATTTATAATTTAACAACTCATAAATATAATAATTTACAGAAATTAATTCATCAATATAAAAAAAAAAAAAATACTCATCTAATTCAAATTCTTCATAAAACTCATCAAGATAATCAGATTCATCTTCTAAAAAATCTATATCCGCAAAATCAGAATCTCGCATTTCTTCAATAACAAAATCTTCTAATAATAAATTAAAATCTTCTAATAAAAATTCTTCCGAAACAAAAAAAAAAAAATTTTCAATATGAACTTTAATTCGCATCTTTAATGGTATATATAAATTCTTTACATTTACATAAAATAAATTATATAAAACTTTAAATAAACTATAATTAATACTTAAAAAAAAAACTCTATTAATATAACTAAACAAATAAAATTTTTTTTTTTCACTATCAATTAAACTATAATTATTTACATTTAATCCTTCAAAAAACCAATAAACAGTTCGAAATGTCAATAATTCCTGACTACTTCTTATTTTAATATTTATAAAATTTATTTGATTATTAGTAATCAAATAATAATAAACAATAAAATGTTTAACTCTATATGAAAATAAAGAATTTAAACAAAAAATTCTAATAAAATTCAAATAATTAAATTTTTTATATTCATCAATAAAAATAATATCCTTCATAAAATTAATCTCATTATTCCTATTTTTTATTTTTAAAAAATCTAAATTATTTAATAATATAATAACCAATTCTGATAAATTATAAAAAAAATATTTTTTATAAAGCACCTGTAAGCTAACTAATTTATAAAACTTATAAAAAATTATATTTAAAATATTTAATAAAATAAAAAACATATTCTTATTTTTTAATAACAACAATAAATACTTACGTATTTTTACATATAATAAAATACAATAAATTTCAAAATCAATATTTTTTAACTTTAAAAATTTTAATAATAATAAAAATCTATATTTAAACAATTTATATAATTTATTAATATAAACCTTTGTTGTTCCATTTTTTATTAAAAAATAAAATTTATAAATATATAATCTAAAAAAACAAAAAAGCTCATGTAAAATACTTAAAAAATAATTAAATTCAATAAATTTATAATTATACCGATCATATTTAAAACATAAACCTTTATTTTGTAATTTTAAATATAAAAACTTATAATAATTATAATGTTCTGTATATCTCATATAACTTATAAAATTTAACACATTTAATAAATTATAAACAAAATTATCAAATAATAACTCAATAATTTCTAAAAAATTCGTTCGACGATAAAATAAATCATTAAAAAACCGTTGTTCATCACTATAAATTTCTAAATCATTTTTACTTTTTATTAATAATTTATAATTATAAAAAACCCTAAAATCATCAAAAAAAAAAACATTCGATAAAATTAATTGCTTAAAATCTATAAAATTAATAAATTTACTATATTTTTCTTTATTATTAAATAAACAAATTACATAAAACCGCCAACATTCTAACTCAATACTTCTATTCAACTTATTTACCATTTGATAAATTTGTACCTTTGATAAAAAACGATTACTAAAAATATAATAAAGCTCACTTACTGAACTATTTAACATAAAATAAATAATCATTGATTCACTTTTAAAATATTTAAAACAAAATATTAAATTATCTAAAAAATAATTATCATTTATCATTGTACTATCAAAACCCCAAAACATTAAAAAATTAATTAATTCACTTTTTGTTATCATTCGAATATTATAAAAAAATCCAGAAAACCGATTAAAATTTTTCAAACTATCAATAAAATCAAAAGACATTTTACTTTCAATACAATTATTCGTTTCAAACAACAAAAAAGTTTTAACATTTATATTATTTATATTCTCATTCATTTTTTATATATTTTTTATTCATATTATCTTCTTAAAAAAAAAAATTAACCAGATGAAGATGAGATTTGAACTCATAACAATTGTTTTGGAAACAACTATTTTACCAATTAAACTACTTCCATAAACCCACTATGATTTGAACATAGATCTTTGCATTCGAAGTGCACTATTTTACCAATTAAACTATAGGATAAAATAAAAATAAATACTAAATACACTATAAATATAAACTAAATACATAAAACTAATAAAATAAAAGGAAAGAAATCTTTCCTTTTATCCAGGACCAGATTCCTCTAACCCTGCCTTGTTACGACTTCTCCCCAATCATCAATCCAGGATCTTATAAAATAAATATATAATATATATAATATTATCCATTTATTTTATTTATTCTGAATCAACTATCATGGAGTGACGGGCAGTCTGTACTAGACCAAAAACAAATTCACCGTAAAACGCTGATTTACGATTACTAGCGATTCCACCTTCATGCTCCCAAGTTACAGAGAACAATTCGAACTACGATTAGTTTTAAAGTTTAATTAAAAATTAAATTTTTATAACTCTTTGTCCTAACCATTGTAACACGTTTGTAGCCCAACATATATAGACCATACAGACTTGACATCATCCACCCCTTCCTTTTACAATTAGTAAACATTCATTATAATTAATAAATACAATAATTATAATTATGGGTTGCACTCGTTAGCAGAATTAACCAAACACCTCACAGCACGAGCTGACGACAGCCATGCAGTACCTGTAATATAGAGATAATTATTTATAATTATATATTTAATAATTATAAATTATATAATAATTATATAGATAATTCTATATATTATATAAACTTCTATATCCTAATGTTGGTAAGATTTTGCGCGTTATATCGAATTAAACAACATGTTCCACCGCTTGTAAAAAATCTCAGTCATATTCTTTGATTTTCAATCTTGCGATCGTACTAATCAGGCGGAATGCTTAATGCGTTAACTTCACAACTAATATATTATATATTAATTATTAGCATTCATCGTTGATAGCATGGACTACTAGAGTATCTAATTCTATTTGAGCCCCATGCTGTAGTGTCTCAGTGTCAGTTTAATATTAGATTATTGCATTAACCTTTGATCGTCCCCATAATATCTCTGGATGTCACCCCTGCATTATGAGTACAAACCTCTCATACTAAACTCTAGATAAACAGTTTATAAAAATACTTTTTAATAACTAATTTTTTATTTAAAACTTATTTATCCACCTACACACCCTTTACGCCCAGTAAAGATGAGTAACACTAGCCTCCCCCGTTTTACCGCGGCTGCTGGCACGAGGATAGCCGAGACTTCTCACTAAATAAATCATTATTTTATTTAATGGACATTTATATACACAACCATGCGGTATATAATACTTTACGATACTATGTCGTCATCATATACGTAATATAGCTGGGTCAAGCTTGCGCCCATTGCCCAAGATTCCTCACTGCTGCCTTAAAATAAGTTCGGATCTTATTGCAACTCCGATGTGACTGATCACTCGCAAAAGCCAGTTAAGCATTATCGGCTTGGTACAACCATTACTTATACCAACTACCATAAAACTAAAGTAAACTAAAATAAAAGCAATATAATTTTTTTTTATTTTTTATATAATTTTTTATATTTAAATATTAAAAAAAATATATTTAAATATACTACTATATTATACTTTTATTTATATTTTTACTCCATACTCACCCGTTCACTACGTAAATTTTTAAACTTACGTCTAATTTGCATGTGTTAGGCCTATTACTAGCATTCACTCCGAGCCAGAATAAAACTCCCCGCTAAATTATTAAAATAAAAAATTTTAATAAAAATAACACTAACTATCTTAAAATCAATATTTAATTTTAATCAAAAATTTATAATTTTAAAATATAATAAATTAAATTATAATTATAATGCACCACGATCCCAATACCATTTTGCATAACCTGGCGGTTCATCAACATATACATATTCTTCAAACATATCTAAAAACCAATCTTCATAAATTTCTAAATAATCAAAATTTACCCACAATACTTTATAAAAATAACTATATATTAACAAAAATATAAAAATTATTAAACTACTAAACGATATAAACGCACCACAACTACTTACAAAATTCCAAAACATAAAAATATCCGGATAATCAGAGATTCGACGTGGCATACCAGCTATTCCTAAAAAATGCATTGGAAAAAAAGTAATATTAACCCCTAAAAATAATAACCAAAATTGTAATCTACTTAAAAAAATATCATATTTATAAGTAAATATCTTTTCAAACCAATAATAAAATCCCGCAAATATTCCAAATACAGCACCCATTGATAAAACATAATGAAAATGTGCAACAACATAATATGTATCATGTAAAGCAATATCAATTGCAGCATTCGCTAATATTATACCAGTAAAACCACCAATTGTAAATAAAATTATAAAACCTAAACAATATAAAACTGCAACAGAATATTCTAATTTACCACCATACATTGTTGCTAACCAACTAAATATTTTTATTCCAGTTGGTACCGCAATAATCATTGTTGCAGCCGTAAAATAAGCTCTCGTATCCACATCTAATCCAACAGTATACATATGATGACCCCAAACAATAAAACCTAAAATACTAATTGAAATTAATGCATATACCATACCCGTATAACCAAAAATTCTTTTCATCGAATTACCTTCTAAAACTTCACTAACAATTCCAAAAGCAGGCATTATTAATATATACACCTCTGGATGACCAAAAAACCAAAACAAATGCTGATATAAAACTGGATCACCACCACCATTCGGATCAAAAAATGTTGTATTAAAATTTCGATCAGTCAATAACATAGTTAATGCACTACCTAATACCGGTAATGATAACAATAATAAATATGCAGTTATATAAATCGCCCAAATAAATAAAGGCAATTTAAAAAAATCACATTGTTTTAATCTCATATTTGTTATTGTACATATAAAATTTATAGCACCTAAAATTGAACCTAAACCCGATAAATGTAAACTAAAAATAACAAAATCAACAGCAGGAGTTGCATGAGCAATTATACCACTTAAAGGTGGATATAATGTCCACCCTGCACCAACACCACCATCAATAAAAATTGAAAAAACTAATAATAAAAATGAAAAAGGTAAAACCCAAAAACTTAAATTATTTAAACGCGGAAACGCCATATCTGGAACACCTAATAATAATGGAACAAATAAATTACCATAAGCACCTATTAATATAGGCATTACCATAAAAAAAATCATAATCACGCCATGACCTGTTATCAACACATTATAAAACTGATAATTACCCATTAAAATATTTGTACCTGGTAATGCTAACTCTAATCTAATAAAAACCGAAAATATAACACCACATATACCCGCAAAAACACCAAAAATTAAATATAAAAAACCAATATCTTTATGATTTGTTGAACAAAAATATTTTAATAAAAAACCTTTTATCTTAAAAGGCATATATTCTTTACTGAAAAATTTTAAATCTTCAATTTCTTCTTTATATAATTCAAAATATTTATTTAAATAGTCCCTTAATTTTAACATTATAATTTATCAAAAATTTTTTAAATTTATATATACGGATAATCGGACTCGAACCGATACTTATTATTATTTAATAAAGTAACTTCTAAAATTACCGCGTTTACCAATTCCGCCATATCAATTTTATTTAAAAATAATAAAAAGAACTTATAGACGGTGAGACTTGAACCCACACTTTAGGTTTATGAGACCCATGAACTAAACCAGTTATTCTACGTCAAAGTCCTATAATATTATTACATTATAATAAAAAAATTAATTAAATTAAACCATCAAAAATAATTTCTACTACAAATTTCGTTATAAACATTTATTAATAATTTTTACTATAAAATAAACTATTATTATATAAACTATTGGATGATCTAAATCAACAAATATTTTTACTAAATTAATTAATTCAAAACCTATCGTATTTATATCAGTATATAATACCATTATATAAAATATCAATTGAATAAATTTAACAAATAAATATAAAAATATATTAAAATAATCTAAAATAGGCATAACAATTGATTTTAAAAAAATAACTTCTAACATCTCTTCATACGTCAAATCAATAATTTTACCAAATATTAATTCATACGTACCAAATATATTAAGAAACACAAATACAAAATAAACAAATACACTAAAAATAAACCAATATCTAGCAATTATCATATGTCTATCAGGTTGTCTTAAAAATTTAAAAATTTTTATATAAAAAAAAACTGATAAACATAAATATATTATCGAATAATCAAAATTTAATATAAAACATGGAACCACTCGATTAAAAAATAAAAAATAATTATTATTAATTATAAGTAATACATCAAAATGAATTTGAAATTCTTTAATAATACATAATTCAATAAGAATTTTTAATTGTTCAACACAAATATCTATTACTGTTATTAAATTTAATAAAAATGGACAATAACTAAAAAAACTAACCAATTTAAATAATTTAACAAATATTAAAAAAATTAATATTACTATATATGCAACACAAAACATATTAATAAGTGCAACATATATTAACTTATCCACCATAAAAATAAATAAAAATATAAACCAATATATAAAATTATTAAATTCAACATATTCAATCTTCAAATTTAAAAATAAATAAAATGCATTTATAATATTAAAAATTAATGAATTTACTTCACTCGAATTAAATACAAAAAAATAATTTATATAATTTAATCCCAAACCTTGTAAACAACAAATTTCAAATAAAAATTTTAAAAATAATACAATAACTAATAAAATACCAAATTTAATAAAAAATATAAAAATACCAACAATTTCGATAAAAAAAAACTTAATTAGTTTTAATAAAAAATCACATATTGTGATAATAAAATTTTTAACATTTATCATAAACAAATTAAACTTATTTTTCAATATATTATACATTTTTAAATTATCAAAATTAAAATTTTTTTTTAAAAAAAAAATACCAATAATAATATCCGATATCCCACTATTCTCAAAAAATTTAATTTTATAATTTAAACATTCTTTTAAAAATAAAGAAATATCAATTGCTTCAACTTTTATTGGCATAAATCCATGATTTACTCCACACAATTCTGAACATTGCCCATATAAAACACCTAAATGATTAATATATAAACCAATTTGATTTAATCGACCAGGAATCGCATCAATTTTTACACCTAATGATGGTACAGCCCAACTATGAATAACATCCATTGCTGTAACTAAAACTCTGATATGAGTATCAATAGGTAAAACTAAACTTTTTGTAACATCTAATAACCGATAATGACCTAAATTTAAATCCATTTCATTTATAATAACACTATCATATTTTACATTTTTATACGTACACGACTGCGTATAATTTAATATATCATTCAAATAATCATAACCCACCACAAATTCATTATTCGAATATTCATAATTCCAATACCACTGATATCCTAATACTTTAACTGTTATATTTGAATTCATAACTTCATCAATATCATATAATAAAATAAACGATGGTATTGCCATTACTATTATAATTATTATTGGAACAATTGTCCACAATAATTCTAATAAAACATTCGAATTAATTTTTCGAGTAATTAAAAATTCACTTACAATTGATGTACGATCATACACTTCACTTAAATAAAAATTTTTAAAAACATTATAATAATTATATTGAGGTGGATTACACATCCAAAATAAATTTGTTCTTTCAGCAATAATATATTCTGGATTTTCATTTATAGTTAAATAATAATACGTATACTTCTTATACAACCATAACCAATAAGCAGAAAATAATATATAAAATAAAAACCACATTATTATACAGAATATTATGATTATTAGAATAATGATACGATAATATAAATCCACAATACCCTCCATTACAGGAGTTACTGCTTCATTAAAATAAATATTTAAAAAATAATTTAACAATAAATATTTTAAATACTTTTTCATTTTTTATTAATAATTAATTGTATAAATTAAAAAAATTATATAATCATTCAAATACATTAAAAAATAATTAAAATATATACCACCTAAAATTATCGGAATTAATAAAATAATTAATAAACTAATTTCACGATGTAATAAATCAACATTATAAAAAAAATAAAAATAAATATTATTTAAAAAAAAAATACGAACAAATAAATACAAATTATAAATCAAATTTAAAATTACAACTAAACAACACACAAACGCTAAATACATATTTACTTCTAAAAAACCTATTAAACAAAATAATTCCGATAAATAATTTATTGTACCAGGAAAACTAATATTAGCTAAAAAAAAAAAAAAAA
>Ga0070737_10006720_pt1 | contig 10440 bp, 10 predicted proteins | sample Coa_R1_10_FD_66438 | JGI IMG/M metagenome (GOLD analysis project Ga0070737, IMG submission 66438) | Surface soil microbial communities from Centralia Pennsylvania, which are recovering from an underground coalmine fire - Coalmine... | ecosystem: Environmental > Terrestrial > Soil > Unclassified...
CGGGCCGAGGCGCGGCGGCTCGCCGCCGAGCTGGCCGGCCGCAACCCGGACGCCGTGGCCGCCGCCAAGCGACTGCTCGACGCCTCGCTCGTCACCGACCCGGCCGACCAGCTGCAGGCCGAGTCGACGGCCATGGCCGCGCTCATCGGCTCGGCCAACCAGGTCGAAGCGGTCAACGCCTACGTGGAGCACCGACCGGCCGTCTTCCCGCCCCTCTGACCTGCCCGGATACCAAGAGTGCTTGGGTTAGCACGGCCGGTCCCTCTACTCTGGGGCTCGAGATGACTGACGCCCCCCAACTCCTCATTCCCATCGAGCCTCTCGTCGCCTCATGGCGGGCCGAGCTCAACGGACAGTCGTCGGTGTCCGCTTCCGGCGTGCAGGACCACCTGCTCGACCTGTGGGGCGCACTGCCCGACGGCGAGACCCGGACCGTGGTGGAGCGGTGGCTGACCGAGACGGTCGAGCGCCACCGGTACGAGGTCGACGACATCGAACGACGTCTGGACCGCCTGGTGGAGAGCCTGGAAGGCAGCCCGACCGACACCGAGGAGTAGCCCGTGAGCGCCGACGGCCCGGTCCAAAACGTCACCTTTCCCAGCAACGGCAACGAGGCGCACGGCTATCTGGCCATTCCTCCCGGCGGGCACGGCCCCGGCCTCATCGTCATCCAGGAGTGGTGGGGTCTCACCACCCACATCGCGGCCATGACCGACCGCTTCGCCGAAGCCGGGTTCGTGGCCCTGGCCCCGGACCTGTTCGGCGGCAAGACCACCCACGACGCCGAGGAGGCCGGGCGGCTCATGCAGGCCCTGCCCGTCGACCAGGCCGTCACCGAGCTGAGCGGCGCCCTCGACTACCTCCTCGGCCTCGACGCCACCACCGGCACCCGGATCGGGGCGGTCGGCTTCTGCATGGGCGGCACGTTCGTCCTGCGCCTGGCCTCCCGGGCCGGGGACCGCCTGGCCGCCGCGGTGCCCGTCTATCCGGTCCTCGCGGAGATCCCGGACGTGTCCGGCGTGCGGGCAGCCGTCCAGGCCCACTTCGGGGCCGACGACGACTTCCTCCCCGACGACGCGGTGGAACAGCTCGAGGCCAGGCTCACCAGCGCCACCGGCAGCCCGCCGGAGTTGCACCGGTACCCGGCCGGGCATGCGTTCATGAACGATGAGAACCTCCTCGGGACCTACGATTCCGAGCAGACCCGCATCGCCTGGGACCGCATGGTCGAGTTCCTTCACGCTCAGCTCGACTGAGCGGCCAGATCTCCGGGACCCGCCGGTGGGCGGGGCCGCCTGACGGGTGGGTCCCGGAGAGTGTCCACTCGGCTCTGGCGGAGCTGGTGCTTAGCCGCTAGGCGGCCCGGCAGGACCAGCGGCCGGCGTCCCGGCCCACGATTAGGTCGAGGCCGAAGGTGGCCGACAGAGCCTTGTCGGTGAGGGTTTCCTCGGCCGGACCGGCAGCCACGACCTGCCCGTCGCGCAGCAGGAGGGCGTGGTCGAACCCGACGGGGATCTCCTCGAGGTGGTGGGTGACCAGCACCGTCGGCGGGGCGGCAGGATCGGCGGCGATGGTCGCCAGACGGGCGACCAGGCGTTCCCGCCCGCCCACGTCGAGGCCGGCGGCCGGCTCGTCGAGCAACAGCAGGTCGGGGCGGATCATCAGGCTGCGGGCCAGCAGCACCTGCTGGCGCTCACCCTCGGAGAGGACCCCGTAGGGCCGGTCGACCACGTACCCAAAGCCGGCCTGCTCGAGCAGTCCGGCCGCCGCCTCCCGCTCGTCGGCGCCGTACTCGTGCCACCACGGCTCGAGCGCTCCGTGGACGGCGGAGACGACCACGTCCAGCCCGGTGAGGGCCGGGACCAGCATCTTGGAGACCGAGGCGCTGACCAGGCCGATGCGCTCCCGCAGCCGGCGGACGTCCACCCGGCCCAGCCGGTGCCCGAGCACCTCGACGGTGCCGCGGGTCGGGTGCAGGTAGCCGGAGGCCAGCTGCAGCATGGTCGTCTTGCCCGATCCGTTCGGCCCGAGCACCACCCAGCGCTCGCCGACCCTCACTTCGAGGTCCACCTGGCGGAGGACGGTGGCGGTGACCCGGTCCAGGTCGACGGCGGTGAAGCGCAGGGCGGGAGCAGACATGAGCGGCCGCAGGATACCGGCTGGCCGTAACCGGCCGGGCCGGTCACCATGGGGAGATGGCCGGCCTGCTCGCTCTCGTCTCCGACCGCCTCCAACCCGCCTTCGACGCCCTCGCGCCCGGCGCCGACCCGGTGCTGCGACCCTCCGGCCAGCGGGGCGTCGACTTCCAGGCCAACGGCGCCCTCCCTCTCGCCAAGCGGCTCGGGCAGGCTCCGGCCGAGCTCGCCGCGGCGGTGGTCGCCAAGGCCGACCTGGGCGAGCTGTGCGCCACCGTGGAGGTGTCCCCCAAAGGGTTCATCAACCTGACCCTGTCCGACGAGTGGCTGGCGGCCGCCGTCCGCGGGCAGGCCGACGACCCCCGGCTGGGCCGGTCGCGGGCCGCCCACCCCCTCGGTTACGTCGTCGATTACTCGTCGCCCAACGTGGCCAAGGAGATGCACGCCGGGCACGTACGCACGACCATCATCGGTGACGCCCTCTGCCGGCTCCTCGCGGATGCCGGCCACCGGGTCATCAGGGAAAACCACATCGGCGACTGGGGCACGCCTTTCGGGATGCTCATCGAGCACCTCGTCGACCGGGGCGAGCAGGCCGGAGCGGCCGAGCTGTCCGTCGGCGACCTCGACACCTTCTACCGGGAGGCCAGGGCCGCCTTCGACGCCTCGGAGGAGTTCCGGGCGAGGAGCCGGGCGCGGGTCGTCGCCCTCCAGTCGGGGGACCCCGAGACCCTCCGCCTGTGGCGGATCCTGGTCGACCAGAGCATCGCCTACTTCAGCACCGTCTACCGCCGCCTCGGCATCCTCCTGCGCTCCGAAGACGTGGTGGGGGAGAGCTTCTACAACGACCAGCTGGCCGGCGTCGTCGCCGAGCTCGAGGCCAAGGGTCTCCTCGTCGACAGCGAGGGAGCCAAGTGCGTGTTTCCTCCCGGCTTCACCAACCGGGAGGGCGAGCCGCTGCCGCTGATCGTCGTCAAGTCCGACGGGGGCTACAACTACGCCACCACCGACCTGGCCGCCCTCAAGGACCGGTTCGGCCGGCTCGGCGCCGACGTGGCCCTGTACGTGGTGGGCGCCCCGCAGGCCCAGCACTTCGCCATGGTGTTTGCCGTCGGCGCCGTCGCCGGGTGGATCCCCGACGGCAAGCAGGCCATCCACGTCTCGTTCGGCAGCATGCTGGGCGCCGACCGCAAGATGTTCAAGACGAGAGCCGGCGACGTGGTCAAGCTGTCGGATCTGGTGGACGAGGCCGTGGCCCGGGCCACCGCGGCGGTGGCCGAGAAGAGCCCGCAGCTCGACGGGGACGAGCAGGCGGCGGTGGCCCGAGCCGTCGGCGTGGGCGCCCTCAAGTACGCCGACCTGTCCACTGATCGCAACCGGGACTACGTGTTCGACTGGGACCGGATGCTGTCCTTCGACGGCAACACCGGGCCCTACTTGCAGTACGCCCACGCCCGGATCGGGTCGATCTTCCGCCGGGGTGGGCTCGATCCGCGCACCTTCGACGCCGGCCAGGTGGCCGTCTCGCTGGCCGAGCCGGCCGAGCGGGCGCTGGCCATCGAGCTGCTCGGCTTCGACACCGCCGTGGCGGCCAGCCTGGAGGCGTACGCCCCCCACAAGCTGTGCGCCTACCTGTTCGACCTGGCCGGCCAATTCACCACCTTTTACGAGACCTGCCCGGTGCTGCGGGCCGAGGACCCAGAGGTCCGCGACAGCCGCCTCGCCCTGTGCGCCCTCACCAGCCGGGTGCTCGAGGCCGGCCTCGACCTGCTCGGTATCGAAGCCCCGCCCCGGATGTGAGGCCCGTGCTGAGCATCGAAGAGTTCCTCGGCTACGTCGAGTCGGCCCTCGACCAGCAGCTGGCCATCGTGGCCGGCCTGGGCGACGAGCGGTCCAACCGGCGCCCGGCGCTCGAGGCGGCCAACAGCCCCTACGCCATCCTCACCCACTGCCTCGGGGTCATGGAGTACTGGGCCGGCGAGGTCGTCGCCGGGCGGCCGATCCAGCGGGACCGGGCAGCGGAGTTCCAGGCCACGGGCACCGTCGCCGAGCTCGGCCGACGGGTCGACGCGGCCAAGGCCAAGCTGCGGGCGGATGTGGCCACCGCCGAGCCGGCCGCCCCGCCCCGGGTCCCCCCGCCCGGGCCGCCCGAGCCGGGCCTGACCACCCAGGGCGGCGTGCTCATGCACATCTACGAGGAGCTGGCCCAGCACCTCGGGCAGCTCGAGCTGACCCGCGACGTGCTCCTGGCCGGCTGACCCGGGCTCAGCCGCCCGGCTTGGTCCAGATCAGCGAGTACCGCCACAGCAGGCGCCGGCGGTAGCGGACGCCCGGCAGCACCTCCTCGGCCAGGCGGCGCACTTCCCGGTAGGTGCGGGGCGGGGGCCACACTGTCGGCGCCCGCACCGGAGTCTCGCCCCGCAGGGCTTTGAGCACCCGCCCGAAGACCATCCCGGCCAGGTCCCAGCCAAGGTCCCGTGGCAGCTCGGACCGGGCCAGGCCGACGACGGCCAGCACCCCGCCCGGCCGCAGCAGCTCGGCCATCCGCCGCAGACCGGCGGCCTCGTCGAGGTGATGGAGGGTGGCGACCGACACCACCGCATCCACGCCGCCCGGGGCCAGCGGAGCCGACCGCACGTCGGCTAGCAGCAGCCGAGCGTTGCCGGCCCGGTCGGCCGCCGATCGCAGCGCGGGGGCGTCCAAGTCGACCCCGACGACCAGCGGGACCCGGTCCGCCAGGGCGGCGGCCAGCCGCCCCTCCCCGCAGCCGACGTCGACCACCCTCCGGGCGCCGGGCGGGACGGCCCCCTCGAGCAAGCGGTGGTAATGGATGTTGTGGTTCCACGGAGACCGCCGGGAGCTCACGGGCACGGGCACCCCCTCAGCTGGTGGTGCCGGCGGCCTGCAGGGAGGTGAGGAGGGCCTGACCGTCGGGGGAGCCGAGGCCGGTGCAGGGATCCCATCCCGCCTTGGCCTGGTAGGCGCCGTTGGATCCCGACGTGATGTCGTGGAAGGCGCCCGATGAGGGCGCCAACCCGTACAGGGTCGGGTTGAGGTAGCCGACGTCCCGGCCGAGGGAGGCGTTGCAGACCGCCACCAGCCCCGCCCACAAGGGCGCCACCGCGCTGGTCCCGCCGACGACGGTGTTGCTGCCGTCGACCCGGACGGCGTAGCCGGTTTCGGGGTCGGCGTCACCGGCGACGTCAGGCACACCCCGGCCGGCTTTCCCCCCTGGGTTGGCCGAGACGGGCACGCCGGCCGAGGCCTGGAAGCTCGGCAGGGGGAACTGCGCGCTCACCCCGCCGCCGGTCGCCCCGTCGCCGGAGGACAGGTCGTTCCACACCACCTCGGAGGTGATGGAGGGGTCGGTTGCGGTCCCCGACAGCTCGAGGGTGGTGCCGCCGCAGGCCAGGGCATGGGGCGCCGACGCCGGGAAGTCCACGTGCTGCTGGCCGTCGCTGACGCCGTCGGTGGACCCGTTGTCGCCGGCGGCCACGGTCACCGTCACCCCGAGGGTGGCGGCGTCGGTAAAGGCCTGCTCCATCTGGGTCATGGCCTGGGCCGTCCAGGTGCTCTCCGGGCCGCCCCAGCTGATCGACAGCACCGAGGGCTTGTTGGTTGTGTCGTGGATGGCCTGGGTCACCGCGTCCAGGAATCCCTGGTCGGTGTTGGGAGCGAAGTACACGGCGATGTGGGCCCCGTTGGCCACGCAGCCGACCACTTCGATGTCGAGCATCACCTCGGCATCCGCCGACCCGCCGGGAGCGTTGGTGCCGCCGTCGACCGAGACGGCCGTGACGGTGGGCGTGGCCAACCCCAACCCCGAGAAGTAGGTCGACAGGTCGCTGGCCGAGTAGCCCCCGCCGAGCTCCAGGATGCCCACGCACTGGCCCGTGCCGGTCCCGGTCGGCGCCGCGTAGGCCGCCGCCACTTCCGTGGGCGGGTAGGAGATGGCCTGGGCCGAGGCGGCCCGCAGGTGGGTCCGGGCCTGCGGGCGGGTGTCGAGGCCGAACACGCCGACCACCACGTCGGCCAAGCCGGCCGGGACGCTGAGCGGGCCGCGGCGGCCCCGGTAGGCGGTGCCGTCGGCGGTCCGGTAGCTGCGCAGCTCGGTGCCAAAGGCGGCCGACAGGTCGGCCACCCTCCCGGTGACGACGACCAGCCGGCGGCCCAGGTCGCGGCCGGTGACCGTCAGGCCGTGCTCCCGGGCGAAGGCGGCCACCGCATCGAGATCGACCGGGTCGGCCCCGCCGATGGCGGCCCAGTCCTCCCGGCTGACCCGTCCCGTCGGAGCCTCCTGATCGGTCCGGGGCCGCACGTAGATGCTCACCGAGGTTTGCTCCTCGGGGTCGGCCGGGCCGAGGTCGGAGTCGGTCGGAGGCTGGCGATGGGTGGAGGTCAGCGGATGACGGGACGGCGGGGTCGTCATAGAGGAGTTCTGCCCAAGTCGGGCCCGACCACACCACCCATCTACCATGCGGGGCCATGGACATCCCCCGCATCGCCGTTGGTCCCGACAAGGACGGCACGGTCGACGTGGCCTGGGCCCGGCAGGCCGTGACCGACGCCGGTGGCCTGGCCGTCAGCCTGGCCGACCCCGACCCGGACGCCCTGGTGTGGGTGCCGGGAGGGTCGATCGACGAGCTCGGCGAGGCCCTGGCCCGGCATCCGGGCCTGCGGTGGATCCAGCTGCCGTTCGCCGGCGTCGAGCGGGTGGCCGCCGCCGGGCTGTTCGACAGTGACCGGAGCTGGACCTGCGCCAAGGGCTCGTACGCCGAGCCGGTCGCCGAGCACGCCCTGCTCCTCGCCCTGGCCGGGCTGCGCCGCCTGGACGAGCGGATCAGGGCGACCAGTTGGGGGCGCCCGGACGGCACCAGCCTGTACGGGCAGAAGGTGACCATCCTCGGCGGCGGCGGCATCACCGACGAGCTGCTGCGGCTCCTCGCCCCCTTCGGCGTCGAGGCCACCGTCGTGCGCCGCCGGGCCGACCCGCTCCCGGGGGCGGCCCGCACCGTGGCCACGGCCCAGCTGGACGAGGTCCTGCCCGGCGCCCTGGTGGTGTTCGTGGCCCTGGCCCTCACACCGGAGACGACCCACATCATCGGCGCCCGCCAGCTCGAGCTGATGGACCGCTCGGCCTGGCTGGTCAACGTGGCTCGCGGCCCCCACGTCGACTCCGACGCCCTCGTGGCCGCCCTCCGGGCCGGCGAGATCGCCGGTGCCGCTCTGGACGTCACCGAGCCGGAGCCGCTTCCGGATGGCCACCCGCTGTGGGCCGAGCCCAACTGCATCATCACCCCCCACACCGCTGACACCTGGGACATGATCAAGCCGCTGCTCGCGTCTCGGATCCGGGCCAACGTGGCCCACTTCACCGTCGGCGAGCCGCTGGAGGGGCTGGTCGACCCGGCGGCCGGGTATTGACCGGCGGGCCGTGGGTCGAGCGCTGCACCGAGTGCGCCCTGACCTATCCGGTCCCGACCACCGCGTGGCGCTGCACCTGCGGAGGGCTGCTGACGCTGTCAGCCCCGCCGGCTGACCGGATCGTCGGCGACGGCTCCCGCTGGTCGATGTGGCGGTACGGACCGGTGCTGCCGCCGCTGGCCGCCTGGGAGCGGGTGACGATGGGGGAGGGCATGACCCCGGTCGTGCCCCTCGCCGACGGGGTGTGGGCCAAGGTCGACTTCCTCAATCCGACCCTGTCGTTCAAGGACCGGGGCGCGGCGCTGCTGGTCGCCGCCGCGGCCACGCTCGGAGCGAGAGATCTGGTCACCGACAGCAGCGGCAACGCCGGCACCGCCGTCGCCGCCTACGCGGCCAGGGCCGGGATCCGGGCCGAGGTCTGGGTGCCGGCCGGCACGTCGGAAGGCAAGCTGGCGGCCCTGCGGGCCCACGGCGCCACCGTGGCGGTGGCCGACGGTGACCGCGAGGCGGCCGCCGCCGGAGCGCTACAGCGGGTGGAGGAGACCGACTGGTACTACGCCAGCCACGTCTACCAGCCCTTGTTCGGCCACGGGGTCAAGACGCTCGTCCTCGAGCTGTGGGAGCAGCTCGGGGGCACCCTGCCCGACACGCTCGTGCTCCCGGCCGGTAACGGCACCCTCGTCAGCGGGGCCGCTCACGCCGTCGCCGACCTGCAGGCCCAAGGACTCCTCGGCCGCGGCCCGCGGATCATCGCCGTGCAGGCGGCCAACTGCGCCCCGCTCACCGGGTGGCCCCCCACCGGCCCGACGGTGGCCGAGGGCATCGCCATCGCCGCCCCGGCCCGGGCGGCCGAGGTGGTGGCCGTGATCGAAGCCAGCGGCGGGGCGGTGGTGACGGTCGACGACGGCGAGATCCTGGCCGCTCAAGCGGACCTGGCCGCCCGGGGCCTGTGGGTGGAGCCGACGGCGGCGGCCGGATGGGCCGCCTGCCGGAGCGGAGCAGCCGCCGAGGCCGGCCCCAGGCCCGGGCAACGCAGCGGCGGCCCGCCCTCCGCCGTCACCGTCCTGTGCGGCGCCGGATTGAAGTCACCAGGGGCCAAACACCCGGCCTGACGTCGTCCGAAGCCGGTACCGGCGAGCGCGAAACCACGCCTACAGACGGGCAATAGCGCGCCAAATGTCGCGAAAGGCTTGAACCGGGCAGGAAAGATTCCTACGATTAGGTCCGCGCGGCGGAGATCCCTCGATGGGGCGCGGGTGAGTAGCTCGTGTCCGTGCTGACGAAAGGGACCGACGTTGGGCCAACGCCCCCACAATCGATCCGGCCGCCGCACCTGGTTTCGCCTCACCCATCTCCTCGTCGTGCTGCTGACCGCCATCAGCCTCATCGGCGTGGTCTCGCCCGCGGCCGGCGCCGATCAGGCCGACCGGCCGAGGGGCTGGTATTACGGCACCGACTCCTATGCCCCCTTGGTCCGCGGCGGGCGTTATCCGTATCTGGAACCCAAAGTCGGCGGCATGTACGGCAGCTACGGCGCCGAGGTCGGCACCTGGACCGACTGGATGGGCTGCACCCGGGGGTACGCCATCGAGCGCGGCAACGTCGAGAGGGTCAACCGCAACAACGAGCGGGACCGGTCGGTCCCGGGCGTGCAGTACTACTGGTTCGCGGCCGGACCGGGCGGTGACCCCCACTTCAACGGCCGCTACGGGGAGGCCTACTCGTGGGGCCGCCGGCAGGCCATCCGGGCCAATTCGGACTATTACGCCTTGGCCCGGCGGGGGCTCTTCACCAAGACCCGCTACATCCCGATCATGTTCATGGATATCGAGTCCCAGCCGTTCGCCGGTTACGGCAACGGCTGGAACGAGGTCGTCAACCGCTGCGGGAGGATCACCCGGCACCGGGTGATCCCCGTGAACATCGACCGGGCCACCTTCAACGGCTTCACCGACTACCTGCGCAAGCACACCATCTTCCATCCCGGCGTGTACTCCATTCCGTCGTTCTGGACTCAGACCTTCGGGACCGGATCAGCCAGCCGGATCCCCAACATCAAGCAGTGGACGCCGGTCACCTCGACGCCGGGCGCCCGGCCCCGGCCCCGTGGGTACCGGCAGCGCAACAACAACGCCTACTGGTTCGGGGGAGTGCTGCCCGCCAATGCGGTGGCCTGGCAGTGGACCCAAAACGGAGGTGATTACGACCAATGGGACACCGCCCGGCTTCCCCGGTGACCACCACCCATAAGCACCGCCGACTGGCCCGCGGTCTGGTGCCCGCCGCCGTCGTCATGACCGCGGCCGCCCTGGCCGGGTGCGGCCCGGCCGGCGGCGGTAGCGGTAGCGGCGGCAGCGGGGTGCGGGTCGACACCGGCCGCCCGGCGAGCTCCCAGCCCGCGCCGTCGGTGACGATCTCGTCCATCCCGGTCTCGGCCACCAGCCGGCCCACGTTGCCCCCGGCAACGGCGCCGACGACCGTGGCCCCGGCCGCGGCTCCGGTCACGACCACCACCACCACCCCGACCACCGCGGCTGCCGCCCCTACGACGACCACCCCGCCGACCACTGCTGCGGCCACGACGACCACCACGGCGCCGGCGACGACGACCACCATCCGACCCAGCGGGCCGGCCCCGCGCTGCCAGGGCTCGCAGCTCTCCGCCAACCAGGTGCCGCTCGCCGAAGGCACCGGTCATTACTTCCTGGCCTGGTCCCTGACCGACACGTCGGGCTCGGCCTGCCAGGTCCCCGCCGGTCGTCCCGCGCTCGAGCTCGACAACGCTGCCGGCCAGACCGTCGTCCAATACCGGACCGCGCCGCTCAGGGGAGAAAAGGCGGCGACCGTCACCCTCGCCCCGCACCATGCGGCCTGGTTCCTC
>Ga0070737_10006721_pt1 | contig 10438 bp, 7 predicted proteins | sample Coa_R1_10_FD_66438 | JGI IMG/M metagenome (GOLD analysis project Ga0070737, IMG submission 66438) | Surface soil microbial communities from Centralia Pennsylvania, which are recovering from an underground coalmine fire - Coalmine... | ecosystem: Environmental > Terrestrial > Soil > Unclassified ...
CGCAAAGCTAATATCTGTTCCGATACCGCCATCCGCGCGGTCGATTTGCGAGGGTACCGGCTTTTTAAGCAGTGAGCGCAAGATAGATCCCGGCGACAGGAACATAAAAAGCCATGGCCTCAACGACCAGGGCTCCGAATCCACCAGTATCGAAGCTTTGCAGGAAAATCAGCATCGGAATATAGAGCAGAATACCCGAAGGATTCAGATTCAATCTAAAATAGGCATACACCGACCTGCAGAAGATCCCGGAGGCAAGCATGCCAAGGATTACCCCGGGCCAGAAAGCGTTCCAATACAATTCGCCGGGCCAGGTTATTGTTGGAAACCAGTAGATATTACCCACAGCCGCACGGTCCATGAACAGCTTTCCGGCGATGAGCGGCATGCCATCAGGTTTCTCGGGCCACAAAGCTCGCGGCACTATTCCGTAAAACATTTCGAGAAAGGTCTTGCCGTGCTCGGGGTCGACGCTCCGTCCGGTGCGCTCAAGGATTCGCTCCAGCTCTTCGACCGCCATAAACCGCGAGACGAACTCCTTAAGAAACGCATCGAGGCCAAAAACTTCAGTGCGCCGACTTGCTTCAACGATCAACTCGGAAGAGGTAAGCCCGGGAAAATATCCACCGGCACGAATCGCGCTTTGAACGGCCAGAACGACAACCAGAAATGCCGCGATAGCCGCCGCTAGCGACACTTTGACGGCCCTGGATAGCCTTTTCACCGGCGGCGTGTAGTAGGCCGCCACCCAGCATGCCAGCACGGTGCGCAGTGGCGCGCCGCGCGCGCCCAGGGTGGATCCGATGGCGAAGGTTGCAGCCAGCAAGCCAGCAGCCGCGATCCGGTGATTCCTGCTACCGGTGCTCCGCGCCCAAAGATAGCAAACCAGGGTGGCGAGCATCGGTACGCGCAGCGACAACAGGACCAAGTAGTATTTGCCGAGCTCAGAGGCTGCGAGTTGTTCCTGCTGTACGAACATATTGCGCAATCCGCCCTGATCGGCGAGCAGGCGCAAATAAATGCCGAGTCCAGCGGTCGTGGTCGCCGCGACGACCAGATTGACTCTGTTTCGCTTCCAGCTTCCGTTCAGACGTGGGCATGCATTCGCCAACCGCGGCCCAATTGGCGAATAATACCCAAGATAAAAAAGCGCCAGCGACACGTCTAAGCAGGCCAGAGTCACCGGCAACATTCGCTCGAAGTCGGTTTGCTGCACGAACTCGCGCTGACCCAGAACGATCGTGTTGACGATGCCTAGGCCATAGTCTAAACCCCAGTAGCCGATAACGACGTTTTTGGCCTCCATCAGGTCGAATCGGCCCGTGAGAAGGTCGAGGAGCGGAGGCAAGAACAGCAGCACCAACAGGATCGCATACAACACGACCCACGTCGGGGCGGCCACGACGAACACCGAGATAACACCCGCCACAACGGCGATGCCGAGGATGATTATCGGCTGCCGTCTATGCATGCAGCGATGACTTCCACGCGCGGAGCCGCCCTTCGAAAACTTTCCAATGATAGATGGCTTTGCCGACGCGACCGGTGGCCAGTGCCAGCACGCTACCTCCCAACGTACTCATCGATCGATAGAGTACCCAGGACGCGGGATAGTTATGTTTGCGGAAGAAGCGGCCCTGCCCCATCGCATAATAGTAGGCTCTGTTAAATGCCTTAGTATCGTATCCGTCCAGTGGTCGAGGATGGAAGATGAAAAGTTCAGGATCGTAAACTATACGATACCGCTTTTCGAGGGCGCGTAGAACGTAGTCGCCCTCCTCGCATGAACCCCACGGTGTTCCCGCCCCGACACCCAGCGTCTCGTCGAAGTCACCGGTCGCGTCGACCACCTCGCGGCGCAAAAAGATCGCGAATGACACCGCCCAGAGGTGGAACCTGTCGACATCGAGAGAACGCTTGGGCCAGCGCGCATGCGACCATCTTCCCTTTTCGTCGACCGACCGCCCGCATACACCACCCCATTCGGGATGCCGGCGAAAGCACTCGGCAACCCAATCGAGAGCGTTCGGCGGATACCAGCAGTCGTCGTCGGGAAAGGAGACCACATCGCCCGTAATCTGCTTGATACCAAGGTTGCGAGCGCGCGACAGACCTCGCACGCTCGACCTGAGGTGCGTGTAAGAGAACCGTCCGCGATAAGGCTCGAGCATGGAGGTCAGCCGGTCGTCGGAATTCTGATCGACGACGATTAATTCGAACTCGCGATAGCTCTGCTCGTCCAGCGCCTTGAGGAATCGTTCCAACTCCACGGTGCGATCGACGGTTGCCAGGACCAGAGAGAACTTCAAGGTATCCTCCATAGCAAGCGGCGCGACGACGCTTAAAGACCGCTGAACGGAAGGTTCGTCGCACTTCACGGCCTCAGCCAATCGCTCAGATCGCGACCCGTTAGTTCGGACAGCTTGTCCACGTCGGATCGGAAGTGCTCGACTAATTCGGCGTAAAACTCCGGCCGCAACGGGATTCGTGGTTCCTTTTTTTCGTTGAGGTTACTCAGTGCGGTGGCGATCCCTAATCCAAAGGATTTGATCCCCAGGCCAATCTTGAGCTTGTCGATGGTTAGCAAGCCGAGCTTCAAGGCCTCTGAACGGCGGCGCCGATTTTCCTCGTAGATGGGGAAATGTTGGCGCCCATCCGAGGGCACGTTCAGGAAATCCAACACCCTATCGTAGACGACCCGTGTTTGCGCCCTAAGCTCATTGGAAAAGATCACCAGCAACAGGTCTTTATGTACCTGCTGATGCAGCCGCTCGAGTTGTTCGCCCAGCTTACAGAATTCGCCGTAAAAAAGTTCCTTGGGCTCGTAGCAGAATTTTGGAATATGCTGTCCCCTTCGCCGCGCATCCTGAAGCCGCCAAGCCTGCTCAAAGTCAGGCACATCCTCGCGCCCGTCGTGATAAAAGCGCGCGTGAAGAGACCGGGCCATCTCAATCTGCGGCCGTAAGATCACGATGAACTTCGCCTTTGGGTTGAATTGCAGGATGTTCGGTATCGCAACCGCGGAGGGTAGATAGGTCGGCGACGCCTCGCCGACCGCCAGGTGTCGCTCGTCGGCCTTGCTAAACAACTTGAGGTAAGCCGAACGCGACAACGCCCCCGCGCGGCCCGGAACGAGGTCACTGGCAAAGTAGCGCGGCTCCTTGGGTTCGGACATGAAAATCCGCGGATGGTCGCCTAAGTAACGGCTAAGCGATGTAGTTCCGCATCGCTGGCCACCGATAATGAAAAAATTCGGATTTTTCATCTATTTTCTGTCGCCATATCGCATCGTTCTGAGCAGCGGGAAGACGATTGACGGATGAACTCCCAAGCGTCTGGTCACCAGCATATGCAGCCACAGGTTCCACAGCGAAGTCGTTAATGCGCTCGCGATCGCGGCTCCAATGCACCCCATAAGGGGCACTAGAATCAAGAGCAGGGTCACATTGATGAGTGCACTGGCTATCAGGACGTTAAGATTTGCGAGCTGATGACCCGTCATTTGCAACAGGTAGCCAACCGAACCAGCCCCAGCGTTGACGAGTTGACCGGCTACCAACACCAGCAGAACAGGCCGGCCAGCCGTGAAATCAGGACCAAACAAGCGCAGCAGTGGGCGGGCGAAGACGCAGATGCAGAGCGCAAGAGCGACGGAGGGCCAGAAAATCAGATGGGAAAGCCTGCCGACTAGTCGCTCTAGTTCACTACGATCATTCCGCCAGTGGAGCGAGGAGAAGACCGGGGCAGCCAAGGCGTTGACACCCAAAAGCACAAAGCTGATTAGCGTTGCGGTCCTGGATGCCACATAGTAGATGCTGACGTCAGATGGTTTCAGAAGCAGACCGATTATCACCGTCGGCGCTTGGTCCAAACCCGCGCTGAGTGCTGCCGCCGCGCCCAGCGGTAAAGCCACGTGCAGCCAAAGTTTTGGATTTGATGCGGGTGCGACACGGTTGAGTTGGGCGGGTAAGATTCGCCGAAAAGCATATCCCTGAATCGCCAGCGCAACCGCAACCGCCGCAAACGTGGCCGCCAGCGCCGAAAAAACGCCCAAGCGGCCGCTCGCGAGAACGATCGCAGCCGCCGCGAGCGTCAGCACGCAAGGCCGAAGCAACTGGTAGGGCGCGTATGCCAGGATCACTCGTCCCAGGGCGCGCGAGCCTTCGGAAAGCAATGTCGCGAGCGTTATAAGCGGGAGCGCACAGAGCGCCAGGGACAGAGCTAGTGTGGTGGTATGGTTGGCACTGGACCAGAGACTAATAACGCTGCCGGCAATTGCCACCAGCGCTCCGCAACCGAGCACTGCAAAAACGCTGCAGCGCAAAATTCCGCGCAAGCCCGCCAGGTTTCCTTCCGATGTGTACTGCGGGATAAAGCGCAACAGGGCGGACGGCAATCCCAGCGTGGCCGGCACGGCCAGCAACGAAGTCCACGACCATACATAAACGTAGATGCCGAATGCGCTTGCGCCCATCCACCTGGCGAACAAAAGCTGCGCGCCATACCCAGCCGCTGCGCCGCCCACAGTAATTCCAACAGTCAGCGCCGCACCCCTAGCGATAGAGAAGATGGTACTGCGCCGCTGCTCCTCCGTTGAGCTGAGCACGGGGGCGAGACTCGCTGAAGATCGAAGAATCACGTGATAGAGGGGGCGAGGCCTTGCCGATCTCACCTGGCGACGCAGCGCTTGGCTGGCTGGGGTTCAAGTACTTGCCTGAGGTCCGCGGTTCCGTCGGGGTAATCGCGTGCAAACCGCTTCATCGCCATAAAACCGGCAAGCCTATATTTAGCCCTGAGTGTGAAGTGATTCAGCCGGCGCCGTCGCGCGTTCTTCCTGAAAACACACGTCCAGTTGGGCAGCATGCCCTCGAATGCTAGCCCCTCTTTCTCAAATAAGGAGATAGTACGCCCGGCGTACTGCAGGTTTGAGGCCAGATGAGTTGGCTTGCAGGGCTCCACCGAGGAAAAGGCTTCAGCAATCAGCGCGTATCCTCCCGGCTTTAAATAAGACGCGATATCCCGAACCATAGTTAAAGGCGCCGGCAGGTGCTCCAACACATGGAAAGAGAGAACGACGTCGCACTCGCCCTGACGCAAAGCGCCGCTGTCACCAACCGACGCGATGGCTCGCGCGAGCCGCGCATCATCGAACAATTTCGCCGCAAAGGCGGAGGAATGGCCAGGCAGTTCGAAGCTGGTCACTCGAGCTTCGGGCGAAGCTTGCGCAATCGAGAGTGAGTCATAACCAATACCGTCGCCCATGCATAGGATGGCGCCTCCGTCGGGGAAGAGCCGCTTTATCTGGCTCGCCACCTGCTGACGCCATGCAGCGCGCCAAGGCTTATGGTGCCAAACCAGAAGTTCGTAGACGAACGCGTCGCTGATGCTGTAGAAGTCCGCCATCCGCTGCGACCAAATCCAAGGAGCCCCCACTTCGAGCCGCAGGAAATCACTGACCACGTTGTAACCCTCGATAAGCATCTCGCCGGCCAGTCGCTCGCCATCGGCGTTAGTATGGTAACGCCGAAGCAACGATAGCATATGGTCATAGACGTTCACCGAGTATCACTCTCTCCAGAGAAACCTTGGGACGGTTCAACCTCCGCTCCCCCAGCCCTGTCTCCTCCCGGCAAAACTGAATCCGAAGTGGCGGGTCGGGATTGCAGAGGCTTGATCGGTCAGCGATTCGGCAGGGAACTCAACACACACTAACGACCAGGGAGATTCAACCTGAGATCTCGGTCGCTGCTAACCTCGCTACGCTTATGTAGATAGGGAGTCGGGCTCTCAACTTCCGACGTGGAAGCGATGGATGAATGAACCAGAACCCCAAACGAGACGAGAAGAAACGCTGTGAGAGCCGCAAGGAGGGTATCAAACGGGACGCTGGGTTTGTACGGTCGGTCGGGAACTACCGGACTCTGAATGATTTTGAAGGCGAAATCCGATTCTACCTGAGCCAGCTTCTCTTGCTCGAGTTGATGCGCCATGAGCTGAAAGAGCTCAGTCTGGAGCAGGACGTCGCTGCTATGGCTTGCTTCGTCTTTCAGAGCGTAGGCGGCAAGGCTGGCACTGTGCGCTTCGGCTTGGCGCAATTTGTCGCTGAGATTCTTGATATACAGGCCGAGAACGCGCCGCGCGACTGCGGGGTCGCGGTCCATGAAATGGAGAGTCAGAGAACCCCCAAGACGATCGTACTCACAATCAAATCGCCCTTGAAATCGCCGATAAATTGACCAATCAGTCGGCTTTCGCTGCGAGTCGCTCAGGTTGGGAAAGACCACGTCGCGCAAATTATACTGATTCACCAAGGCGATGGTAAAGTCATAACTCCTGAGTATCTGCATGTATTCTTCTGCGGCCTCGGTCTGCTCCCCCACCCCGGTAACCATTTCCCCAAGGCTGGGGCCGCCTACCATAGCCAGACCACTCAGCTTACCCGCCACTGCCTGTTGTGAGTTGGGCCGCAACATCGCGGTAGCGCGATACCATGGAGTCAGTATGAATCGCGTCGCGACCAGCGTCATCAAGCCGCTGAGTATCGTGCAGGAGGCTATCAACCACGCCCGGCGCTTCAGCTCGAACCAATAGCTTGCCAGCTCGTAACTCTCTCTCAAACTCTCCACGATTGGTTCCGCAGCCCCAGGGTGCAAGTCATTTGGAAGCGAGCGCACCTTTGCGCCCCCGGGTCCCTAAAACTCTCGACCCCTAACACTACCCTAAAGTGCATCCATCGCCCCGCCTGCGGGCGAGCTACGCCAGAGGTAAACACCAAATGGACCAGCCGTCAGTAGTTCCAGGCTGATGCGGAAGGCAACCCACCTGAAACGTACAACCGATTTTTACAGCAACCGCACCCGCCCTTTTGACGCTCATTCAACAGTCGTCGACAGGCGGGCAATATGAGGACGGGTCGGCGACCACGGACAGCCACTACTGATCCCGGAGGCCCCAGAGCGGCGCGGCGCGGTTCCTCGTGGGCAAGGCTGGCCCGACACGACGGCGGCCCTTGCCGCAACGGCCCGCACAGTGCTGGCCGCCACGTTGCGCCACCAGACGACGCAACAAAATCACGAACAGCGTCAGGGACTCTTTGGCGGGCTCGCCGAACAGAAACGAAGCATCGCGTTGACGTTGGAGACTCAAAGGCGGAAAGTTGGCTCCAGCCTCTTTGCCGAGCCACGCGTCCGCCCTCCCGCCGCCCGGGTCCTTTCTTCTTCGCTAATCAAACTTAAGACCCGGTGTCCCGGCTGGAAGCCAGCTGGATGTCTGCAAAAAGGCTGAAAGCCACCGTAAGTCTTCGTCTTTTTTCTATATCAACCGCGGCACCCAGATGCAACTATTTACTTTCCAAAAGAGCTGCGCGGTTATGAGAAGACACCGGCGTAGGATGGCGCGAAGGTGCTATTGTTACTTCTGACTTCTTTAATAATCTAACGAGAACAAATAAGACCAAAAGTAATTGCAACAACATATTTTTTCGGCCCAAGACGAACCTGGCGCTCTGCGACGGTTTTGCGTCTCGGCGCGTGTTCCCGCTGCTGTTGCCATTCTCGGCCGTGGGTGTGGACGTGCGTCGCTGGGGCTGCCACCGCTCGAAAGCTGCTGGCAGTCCGCCGCCAGTCGCTGCGGCCCCAGTGCCGTCCTGGAGTTCGCTGACATGGGTCCGTGCCCATTCGCACACACGCGCAGTCCAGCTCAGAACACCTGCCCGATCGTCAGCGAATCGTAGGTACTTTGGTCCGTCGCACAGACGATTTTATGGTTGTTACTGTCCTGCACGCGAATCCGCCAGCCTCGGCCTGCGTTGCTCGGATATCCCGGCGCGTTCGGGTTCGGCCGGTCATAGTTGACCAGTTGTTTGTCGATCACCGTGCCGTGCTGAAGCCCACATAGGACCACCGCCATTACCAACCACTTCTTCATGTTCGGCTTCTCCCTAGCTGAGGTAATTCCATGCGCTGCCGTTGCACTCGATCAGGCGCGTTACGCTTCCGCCGCCGTTGTACGCCGTTCCAACAGCGGCCGAACCTGGAGAAGCACCGTCAGACACAAGGAGCACCTTGCCATTCAGTGCTGCGGCGCATGGGTAAGTGCTGCTTACCGTACTAGCATTCTGGAGGTTCATCCCGATAACGCCGCTGAAGTAAGCCAACGCAGTACTATTGTACCCTGCTGGAGAGTATGACGAGGTGGACTGCCCGGAATCATACACTGTGATGTTGTTCACGTTGGAAGTCGGAGACGCCCGAAAAAACGACCCGACGAGAAGACAGCCAGTATATGGCGCCGTTGTGCATGCGGTCGCGCTGCTTCCGCTTGCCTTTAGAAGATAGATTCGGCTCACGCCCAGCGGCGGCGCCGTTGTGATCCCCACCTCGTTGTTGCTGTTCAGCGTGTTGGGAGCGTTGCCTACCACCACGCCCGGACTCGCTAAGGTAGTCCCGCCATTGCTATCCCCCCACTGCACAAAGTACGTCGCCTGCGCCGTGCCTGCCGTTCCCACGATGTTAACTGTGGGCGTAGCGGTCGGATTAGGAATCGCCCCGAAGCTCGCCTCACCGGTTACCGAGAGGCCGCTATCAGAAGTGACGCCGCCTTGTGCGGTTACCTTAGCCATGTAGCCCAGAGGCAGGGCCGCGCGCCCTGTCTCGAACAGCGGTGTGGAACCACTTACAAAGTTGGTCAGCCATGTCACATCCGCCGAATCTGTTCCCAAAGCACCGCCCGAACCCTGCGGGCCATTATTCGGATTGGAGATGCTACCGCTCCCAATACCAGAAATATGATTGCCGTCGATTAAGATTCCGCTAGAGGCATTGTCAATGTCGATACCACGCAGGTCGTCGTACAGGTGGTTCCCGGTTGTGTTACCGTTGAAAGTGTCGGCCAGAATGGTCACACCCGTACTTGACTGGATGCATAACTGGCTTATACCACCGACCTCTGAAATATCATCCGATTCATCGTGATTGACAGTATAGATGACCGATTGCCCGTTGTTGATCGTGACATCGCACTGGTTTGGGGTGGTCGCCAGCGGCCAGGCGATTGAATTGTTCGCAATCCGCGCGTCGAAGATCAGGTTGTAGTTCTCGCCAGGACCGTTCAGGCCTGAAAAGTAGTTCTGCTCAATGACGGTGCCGCCAGACTGGCCCGCATTGTTCGCGTTCAGATTCAAGCCGGATGTCCAGCGCAGCACGTGATTACCAATAATCCGGGCAAAATCAAAGGTTCCGCCAGTTTGCAAATCGCCCGACGCATCTGCTTGACTGTAGTCGATACCCCATCCAGTAGGATTAAGGGCGGGGTTCGTGGCGCTAACGCCGATGATCGCATTATGATCAATCATAATACGCGGCGCACTGGACGAGTTCACTACAATACCATGCGTCACGTACTGATTGCCAGTGATCACGCAATGGCTAATCGTCGCCGTCTCGGCCTGCGATTCGTTCGAGACGTTGTAGATGTTGCCGCCGCTGCCACTCCCCGAGGTTGTGCCTGACCAGGCGAGAGTGGTTGTGCCGCTCGAGTCCGAACGTGATGCGATCGTCACGTTGCCGTTGAAGCCCGAGGGACTGACGCCGTTAATGTTGACACCACTCCCGCTCTGCACGCCGATGGCATTGGCGTTTGCGGTCGTCAGCGTGGCGGTGACCGTGGTGCCGTTTCCCGAAATTGAAGCAAGCGCGACCTGCGCGGGCGGGTTCGTGCCGATCGATACCACCGGACCGCTCCCCCCGGATGCGTTGTAGGCGTCAAAGCCCGCGCCTCCAGGCCACGCACCCGGCTCAACGTCATAGAGCTGTGGTCCGCCGTGGCAGATTACGCTGATACCGTCCAGCCCCGTTGAAGCCTGCCCGAGCTCAACATGGCCGGCAGCAGGGACGCTTCCCGGCCACTCGTAATGTGCGTGAACTTCAAAGGTCGAATAGGCAACATTATCGACAATGTCCGTCGAGCACGATTCAACTGTGCCATCTTGAACGCCATCGGTAACAGTGCAGGGAAGTCCAGAAGTGGCGCACGCCGCAAACGCCGCATCAACCTTGGCGCAAAGGTCGGAGCCGGCATAGGTTTGCGCGTTCTTGAGCCACGGAAATCCCATTTCGGAGATAACGTCCGATCCGTCAGTGTGACCGGCGCCGCTTAGGCCGTTGAGCAAGGGAGCCGTCTCGTGCTGGTAAATCGGCACACCCGCGCCGTTAAGCACGGTATTTACGGAGAGTTGACCGGGCGTCGTGACGCTTGCGGCGATGTCGCCGGTAAGCGTGGTCGGAAGCCATTGCGTTGCGGCGGAGTTTTGTATCAGCACCTGGCCGGGGCTTGGTATCACGCTGCCAATTGCGACGCCCTGCAACGAGGTTACCCGCCCGGGCTGGATCGTCACCGTACCCACCGCACCGGTGCCGGGGTTGGTAGCGCTACAGGTGTA
>Ga0070737_10006722_pt1 | contig 10438 bp, 5 predicted proteins | sample Coa_R1_10_FD_66438 | JGI IMG/M metagenome (GOLD analysis project Ga0070737, IMG submission 66438) | Surface soil microbial communities from Centralia Pennsylvania, which are recovering from an underground coalmine fire - Coalmine... | ecosystem: Environmental > Terrestrial > Soil > Unclassified ...
ACGACGATCGGCGCGCTGGTGCTCAGTGCAGTGCTGCTGGCTCTGTTCCTGGCGGTCGAACGGCGGGTGCGGCAGCCGATCACGCCGCTGCGCCTGTTCGCCAGCCTGAGCCGCTCCGGCTCGCTGGTGGTGAGGCTGCTGCTGGTGGCGGGCATGTTCGGGATGTTCTTCTTCCTCACCCAGTTCGTGCAGGAGGTGCTGGGCTTCAGCCCGCTGAAGGCCGGCATCGCGTTCCTGCCGATGACGATCGCCCTGTTCGGGGTGTCCCGGCTGGCGCCCAGGCTGGTGGCGCGGTTCCCGGCCAAGCCGCTCATGGTGGCCGGCCTGCTGCCGGTCATCGGCGCGATGGCCTGGCTGTCGCAGGTGTCGCCTGCCACCGGATACGTCACCGGGCTGCTCGGCCCGATGCTGCTGCTCGGCGTCGGCATGGGAGTGGTCTTCGTGCCGCTGACCAGCGCCTCGCTGGCCGGGGTAGCGCCGGAGGACTCGGGCGCGGCCGCCAGCCTGGTGAACGTCATGCAGCAGGTGGGCGGCTCGATCGGGCTGGCCGCCCTGGTCAGCGTGTTCGGCACAGTGACCAGGAGCGCCGAGGCGCACCCGCCGGCCCACCTGGCCGGGCTGGCACTGAGCCAGTACGTCCGCACCCACGGCATGGCGGTCTCGTTCGGGATCGCCGCGGTGTTCGACGCGTGCGCGCTGCTGCTGATCCTGCTCGTCATCCGCGGCCGCGCGGCGCCGCCGCCGGTGCCGGCACCCGCATCGGCGCACCGGCTGGTGCGGGCCGGTGACCAGGCCGACTAGGCGGGCACTGGCTAGGCGGGCACTGGCTAGGCGGGCACTGACTAAACGGGCACTGACTAAACGGGCACTGGCACTGACTGGGCGGGCGCTGACTACACCGGTGCAGCGCCCGCCAGCCGCACCAGGTTGCGGCCGGCCCGCTTGGCCCGGTACAGAGCGGTGTCGGCGGCGGCCAGCAGTTCGGTCAGGTCGCTGAGGCCGGGAACGAGAACGGCCACGCCGATGGACACCGTGATGTGCGGCTCGGGGGCGTCGGCGGACTGGGCCGGGATGGCGATCTGGCTCAGGATGACCCGCAGCCGTTCGGCCACCCGCATCGCCTCGTCGGCATCGGTGTCGGGCAGCAGCAGGCTGAACTCCTCGCCGCCGAAGCGCCCGGCCAGGTCGTACTCGCGCAGGCCGCCGGTCAGGGCGGCGGCCACACTGGCCAGCACGGCGTCGCCGGCCAGGTGCCCGTAGGTGTCGTTGACCTGTTTGAAGTGATCGATGTCCACCATGGCCACCGCGACCGGCGATCTGGTGCGGATCGCGCGGCTGAGCTGGACGGTGGCCTCCCGCTGCCAGGCCACCGCGCTGAGCAACCCGGTTTTGGCATCGGTGCGGGAGGCGCGCAGGAGTTGCGCGTGCGAGGCTGACCGCTGCAGCAGGATCCCGCACGGCAGCGCCACGACCAGCGTGACCGCCGCGACGCCGGCGGCGAACGCCACCAGCACGCCCATGCACAGTTCGGCGGCGTCGTTGTACAGGCCTTCCCGGCCACCGAGCATGTCGCGCAGCTTGACGGCAGGGTCGTCCAGTCTGACCGCGGTGAACATCAGCGCGTAGTTGACGGCGAACCGCAGCGCTCCGCAACCCAGCGCCAGTGCCACCCACAGGGCCAGCTTCGGCGCGCTGGCGGGCAGCAGGCCCGGCCGCCGCCAGGCGGCGTGGAAGGCCATCGAGGTAGCGCCATAGGACAGCCCGACCGCGGCGGCCGAGAAGACCCGGCGATAGGCCAGCGTGCGGCGCACCCGCCATTGCGTGAGCGCGAGCACGAAGACCGGAGCGGTCAGCGCGAAGAACGGGGGCAGCAGCACGGCTGTCGCCAGCTCCCAGACGCCGTGGGCGTCCCGGTGGCTGCCCGCTGGCTCTCCGGCCCGCCTGATCGTCTCGACGGTCACCGCGCCGAACGCCAGCAAAAACCCGTACAGCAGCACATCGCTCAGGCGCCAGTGCGTGAGCGCCGCCGCCACCCCGACGCCGGCCGCCCCGGCGGCCGTCACGGCCAGGACATAGCTACGCAACCGGACTGGTAGTGCCCATACCGGCCAGTTCTGTATCATCGCAGGCCATCGGGTAGTCCGCGACGATTGCGCAGGTAGATCGGTCAAATTCGGGTATACCAATTCATGGACGCTAGGTAAGCAGGTGGTACCAGTTTGCTACAGGCTGGGGCGTCTGGTGTCAATAGCTCCCCATCGAGCAGTGAAGACTTGTCCCCACCGACGATAAACCGGAAGATTCTGGGCATAAGGCCAATTCCGGAAGACCAGCCTCACGAGGCCCGACAGCGAGCTTCGCAGAGGCGGTTTCGCCCTGCCGCTGGGAAGGACATGCCACCGGGAAGGAGGGGCGTCGTGCGCAACATCACCTGGGGCTGAGACTCGTCCCGCCTCGACGCCGGATCCCGCTGGTTCCTCGCTGGCCCGGCGGTTGCCCGCGTCTGCCATTACCCGCGTGAGGGACGGCACGCACCTCGGTTGACACACCATATACCCCCGTATATAACCCTAGATATAACCCCCTCTAGGGAGAGTGTCATGCCGAAGATCAACGTTTACCTGCCCGACGACCTGGCCACGGCCGTGCGCGCGGCCGGAATCCCGGTCTCCCCGGTGTGCCAGCAAGCGCTGGCCGCGGCTGTCCGCTCGGTCACCGGGGTGCGCGCGGCGATCGAGCTGATCCGGTCGCCGGACTTCGACCCCGCCAGCCACCCAGGCATTGCGGAACCGATGGAAGCCCGCATGACGGCCAGGCTCAGCGGAATTCTCCGCCTGGCCCGGCAGGCGGGCGGCGGCCAGGCCGGGACCACGCACCTGCTCACCGCCGTGCTGGACCACGGAAGCACCCAGGCCCTGGGCGTGCTGCTGCTGGAGGCGATCGACATCAGTCCCGATGATGTGCGTGCCCGGCTGGCTCAGGCGGCCGGGCACGCGGAGCCAGGGGAAGGGGAAGGGCCAGGCGAGGCGAGCGGGGGGCTCACCAGGGCGGCGTGGCGGGCGCTGGCCGCGGCGGCCGAGGCAGCTATCGAAATGGGCCACCATTACCTGGGCAGCGAGCACCTGATCCTGGGCCTGCTGGCCGAGCCGGACAGCACCGGCGGGCGGGTGCTGCGCGAACTGGGCGGCGATCCGGCCAAGGCCCGCCGGGTGCTCGCATCCATGCTGTCCGCCTACAGATACGGCCGGGAAAAGACCGTTCCCCCGGGTGGCGGCGACGTCCTGGCCGAGGTCCTGCGCAGGCTGGACACCCTGGAGAGCCAGGTCGCCTCGCTCAGCCGGTGACGGTCACCGCCACGGCCGGCGTGTACCGGACGCGGCCGAAGTACATCACCTTGACCACGGCCCACCACTGTGCGCCGGGCCGGGCGGTGGCCGGCATCAGCACCGGGTAGCGGACGGTGACGTCCGACCCGGGAGCGGCGGCGAAGCCCGCCGTCCAGGGCCCGAGCGCCTCCCAGCTGCCGAACGGGGAGACCATCTGGGCCTCGCCGCGCAGCTGCGAGGCCAGCCGGTTGGTGATCTTGACGGCCAGCTCGGCGCGCCCGCCCGGCGGGCACGCCACCTCGGGAGTGAGCAGTTCGAGGTCCAGCTCGGCCGTGGTGGCCGCCAGGTCGGCCTCGATCAGCGGCAGCAAATCCTCCAGCGGGAGGCCGGTGTCCGGGGTGGGCGGCTCGGCGACGGCCACCAGCGCGGCGTCCTCGACGACCTGGCCGAGCCCGTCGCGGATCCGGGCGGCCACGAAGTACCGGCCCGGGGGAGTGCCCGAGGCCGTATGCACGGCCAGGTCCCAGCCCACGTGACCGCCGCCGGCCAGTTCGTAGTCCAGCGGGCCTTCCGGCCGTACGGCCAGGCCGGCCGGCACGTCGAGTTCCACCCGGCCCGAGGCGGGCTCGGGCCCGCCGCCGACGGTGACCCGCAGCGTGGCCGCCTCACCGGGCGCCAGCGCGGACCGGCCGGGCCGCACGTGCACCGCGACCGGCAGGTTGCCGGCCGGCGCGGGTCCCTTGCCGTGCAGCCAGTACCGCCCGTACACCGGCTGCGCTGGTTCCGCTCCCGCTGCCGGGGCACCCGCCACCGGGGCATCCACCACCGGGCCATCCACCACCGGGCCATCCACCACCGGGGCAACCGCCAGCGGAACCTCGATGGCCAGGGAGGCCAGCCCGGCTGGGGACATATCGACAATCGCACCGCCGTCCCCGGTGGGCAGCAGCTCGCCGTCGGCCTCCTCGAGCAGGTCGGTCCGCCGGGCCTGGCCGGCCCCGCGAAGCCGCACGCTGGCCCGGGCCGGGCGGCCGGCCGCCTCGCGCAGCCGGACCAGCACCCCGCCGGGGCCTGCGGAGGCGGGACGGCCGGAGGCGAGCGGGTTGCCGCGCGGCTTCAGCGCGGTGAGCGTGACCTCGGGCGGGTCCACCGAGCCGAAGCTGGCCCGGGCGGGCAGCGGCCCGCCGTGCCGCCCGGTCTGGCAGGTCAGCGGCGGCCTGTTGTAGTCCTGGCCGGCCGCGGTGAAGCCCGCGGTCCGCCAGTCGCCGGGGCCGGCCGCCAGCGCGTACTCGAACGTGTGGCTCCAGTGCTGCCAGTTGAAGCTGCTGCCGTCGGGCGCCGTGCGCTTCTCGCCGTCGATCCAGACCCCGCCTGGCCAGGCGCTGGAGGACCGCATCAGCGACAGGTTCAGCGTCCCTGCCGGGGTGACCAGCCCGCTGGGGGTACCCCGGTTCAGCAGCGCGACGCTGTGCCCGGCCAGCGGCGGGCAGCCGGTCCCGGCCGGTCCTGGGCCGGCCGCGGCGATCTGCGCGTCGGCCAGGTCCCTGATCAGCTCGCTGATCGCGGTGGCCAGGCCGCCGGGGCCGTTGCCCGCCACGATCAGCACCGGCAGATCCCTGGCCCCCCTGGCGTCGGTGCCCGGTGCGAACACGTCCTCGCGGGTGCGCGCGGCGGGCACCCAGATCCGGGCCGAGCCGTTGAGCTGCACCTGCTCCTGCAGTGCCTTGGCACAGGCCGGGTCGGCGCTGGCCAGCACCTCGGCGGTGAACGGGTTCTGGTCGCCGTCGCCCAGCGAGATGCGCACGTCGGGCAGGTTGGAATCCAGGTCGATGGCGCCGTAGCGTGGGCCGGCCGCCCGCGAGCAGGTGGCCGTCACGCCCTGCGCGGCCAGCGCGGCCACCAGGTCGCGTATCGCGCCCCGTTCTCCCTCGGGCGCGTCCACGTCGGCACCGTGTGCGGCGGTTCCGGTGGCACCGTGCAGGACCAAAGGTGTGACCACCTCGGCGACCCCGATCGCATGCACCAGCCCGCCGCCGGGGCGGCCAGGCGCGGTGATCAGCACGCGGGCGGTCGAGCCGAGGCCGAACCATTCGTGGGCGGGGTTGTCCAGGGTGAACCAGTGGTCGGCGACGTCGGTGTCCGCCGCCCCCGGCGGCCGGCCGATGACGGCGGTCGCGGTCTGGTAGATGGGCAGGCCGCCGGGCACGTCGGCGGGGAAACGGACCCGCAGCAGCCGGTCCTGCCCGATGGAACCGTCCACGTGGGTGCGGAACTCGATCCGGTCCGCGCCGTCCCACAGCAGGGTCTCCTGGGTGAAGCGGAGGTCGCCGTCGGCGAACTCGGCGACCAGCCGCTGGCCGATGGCGCACCGCTCGGCCCTGACGCTGGCCTGGCCCACGGCCAGGCCGCGGCCCGCACCCTTGGGCGACAGCAGCCACTGGCCCTCGTTCCAGCGCGGGTGGTAGTCGTACTCCTCCTGCAGGACGAGTTCGTTGCCCGCGCCACCCTCGCGCAGCAGCCCGGCGCCGAGGCGCTTGGCCTGGATGCGGGTGAGCCCGCCGCCGCGGGCCGGGTCGGCGCGCACGGCGAACGAATCGTTCTCGATCGCCGTGCCGTCGATGGGCTGCCATCCCGGCTGATCCGGGGGCCGGGGCGCGGCCACCACCGGGTAGCTGGCGTAGCCGAGCGCGGGCAGCCCGGTGGCGCGGAAGGTGAGGGTCACCCCGGCCAGGCTGCCGTCGCCGTGCCTGGTGATTCCCTCGGCCAGGCACGGCACTTCGGTGCCCGCCTCGTCGGTGAGGCGGGCCCAGGGCGCCGCGCCGGGCGGCAGCGACACGGTGACCGTGGCCAGCGCCGAGCGGGTGACCGGCAGCGTGTTGAAGACGACCACCGCTGCTTCGGACGGCGGGCCGGTCGCGGTGTCGACCAGGCCGGCCAGGTAGGCCGCCGCGCCGGTGCGGGCCTCGTGCCCGCGCTGCCAGGCCTCCCGCCAGCCGCCGAGCAGGTCCAGGTAGACCTGGTCGGATTCGGTGCCGGTGATCGCGTCGTGGTGGGCGCCGAAGACCAGCTGCCGCCAGGCCTTGTCCAGCGACTCGGCGGGGTAGCCAAAGGGTGTGGCCGCCGGGTCGCCAGCCCGGTCGCTAGCCCGGTCACCGGCCCGGTCGCTGGCGGAGACCAGGCAGGCGAGGGTGGCCAGCCGCTCGGCGTCGGTCACCGCGATCTCGCCCGCCCGCTGGGCCTGCTTGGTGTCGGTGTAGGTCACGTCCTTGCCGGTGTAGACCGGGTTCATGTCCCTGGTCTGCGGCGACAGCCAGACGCCGCCGGGGCCGGCCGCCGCGCGGACGGCGGCGAAGAACTCACCGGGCACCGCGGTGACGAACCGGGGCCACACGTACCGCTGGTTCCAGTCGCGGTGGATGCCGGTGGCCCAGCGGGACGGGATGACGTGGTCCGCACCCACCGGGAGCAGCACGTTCGGTGTCGCGGCCACCGGGGCCAGCTGACGGAACTGCTGGTAGGCGACCTGCTCGGCGGTGGCCAGGTCGGGCGCCTGGTGGGTGGCCCAGCCCGCGCCGTAGTGGTTGGCCATGTAGCTGGTGATCAGCCCGGCGCCGTCCGGCGATATCCACTCGAACTCGCTGGCGAACTGCATCCGCTCGTTGCTGCCCACGGTCTGCTGCGGGCCCCACTGGTGGAACGGCCCGCGAGCCCAGGCCGACGAGGTGAGCCCGGCGGCCGCCATCAGCCCGGGGTAGCCCGGGTCGTGGCCGAAGGCGTCCAGCATCCAGGCGGTCCGCGGGTCCGCGCCGAGCACGTCGCGCTGGTAGCCGATGCCGTAGACCGCGTTCCTGATCGTGGACTCGGCGCAGGTGAGGTTCGTGTTCGGCTCGTTGTAGTTGCCGCCGACGATCTCGATGCGGCCTTCCGCGATGAACCTGCGCAGGTCCTCGCGGTCCTCGGGATGGGCGTCGAAGTGTGGCTTGAGGTAGTCGATCTCGGCGAGCACGAACTTGTAGTCGGGATCCCGGCGGGCCGCATCCAGGTGCAGGGTGACCAGTTCGAACGCGGTCCTAACCTCGGGCAGCTCACCGTGCTCGCCGGGCAGCAGCAGCCGGGACTCGGTGAACTCGCCCTGGGTGTCCCACCACACCGGGTCGTAGTGGAAGTGGGACACCATCCACATGGTCCAGCCCGGTTCGGCCACGGTGATCTCGGCCCGGGTCTCGGCCCTTGTCTCCGCCGGGTTCGGTGCCGGTGCGGCCGGTTCGGCTGGTTCGGCGATCGCGGTGACCTGGCGGGTGCTGCCCGGCTGCCACGGGGCGGAGATCTCGACGCCGACCTCCACGGTCTGCCCGGCGCCGGGCGCTGGGGTGCTGGACACGACGGCCGCCGGTGTGCTCACCCCCGGCCCCTGGACGGTGACGGCCACGGCCGGCTGGGCCGCCTGACCTGGCGGCGGGCTGCCCTCGCCCGCGATGGTGACCCGGATAATCTGCAGCGGCCTGGTCACGGTGCCGGTGAATAGGTCGGTCGATTCGACGCTGGTGATCCGCACCCTGTCATCGTGGCACGGTCTTCGTATCGGGGTACACCGACAGTCTCGTGGCCCGGCGGGCGGTTGACGGGCGGGTTCGGCATCCGGGTGGGTTCCAGGCCGCCGGATCCGAAGCGAATATGGCGGTTGACCTGCGACGAGACGGCCGGCGGCGGGGTTGACGCCTCCACCGGCGCCACCTAGGATCACAATCGTTTGCAGCGGGCCTGGGCCGTCCGCGTTCGTGATCTTGCCGCGGGATGGGATGGACCACACATGGGCGATTCTGGGGCCCTCGACCTTTCGGTCGGCTGGATCGGCACCGGACGGATGGGCGCCCCGCTGGCGGAGCGGCTGGCCCGGGCCGGCCTCGAGGTAACGGCCTGGAACCGGACCCGTGGCAAGGTCGACGCGCTGGCCGCGGCCGGGATCAAGGCCGCGGCGGAGCCGGCCGACCTGGCCAGCCAGGATGTGGTCTTCACCATGGTCGCCGAGTCCGAGGACCTGGTGTCCGTGGTGGAGCTGCTGCTGCGGGATCCGGCCCGGGCGCCGCGCTTTCTGGTCGACTGCTCCACCGTGTCGGCCGAGGCTTCCGCCCACGTCCGCGAGCTCGCCGCCGGCCGGGGCACCGCCTTCCTGGCCGCCCCGGTCAGCGGCAACGGGCGGGTGGTGCAAGCCGGGCTGCTGTCCCTGGTGGTGTCCGGTCCCGAGGATGCCTTCGCCGAGCTGGAACCGCTGCTCGGCCTGCTCGGCCAGCACGTCAGCTACGTGGGGGAGGGCGAGATCTCCCGGCTGGCCAAGATCTGCCACAACCTGCTGCTCGGCGTGGTCGCACAGAGCCTGGCCGAGATCACCGTGCTGGCCGAGAAGGGCGGCATCAGGCGCGCCGACCTGCTGGACTTCATCAACCACAGCGTGCTCGGCTCGATGTTCACCCAGTACAAGAGCCCCGCCTTCGTGCGCCTGGACTTCACCCCCACGTTCACGCCGGTGCTGCTGCGCAAGGACTTCGACCTGGGCCTGGCCGCGGCGACCGGCCTGGGCGTTCCGATGCCGGTCGCCGCGGCCGCCCGCGAGCAGGTGCAGGCCGCGGTGGCCCAGGGCCGGACGGACGAGGACTTCGCCGTGCTGCTCGAACTGCAGGCCGCCGCCTCCGGCCTGGCCCTGCAGGCCGAGGACGTCCCGGTGGACGACGGCCTCGGCCCCCGCGCTGCCGGTTAGGCGCGGCGGCGCGGCCGGCGGGGTCCGGTCCCGCCGCCGGCCGGGTTCAGTCGCGCTGGAGGTAGCGCAGGACGGCGCGCACACGGCGGTTGTCCTCGGCGTCCAGTGGCAGATCCAGCTTCATGAAGATCGAGTTGATGTGCTTGTCGACCGCCTTGCCGGTGACGACGAGCTTGCTGGCGATGGCGGCGTTGGATCGTCCCTCCGCCATCAGGGCCAGCACCTCCCGCTCGCGCGGCGTCAGGCGGGCCAGCGCCTGGCGGTCGTGGCGGGAGAGCATGCCGGTCACCACGTCCGGGTCGAGCACGGTTCCGCCGCCCGCCACCTGGCGGACCGCGGCCACGAACGTGCCCACGTCCGCGACGCGGTCCTTGAGCAGGTAGCCCAGGCCCTCCGCGCCAGTGAGCATGAGCTCGCGCGCGTACAGCTGCTCGACGTACTGGCTGAGCACGAGCACGGGCAGGCCCGGCCGCCTGGCCCGCGCGTCGATGGCCGCTTTCAGGCCTTCGTTGGTGAAGGTGGGCGGCATCCGCACGTCGAGGATGGCCACATCCGGCTGCTGCTCCTCCAGCGCGGCCGCCAGCGCCACCGGGTCACCGACCTCCGCCACCACGTCGATGTCATGCGCCCGCAGGATCCTGGCCAGCCCGTCCCTGAGCAGGGCTAGATCTTCGGCGATGACAGCTCGCACGGCACCTCCAGCCGGACCACGGTGGGGCCCCCCGCCGGGCTGGTCAGCGTCAGCGTGCCGTCGAAAACCTCCAGCCTGCGGGCCACCCCGCGCAGTCCGCTGCCGGTGGCCAGGCTGGCGCTGCCCACCCCGTCGTCGCGCACCACGACCGACAGCACCCCGTCGCGGTAGCCCAGGTCGACGCCGGCCCGGTCCGCGGCGCTGTGCTTGACCACGTTCGCCAGGCATTCGGCCACCGCGAAGTAGGCCGCCGACTCGACCGGTGCCGGTATCCCGGCCGGGATCGTGCCGCCGACCGTGACCGGGACGGCGAGGTCGAGCGCCAGCGCCCGGATCGCCCCGTCCAGGCCGCGGTCGGCGAGCACCGGCGGGTGGATCCCCCGCATGACCATGCGCAGGTCATCCAGGGCGGTCAGCGTCGTGGACCGGGCCTCGGCGAGCAGCCCCGCGACCGACCGCGGTTCGGTCTGCAGCATCTGCTCGGCGAGGCCGAGGCTCATAGCCACCGAGACCAGCCGGGCCTGGGCGCCGTCGTGCAGGTCACGTTCGATGCGCCGCAACTCCGTGGCCTGTACATCGACCGCGCCGCGCCTGGTCCGGGTCAGCACCTCGACGCGGTCCGCGAGCACCTGCTCCCGGGCGGTCGGCAGGCTGTTGCGGATCCAG
>Ga0070737_10006724_pt1 | contig 10434 bp, 6 predicted proteins | sample Coa_R1_10_FD_66438 | JGI IMG/M metagenome (GOLD analysis project Ga0070737, IMG submission 66438) | Surface soil microbial communities from Centralia Pennsylvania, which are recovering from an underground coalmine fire - Coalmine... | ecosystem: Environmental > Terrestrial > Soil > Unclassified ...
CGTGTCGATCAGCGTCTGGATGCGCTCGCCGGGGTCGAGGGGCAGCAGGTTGACGATCGCCGTGCCCCGGGCGGTGCGCTCCTTGACCGGCACCTCGTAGGCGCGCAGGCGGTACACCTTTCCCCGGTTGGAGAAGAACAACAGGTAGGCGTGGGCGCTGGTGTGGATGATCCTGGTGACCAGGTCCTCCTCCTTGAGCCTCGCCCCCTGCACCCCACGCCCGCCGCGGCCCTGGGTGCGGAACTGGGAGGCGGGCACCGCTTTGACGTAGCCGGCCCTGGTCATGGTGATGACCAGCTCCTCGTCGTCGATCAGATCCTCGGCGGACATGTCGCCTTCGTCGAAGGTGATCTGGGCACGGCGGGGATCGGCGAACTCGTCGCGGATGGCGCCCATCTCGGACTTGATGACGCCGCGCAGCACCCCCTCGTCGGCGAGGATCGCCTCGAGCTCGGCGATGGTCTCGCGCAGCTTCGCCATCTCCTCCTCCAGCTGGGCGCGCCCGAGTCTGGTTAGACGCGAAAGCGGCATGTCCAGGATGTGCTCGGCCTGCACCTCGCTGAACTCGAAGGGAGGGGCCATGAGGGCGCCACGGGCTGCCGCTTTGTCCTCGGAAGCACGGATGGCCGCGATGATCTGGTCGATCAGGTCCAGCGCTTTGATGAGACCCTCGACGATGTGGGCCCGTTCGCGCGCCTTGCGCAGGCGGTACTCGGAGCGCCGGCGGATCACCTCCACCTGGTGGCCGACGTAGGCGGACAACGCCTGGGCGAGGTTCAAGGTCCGCGGAACGCCGTCGACGAGGGCGACCATGTTCACCCCGAAGGAAGTCTGCAGCGGGGTGTGCTTGTAGAGGTTGTTGAGCACGACGTTGGAGGAGGCGTCGCGCTTGCAGTAGACGACGATCTTGGTGTCGTCGCCGGCGGACAGGTCGCGGATGTCGCGGATGCCCTCGAGGTCGCGGGAGTTGACCAGCTCGGCGATCTTGCCGACCACCGAGTTGGGGCTCGCCTGGTAGGGCAGCTCGGTGATGACGATCTCGTCGCCTTGGCGGCCCTCGACTATCTCCGCCTTGGCGCGCATCTTGATCGAGCCCCGCCCGGTTCGGTAGGCGTCCATGATCCCCTGGCGGCCGAGGATCAGCCCTCCGGTGGGGAAGTCGGGTCCCTTGACGAAGCGCATCAGCTCGTCGGGGGTCGCGTCGGGGTGGTCGATCAGGTAGAGGGTGGCGTCGACGACCTCGCCGAGGTTGTGGGGCGGGATGTTGGTGGCCATGCCCACGGCGATCCCCTGGCTGCCGTTGACCAGCAGGTTCGGGAAACGGGAGGGCAGGACGACCGGCTCGTCCTCGTCGTTGGTGTAGTTGCGCCCCATGTCGACGGTCTCCTCGTCGAGGCCGTCGATCATGTGCATGGCGAGGGGGGCGAGGCGCGCCTCGGTGTAGCGCTCGGCGGCGGGCGGGAAGTCGGGGGAGCCGTAGTTGCCGTGGAAGTCGATCAGCGGGTGGCGCAGGCTGAACGGCTGGGCCATGCGGGCGAGGGCGTCGTAGATCGCCTGGTTGCCGTGGGGGTGGAACCGGCTCATCGTGTCGCCGGTGACCTTGGCGCACTTCACGTGCACCCGGTCGGGCCGGTAGCCCTGCATGTGCATGTCGTAGAGGATCCGCCGGTGCACCGGTTTGAGGCCGTCGCGCACGTCCGGCAGCGCCCGGCTGACGATGACCGACATGGCGTAGTCCAGGTAGGAGCGCTCCATCTCCTCCTGGATCTCGACGGGCTGGACGCTGGGCGCTTCTTCGGGGGGCGTGTCGCTCATGGGCCTAGATGTCGAGGAACCGGACGTCGCCGGCGTTGTGGGTGATGAAGTGCTTGCGGGCTTCGACGTCGTCGCCCATCAAGATGGAGAACACCTCGTCGGCGAGCGCCGCCTGCTCCACGTCGACGCGCAGGAGGGTCCGCTTGGCGGGGTCCATCGTCGTGGCGCCGAGCTCCTGCCAGTCCATCTCGCCGAGACCCTTCAGGCGGTTGAACTCGGCCTTCGGGTGCTCGGCGAGGAACGCCTGGCGGGCGGCGTCGTCTTTCAGGTACACCTTCTCCTTGCCTCTCGTAGCGGAAAAAAGCGGGGGCTGCGCGCAGAACACGTGTCCTTCCTCGACGAGGGGACGCATCTGGCGGAAGAAGAAGGTCAAAAGCAGGGTGCGGATGTGGCTGCCGTCCACGTCGGCGTCGGCGAGGATGATCACCTTCCCGTAGCGGATCTTCGACGCGTCGAAGTCGTCGCCGAGACCGGCGCCGATGGCTGCGATCAACGCCTGGATCTCGTTGTTCTTCAGCATCTTGTCGATGCGGGAACGCTCGACGTTGAGGATCTTGCCGCGGATCGGCAGGATCGCCTGGGTGCGCGGGTCCCGGGCGCGCACCGCCGAGCCGCCGGCCGAGTCGCCCTCGACGATGAACAGCTCCGCCTCCGCCGCGTTGCGGGTGGCGCAGTCGGTCAGCTTGCCGGGCAGTCCCGCACCCTCGAGAGCCGACTTGCGTCGGGTGGCCTCCCGGGCTTGACGGGCGGCGACCCGGGCGCGCGCCGCCTGGATCGACTTCTGGACTATCTGGCGGGCTTCGCTGGGGTGCTCCTCCAGCCACTCGGCGAGCTTCTCGTTGGTGGCCCGCTCGACCAGGGAGCGCATGGCGACGTTGCCCAGCTTCGCCTTGGTCTGCCCCTCGAACTGGGGGTCGCGCAGCTTGACCGCCACGATGGCGGTGAGGCCCTCGCGGATGTCCTCGCCGAGGAGGTTCTCCTCCTTCTCCTTGAGCAGGCCGCTGGCACGGGCGTACTTGTTGATCACGTTGGTGAGCGCCTTGCGGAACCCCTCGACGTGGGTGCCGCCCTCCACGGTGGAGATCCCGTTGGCGTAGCCGAACAGGCCCTCGTAGTAGCCCGTGTTGTACTGCAGGGCGACTTCCACCTCGCCGTCGTCCTCGGCGACTCGGTAGTAGGCGACCTTCTTGAACAGCGGCTCCTTCGACGCGTTGAGGTGGCGGACGAAGTCCTGGATGCCGCCGGCGTAGCGGTACGTGGCGCGCTCGCCGCCGGGCCGTTCGTCGACGAAGCGGATCTCCAGGCCGGCGTTCAAGAAGGCGTAGATCTGGAGCCGCTCCATGATCGTCTGCGCCCGGAAGTCGACCTCGTCGAAGATCTTCGGGTCCGGCCAGAAATGCACGGTGGTGCCGGTGCGGCCCCTCGGCGCCGGGCCGGTCACCTCCAGCTTGGTGAGCGGCCGCCCACCGTCGGCGAACTCCATCCGGTGGTGCTTGCCGTCGCGGTCCACCTCGACGACCAGCCGCCTGGACAGGGCGTTGACGACGCTGACTCCGACGCCGTGCAGGCCGCCGGAGACCTTATAGCCCTGCCCGTCGAACTTGCCGCCGCCGTGCAGCTTGGTGAGGGCGATCTCCACGCCGGAGAGCTTCAGCGTCTGGTTGACGTCGGTGGGGATGCCCCGGCCGTCGTCGACCACCCGGCAGCCGCCGTCGGCGGTCAGCGTGACGTCGATGCGGGTGCAGAAGCCCGCCATGGCCTCGTCCACGGAGTTGTCCACCACCTCCCAGACCAGGTGGTGCAGGCCGGAGGGGCCGGTCGAGCCGATGTACATGCCCGGGCGCTTGCGGACCGGTTCGAGCCCCTCCAGGACGGTCATGTCGCGGGCGGTGTAGTGCGACGGGCGTGCCGCCTCCGTGCCTGCTTCGACCGTCACTTGCATAGCCATGGGCGCGACCTTTCCGAAAATGGGGCTGCGGCGGCCTTCCGGGGGAGAAAGCCCTGGTCACAGCCCCGAAACGCGATATCTGTAGTTTACCAGAGGGGGTGTGTCAGCCTGTGAGGTGGGGGCGCAGCCCGCTCAGGTGGTGACCCGCAGGCGGATCTCGTTCACCGCTCCCGCCCCGGCGGCCGCCGCTATGCGCTCGCCGATCTCGCCGACCATGTAGCCCAGCTGCGCCGCCCACGCCGGGTGGTCGACCGCCAGGACGAGCACGCCGTCCCTGAGCGAGACCGGCTTCGCGTGGCCGGCGATGTCGGGGCCCACCAGCTCCTCCCAGCGGGAGAACACGACGGAGGCCACGGCGGGCCGGGGGGCGCCCATCCGGCGGGCCACCCGTTCGAGGCTGTCGGCCACGGGGCGCGGTTCGCGTTCGGGGGGAGTCGGGCGCCACGTGCTCACGGGCGAGGCTCCCGGGTCGTCGCGAGAAGCCGGGCGGGCGTAGCGGGACGCTCGCAGGTCGCATCGGGAAGCTGGGCGGGCGTCATGTGAGGATCTTCCCCTGGGCGGCGGTGAAACGGGCGGCGACGGGCGCACCCGCCGGCGGGGAGCCGGCGGTGGTGAGCAGAGCCTGCCCGTCGCCGAGGGCTTCGAGCAGGGCGGCGGAGCGGTCGGCGTCGAGCTCGGAGAACACGTCGTCTAGGAGCAGCACCGGGGCCTGGTCGGACGCGGCGCGCACCAGGCGGTGCCCGGCGAGACGCAGAGCGAGTGCGAGGGTCCGCTGCTCGCCCTGCGAGGCGTGGGTGCGGGCGGGCATCCCCGCAATGGTGAGCTCAACCTCGTCGCGGTGCGGGCCGATCGTCGTGACGCCGCGGCGCAGGTCGTCGCGGCGCGCCGACGCCAACGCGTCGGTGAGGGCCCCGTCCCACGACGGGCGGTACGACAGCGAGGTCGCCGCGGGGCCGGCCAGATCCTGGTAGGCGCCCGATATCAGCGGGGAAAGATCGCTGCACAGCCGGGCGCGGGCCTCGGCCAGCTCGGTGCCGGCGTCGCCGAGCTTGGAGTCCCACACGTCCAGGGTGAAAAGGGCGTTCTCGTCGGGGGGTCGGCCGGCCAGGGACTTGAGCAGCGCGTTGCGCTGACGGATGACCCGCTCCACCTCGGATACCACGGCCTCGAGGCGGGGCCTGCACGAGACGAGCAGGTCGTCGAGGTAGGCGCGCCGCTCGGCCGGCCCGCCTTTCACCAGGGCGAGGTCGTCGGGGGAGAACACGGTGACCGCCAAGGCCGAGCGCAGGTCGCGCTGGCGGCGAAGGGGCTGACCGTTGACCCGCACCCGGTCGCGACCGAAGGGGCGGATCTCGGCGTCGACCGGCACACGCCTGGGGGGCTCCGCCACCACCGCCCTGGCGACGGCCGCGTCGCAGCCGGCGCGCACCAGTGCCGCCGGCGGGGATCCGCGGAACGACCTCAGAGTCGACAGATAGGCGACGGCCTCGAGCAGGTTGGTCTTGCCTGACCCGTTCCCCCCGGTGATCAACGTGATGCCGGTTGGGGCGGGGGAAAGCTCTGCGTCGGCGTAGTTACGGAAGTCCGACAGCCGGAGCGTCTCCAAGTGCACGGCGCTCGCCGACCGGGCTAAGAGAGGCCGACCCTGGGCCGCGCGGAGGAACCTGGAAACCGGCGAGCAGGGCCTTGCGCGTAGCGCCCAGTGGAATCAAGCGTCGAATTACGTACCAGAGTTTCCAAACCCCGAAGATCGGGAGCGCGAACCGGCGCGAAAGAGGTCGATTCGCGCTCCCGAGGTCTCGGGCCTGAAGATCGGGAGCGCGAACCGGCGCGAAACAGGTCGATTCGCGCTCCCGAGATTGGCGGGGAGTGAACATCGGGAGCGCGAAACGACAGCTCGACGGGGCGGGGGGAAAAGGCGGACGCGGGCGAAACGCGAAACAGCGGGGTGCGTAGAGGCGAGACGCGACCTGGCGGGGCGGACGCCGGCGAGACGCGACACAGCCGGCTGCCTACAACACGACCGCCGGCCGCCGGAATGCCCCACCAGCCCCCAGCAACACGACCGCCGGCCGCCGGAATGCCCCGCCGGCCCCCCACCTAGGGCACCCGGACGGGCATCAACAGGTACAGGTACTCGTCGGAATCGATCGGTCGCAGGGTTGCGGGCTTCAACGAGTCGAGCGTGTCGAGGGCGACCTCGTCGCCGACGATCGCCTCGGCGCCTTCGATCAGGTAGGTGGGGTTGAACGCCACGGTCATCTCGGCGCCTTCGTACTTGGCGTCCACGTCCTCGGTGGCGGTGCCCCAGTCGACGGTGATGACCGTGAGCTCGATACCCGTCGGGCGCAGAGCGATTCGCACCGGCGTGGTCGTGTCGCGAGCGAGCAGCTTGACGCGCCGTACGGCGTCGAGGAGGGCTTCCTTGCCCACGATCAGCCGGTTCGGGTAGCCGGAGGGGATCAGCGCCTTGTAGTTGGGGAACTCCCCCTGGATCAGCCGGGTGGTGAGGGTCACTTCGCCCACCTCGAAGGTGGCGTCGTGCTCGCCGAGGGACAACGACACGCTCCCCGCCTGGGCGAGCAGTCGCAGCAGCTCGTTGAGCGCCCGCGACGGGACGAGCACCTTCTGCCCCTCGCCGAGCAGGCCGATCCCGGGCAGGTCCCTGACCGCCAGGCGGTAGGAGTCGGTGGCCACCAGCCGCAGACCGGATCCCTCGGCGGCCATCAGCACCCCGGTGAGGATCGGGCGGGTCTCCTCCGAGGAGGCCGCCCTGGTCACCTGGCGCAGCGCCTCCACCAGCCCGGCGGCTTCGAGGGTCACCGACTCACCTGACGGCGCCGGCAGGCGGGGGAAGTCGCCCGCGGGGTGGGTTCGGACGGTGAAATGGGAGCGCCCGGCGGTGATCCGCAGCTCTTCGTCGTCGGCCTCCACCGACACCGCCCCCGGCTCGAGGGCCCGGACGATGTCGGTCACCAAGCGGCCGGGCGCCACCGTCACGCCGTCGGAGGGGGAACCCACCGTGGTGCGCACGGTGATGGTGAGGTCCAAGTCGGTGCCGGTCACTTCCAGGCCCGTGCCCGTGACGCTGAGGCGGATGCCCCCCAGGACGGGCATGGAGCCGCTTCGGCCGGCCGTGGCCCTGCCGGCGGTGGCCAGGGCGTCGACGAGGGCGTCACGCTCGCATCTGAACTTCAACTCGGTGCCTTCCCTGCTTCTTCTCTTCTATATGTGTTTTCTTGTGGTGGGGGAAGTAGTGCTGTGGATTGTGGACAACGTGGCGTATCCCCTGGTTGACGGCCTTTTCGCCGTGAGGGTGATGTCCCCAGCTTCCCACAAGGCGGAGACGGCGGAGGGGACCCCCTGTGGAGACGGCCGCCTTTTTCCGGAGGAACTACAAACCTCCGACACAGGGCGTCCCCTTCATCGTCCACCTTTGATGGCCTGGATCAGCTCGGTCACCTGGTCGTAGACCTGGCGGCGTTCCTTCATCAGCCGGGTGACCTTCTCGACCGCGTGCATCACCGTGGTGTGGTCCCGTCCGCCGAACTCCCGGGCGATCGCCGGGTAGGAGAAGTCGGTCAGGTCCCGGAAGACGTACATGCTGATCTGGCGGGCCTGCACGAGGGGCCGGCGGCGGTTCGGGCTGCACAGCTCCTCCACGGTGAAGCCGAAGGTGGCGGCGGTGGCCTCGAGGATGGCGCGAGGGGTGATCTGGCGGGGCCTGTCGGCCTCGAGCAGGTCGGAGAGGATCTCCTCCGCGGTGGCGAGGGTGGGCGGCTCCTGGTTGAGGCTGGCGTAGGCGGAGACGCGGATGAGGGCGCCTTCGAGCTCGCGGATGTTGTCGCGGACGTGGGTGGCGATCAGCTCGAGAACCTCGGGGGGGATGGGTATGCGCTCCCCCTCCGCCTTCTTGCGCAGGATGGCCAGGCGGGTCTCGAGCTCGGGGGGCTGCACGTCGGAGATCAACCCCCATTCGAAGCGGCTGCGCAGGCGGTCCTCCAAGGTGGCGATCGAGCGCGGATGGCGGTCCGAGGAGAGCACGATCTGCTTGGAGCTCTCGTAGAGCCAGTTGAAAGTGTGGAAGAACTCCTCCTGCAGGCCCTCCTTGCCCTCCATGAACTGGATGTCGTCCACCAAGAGCACGTCGCACTCGCGGTACTTGCGCTTGAACGCCGACTGGGCGTTGTTGCGGATGGCGTCGACGAAGTCGTTCATGAATGTCTCGGTCGACACGTAGCGAACCCGCTTGGTCGTGAAGTTCTCGATCACGTAGTGGCCGATGGCGTGGAGCAGGTGGGTTTTCCCGAGTCCCGAGTCGCCGTGGATGAACAGGGGGTTGTAGCTGCTGGCCGGGCTCTCCGACACCCGCTGGGCGGCTGCGTGGGCGAAACGGTTCGACGAGCCGATGACGAAGTTGTCGAAGGTGTAGCGCGGGTTCAGGCTGGGCGGTTCGGGCCTCGCCTCGACGGCCGCCGCGACACGCGTCGCGGAAGCGCCCGCCGCTGCCCGCTCCCCCCGGGGGGGCTGGCTCTCCGCTGCGGCGCCGGCGTCACCTCGGGCGGAGGGCGGCTCGAAGAGGGGGTCCTGAACCGGCGCCGGGGCGGGACGCACGCCGACGTCGACGCTGACCTCCCCGTCGGCCACCTGGGACGCGACCTTCTCGATCAGCGAGCCGTAGCGGTCCTCGAGGCGGTCGCGTGCCAGGGAGCTCGGCGCGGAGAGGAGCAGGCGACCGTTCTCCAACCCGACGGGCGTCACCCCCTCGAACCAGGTTCGCCAGACCGCCTCGCCCACCTCTTCGCGCAGGACCTCGCAACAGCTCGTCCACAGGATTGCCGCGTCACTCACGTGCTCAAGCGCCTCCCTCTGGCCGGAAAGTCCACAACGAGATCCACAAGTTGTGGAGAACTTCTGCGCCCGCTTCTCGGTTCCCCGGCTCTTCGAGAAGCTTGGAGATCAACGCGGGCACCCGTCCCTTCTCGTCACTACCGCTGGTTCCTCTGCGACAGGCTCACGGGACAAAGGACCGGCCTTTCGCCTGTCCGTCACCCCGGGGGAAGAAGCCGGTCTCCAGCGCCGGCCCGCCGTGGGCGCGGCTATGAGGTTGCAAACGGTACCACCACCGCGGGGTGGCTGTCGCAGGGTGCCTTTAGCCTTTCGGGTATCCGCAGAAGTCCACAGCCGCCGAGGGTTGTTAACACCATGTCCACCGCAAATTCACCCCGATGTCGGTCTGGATACCCACAGCGCGGCGCGGGTTAGGTGGTCCGCCGTGGTCCAGTCGATCGAGTCCGCCCGCCAACGCGGCGGTCCCAAGCCGGCTCCGCAGGCGCCGTCGCGGGTGCCGCCGCACAACCTCGACGCCGAGAGGTCGCTGCTCGGCGCGATGCTCCTGTCGCGCGACGCCATCGCCGCCGCCTTGGAGACCTGCTCGGCGGAGGACTTCTACAAGCCTGGGCACGCCCACGTTTTCGACGCGATCAGCAGCCTCTACGCCCAGGGGGAACCGGCCGACCCGGTGACCGTCGCCGACGAGCTGTCGCGCGCCGGCCTGCTGGACATGGTCGGTGGGTTGCCGGCGCTGGTCGAGCTGCAGGCGGAGACCCCGGCGACCAGCAACGCCGCCCGTTACGCCCGCATCATCGAGGAGCACGCCCTGCTGCGCCGCCTGATCGGCGTGGCCGGGGAGATAGCCGAGATGGGCTACGGGGTGCCCGACGACGTCACCGCCACGCTGGACCGGGCGGAGAGCCTGGTGTTCGAGGTCGCCGAGCGGCGGGTGACGGACACGCTCAAGCAGCTGAACGAGCTGCTCTACGCAAGCATGGACCGCCTCGCCGCGCTCTACGAGCGGGGCGAGTCGATCACCGGGGTGCCGACCGGCTACATAGACCTGGACGAGCACCTCTACGGCCTGCAGCCGTCGGCGCTCTACATCGTCGGAGCCCGCCCGGCGATGGGCAAGAGCGCCTTCGCTTTGGGCATCGCCGCCCACGCGGCGGTGGAGAGGCGGGTCCCGACGCTGGTGTTCTCCCTGGAGATGGGCTCCGAGGAGCTGACCAGCCGGCTTCTCGTCGCCGAGGCCCGGGTGGACGCCTCGCGGATGCGCAACGGCAGGCTGATCGAGTCGGACTGGCAGAAGGTGTCCCAGGCGGTCGCCCGGCTGGGCGACGCCCCGCTTTTCATCGACGACAACCCCAACACGACGGTGATGGAGATCCGCGCCAAGGCCCGCCGGCTGCAGGCACGTCACGGCCTCGGGCTGATCGTCGTCGACTATCTGCAGCTCATGTCGGGCGGGGCGACCGCCGAGAACCGTCAGCTGGAGGTCTCGGCGATCAGCCGGGGGCTGAAGATCCTCGCCCGGGAGCTGCAGGTGCCCGTGGTGGCTTTGTCGCAGTTGTCGCGCCAGCTGGAGCAGCGGGCGGACAAGCGGCCCATGCTGGCGGACCTGCGCGAGTCGGGGTCGCTCGAGCAGGACGCCGACGTGGTCATGTTCCTCTACCGCGACGAGATGTACAACAGCGAGTCCGCCGACCGGGGCACCGCCGAGGTGATCGTCGCCAAGCACCGCAACGGGCCGACCGGCAAGGTGCAGCTGGCGTTCCTCGACCACTTCGCCAAGTTCGTCAACATCGCCCGTGTGTGACCGGCGCGCCGGTCGGGTG
>Ga0070737_10006725_pt1 | contig 10434 bp, 10 predicted proteins | sample Coa_R1_10_FD_66438 | JGI IMG/M metagenome (GOLD analysis project Ga0070737, IMG submission 66438) | Surface soil microbial communities from Centralia Pennsylvania, which are recovering from an underground coalmine fire - Coalmine... | ecosystem: Environmental > Terrestrial > Soil > Unclassified...
ACGCTGGACGAGTACCGCAAGTACCTGGAAAAGGACGCCGCGCTCGAGCGCCGGTTCCAGCCCATCCAGGTGGCCGAGCCGACGATCTCGCACACCATCGAGATCCTCAAGGGCCTGCGGGACCGGTACGAGGCGCACCACCGGGTGTCCATCACCGACAGCGCGCTGGTGGCGGCCGCGCAGCTCGCCGACCGGTACATCAGCGACCGGTTCCTGCCGGACAAGGCCATCGACCTGATCGACGAGGCCGGGTCGCGGATGCGGATCCGCCGCATGACGGCCCCGCCGGACCTGCGGGAGTACGACGAGAAGATCGCGCAGGTGAGCCGCGAGAAGGAAACGGCCATCGACTCGCAGGACTTCGAGAAGGCCGCGGCCCTGCGTGATCAGGAGAAGCAGCTCCTGATCAAGAAGGACGCCAGGGAGAAGGAGTGGAAGGCCGGCGACATGGACGTCGTCGCCGAGGTGAACGAGGAACTGATCGCCGAGGTGCTGGCCACCGCGACCGGCATCCCCGTGTTCAAGCTGACCGAGGAAGAGTCGCAGCGGCTGCTCCGGATGGAAGACGAGCTGCACAAGCGGGTCATCGGCCAGAACGACGCGATCAGGGCGCTGTCCCAGGCGATCAGGCGCACCCGGGCCGGGCTGAAGGACCCCAAGCGGCCCGGCGGGTCGTTCATCTTCGCCGGTCCCTCCGGTGTGGGCAAGACCGAGCTGTCCAAGACGCTGGCGGAATTCCTGTTCGGTGAGGAAGACTCGCTGATCCAGCTCGACATGAGCGAGTACATGGAGAAGCACACGGTGTCGCGGCTGTTCGGCTCGCCGCCCGGTTACGTGGGTTACGAAGAGGGTGGCCAGCTCACCGAGAAGGTGCGCAGGCGGCCGTTCTCCGTGGTCCTGTTCGACGAGATCGAAAAGGCCCACCAGGACATCTTCAACTCGCTGCTGCAGATTCTGGAGGACGGGCGGCTCACCGACGCTCAGGGCCGCACGGTGGACTTCAAGAACACCGTGATCATCATGACCACGAACCTGGGCACCCGCGACATCTCCAAGGGCGTCTCGGTGGGCTTCGCCCGGGCCGGGGACATCCGCGGCTCGTACGACCGGATGAAGTCCAAGGTCCAGGACGAGCTCAAGCAGCACTTCAAGCCCGAGTTCCTCAACCGGGTGGACGACATCGTGGTCTTCCACCAGCTCACCCAGGAAGAGATCGTCACCATCGTCGACCTGATGATCGCCAAGGTGGACGAGCGGCTGAGGGACCGCGACATGGGTCTCGAACTGCGGCCCGCGGCCAAGACGCTGCTCGCCGAGCGGGGCTACGACCCGGTGCTCGGGGCCAGGCCGCTGCGCCGGACGATCCAGCGGGAGATCGAGGACGCGCTGTCCGAGAAGATCCTGTACAACGAGCTCAGGCCGGGTCAGATCGTCGTCGTGGACGTCGAGGGGACCGGCGAGGAGGCGAAGTTCGTCTTCACGGGCGAGCAGAAGCCGGAGTCGGTGCCTGACGCGCCGCCGGTCGAGGTGGAGTCGGCGCCTGCGGGGCGGCAGACGCGGATCAGTCCGCCGGCTTCGCGTGGGAGTGAGACCTCCACGCAGCAGGAGTAGGCAGCGAACAACACCAAGGGCGCCACGCTTCGCGGGCGCCCTTGGTGTGTGATTGGGGGGCTGCCGTCCCGCCGGCTGGCGGGTGAGTCAGGCAGTGGGGAGGGTGAAGGTGTGGTTGGGGTGGGGTTCGACCAGGCCGTCGGATACGAGGGTGTCGAGGGCTTCGGCGCGGCGGCCGGGGTCGGGCCAGGCGAGGGACAGCTGGTCGGCGGTGAGGGGGGCCTGAGCGTCGCGGAGGAGGGCCAGGAGGCGGCCGCGGCACTGGCGGGTGGTGCCCTCGTAGCGCTGGGTGGGTGGCTTGGTGGGGGACTCGGGACGGCCGGACAGGTTCCATGCGCAGTCGGCGGCCACCGGGCACCGGGCGCACTGGGGACGGGCGGCGGTGCAGACCAGGGCGCCGAGTTCCATCACGGCCACCGACCAGCGGGCGGCGGTGGCGGGATCGACGGGCAGCAGCGACTCGGCCAGGCGTGACTCGGCGGCCGACGGGCTGGAAGCCGGGAACTGGCGGCCGGTGATCAGGCGGGCCAGCACGCGCCGGACGTTGGTGTCGAGCACCGCGTGCCGCTGGCCGAAGGCGAAGCTGGCCACCGCGGCCGCGGTGTAGCCGCCGATGCCGGGCAGATCGAGAAGCGCCGGCAGCGCGGTGGGTACCTCACCGCCGTACCGCTCGGTCAGGATGCGGGCGGTGGCGTGCAGGCGCAGCGCGCGCCGCGGGTAGCCCAGCCGGCCCCACTGCCTGACCGCCTCGCCCGCCGGGTCCTTCGCCAGCGCGGCCGGCGTCGGCCAGCGTTCCAGCCAGGCGTGGTAGGCGGGCAGCACCCTGGCCACCGGGGTCTGCTGCAGCATCACCTCGCTGACCAGCACGGCCCACGGGGAGGTGCCGGGCTGGCGCCACGGGAGATCCCGCTGATGCTCCGCGTACCAGGACAGGACCGCGTCGTGCTTCCGTTGCGTCATGACGCAGCCGATCGTCGCACGCCCGCCGCCGCGCCGCCACTCTGCTGTTTGGCCGGAAAGAAGGCCCGCGCGGCGGGCCGGCGAGTCGGCGGGATTACTCAGCGTGAGAGCGCAATACTACGTGCATGGATCCGATTACTCCAGGTAACCGGAGCCGGGAGACGAAGCCGGGTGACCAGGAGACGAAGCCGGGTGACCAGGGGGCGCGGCCGGGCGGCCAGGGGGTCTCGCCCGAGGTCTACTGGCGCAGGAGGGTGTTCGCGCTCGCGGCGGGCCTCGCCGTGCTCGGCCTGCTGGCCTGGGCGATAGGCGGCGCCTCCAGCGCTCATCCAGCGGCCTCGACGACCTCGTTCAGCAATCAGTCCCAGGCGCCGTTCACGCCCAGCGCGTTCCCGGCGCCGGCCACGTCGAGCGCGTCCCCCAGCCCCTCACCGAGTCCCTCGTCGTCCGGTGCCTCGCCGAGCCCGTCGCCAAGCGGCAGCCAGGCCGCGGCCAAGAAGACGAAGGCGGCGGCCCCAAAGCAGAGTGCCAAGAAGCAGAGTGCCAGGAAGCAGAGTGCCCAGAAGCACGCCGGCCGCCGGCGCACCCCGGCCGGGCTCAACGCGCTCGGTGACGACTGCCCGGCCAGCGACGTCGTGCTCACCCTGGTGGCCAGCGGTGAGACGTTCAGTGCCACCGCACGGCCGGAGTTCACCATGACCGTGGTCTCCACGGCCAGCCGGACCTGCCAGTTCAACGTCGGCCCCCGGTACCTGAGCCTGGTCATCGAGTCTGGCGGGGTCAGGGAGTGGGGATCGGGCGATTGCGTCCGCGGTGGCGGCTCGAAGGTGGCGATGCTGACCCGCGGCGTGCCCGTGCAGCGCAAGCTCACGTGGAACCGGACGCTGTCGGCCCCCGGCTGCCATCTGCTGGCCTCCGCGGCGCGGCCGGGTACCTACACGGCCAGTGCGTCCGACGCGGGCGTGCACAGCCACACCGTGGTGTTCGAGCTGCGCTGAGCTACCCGGCGCCGGGTGACCCCCGGCCGGCCCCAGCCGGCCACGCGGGCCGGGTCAATCGTCGTCGAGTTCGGCGCGGGGCACCGCGTAGTCTCCCAGCACCACGGCAATGGCCGCGGTCACGTCGGCGACCTCCCGGATCTCCATGGGATGGGCCGGGGCGTCCCGGTCCGCCCCGTCCAGCGAGGGCGGCAGCGCAGCCGAGGCGACCGGCACGATCGCCCGCCGGAAGCCCAGCCGCTGTGCCTCCGTGATCCGCCGGGCCAGGCCCGGCACCCGGCGTATCTCGCCGGCCAGGCCCACCTCGCCGATGGCCACCACGTCGGTGGGCACGCTCAGGTTGGCCCGGCAGCTGGCGATGGCCAGCACCACCGCCAGGTCGACCGAGGGCTCGGTGAGCTTCACCCCGCCCACCGTGGCCGCGTACACGTCGTGCCGCTCCAGGTTCATCTTGATCCGCTGTTTCAGCACGCCGACCAGCATCCCCAGCCGGGCCGGGTCGAGGCCGGAGCTGACCCGCCTGGGCAGGTCGGCACCGGATTTCCCGGTCAGCGCCTGCACCTCGGCGACCAGCGCGCGGCGGCCCTCCATCGCCACCGTGACGCAGGTCCCCGGCACCGGCTCACAGCGCTGGGACAGGAACAGGCCGCTCGGGTCGGGCAAGCCGATCAGGCCGTACTCGCCCAGATCGAAGCAGCCGATCTCATCGGTCGGGCCGAACCGGTTCTTGACCGCGCGGACGATGCGGAGCTGGGAGTGCCGGTCACCCTCGAACTGCAGCACGACGTCCACCAGGTGCTCCAGCGCCCGGGGCCCGGCGATCGCGCCGTCCTTGGTGACGTGCCCGACCAGCACCGTGGTCATCATCTGTTCCTTCGCCACCGCGGCCAGCGCCGCGGCCACCGCGCGGACCTGGGTCACGCCACCCGGGGTGCCGTCGACGCCGGGGGCGGCGACGGTCTGCACCGAGTCCACGATCAGCAGCCGGGGCCGGACCGCCTCGACGTGGCCGAGCACCGCGGACAGGCTGTTCTCGGCGGCCAGGAAGAGCTGAGGATGGACCGCCCCGACCCGGTCGGCACGCAGCCGCACCTGGGTGACCGGCTCCTCCCCGGTCACGTACAGCACCGGCCCGGCCGTCGCGGCCTGGGCACACGCCTCAAGCAGCAGGGTGGACTTGCCCACCCCGGGCTCACCGGCCAGCAGCAGCACGGCCCCCGGCACGAAGCCGCCGCCGAGCACGCGGTCGAGTTCGCCCATGCCGGTGGGCCTGGTCACCGCCGCGGTGACGTCCACCTCGCCGATCGGCACGGCCGGGGTGCGCACCGGGCCCGCCGCCACCGTGCGCAGGCCGGCCTGGGCCAGCGCCGGGGCGGCGGCCTCGTCGACCGTGCCCCAGGCCTGGCATTCGCCGCATCGCCCCACCCACTTCGGGGTGCGCCAGCCACAGGCCGAGCATTCGTAAGCGGCGGCGGTCGCCGGTGACTTTGCCATGACCGCACGGTAACCGGCCGGTCTGACATTCACCGGACCCCGTCAGCGTGGCCCGGGGCGCGGCATAAGCTAGCAACCGGCAGGCGATGCAGCGGGCAAGGAGGGGCGTTGACCAACACACCCCAAGAGCCGCGCACGCCCGTCCTCCTGTCCTCCAGCTCGGTCTACCCGGACAGCACGCCGGACGCGTTCGAGATGGCCGCCAGGCTCGGCTACGACGGCGTCGAGGTGATGGTCTACACCGACCCGGTCAGCCAGAACGTAGACGTGCTCGAGCGGCTTTCGGACTACCACCAGATCCCCGTGCTCGCCGTGCACGCCCCGTCGCTGCTGCTCACCCAGCGGGTCTGGGGCCGGGACGCCTGGGGCAAGCTGCGCAAGTCCAAGGACGCGGCGGAACGGCTCGGCGCCAAGGTGGTCGTGCTGCACCCGCCGTTCCGCTGGCAGCGCGAGTACGCCCGCGACTTCGAGGCCGGCCTGGCCGCGATGAGCGAAGAGACCGACGTGATCTTCACGGTCGAGAACATGTACCCGCTGCGGGCGCGGGCGACCGAGGTGGTGCCGTACGCGCGGCACTGGGATCCGGTCGGCCAGGACTACCCGCACGTCACGCTCGACCTGTCGCACACCGCCGCGTCCGGTTCGGACGCGATGGCCATGGCCGCCGACCTGGGCGGCCGGCTGGCGCACGTGCACCTCGCCGACGGCACCGGCGCGGTCATGCCGCCGGATGAGCACCTGGTCCCCGGCCGGGGCAACCAGCCCTGTGCCGCGCTGCTGACCAGGCTCAGCGCCACCGGCTACGCGGGCAGCGTGGTGCTCGAAGTGAACACCCGCCGTGCGCTGTCCAAAGAGGAGCGGCAGGCGGACCTGGCCGAGTCGCTCGCCTTCGCCCGCACGCACCTGGGCCAGAGCGCGGAAAGGGTGGCCGCGCGATCCGACGCGCCCAACTCAGGGCAGTCCTGATGAGCCCCGGCTCACGTTCCGGCGGCTCACGTCCCGGCGGTTCGCCGACCCGGGGCTCACGCCTCCAGGATCAGCGTCACCGGCCCGTCGTTGACCAGCGCCACCTCCATGTGCGCGCCGAATACCCCGGTCTGCACGCTGGCGCCGAGCGCGCGCAGCGCGGCGACGAACTTGTCCACCAGCGGCTCGGCCACCGGGCCCGGCGCCGCCGCCAGCCAGGACGGGCGGCGGCCCTTCCTGGTGTCCGCGTACAGCGTGAACTGGCTGATCACCAGCAGCGGCGCGGCCAGGTCGGCGGCCGACCGCTCGCCATCCAGGATCCGCAGGTGGTAGACCTTGCGGGCCAGGATCTCCGCGGTTTGCGCGGTGTCGGCGTGGGTCACGCCCACCAGTACCACCAGACCCGGACCCGGCACCGCCCCGGTGACCGCACCGTTCACGGTGACACTCGCCTGACTCACCCGCTGGACGACGGCTCTCACGAGAAGGCATTCTGCTCTTGATGACTACGAAGCAGGCAAGCAACCCAGGATCCGCTGGCACGCTCATCACCGTGGCACCCACCGGCGCCGAGGCGGACAAGAAGAAGCACCCGCCGCTGCCGGTCACCATCGAGGAGCTGGTGGCCACGGCCAGGGACTGCGAGGCCGCGGGTGCCTCGGTGATCCACGTGCACATCAGGGATGACGAGGCCCGGCCCACTCTCGACCTGGTCCGGCTCAAGGACACCGTGCAGGCGCTGCGGGAGAACTCCACGCTTATCGTCCAGCTGTCCACCGGCGGCGCGGTGACCGACAGCTACGAAGACCGGCTGGCCGTGCTGGACGCGGCCCCGGACGGCTGCTCGCTCACCTGCGGCACGGTGAACTTCGGCGACGACGTTTTCATGAACCCGTGGCCGTTCATCCGCGAACTCTACGAGCGCACCAAGGAACGGAAGGTCGTGCCCGAGTTCGAGCTGTTCGACCTCGGGCACGTCGCCACGCTGAACCGGCTGCTCGACGAGATGGGCGAGCCGCACGGCGGGCACGTGCACTGCGACCTGGTGATGGGCGTCCCCGGCGGCATGAACGGCGACACCGCCTCGCTGGTGCGCGCGGTCGAGGCGCTCCCGGCCGGGGCCACCTGGTCGGCCACCGGCATCGGCCGGGCCACGCTGCCGGTGATCTTCTCGGCGCTGTCGGCCGGCGGCCACCTGCGGGTGGGCATGGAGGACACGACCAGTTACGCGCGGGGCAGGCCGGTGGCCAGCAACGCCGAGCTTGTGCAGCGTGCGGCCTCGCTCGCTGAGCTTATGCAGCGCCCACCCATGCGCCCCTACCAGGCGCGCGCTTTCCTGGGGGTCAACGATCACAACTGAGAACCCGGTCCTGGCCAGGGTCGTCCGTTCCGGATTCGCCGAGTCGCTGCACCGCGGCCCGGTCGTCGGCCTCGGCGCCGACGGCCGCCCGGTGCTGGCGGCAGGCCAGGTGGACGAGCCGATATTTCCCCGTTCCTCCAACAAGCCACTGCAGGCGGCCGCCATGGTCCGCTGCGGCCTGGGCCTGGACGGCAAGCTGCTGGCGCTGGCCGCGGCCAGTCACTCCGGCGAGGACTTCCACGTGGCCGGCGTGCGCGAGATCCTCGCCGGGGCCGGGCTCACCGAAGACGACCTGCAGTGCCCGCCCAGCATGCCGATCGACGAGCAGGCCATGCGGGCCCTGGTGCGCCGGGGCGGCGGCCCCGACCGGGTGCACATGAACTGCTCGGGCAAGCACGCCGCCATGCTGGCCACCTGCGTGGCGGCGGGCTGGCCCATCGACAGCTACCGCGATCCCGGGCACCCGCTGCAGGTGGAGATCCGCCGGACCGTGGAGCGGCTGGCCGCCGAACCGGTGACCGCGGTCGGGGTGGACGGCTGCGGCGCGCCGATCTTCGCGCTGACCTTGACCGGCCTGGCCACCGCGTTCCGCGCGATGGTGCTGGCCGAGCCAGGTTCGCCGGAACGGACGGTGGCGGACGCCATGCGCACCTACCCGGACTGGACCTCGGGCAGCACCCGCCCGGAGCGCAAGCTGATGGAGGCCGTGCCCGGACTGCTGCTCAAGTCGGGCGCGGAGGGCGTGGAGGGGTTCGCCCTGGCCGACGGCCGGGCCGGTTCCTTCAAGCTCGACGACGGAGCGGCCAGGGCACGCCCGCCGGTGACGGTGGCGCTGCTGCGCAGGCTCGGAGCCGGCGCCGGGCCCGGCGTGGACACCGCCGCCCTGGACGGTGTGGCGCGCGTGGCCGTGCTGGGCGGCGGTGCGCCGGTCGGCGAGATCCAGCCTGCCCTGAACGAGCTATCTTGAGGTGCTTGCTCCGTATTTGCAGTTGCAAGCAGTCAAGGGGATACTGGAGGCATGCCTTCAGTGAACGTGAACGCGATCGGTGAGTACATCAGGCAGCAGCGCGAGCAGGCCAAGTTCTCACTCCGCCAGCTAGCCCAGGCGGCGGGCGTGTCCAATCCCTACCTGAGCCAGATCGAGCGAGGGCTGCGCAAGCCCAGCGCCGAGATACTGCAGCAGATCGCCAGGGGGCTGCGGGTCTCCGCTGAGGCGCTGTACGTGCAGGCGGGCATCCTGGAGGACCGTCCGGCGGACGCCGGGGTGCGCGCTGCGGTGCTCACCGACCCGGCCCTGACCGAGCGGCAGAAGCAGATCCTGCTGGAAATCTACGAGTCGTTCCGTGGTGAGCGGACGGCTAGCCCGGCCGAGGCCAACGCCACCACACCCAGCGCTACCACACCCAGCGTCATCACACCCAGTGCCACCACGCCCGGTACCACCACGCCCAACGGCACCGGAACCAGCGCCGAAGCAGCCCGCATCCTGGCCGAATCCAACGGCCACGGCCCCGTCGAAGACCCGGATTCCCACCCGGCTGGCTAGCGTAATCTGGGGGAGTGTTTAGCAACTGGAGTGCGTACACTCCGCTGAATTACTTCTTCGAGGCCCTGGCCCTCGCCGCGTTCGTGGTCGAGGCCTGGGCCTTCGGCGACGCGCTCTACCGGCCGTCGCGCGCCTATCCGGCCGCGGGCAAGCGGACTAAGCCGCTGTGGCTGATCATCACCGGCGTGTCCGCGGTGATCGGGCTGGGCTACGCCGCCTACGTCAGGAACCTGTCGGTGATCCAGATCCTCCCGGTCGCCGCGTTCGTGGCCGCTTCGGTCTACCTCACCGACGTCCGCCCCAAGGTCAAGGAGATCGGCCGGGGCGGCGGCGGTCCCAGCCAGCACATGGGCCCGTACGGCCCCTGGTAAACACTGGTAAACACGCACCCCGCGGCCGGCCCACCGGGACCGCTAGCCGACGATGCGGATCCGCAGCCTGCGGAACCCCTTGCCCTTGTTCTCGACCTTGACCACCTCGATCCGGCCGACCTGCCGGGTCGAGGCCACGTGCGTGCCCCCGTCGGCCTGCTGGTCCAGCCCGACGATGTCGATGATCCGCACCTCTTTGACCTCGGCCGGAACCAGGTTGGTGGCGGTGCGGATGATGTCGGGCAGCGCGAACGCGTCCGCCCGGGGCAGCACCCGGACGTCGATCCTGCGGTCGGCGGCCAGCTCGGCGTTGCAGGCCGCCTCGACCGTGTCACGGAAACCCTCCGGCACCTGCGGCAGGTTGAAGTCCATCCGGGCGGACAGCGGCTCCATGTTGCCCCCGGTCACCAGCGCGCCGAAGTCCCTGAACACCACCCCGCAGAGCACGTGCAGGCCCGAGTGGGTACGCATCAGCGCGGTCCGGCGCTCGTCCTCGACCGCGCCGCGCACGGTGCTGCCCGGTGGCGGCAGCGGGTCGTCCTCGGCCGGGATCAGGTACAGGTCATCGCCCTTGCGAGCACCGACGATGCGGGTCTGCACCCCGCCCCACAGCAGCACCCCGTGGTCGGGCGGCTGGCCGCCACCGCCCGGGTAGAACGCCGAGGTGTCGAGCACGATCCCGTCCGGGCCGGAGGCCAGCACCACCGCGTCCCACTCGCGCAGGGTCTGGTCGTCGAGTTCGAGCCGGTGCGTCCGCCACTGTGTCTCACTCACCCCAGGCAGCCTACTGCCGGGCTGCCGGCCGGTCAGAGCGGCACGAAGAACAACGCGGCCGGCACCGCCACGAGCAGCGCGGCGCTGCAGCACACCCCGGCCCAGACCAGGGGGGACAGGCCGGGCTGCGGTTCGAGCAGCCTGGACACCCTGGTCGCCACCTCACCCTGGCCGGTGGCGGTGGCCGCCAGCGCACCCGACGGTGGGGCCTGCGCCCCGGCCACCCCGAACCGCAGCAGCGCCGTGGCCAGTTCCTTGGCCGGCCTGGACCGCCGGGCCCGGTCGTCGGCCAGCATCTCGACCAGCAGCGCCACGCACCGGTGCGCCTGCCCGGCCACACCGGCACGGGGGAAC
>Ga0070737_10006726_pt1 | contig 10432 bp, 10 predicted proteins | sample Coa_R1_10_FD_66438 | JGI IMG/M metagenome (GOLD analysis project Ga0070737, IMG submission 66438) | Surface soil microbial communities from Centralia Pennsylvania, which are recovering from an underground coalmine fire - Coalmine... | ecosystem: Environmental > Terrestrial > Soil > Unclassified...
TGCGCAGGGCCAGCAGGCTGGACCCGAGCGCCGCCTGGTAGAGCAGCGGCGGGATCACCAGATCGAGGACCAGGTCGGGCTGGAGCCGGAGGTTCGGCCCCGGCAGGAACGGTTACACCAGGCCGACCACCGTCAGCAGCACCGCGTCGGGCAGCCCGGTCCAGTGGGCGGCCCTGCCGACCGCGACCACCACGGCCACCATCGCCGGCACGAAACCGATCTCCGCCAGCATCACCAAACCCCGATCGCAGGTCGCGGCCACTGTCCCTGCGCCCAGTCTCCCGTCAGACGGGCACGCCTCCAGCGGCCCGCCGGCGATTCGTGCGCACGAAACACCCTCCCGGCACGGCCACGCGCCGGGAGGGTGCCGCGGGCAGGGCCGGCCACCGGGTTTCGGCCGCCTTGCCGACCGTTGATCTGCCCGGTGACCACCAGCCGGTGCGGCGGGTCCCAGGCCAGCACCCGGCCCCGGTCGGAGCAGAACGAGGCGGTGAAGACGTCGAACGCCCGCTGGGCCGGCACGGTCAGGGTGACCGTCCCGCGGATCTCCGGGATCGTGGCTCCCGGCCACGCGGCGGCAGAGCGAGCACCTCGTCCGCTTCGCCGGCGGAGATCGTGTAACGGGCGATCACTTGCGGTTCGGCCATCACTCGCCCCTCGTCCGGGTCGGGCGCACCGCCTGGTCAGATCACCGCCTGGTCAGATAACGGGGGCCGGGTCGCGCAGCGACCGCAGCGCGCTCTCCACCCGGGCTACCTCGTCGAGCATCGCGTCCGCGGCCTGGTCCAGCGCCTCGTTGGCCCGGAACTCCCCGTCGGAGATGAACTGGGAGTGGAAGGGGATGTTGACGCCGTCGACCACCGGCACCATCCGGACCGTGGTGAGGACCTGCTTGAGCTGCTGCACCGCGCGGGTGCCGGCCGCGACGCCGCCGTACGAGACGAACCCCACGGGCTTGTCCTTCCACTCCTGGTGGAGGTAGTCGATGGCGTTCTTGATCGCGGCCGGGTAGCCGTAGTTGTACTCCGGGGTGACGAACACGACCGCATCGGCCCGCTCGATCCGGGCGCTCCAGTCCTTGGTGTGCTGGTTGACGTATTCGCGCAGCCGGGGGTGGTTCGGCTCGTCCATCATCGGCAGCCCGATCTCGGCGAGGTCGGCGACCTCGACGTCGAACCCGCCGTGGGCGCGGGCGCGCTCGATGAACCACTGGGCGATCGGCTGCGCGGCCCGCCCGGGACGGGTCGAGCCGATGATGACGGTAAGGGTCGGCATGGCCGTATGGACTCCTCTTGTCTCGGTGAAGCACGCTGCCCGGCACAACCGCAGGCGAGCAGATATTATGCCTTACAGAATATCTGTCGGTTAGAAGGTCTGTGTTGCTGCGTTATCCTGGGTGACATGGCTCACGCGCAGCGGGCCGGAAGCCGGCCCGGTCACCTCGAGGGGGACCTCGGCTGGATGCTGGGCGTGGTCTTTCGTGCCTACGTCAAGGCATCCGACCACGCCCTGCACGGCCTGCCCGGCGGGCCGCGCGGCTACCAGGTGCTCACCGCGGCCGGAAGCGATCCGCCCCGGAACCAGGGCGCCATCGCCGAAGATCTCGGCATCGACCGCACGGTCCTCACCTACCTGATCGACGACCTGGAACGGCTGGACCTGGTGACCCGTCAGCCGGACCCGGCCGACCGGCGCAGCCGGCTCGTGGTCGCCACCGCCCGGGGCCAGGCGGCATGGCAGGAGCGCCGGGACGCCCTCCGCCGGGTCGAAGCTCACCTCCTCAGCCCGTTGTCCGCCTCGGACGCCGCGGCTTTCCACTCGCTGCTGGGCCAGCTGGCCTGCCGGGCGCAGGTCCTCGATCCCCTCGGCGACCTGTGTGAGGCGGCGGAGCGGGCCCGGACACAAGCTGTCCCCGCCGGCGTGCCGGCGGGGACAGCGGGCGCATCCGGCCGTAGGCGGAACTGACCGCTCGGCCGGCGTGAAAAGGGGTGAAGCCCGGAGACGTGGCGGGGGTTCAGGCCGGGCTGACCCAGGTGCCGCGCTCCGCCGAGGCGAGCATCGCGTCCAGGGCCGCGGCGCTGCGCACAGCGTCGTCCAGCGTGGCGCCGCGGGCCATGCCCTCGGCGATCGACCGCAGGAAGTCCCGCGCCTCGATGACCTTGAGGTCGTCGTAGCCCATGGCATTGGCCGCGCCCGGCTGGAAGGCGGCGTACTCCCCGTGCCCGGGTCCGGCGAAGACCGTGCTCACCGGCTGGTCCTGGTAGGCGCCGCCGGCACCGACCGCAAGCTCCCCCATCCGCCGGAAGTCCCAGCACACGGCGCCCCGCGTGCCGTGCACCTCGAAGCCATAGTTGTTCTGCTCACCGGCGCAGACCCGGCAGGCCTCCAGCACGCCCCGGGCGCCCGAGACGAAACGCAGCAGACAGCACACGTAGTCCTCGTTCTCCACCGGTCCCGGCTCGCCGCCGGCGGCCCGCACGTGACCGGCCCCGGCCGCATCCGGCCGGGGCCGTTCGGGGACGAACACGGCCGTGTCGGCGATCAGCGAGCCGATCTCGCCGGCCAGGCGGCGGGCCAGGTCGACGCCGTGTGAAGCCAGGTCGCCGAGCACCCCGGCCCCGCCCCGGTCACGTTCGAAACGCCAGGTGAGAGCGGCATCGGGAGAGGCGGCGTAGTCACTGAGCAGGCGGATGCGGACGTGGGTGACCGTACCGATCCGGCCGGATGAGATCAGCTCGCGGGCGGCGGCCACGGCCGGGGCGTTCCGGTAATTGAAACCCACCGTGGCCTGGATCCCGGCGGCCGCGGCCGCCTCGGCCACGGCCCGCGCGTCGGCGGCGGTGAGGCCGACCGGCTTCTCGATCCAGAGGTGCTTGCCCGCCTCGGCCACGGCCACGCCGATCTCCCGGTGCAGGAAGTTGGGTGCGGTCACCGAGACCGCCTGCACCCGGGGATCGGCCACCGCCGCCCGCCAGTCGCGGGTCGCCGCCGCGAAACCGTACTGCCCGGCGGCCTGCTCCGCCCGTCCCGGCACGTCGTCGGCGACGAGGACCAGTTCCGGCCGGAGCTCCAGCCCCGGGAAATGGTGCGGAACCCGGAGATAGGCCTGCGTGTGCACCCGCCCCATCCAGCCGAACCCGACCACGGCCACCCCGAGCACAGACGCCATGACTGCCCCCTCCCACGATCCGGTCACACGGACACAAGCTCACAATGGATGCCCGCGCGCCCGGAGGACAATCCCGAGCGGCCGTCAGCCATCGTGTGCAAATTCCGCTGTCCCCGTAGCAGAAATCGCGCACAATCGGCGTCCGGCGGCGTGCGGGGCCGAGGCCTTGACGGCCCCGGCCGGAGCCGGTCTGATGGGGAGCAGAACGGCTTTCTAGTATTTGGTTACGGGTCGACGGAGCCGTCCGGTGCCACGACGGTCCGGGCCCCTCGCCGGGCCCGGACCGCGCAGGAGGTTCGCACCGATGACGGAACGCAAGAGCCCCACGGCCGTGCTCCGCGAGGGTCCCCGCGCGCTGACCGACGAGCAGGTGCGCGAGATCGAGGAATCGGGCCTCAAGGGCGTCCTGCACGTCGACATCGACGACGTCATCGAGTACGTCCACCGGGACCTCAAGTCGCTGCCGGACTTCACCACGCTCTACCGGAAGTACCTGAAGCAGCGGTGGGACGTCTACGACCTGGACTTCAGCCAGGACCGGACCGACTGGGCCGAGAAGATGACCGAGGAGGAACGGCAGTCGTTCATCGCGGTCGCCTCCGGCTTCCACCACGGTGAGCGGCAGGTCGAGATCGAGCTGCCGGTGTTCATGATCGGCGCCGGCGAGGAGGAGAAGCTCCACATCGCCGCGCAGATCGAGGACGAGGCCCGGCACACGGTGTTCTTCGACCGGTTCTACCGGGAGGTCGTCGGCCTTCAGGGCGACGACATCATGGACATCCTGGACGCGTCGTTCCCCTGGGTGTCGGAGACGTTCGTCGGGCCGTTCGGGCTGCTCGCCTACCAGGCCGACGAGCTGCGGCGCGACCCCTGCAACGAGCGGGCGCGGGTGCGTTACGGCACGAACTACTTCCTGTGGATCGAGGGCGTGCTCGCGCTGTCGGTCATGAAGGTCACGCTGTCGTACGCCCGGTGGCGCGGGTTCCTGCCGGCCTACTACACCGGCTTCACCGCGACCTGCCGTGACGAGTCGCGGCACGTGCAGGGCGGCATGCGGTACCTCCAGGACGCGGTGCGCAAGGAGCCGTCGATGATCAACGAGATCCACGACACCCTGCGGACGATCCTGTCGCTGTCCGGCGTGGTCAGCCGGCGGGTCTACTACGAGCCGCTCGGCTGGACCGACGCGGAGGTGCGGGTCCTGTTCTTCCAGCAGTTGCGGCGCAAGCTGAACGACGTCGGCATCGACCTTCCGCCCGATCTTGAGGAACTGCTTCAGAAGGTCGAGCCCGTCCTGGCCGGCGGGTGAGCACCGTGCCGGAGGCCGTGACCGAGCCCGGGTTCTTCAGCCCCGGGTGGGCCGGCGCGGTACGGAACGCGCTCGCGGCCGGGCCGGCCGAGCAGGCCCGGGCCGGCAAGCTCCAGAAGTACTGGGACTTCTTCGACGGGGTGAAGGCCGCGTATCCAGCGTCGTGGGCGCTCGGCTGCCGCGACCTCCCAGGCGGGCCCGGCGCCCCCGACAGGCCCGACGCCCCCGACAGGCCCGACGCCCCCGACGGGCCCGGCGCCCCCGGCGGCCGCGGGGGGCCGGCCTACCTGTTCGTCCAGTGGGGCGGCGGCACGGTCACCGACTGCCGGATCGTCGCGCAGGACGGCCCGCCCGACGCGACCTACACGCTGGCCATGGACTACGCGGGCTGGAAGGCCCTGCACGAGGGGTACGACGCGCAGCGGACGGTCATGTACCGCACGATCCTGCTGGAAGACGGCGACCTGCTGGAGTTCTTCAAGGGCATCTACTTCTTCGTGGAGTGCCTGACGTTGATCGGCGCGGTCCCGGCCGGCTACCCGGAGCCGGCGGTGCGGTAGCCGCCGGCACCGGGCACCCGTCACTTCCGGACTGTCACCGCCGGCCCGCCAGGCCGAAGAACTGGACCGCGTACTGGGCCCACTGGGGGTCGTCGAAACCCAGGTTGTGGGTCTCGCCCGCGACGCTGTACGCGTCGACTTCGACCTGGCCGGCCCGGTTGACGTACACGGTGTGCGTCCAGGTGGGCTCGGGCTGGCCGGTGCGGGCCAGGTGAGCGTGCAGCACGTTCGTCCATTGCTTGATCTCTTCACCGAAGTTCGGGTAGGAGAGGATCGCGTCCGCCGTGCCGTGCCACAACTGGACCCGGGGGCGCGGTCCCCGGTACCCGGGGTCGGCCGCCCGGACCAGGTCGCCCCACTGCTGCGGCGTCTTGATGACGTCGCCGTCGGCGCAGGCGGAGTTCCACCCGTCGACGGTGCCCGTGTAGAAGCAGCCGAACGGCACGCCGGACATGACCGAGCCGGCCCGGAACACGTCGGGGTAGTCGCCCAGCAGGACATCGGTCATCATCGCGCCGGACGACAGGCCGGTCGCGAAGACCCGGCGCGGGTCGGCATGCAGATGCCGCTCGACGTACCGGACCATGGACACGATGCCGGCCGGGTCGCTGTCGCCGTTATGCGTGAGCGCGGCGGCCGAGGAGACGTCGAAGCAGTGCCCGGCCCGCGGCGCGGACGGATACACCACGACGAAGCCGTACCGGTCGGCCAGGGAAGCGAACTCGGTCGAGGCGAAGAACGCCGGGCCGGACCCGGTGCAGTAGTGCAGCGCGACCACCACGGCCGGGTGCGGGCGCACGTGCTCGGGCACGTACAGGTACATGTCCAAGCCGGTCGGGTTGTATCCGAAGTCTGCGACCTGTTCCAGGGCCGAGGCCGGCGGGGGCAGGGCCGCCGGGGTCCCGGCCGTCCCGGCCTCCGCCCGGATGGCTGCCGCGGCGGCCGGTGTGCCGGTGGCCGCCCCCGCGGCGGGGGCCAGCCCGAGGCCGATCGCGCACAACGCGGCGGCACCCAGGCCGGCGATGACCCGCGGGCCGGGCGGGTGGCCGCGACGGCGGCGGGGCGGGGCGGCGATCCGGGAGGCGGCCAGGGGCAGGAGCCGGGGTCTGCTGAGCGCTCGCGGGCTGAGACGGGTCACGGTGGTCTCCCTTCGGCGGGGACGGCGGCGATGCCGGAAGAGTTACCCGGGCGTTTATCGGAACATTTTCGATCTTTATCCGAAATTTTTCGTCCTCAATGTACGGCTGCCGGTGCAGAGGGTCAACCCCTGGGACCGCACGGGAGCAATCACATGATCGCGGCATGGGAACGGATTTGCTTGGCGGCAGCACGCCGTCAGTTACCCGCGATCGGCCGGCTGCCACCTCGGCGGTGCGCCCGCCGCCATTCGAAACTTTCGGAATCGGTGAAGCTTCCCCGGCCCTGCCGGTGGCGGGCGGCACCCCCCGGCTATGTGGGTTCCGGCGGTGCGGCGGTGACGCGCCGCAGCGAGACCTCCTGCGCGCAGGACGCGACCAGCCGGCCCGTCCTGTCGTAGAACTCGCCCTGGCAGATGCCGCGGCCGCCCGCGTACACCGGGCTGCGCTGCCCGTGCCATAGCCACTCGTCGGCACGGAACGGCTGATGGAACCACACCGCATGGTCGACCGAGGCCGCCCGGCGGCGGCCCGGCTCGTGCCGGTGCGGCTGGTCGACCGTGCGGTTCGTGGCGATGTCGGACAGGTAACTCAGCACGGCCGCGTGCCACAGGGGCCGGTCGCCCAGGTCGTGCCGGGCCCGCACCCACGAGGCCCGGTGCGCGCCGGGCGCCGCGCCCGGATCGTCCGGCGCCTCGGCCGGATGCAGCGCCAGCCCGCAGGTGACGTCGCCCCGGCCGCACCGGCACCCGTCGCCGCCGTCGGCCTCGTCCGGCGGGTGCCCGATGGCGGGCGCCGTGCGCTGATGCCCGGTCCCCGTATCGCCGAACCTGCGGAACGACGCGATCATGGTCAGCCGGGTCGCGCCGTCCTGGCCGGCGGTCACCTGCCGGAGCGCGGAGGACCGGCCCGCTCCCAGCGCCGCGACGGTGTACCGCATCGGTGTCCCGGGGTCGCCCGGAGACACGAAGTACGCGTGCAGCGAGCCCGGCGCCAGCCCGTCCGGCACCGTGGCCCCGGCGGCCAGCAGCGCCTGCGCGATCAGGCCGCCGCCGAAGGCCCGGCCGGGATCGGACCGGCCGCCGCGGGGGTCACCGGTGAAGCCCCGCTCGCCGATCCGCGCCAGCCGGAGCCGGCCGACCAGGCAGCAGCCCGGCCCGGCCGCGGCGTGGCGGCACGGTGCCGCTACCGGGTCGCCGGATACCGGATCGTGAGCAGGCACCGGAACAGTATCCACCGCCCGGGTCAGGGCGCGGCGAGCCGCGAGAACCGGATGGCCCCGTCGTCGATCCGGCCGTGCCTCAGCGTGATCAGGTCGTGGACGTAGCTCATGCCGAGCCGCCACGGGGCCTTCGACCCGGCCCGCGGGAACTGGTCGATGGAACGCAGCACATAACCGGCCGAGAAGTCGAGCAGTGGCCGCGGCGTGACAGCGGGGTCGTCGTTGGCCGGGACGCACTGGTCGTATCCGTGGCGGTCCATGTGGGTCAGCAGCCGGCAGGCGAACTCGCTGACGAGGTCGGCCTTGAGCGTCCACGACGCGTTCGTGTAACCGATGGTGAAGGCGAAGTTCGGGACGCCGCTGAGCATCATGCCCTTGTAGGCCATCGTCTCGGGCAGCCGGACCTCCCGGCCGTCCACGTCGAGATCGATGCCGCCGAAGGCGAGCAACTCGAGCCCGGTCGCGGTCACCACGACATCGGCGTCCAGCCTGGCCCCGGACTCCAGCAGCAGGCCGTCCTCGGTGAAGGTCGCGACGCGGTCGGTGACGACGGTGGCGTGGCCCTGCCGGATGACCCTGAACAGGTCGCCGTCCGGCACCAGGCAGAGCCGCTGATCCCATGGGTTGTACGCGGGCCTGAAATGGGTGTCCACGTCGTACCCGGCCGGGAGCTGCCTGAGGGTCAGCTTGCGGATCCAGTTCCGCATCATCTCCGGCCGTCGTCGGCTGAGCTGGTAGATGAGGGTGGTGACCAGCACGTTCTTCCAGCGGGTGACCGTGTACGCCCGGCGGGGGCCGAGCAGCCCACGCAGCCGGCTGGCGATCGGGTCCACGGTGGGCAGGGTCAGAATGTAGCTGGGCGAGCGCTGCAGCATGGTCACGTGGCCGGCCGCGGCGGCCAGCGCCGGGACGAGCGTCACCGCGGTCGCCCCGCTGCCGATCACGACGACCCGCTTGCCCGTGTAGTCAAGGCCCTCCGGCCAGTGCTGCGGGTGGACCACCTGGCCCCGGAAGCGGCCCAGGCCGGGGAATTCCGGCTGGTGGCCCCGGTCGTAGCGGTAGTAGCCGCTGCACAGCAGGAGGAAGCGGCATGTCATCGTGACGGCCCGGTCGCCGCGTGCCGCCCGGACCGTCCAGCGCGCGCGGGCGCTGGACCAGGACGCGCTGGTCACCCGGTGCCCGAAGCGGACCCGCGCGTCGATGCCCGCCTCGGCCGCGGTGTCCCGGACATAACCGAGGATGGCGGGGCCGTCGGCGATGGCCTTGGCGTCGGTCCAGGGGCGGAACCGGTACCCCAGCGTGTGCATGTCCGAGTCCGAGCGGACGCCCGGATAGCGGAAGAGGTCCCAGGTGCCGCCGATGGCGTCGCGCGCCTCCAGGATCGCGTAGCTCTTGCCCGGCAGCGATGTCTGGATGTGGTGGGCGGCACCGATCCCGGACAGCCCGGCCCCCACGATGAGCACGTCGACATGCTCGCTTCCCGGCGCGCCGGGGCCGGCCGGCCGGCGGCCGTCCTGCGTCCGTGTGGTCAACCTCAGCTCCTGGCCAGAACGCGGCCCGTGTCGTCCGGCGACACCCTCCGCGCGGGGCGGCGGTGAACGACCGCGCGGCCGCCGCGGCCGGGAGCGTAGGCGATGCCCCGTGAATGCCACCGCTCGCCGCTTTCGCCGGTCGGTTCCAGGGTGAAGTCGCGCAGCAGCGTGCGCAGCACGACGTTCATCTCCATGTGAGCGAAGGCGGCGCCGATGCACCGCCGGACGCCCCCGCCGAACGGGATCCACTGATAGGTACCCGGGTGGCGGCCCAGGAACCGGTCCGGGTCGAAGCCGCGGGCACCGGGGAAGATCTCCTCGTTGTCGTGGATCAGGTAGATGCTCACCAGCACGACCTGGCCGCGCGGCAGCGTCCAGGGACCCAGCCGCATGCTCGGGGCGCGCACCTGACGGGCCGTGCGGTCGATGACCGGGCGGACCCGCTGGACTTCGAGTATGGCCGCCTCGCGCAGCGCCGACCCGCCGGCGTCGGCCTCCTCGGTCAGCCGCCGCAGCACGTCCGGGTGCCGGCGCAGTCGCTCGACCGCCCAGGCCAGCGTGGTGGCCGTGGTCTCGTGGCCCGCGGTCAGCAGGGTGAGCAACTCGTCGGCGATCTCGCTGCGGCTCATCGGCGACCCGTCGGCGTACCGGCTCTGAAGCATCAGGGCGAGCACGTCGTCGCGCTCGCCGAGCCGGGGATCGCGCTCGGCCGCGGCGATCAACCGGGCGACGATCGCGTCGTACTCGCGCCGGTAGATGTGGAACCGGCCCCACGGGCTCCACCGGCCCCAGTCGGTCCGTGGTATCGGCACCACCGCCAGCCGCGAGCCCAGCCGCACCGACCGGGGCAGCAGGTCACGCAGGGCGGCAAGCTCGGCGCCCTCGGCGCCGAAGACCGCGCGCAGGATCGCGTTGAGCGTGATGCGCATCATCGAGTCCAGCGTCGGGAACTCGCGGCCCTCCGGCCAGGACGCCATCGCGCGGACCGCCTCCTGCTCGATGATGGCCTCGTACACGCCCAGCCGGCGGCCGTGGAAGGGCGGGACCAGCAGCTTGCGCCGCTGCCGGTGTGCCTCGTCCCGCAGCGCGAACAGCGACCCGGGCCCGAGCACCCGGCCCAGGTTGATGTCGAGGGTGTCCGCGACGGCGGGGCTGGCCGTGAACAGCTGCTTGACCTCGGCCGGATCGCTGATGACGACCGCCCGGCCGAAGATCGGCAGGTCGAGGGTGAAGGCGGAGCCGTACCGCTCCCGCAGCCGGCGCATGGCCCACAGCGGCGCGGCGATGGCGATCGCCCCCTGAACCGCCCGCGGCAGCGACGGTCCCGGCGGCAACGTCACGGCATCCACATCGTGCCCCCTTCCCGGCGGCGGTGCCCGGCTGCCGGGCACCGCGTGGTACACAGACGTACCAGACACGACGGTACGCCGATGTACCAGGGCGCGCAAACCGGGCCACATCACCGGGCCACATCACCGGGCCACATCACCGGGCCACATCACCG
>Ga0070737_10006728_pt1 | contig 10431 bp, 7 predicted proteins | sample Coa_R1_10_FD_66438 | JGI IMG/M metagenome (GOLD analysis project Ga0070737, IMG submission 66438) | Surface soil microbial communities from Centralia Pennsylvania, which are recovering from an underground coalmine fire - Coalmine... | ecosystem: Environmental > Terrestrial > Soil > Unclassified ...
GGCCGGCAATGGGGTTGAACAGCCTTAACCGCACGTGGCGGCCCGGCCTGGTATGCTGCGGGGGGAGTGCGGCCGCGAGCGGCTCGGGGCCGCTGTCACGGCGCAGATAGAGGAGAAGCAGCGTATGGCTCGGCTCACCCGGCGCGCGGCGCTGCTCGCCGCTCTCATTGCCTTGAGCGCGCTGGCCCCTGGCGCGGGCGCGGCCCCCGGTGGCCAGGGGGGCGACGCTACCGCACCGCCCCCGTCGCTCTGTCCCGACGCGCTGAACTGCACCTATCTGGAGCGACGGCCCGTCGCCCCCGAGGTCGTATGGCGCTTCCAGAGTCTCAGCATCTGCGGGGCGAACTGCTCCGAGCGCTACTGGGTCACCGACACGAGCACGGGCCGCGTGGCGCTGAGCACGCCGGAGGTGCGCGGCGGGGGAATCGTGGCCGTGGCCCGCACCAACGGCACTACCCCGCGGCCCGCGGTGCGTGTGATCCTGCCCGATCCGGAGCCAACCGACGCGGGCTGCTGCCCGTCGTACTACCGCGACACGATCTACCGCTGGGATCCCGCCCAGGGACGGTTAGTCGTGGACCAATCGCGGCGCGATCCCACCACGGACTTCCCGGGCTGGGACGCGCTCCGCCGTGCCCTCGATGCCGAGCAGTTCGACATCATCTTCGGCGACTGAGCGCCCTCACGCCGGCTCGATGGTGGCGGTCAGGCCGCAGCTCTGCAGGCGGTCACGGTACAGCTCGGCCAGCTCCAAGGGGCACACGATGACCAGCGCCACGCCCGTGAAGTGGGCCTCCAGCATGATGCGCGTCGCTTGCACCACGGTCAGCTTGGGCACGCTGCGCACGAGCGACCGCACCACGTGGTCCATGGTGTTGTGGTCGTCGTTGTGCAGCAGCACCTTGTAGGGCGGCAGCAGCCGCGGGCGCTGTGCCGCCTCGCGCTCGGTGTCTGGCCGGGTGGGCGCGGTGGGGGAGGCCGCCTGGGGAAGCGCGGCCGCCGGCCGCCAGGGCGTGCCGATAGGGATCGGGGGCAGGCCAGATGGGCGAATCACACGGCTCCTCCGCCTCGCGCGCAGCAGCGCCAGTGTCGGTACTGTGAGTATACCGAGGCGCTGGCCAGGCGATGGCCGCCGCGCTCAGCTGGGCCGGCGGGCCTCGCCCAGCCCCTCGGAGCCGCCGGCCACAGGGCGCGGGGGCGCCACCGGCCGGCGCCCGCCGCGGCGGATCAGCTCGACCAGCCAGCGCGGCAGCAGCGGCAGCGCGCGCCAGGCACGGCCGATCAGCGACTGGAGGTCGTCGAAGTAGGTGTACATGCAGGGCACGACCAGCAGCGACAGCAGCGTCGAGCTGAGCATGCCGCCGATGATCACCCAGGCCATGGCCACGTAGATCTCCGAGCCTTGCTCCAGCCCCAGCGCCAGCGGCATCATGCCCATCACCAGCGCCGCCGAGGTCATCAGGATCGGCCGTAGGCGCGTGGTTCCAGCCTGCTGGAGCGCCTCGCGGCGCGGTAGCCCGCGCTGCCGCAGCGTGTTGGTGTAGTCCACCAGCAGGATGCCGTTCTTGCCCACGAGGCCCATCAACACGATCACCCCGATCATCGACAGCAGGTTCAGCGTGTTGCGGGTCAGCGCCAAGGCGATGAATGCGCCCACCACGGCCATGGGCAGCGCGAACATGGTAGCGAAGGGCAACACCAGGCTCTCGTACAGGGCGGCCAGCAACATGTACACCAGCACGATCGATAGCCCGAGCGCCAGGAAGATGTTGCCGAATGCCTTCGCCTGGTCCTCGGCCTGCCCGCCCAGCTCGACGGTGTAGCCCTGCGGGATGGCGCCCTGGGCCTGCAGCTGGCGGATCCGCTGCTGGACCGGCACCGTCACGTCGTTGAGCGGCACACCCGTGGCCAGGTTGGCGCCGATGGTAATCACCCGCTGGCGGTTGCGGCGGTCGATCGAGGTGGGGCCGCTGACTACTTCGGCGCGGGTGACCTGGCCCAGGTAGACGAGGGTGCCATCGCGCTGGTTCAGCAGCGGGACCATGCCGAGATCCACAAGGCTCTCGCGCGTGGCCTCGTCGGCGATGAGGCGCACGTCGATCTCGTCCTCGCCCTCCGGCCGCAGCTTGGTCACCACCGTGCCGTCCACGGCGGCGCGCAGGGCGGTGGCCGCCTGCTGGGCCGTCACCCCGAGGTCCGCCATGCGGCGCCGCTCCGGGATCAGGCGGGTCTCGGGGTTGCCCTCGGTGCCGCTGTTGGCGATGTCGCGGGTCCCGGGCGTCTCGCGCACGATCTGCTCGATCCGCCGAGCGAGGTCGGTTAGGATGCGCGGGTCCTCGCCCTGCACGCGCACCTGCACGGGCTGGGCCGCTCCACCGCCACTGGTGACCTGCACGCGCACGGTGGCCCCGGGAATGTCCCGGGTGTCGCGCACCACCTGGTCGATGATGTCGTTGAGCGTGCGCTGGCGGTAGTGCTTGTCGACCAGGACCACGCGAATGTTGCCGTAGCGGGTATTGCGCTGGGTGGCGCCGCTCATCCCGCTCCCGGCGGCCCCGCCCACGCCCGAGGTGGCCAGGTAGTACTCGACCTCCGGAATGGCCGCCAAGCGCTGGCCCACGGCGGCCAGGGCCGCGTCGGTGGCCGCCAGCGAGGCCCCGGGCGGCAGCTCGACGGTGATGGTGAACTGACCGTTGTCCGACGTGGGGATGAACTCGAACTTGACCAGCCCCGCCCGGACCAGCCCGAACGCGAGGATCAGCGACAGCAAGCCGACCAGCGGCGGCACCCAGCGGTGCGCCAGCGCCCAGCCCAGCGCCCGCTCGTAGGACCGCCGGAGGCGCTCCAGCCCCCCCTCGAAGCGGCGCACGAACCACGCCCACGGCCCGCGGCCCTCGCCCGGATTGCCCGCCTGGAGCCAGCGCGAGGCGAGCATGGGGGTGAGCGTGAAGGCCACGAACAGCGACATCAGCACGGCGCAGACGATTACCAGCCCGAACGAGCGGAACCACTGGCCCGAGATGCCCGACATGAACGCCACCGGGGTGTACACCACCACGTCCACCAAGCTGATGGCGATGGCCGCCAGGCCGATCTCGCTGCGCCCCTTCAGCGCCGCGGTGAACGGCGTCTCCCCGAGCTGGAGGTGCCGGAAGATGTTCTCCAGCACCACGATGGAGTCATCGACCAGCACCCCAATGACCAGCACCAAGGCCATGGTGGTCATGATGTTCAGCGTGAAGCCCAGGAAGTTCATGGCCAGGAAGGTGCCGATCAGCGACGACGGGATGGCGATCAACACGATCAACGTGCTGCGCAGCGTGTGCAGGAACACGAGCAGCACCAGCCCGGTGAGCACGACGGCCTCGATCAGCGCGCGCTGCACGCCGGCCAGCGAGTTGCGTGTGAACACCGACGTATCGCTGATCACCGCGATGTGCGCGCCGTTGGGCAGGACCTGGTTGAGCCGGTTGATCTCGGCGCGCACGGCGTCGACGGTGGCGATCTCGTTGGCCGTCGACTGCTTGGTCACCGTGATGGCCACGGCCTCCTTGCCGTTGAGGAACGCGCGGGTCTCCTGGCGCTTGAAGGTGTCCACGACCTTGGCCACATCCCCGAGCCGGATCACTCCCGACGGGGTGCTGGCCACAGTCAGCTCGCGCATCTCGGCGGCTGACTGGAACAGGCCGTACAGGCGGTAGTTCATCTGCTGGCGACCACGCTCGATGCTGCCGCCGGGCACGCCCTGGTTCTCGCGGGCGATGGCCTGGGCCACCTGATCGACGGTCAGCCCGTAGGCACGCAGCCGCGCCGGGTCGAACTGCACCTGAATCTCGCGCTGCAGCCCGCCCTGGATGTCGACTTGGCCGACGCCGTTCTGTGCCTCGAGCCGCGGCTTCACGATGTCGTCGGCGAGCTGGTACAGCCGGTCGAGCGGCGTGTCGCCCGTCATGGCCAGGTACAGCACGGGCAACGACTGGAGGTCCACCTTCAGCACAGAGGGCTGATCGGCGTCCTGGGGTAGCTGGCCCCGCACCGCGCTCACCCGCCGCTCCACGTCGCTGGCGGCCAGGTCCGGGTTCGCGGCGTCGGTGAAGGTGACGATGATCGTCGAGATCCCCTCCATGGACGACGACTGGAGGTAGTCGAGGTCGGCGATGCCCGCCACGGCGTCCTCCAGCGGCTTGGTGATCAGCCGCTCCACGTCCTCGGGGGAGGCGCCGGAGTAGGTGGTGATGATCGTTACCACCGGGGTGTTCACGCGCGGGTACAGCTCGGCGTTCAGGCGCGTGTACGCCACGAGGCCCATCACGATGATGGCCGAGAACACCATCAGGATGAACACGGGCCGCTGGATGGCGATGCGCGTCAGCCCCATCTAGCGCTCCTCCGCGCCGTCGCCCGCCACCGGGCGGGTGGGGGCGAGCATGCCGTGCAACAACAGGTCGATCTGGCGGTCCAGCAGGTGCTCCTCCGCGCCCTCCGCTGGCGGCTGCACCTCGCACAGCATCGCGAGCCCGAACGTGCTGTGGAACAGCATGCGCGCGGCGACCAGGTGGTCGATCGGGCGCAGCTCGCCCAGCGCCGCGCGCTCGGCCAGGTAGTCGGCGAGCAGCGCCGCGAAGCGCTCGCCATGGGCGCGCAGCGCGGCGTGGACCCGCAGGTCCGTGTTGGCCTGCTCGCAGAACACCCGTAGCAGCGTGCGATGGCGGCGCAGCGCGCGGAACCAGCCGCGGGCGATAGCGGGCAGCGCCTCGGCCACAGGCCGCCCGGCCGCCTCGGTCACGAGGTGGCGCATCTCGGCGGCCAGCGGCGCGCGCTCGGCCACGGCCACTAGCAGGTCGGCCTTGGTAGGGAAGTAATGGAACAACAGCCCCTCGGCCACCCCGGCCCGCTGGGTAATCGCCTTGGTGGTGCCGGCGTGGTACCCTTGTTCCGCGAACACCTCGAGGGCCGCGGCGAGCAAGCGCTCGCGCGTCTCTTCGCGCCGCTCGGCCGCGCGCCGCTGCCGGCCGCCGAGGTCCGCCGCCGATGCCATCATTGCGCGTACGCTCGATCTATGACTGATTACTCACTCAATGGTAGCAAGCTGGCGCGCACGCGGCAATTCTTGCACGCGGCGGTCGTGGGAGCGGAGGGCATGAGCCGGCTGGGGCTGGTGCTGCTTTCGGGAGGCCTCGACTCGACGACTGTCGCGGCCCTGGCCCGCCGCCGGGGATACGCGCTGCTGGCGCTCACGCTCGACTACGGCCAGGCCCACCGGCGCGAGATCGCCGCCGCGCGCCAGGTGGCTGCCGCGCTCGGCATCGCCCACCAGGTGGTCGAGGTCGCCTTCTTCCGCGAGCTGGCCTGGTACTCGGCGCTCACTCAGCCCGCGCGGTTCGCCCTGCCGACCGACCGGTCGCCCGAGCAGCGGGCCGCGGCCATCCCCATCACTTACGTGCCCCTGCGCAACACGCTGTTCATCGCGCTCGCCGCCGCGCTGCTGGAGAGCTGGGCGCTGCACGCCATCGAGCAGGAGGGCGTGGCCCCCGCCGAGCTGGAGGCCGCGGTGTTCATCGCCGCCAACGCGCTCGACTACAGCGGCTACCCTGACTGCCGGCCGGAGTACTACGCGGCGCTGGCCGAGACGCTGCGGCGGGGCAGCAAGCTAGGCGCGCAGTACGGCGTGCCGCTGCGCGTCGAGACGCCGCTACTGCACCTGCGCAAGGCGGAGATCGTGCGGCTGGCGGTGGACGTGGGCGCGCCGCTGGCCCTCACCTGGAGCTGCTATGCCGGCGGCGCGCGCCCCTGCGGCCAGTGCGACAGCTGCCTGCTGCGCGCGCGCGGCTTCGCCGAGGCGGGCATCGCCGACCCCGCCCTGCCCACTGATGCGGACGCGCCGCCCGTGCCGAGCGGCAGCTAGGGCCCGGTAGCCACGGAGTTCCCCAGAGGGCTTACCGCGTGTCGCCCCGCCGCGCCCGCCGCGCGCGCTCGATGAAGGCGAAGTCGGCCGCCTGGGGCGCTTCGGGCGAGCCCTCGAACGCTCCCTGCCGGTAGCGCTCGCCTACCGCGGCCAGCAGGTCGCCGAAGCCGCGGCGCTCGTAGCTGTCGCGCAACGTGGCCATGGCGCGGTCCCAGCGGTCGACCAGCGCCTGCGCCTCAGGACTGGCCGGATCGAGGTGCTGGCTGGCGCGTACCGCGGCTAGGAGCTCAGCCCACTCGCGCTCGATCGCCGCGCGCTCTTCCGCGGGCACCTGCTGGTCGAGCGCGCGCCAGCGGGCCAGCTGCTCGGGGGTGTAGTGCTGTTCCATGGTCGGTGCTCCTCTCGCGGTGAGTTGGGTCTCCACAGCGGCTACCAGGCCCGCCAGGCGGTCCCACGCCCAGCGACCGGTGGCCTCGTGCTCGGCCAGCAGGGCCTCCAGGGCCTGCGCGACCCGCTCCAGCTCCGCGAGGCGCTGGCGCAGCAAGGCGTGCTGGACGCGCATCGAGGCGCGCAGGTGGAAGTCCTCGCGGTGCAGCAGGGCGGCGATCTGGCGCAGCGAGAACCCCAGGTAGCGCAGGGTGCGGATCTGCTGGAGCGTCAGCAGGTCCGCATCGGTGTAGCGGCGGTGGCCGCTAGCGGTGCGGGCCGCTGGCCGCAGCAGGCCGATGCGGTCGTAGTGGTGCAGCGTGCGTACCGAGACGCCGCTGCGCGCCGCGAACGCGCCCACGCGGTACTGGCGTGCCATGGTGCCCTCCGCGGGACAGCGTAGCCCCTGACGTTGCGTCAGGTGCAAGCGGCTGGATGGAGGGATCACTGCCAGCTGCCCAGAGTAGCGTGCAAAGAAATGCCGCGATGTGGTAGACTGTCACCGACTCCCCCGGGTGCTTCGGCTACCGGGTGCGGCGCCAGCACATCGCTGGCGCCTGCGATTTTTTGGCCCTCCTGAAGACTAATGTCTACGTGGATGGGTTCAATCTGTACTACGGGGCCGTTAAGGGAACCCCTTATCGCTGGCTCGATCTCTGTGCCCTAAGTCAGAGTATCCTGCCGAGAACACCATCCACCGCAGCCGCTATTTCACTGCTCTCGTGGCCCCTCGCCCGGATGACCCTCGTCAGCGACAGCGACAGGCGACTTACGTCCTTGCACTGCGGACCATTGCGGGGCTGGAGGTGCACTACGGCACGTTCTTGCGAAGCCGCACCCGCATGAGGCTCGCACAGCCGACGGAGGGAGGCCCACGCACTGCGGAGCCCATTCGCATCGTGCGCCAACGGTTCCGGCGCCCCGTGGTCATAGCCTGTCCCCACCGCCGCTGCGCGCTAGAGTTGCAACGTGCAGCGAGCCTGGTGAAGTACATTCGCCGCAGTGCGTTGGAGCGGAGCCAGCTGCCGCCCGTTGTTCAGGATCGGTACGGTACCGTCACGAAACCGCCCGGGTGGTAGCCTCCTGCTGGACGCCCCGACGCGGCCCTTGGACCTTCAGACGGCGGCCGACCTGCTTCCCCAGGGCAGCTGCATCGAGGTGAGAAGCCCGGAGCGCAGCGGGATCGCACGGGCAGCCTGCTATACTCCCGCATGGCCGCGGCGGCCGGCGTCTTAAAGCAGCCCGCGGAAGGGCTGGGCTGGCTGCAGGGCAGGCGCGCCGTGCCCCGCGGCGACACTCGACGGCTAGCGGCTGTGGGCGCCAGGAAGGCGGTGCGCCCAGGCGAGGAGGCGGTGTGCGCGCGCTGGAAGGCTTGAACCCCGTGCAGCGGGAGGCGGTGACGACCACCGAGGGGCCACTGCTCATCGCGGCCGGCCCCGGCTCGGGCAAGACGCGTGTCATCGTGCACCGCATCGCGTACCTGATCGAGGCGCGTGGTGTTCGCCCCTGGCAGATCCTCGCCGTGACGTTCACCAACAAGGCGGCCAACGAGATGCGCGAGCGCCTGGCGCGGCTGCTGGCGCCCGAGGCTGCCGAGGCCTTGCTGGTGGGCACTTTCCACCGGGTCTGCGCCCAGTTCCTGCGGCGCGACGGGGCGGCGATCGGCGTCGACCCCCGCTTCGTGATCTACGACGAGGACGACCAGCAGCGCCTCATCCGCCGTGCCATCCAGGAGCAGGGCCACGACGAGAAGCGGGTGAGCCCGCGCGCCGTGCTGGCCACCATCTCGCGCGCCAAGAACACGCTGCAAGACGCGGTGGCCTACGCCCGTGCCGCCGAGGGGCGCTGGGAGGAGACCGTGGCGCCGCTGTTCCGCCGCTACGAGGAGCTGCTGGCGGAGAGCCGCGCGCTCGACTTCGACGACCTCCTGCTGCGAGTGGTGGACCTGTTCCAGCAGGCACCGGAGGTGCTGGCGCGCTACCAGGAGCGCTACCGCTATCTGCTGGTCGACGAGTTCCAGGACACCAACGTCGTGCAGTACACGATCGTGCGCTTGCTGGGCGAACGCTATCGCAATGTATGCGTGGTGGGCGATATCGACCAGTCGATCTACTCCTGGCGCGCCGCGCATCCGCGCAACCTGTACTACTTCGAGCGCGACTTCCCGGAGCTGCGCAAGGTCGAGCTGGTCCAGAACTATCGCTCTACGCAGACTATCCTCGCGGCGGCCAACGCTATCATCCGCGCCGGGTTCCGCCGCGACAAGAACCTGTGGACGGAGAACGACCGCGGGATCCCTATCACCTGCTACGAAGCGTTCAACGAGCGCGACGAGGCCGAGTACATCGTCCGCCAGATCCGGACGCTGCAGGCCCGGCAGGGCACGCGCTGGGGCGACTGCGCGGTGCTGTACCGCACCAACGCACAGACGCGCGTGCTGGAGGAGGCGTTCGTGCGCTACCGCGTGCCGTACCGCATCGTGGGCGGGATGCGCTTCTACGAGCGCCGCGAGATCAAGGACCTGCTGGCGTACCTGCGGCTAGTGTTCAACCCCCGCGACGCGGTGAGCCTGGAGCGCGTGCTCAACGTGCCGCCGCGCGAGCTGGGCGCGAAGAGCGTGCAGCAGCTGGCGCGCTGGCGAGAGCGTCTGGGCTGCGACTGGTGGGACGCGCTGCGCCTGGTGGCCGCGGAGGAGTTGCCGCCTGGGGCGCCGCCCTGCCCGTTGGCGCCGCGGGCACGGCGCGCGTGCGTGCGGTTCGTGAGCCTCATCGACGAGCTGCGGGCTGGGGCCCGCGAGCTGACGCTGCCAGAGCTGCTCGACGAGCTGTTGGCGCGCACCGACTACGAGCGCTACCTGCGCGACGACGCGGCCGATGGCGGGGAGCGCTGGGACAACGTGCGCGAGCTGCGGACGGCGCTGCTGGAGTACGAGGGAGTGCCGGCCGAGCAGGGCCTGGAGGTGTTCCTCACCGGCGCCAGCCTGGCTCAAGATACCGACGACCTCGGCAGCCACGACACCGTGCTGCTGATGACCCTCCACACCGCCAAAGGGCTGGAGTTCCCCTACGTGTTCATCGCCGGCCTGGAGGAGGGCCTCTGCCCGCACAGCCGCTCGCTCGACGATGAGGAGCAGTTGGCCGAGGAGTGGCGGCTGTTCTTCGTGGGCGCCACGCGGGCCATGCGCGGGCTGTACCTGACCTACGCCGCGCGCCGCCAGCTGTACCGCGACATCGTGGTGAACGAGCCCTCTCGGTTCCTGTTGGAGCTGCGGGCGCTAGTGCCCGAGCTGCTGGCCGAGGACGGCCCCACCGCGTGGCGGCAGGCCAGCGCTAGTCTAGCGCCGAGCCCCGCGCGCGCCGCTGCGAGCGGCCCCAGCCCGCGCCGTCCCAGCGCGCCGCCGGCCCCCGCGGCCCTGCCACGGTTCGAAGTAGGCGACCGCGTGTACCACGCGCACTTCGGCCGAGGTGAGGTGGTGAGCTACGAGCGCCGCGGTGGCGACGCCGAGGTGATAGTGGAGTTCGAGCACGTGGGGCGCAAGCGGCTCAGCCTGGCGTACGCCAAACTGGAGCGGCTGTGAGCGCCCGGCGGCCGTTCGTTGACGCGGCGCAACGGATATGTTACACTCCGACGCGAATCGAGCGTCCTTTTCCAACGCCATAGCCGCTGCTCTTATCCAGAGAGGTGGAGGGACCGGCCCTACGAAGCCCGGCAACCCCCTCGCGTGGCGCGGCCCGACGCGAGGAGCGGGTGCCAATTCCGACGGGGCGACGACGGAGTCGCTCCGGAAGATGAGAGAGAGGCTTGGGCACTTGGATGTGCCCGCCAGGACTTCTCCTCGCGAGAAGTCTTTTTTGTGCCCAGAACCGCGCCACTTCCCCTCCCCGCGCAGCGGCAGGCGCCGCGCCATAGCCCAAACATCGCGCGCCGAGCAGAAACGTGATCGAGACTATCGCTTACGCCGACGGGGCCGTTCGCCTCCTCGACCAGACCCGCCTGCCCTCGCAGCTCGTGATCCGCGAGTGTCGCACCGCCGCCGAGCTGGCGGAAGCGATCCGTACCATGCAGGTGCGCGGCGCGCCGGCCATCGGCATCGCCGCCGC
>Ga0070737_10006729_pt1 | contig 10430 bp, 10 predicted proteins | sample Coa_R1_10_FD_66438 | JGI IMG/M metagenome (GOLD analysis project Ga0070737, IMG submission 66438) | Surface soil microbial communities from Centralia Pennsylvania, which are recovering from an underground coalmine fire - Coalmine... | ecosystem: Environmental > Terrestrial > Soil > Unclassified...
GATTACAAATTATAGTGACACTATTTGCTGTAGCGGCGCTGTCCTCAGCGCCGAAAGACGCCGGTGGGGACACCGGCGCTACAGAAGAAGTCGTCACTATAATTTGTAATCCTCAATAGATGATAACCTTTCCGCGCTTGTCATTCTGGGCGGAGCATAGCGAAGCGAAGAACCCCTGCATTTCAACTTACGGTAAAATCCGACATCAACTGGAGTTTTTGAGGTCTACGTATCCGTCCTACGGAGACTATGCGGTTTTGGCGCCTGTGCGATACTATGTCACCGTTGTCTATGCCAGCCTTGGCGCGATACCCACAAGGTCTGCATTGAAACCTCATGGCTAGCAGAAAGAAAGCTCGATCGGAGGAGTCCCTGGTCAACGTAGCAGTCATTGCGGCCATCCGCGAACCGCTTACCTACCGTGTGCCCAAGCCATTGGATGTTGTGCCGGGGCAACGGGTGATTGTGCCGCTAGGCAATCGTAAAGCCATGGGAGTGGCGCTGGAGCCGGTCGCGCGAATTGCTGAGGGCCTGAAGCCGCGGGATATCCTTCGTGTTGTGGACCCGGAGCCTGTCCTTTCTCCCGAGCTTCTGACTTTAGGACTCTGGATTGCGGATTATTATATGGCTCCGATAGGCGAAGTATTTCGCGCCATGCTGCCCTTGGGCGCTGAGACCCGGCATACGCGGGTGGTCCGCCTTACGGAGGAAGGGAAGCGCCGGCTGGAAGAGTTTAAATCGAGCCTTCTCGCAGAGGTCCGTGAGGGGGAGGAAAGCGCCTTTCTTGGGTACGTAAAGACCCATCCCACGGTGACGCTTGAAACCTTGCGGAGAAAATTTGCGGGATCGGGCCGTAAGCTCCTTACGCAGGCTCTCGATATGGGCTGGGTCACAATCCATCAGGTGGAGAGGGAAGGTAGAAAGACTTTGGCCGTGAGTCTTGCAGGCCAGCCACCCGGCGCTTCAATCCCAACGCCCCAGCGACGACCGTCAGCAGTTGCTGCTCGGATTCTGGAGGCTTTGCGGGCGCAGCGGACGGTGGCTGACCATCGCGCTTTGTTGAGGTCAACGCGCGGCAGCCTGGCCCATTTGCGAAAGCTCGAACAGGAAGGCCTGATTGAGCTCGCCGAAACTCGCACGAATCGGTCGCTGAAACGGAATCCAGAAGATGCTCTGTCGCAGGGAGAGAAAGACTCCCATTTCGCTGTTCCCAAAAAAAACGGCAATGTGATGCAGTCCCCTGCCGAGGCCGCAGAAATCGCCGAGCCCTCATGGGAGCTTACGGCCAGCCAGTCCTCCGCGCTTGAAATGCTTGGCAGGCAATTGGAAGCCAATAAATTCAGCGTGTTCTTGCTCCACGGGGTCACCGGCAGCGGCAAGACAGAGATTTACTTGCGGCTTGCGGAGCGGTGTCTCGATCTCGGCCGCTCGGCCCTGCTGCTTGTTCCCGAAATTGCCTTGACTCCGATGTTGCAGGCGCAGTTTACAGAACGCTTCGGCGGCAGGGTAGCCGTTCTGCACAGCGGGCTAACGGAAGCTCAGCGGCGAGATGAGTGGTGGCGAGTGTGGCGGGGTGAGGCACAAATGGTTCTGGGCACGCGGTCGGCGGTGTTTTCGCCGCTGGAAAATCTCGGCCTGGTGGTTGTGGACGAGGAGCACGATGGCAGCTACAAGCAGCAGGAAACGCCCCGCTACCACGGACGGGATGTTGCCATCATCCGTGCCCGGCTGGCCAAGGCGCTGGTGGTGCTGGGCTCGGCGACCCCATCGCTTGAATCTTACTGGAACGCTCAGCAGGGTAAATATCAGTTGCTGACTCTAAACCAGCGCGTGGCAGGCCGCCGCCTGGCTGAGGTTGAAATTATCGATATGCGCGAGGAGTTCCGGGAGACCCACAGCAAAGTTCCTGTCTCCCGGCAGCTCCAAGAGGAGATCGAGCTACAGCTTGCCACCGGCGGGCAAACCATGATCCTTCTCAATCGTCGTGGTTACGCCTGGTTTTTGCTTTGCCGCAGTTGCGGTGAGGCGATTACGTGCATTCATTGCTCCATTTCTCTCACCTATCACCGCCGCGAGCATCGCCTGATCTGCCATTATTGCGGCTACGCCACAAAGGTTCCAACGCAGTGCCCGGCTTGCGGCAGCGAGCACCTTTACTATATTGGCGAGGGCACTGAAAAAGTCGAAGACAAACTTCGCGATCTGTTTCCGGGCGCAAAAGTCGAGCGGTTGGACCGTGATGTCGCCAGCCGCCCGGGACATTACCTGCGAGTGCTTTCCGACTTCCGGGAGCGAAAAATTGATATTCTGGTTGGCACGCAACTCATCGCCAAAGGCCACGACTTTCCGGGAGTGACGCTGGTGGGTGTGGTTTCCGCGGATATGGGCTTGCGGTTGCCGGATTTCCGCGCTGCGGAGCGCACCTTCCAGCTCCTGACGCAGGCGGCGGGTCGCGCGGGGCGGGGCGATGCTCCTGGACGGGTTCTGGTGCAAACCTTTTATCCGGAGCATTATGCGATCCGCCTTGCGGCAGATCAGAACTACCCAGGCTTTTTCAGCAAAGAGATGGGCTTTCGGCGCGTCATGCATTATCCGCCCATAACGGCGCTCGTGAACGTGATCGCGCAGGATGAGAAACTGGATCAGGCGGCGCGCGTGGCTTATCAGCTTGGGGAGTTTATCAAAAGGATTGCCGATCCGAAAAAAGTAAGAATGCTGGGACCAAACGCTGCGCCCCTGGCGCGGATTGAAGGGCGTTATCGCATTCAGATTCTGCTCAAGGCAAGCTCGCGTTCGATATTGAACCAGGTGGTGCGTTATATGACAGAAGAATGTGACCGGCATCATATCCCACCGCGTTCCGTGCTGATTGACGTGGACCCGGTGAATATCATGTAAGAGTGAAGCGCTCAGCCCTTCACTTGTCATTCTGGGTGGTGGTCTCTCCACACTGTCATTCTGAGCGAAGCGAAGAATCTCGCATTTATAGAGATCTACTAAATACGGGGATCCTTCATCGCCTTCGGCTCCTCAGGATGACAGTTGGGCGGGTTCTTCACCGGGCTGTTAATCGTTTAAAAACTTTTGAAATAGCTACAGCAACTTGCAAGAGGAGGACGGAGGAACACCATGGGGCGTTTGACAGGGAAAATCGCCATTGTGACGGGCGGTGGGGGCTTGGGAATTGGTCATGGAATTTCGCTTGAACTCGCCCGTGATAGCGCGCACGTTGTGGTGATTGAATTGGATGCGCCTGCGGCTGAAAACATTTGCGCCAGAATCCACGCTGAAGGCGGCAAGGCCTCTTTTCTTCAAGGTGACGTGAGCCGGGCAGAATCAATCCGGGCAATGTTCGGGAAAGTCGTTGAGGAACATGGGCGACTCGATGTGCTTGTCAATAATGCCGGCATCGGATTGATTCGGCCGCCGGCGGATGCCAGTGAAGAGGAATTCGATCACCTGATGTCGGTGGATTTGCGCGGCGTATGGTTATGCTGCAAATACGCTATTCCTCAAATGCAGCGCCAGAACAGCGGGTCTATTATTAACATCGCAAGCGTCCATAGCCGGGCCACGATGCGCAATTACGGTCTTTATGCCTCGATGAAGGCTGGCGTTGCGGGCCTTACCCGGGGCATTGCGGCCCACTATGGCAAGGACGGCATCCGGGCGAACACTGTCTCGCCCGGCCTGGTGGACAGTCCCCAGAACCACGAGATCATCGCCCAGTTTGCCCCGAGCGTGGAAGGCTGGATGCGAAACTTCGTTGACCATGCCCAGGCACTCCCGTGGCTGATTCAGCCCCGGGATGTCGGACGAACGGTTGCCTTTCTTGCCAGCGACGATGCGCGGTCCATTACCGGGGCGGAAATCCCTGTGGATGCTGGCACCTGGATTCGCCTTCCGGGTGAGGAGTGAAGTGGTCCCGTCGGCGCCTTTACCCGCGCTTCGGCGCTGGGGACAGCGCTGCTATAGAATTGAGCGCCACGATGATTTGCAACGCTTTTCTTCAACTGTTCCTCGTCCTTCTCCCCTCTTCCGGGGAGAGGTGCCTCGACTCGTCGAGGTGAGTGAGGGGTTGCAAAATACATATGCGAACTTAAGAATGCAGCTCTTGGTCAGTGCATGATAGCTTCTTATTCTCAATCAAGGAGCGCTTCTATGAAAATCCCTTGCATGAAAACAGCCCGAGCCATCCTGCTCGCAGCGGCACTCAGTGGCGTCGCCACCCTTGCCGCGCAGGAAGCCATTTTCAAATGGCCGCAACATGATCGAAATCGCCCTGCGCCGAAAGTGATCACGCCGGGTGAGTGCAGCACTCAGGAGCATACCGGGAATCCGCCTTCGGATGCTGTCGTGCTCTTCAATGGCAAGGATCTCTCAAATTGGAAGTCCCTCGAGGGCGGGCCTGCGCGTTGGACGGTGGAGAATGGTTATTTTCAGGTGGCGCCCGGAACGGGTGATATCGAAACCCGTTAAAGCTTCGGCAGCTTTCAATTGCACGTCGAGTGGGCCACACCCACGCCTCCACGCGGGCATGACCAGGATCGCGGCAACAGCGGTGTTTTTCTGCAGGGCTTGTATGAGGTGCAGGTGCTGGATTCTTACCAGAGCGCAACCTATCCCGACGGTCAGGCTGGCGCAATTTATGGACAATATCCTCCGCTGGTGAACGCCTGCAGGCCGCCGGGTGAGTGGCAAACCTACGACATCATTTTCCATGCCCCTCGCTTTCTGCCCAATGGAGTATTGATTGAGCCCGCTTATGCCACCGTGTTTCAAAACGGCGTGCTGGTGCAGGACCATGTGGCCCTGAGCGGACCCACCGAGAATAAGGTCCGGCCGCCCTATCAGCCGGGAGTTGTGACAGGGCCCTTGCGCCTTCAGGATCACCACCATCCGGTGCGCTATCGAAACATCTGGCTGCGCGAACTCAAAGAACCGGCGACATAGCTTGGAGTATATGCAGGACAGAATACCTCATATGCGTTCTGAGTGGTATCGCAATGGGAAGATGCGATTGATGCGGGAAATCTCTGGATTGAATTGACGTGGTCTTTGTTTAAACTAGCGGAACCAGTACCTGCGAGCGATCTGCTAAAAGCCCGCGTTTGAAAGTTCCCGCGGCGGGCGACCGGCCAGCCAGGCCTCAACTTCAGCCGGGTAGGCAAAAACTCTGCGCCGCTTGCCCCCGGGGATGCATATGCGCCGCACGGTCTCAACCGGGCGAAGGGATATAACGCCGAGCAATGCGCCATCTTAAATCTGGAATTTGAAATTTGTCTTTGGTTGCGGCTGTTATGCCGCGCTGTAGGATAGTCTTCCGCGAAGCAAGCTTTGCTTTTTACAGGGTGGTAGGCAAGAGGCCTGCATTGTCAAAGCTAGTAAACTTCACAACGCGACGGAAGAAGCCGGTCCTGCCACATACCAGGAAAAGGCTTCCGCTTAAAACCGGCCTTGTGTTACGGTGCGTGAGGTGCGCGATATCCACGGGCGCACTTCGCGAGGCAGAGGGTTTCGGCGACCGCGTGGGCGATTTGTTTACATCCTCAGGGGGAGTATCATAGTCACCAACTGAACCTCGAGTACGGCGCCAACCGCAGTATCTTCCGGCAAGGGGATCGGGCCGATTCTGTCTTTTACATCCGGCGAGGCAAGGTGAGAATTTCAGTCACCTCCCGGCAAGGTAAAGAGGCGATCGTGGCCATTCTCGATACCGGCGACTTTTTCGGCGAAGGATGCCTTGCCGGCCAGCCGCTGCGCATTGCTTCGGCCACGGCCATCACCGATTGCAGTCTCGTGAGGATCGATAAGCCCTTGATGGCGCGCATGCTCCATGAACAGCATAACCTTTCGGAGCTGTTCCTCGCCCACTTGCTTTCGCGCAACATCCGGTACGAAGAGGACTTGGTGGATCAGCTCTTCAACTCGAGCGAGAAGCGCCTTGCCCGCATCCTGCTGCTGCTGGCTCATTTTGGCAAGGAGAGCAGGACGGAAACGATCCTCCCCAGCATTAACCAGGAAAACCTCGCCCAGATGGTCGGCACCACTGGTTCGCGTATCAGCCATTTCATGAACAAGTTCCGAGAACTTGGCTTTGTCGACTACGACGGCGGCGCACTCACTGTTAACAGCGGCCTCCTCAGCGTGATCCTGCATGACTAACTTCGACAGACCCAAACTGCAAAAGCGACGGAAAGAAGCCAAATAATGCCTTAGAATCAACGGGGTTAATTTCCTCCCAGCAGAAGACGGAACTGACCGAAGATGAGAGCCTTCTAATCTTTGGTCTACGCGCTGACTTGGCCGGATTCAGCTTCCCCTCCCAACCCTGCAGCCGACGCAACATCGCGGCAACTTCCCCAACCCGGTGAGCAAAATTGACCATAGTCATGTGCGATAGCAGGCAGACAACCCAACGGCGGAAAGGTATAAACAGTACTGCCTCTACTGATAGCCGTAAGAGGCAGGGACAAAATCAAGGTCAATATTTTTAAGGAGAGAACCATATGTCAGATAAGAAAGCAGCAGTTTTAGGGATATACCTGGATTACTCGAGCGTCGAGAAGGCCGTCGACGTTTTCAAGCAAGCAGGATTCAGAAACACCGATATCTCAGTACTCTTCCCGAAGAAAGCAGGCTCCAAGAGTTTTGCGCACGACAAGGGCACGCGAGCGCCGGAAGGCGCCGCGACCGGCGCAGGAACCGGTGCCATTTTGGGCGGCACGCTGGGCTGGCTGGTCGGGATCGGCGCGCTGGCGATCCCGGGCCTGGGCCCGTTTATCGCCGCTGGTCCGCTGATGGCCGCGCTGGCGGGCGTGGGCGTGGGCGGCGTGGCGGGCGGGATCACCGGCGTGCTGGTGGGAATGGGCATTTCCAAACACGAGGCCAAGCGCTATGAGATTCGTGTAAAGGAAGGCGGAATCCTTCTTTCCGTACACACCGACAACGCCGACTGGGCAAAGCGTGCCCGCGCAATCCTGGAACGCACTGGCGCCCAGGATATTTCATCCACCGAAGAGGGCACTGCCGATTACGTCCAAAGCGAGCGGCCGGTAGCCGGTACGCCTGCCGCCGGCAGAACGGCTTAAGGGCAGCGGCTAAAGCCGGCTGTTTCCGGAGCGCGGCGAACGCCGCCGCTGCCCATCAGACAAGAGAGGTGAACAATGGAAACCCTGTTGATTGTTCTTCTGGTAGTGGTGTTGCTCGGAGGCGGGGGCTTTGGCTACTCGCGCTGGCGCCGCTAACAGGCATACCGGCACATCTGAAGGTGCCCCAAGAGAAATTTACTAAAAAAGAGAGGGAATAAGGAGGCTTTATGTTTCTGGTTCTGTTCGTTGTATTGTTGGCAGCCTGGCTTTTGGGCTGGTTTGCCTTTCACGTGGCTGGAGGATTCATTCACCTGCTGCTCATCATAGCCATCATCGCCTTGATCGTGCATTTCGCGCGAGGCCGGCGGACGGCCTGAGAGCCGGCGCCGCCCTGTTGACCCCTAAAACAAGGGTGAAGTCCCGCTTCAATTTCAAAGGAAGAACACGCCGATGAGATGAAGACCTTACTCGAAACCATCGGAAAAGAAGCAACATGAGCGCCAGGGCTGAAGAGCCCGCGGCCGCCATTCGGGAATTCAAATCAAGGAGTATCCAATGAAAAGGTTAAAAATGATTTTTCTATTTCTGATATTTTGCGCTCCGGTGCTGGCCGCCGGAGAGAGCAAGGACAACGCCAATCAGTTGCGGAAGGCCGCCAACGTTCTCAACGAAGTCATGGGAACCCCTGACAAGAGCATTCCCAGCGATCTGCTGGCCCGCGCCGTTTGCGTGGGAATTATTCCTTCGGAGCTGAAGTTCGCCTTCGGATTCGGAGGAAATTATGGACGTGGCGTGCTGGTCTGCCGCCGCGGCGGAAACGGGCCGTGGGGTGCGCCTTCAATGTTCACCGTGGGAGGCGGAAGCTTTGGGTTTCAGATCGGCGGCAAATCCACTGATGTGGTGTTTATTGTGATGAATCCCGACGGCGCAAGAAAGCTGGTTCAAGACAGCGTCAAGCTGGGAGCGGAAGTGTCCGCCGCCGCCGGGCCCGTGGGCCGTTCGGCGGAAGGCGCAACCGACGCTCAGATGCACGCCGAGATTCTGAGCTACTCGCGAGCCCAGGGCCTGTTTGCCGGGGTGTCGCTGAGCGGCGCCGTCCTCAAGCAAGATGAAGACGATAACCAAAAGCTCTACGGGCGTAAGGTGACCGCTAAACAGATTCTGATCGACGGCGCCCTGCGCACACCGGCAGGAGCGCGGACCCTTGACCGAACGCTTACCCGATATGCCCCCCGCGGCGGGCAGTCGTTCAACGCCCGCTCTGCCTCAAACCGCTCGCTCAAGCGAGACATCCGATGACGCGGACTATCCGGGTGTGGTTTCTATCCCAAAGGAAGGAGGTGCATTGAATTTATGCTGATTCACATCATCATCGCTCTGGTCGTGGTGGGTGTTCTGCTATGGCTCATCAACACATACATCCCGATGGCCGGCTCCATCAAAACGATTCTCAACGTCGTTGTGGTTGTTGCCGTCGTCTTGTGGCTGCTGAACATTTTCGGGCTCTTCAACTCTGTCTCCAGGATGCACGTGGGAGGGTGACAGAAGTTGCGTTCAGTAAACGACCTGGCCCTCTCCGTCGTTCCCGGAGAGGGCCTCGCCGGCGGCCCAGACTGGCATTGTGGAGATTGGAAATTATATCTCGTGCCCCTCAGTTCTTCTTGACGAACCCGCTCGTATTTGTGCCCAGAAAGAGCTGAACTCCAAAACGATGACTTATTCGACTGCTCGCTTCGGCATGTTGCACTTGTCGTTACCTTGCGCAGACAGAGCTTTCGCAACAGGGGACGGGCTCGGAGATTCACATCGTGCTCTCGGGGCTTTCACAGCGTTTGAAGAGGGCTCGGGAGGGGAAGCGCCATGAACATCCTGCCCATCGCCCGCGTGCTCTGCCAAACTCTGGGCGCTTCCATTCCTTTTTCAGGAAGTCAAAGCCGCCTGGACAAGGGGATAGTCACCGCGGAGAGGTGACAAGGGTTGACAAAATCCCTCAGGGGAGGCCATGCCATGCATATTGCGCGGGGAAGAAGTTGCCGACAAGCACGGATCATTGCCTGGGCGGAAAGAAAGCGATCCCAACTCATGATTTTCTTCGCTGTAGCGGCCTGCGTTGTGCCGCGTCCGTTACCGGGACAACAAGCTCCCACCACGCCGTCGGCGCTGAATTTGATTCTGGATTTGGTGGAGCGAACCGAGCAGCAGAATCCCGCCCTCACTCACCCTTACAACGTCACTCGGCAGTATAAGATATTCCGAAGTGATGATCCGGCGCCCTCTTCGGAGGTCACCGCTCAAATCAGCTTTACGCCGCCAGAGACCAAGGCGTTTGAAATTGTCGAATCGCACGGCAACCCGAGGGGCGAGAAGATCGTGCGTGCTCTCCTGGAGCAGGAAGTTGAATCGGCTACGGAAGGCCACCAGGAGGACATCAGCCGTCTGAATTATGATTTCATCTTTCTGCGCGAGCAAGACTTCGGAGTAATTCCAGAGTATGTGCTGCACATCGTACCCAAAAGAAAGGAGAAGGGCCTGCTGGTAGGTGATATCTGGGTGGATGCCAAGACCTACCACATCCGCCAGATCGTCGGCGTGCCGCTCAAAAGCCCCTCCTTCTGGATTAAGGATCCGCACATCACCGTCCAGTTCGCCGCCGTGAACGGGATGTGGATACCCGTTTCCGTGGACGCCATTGCCACGGTGCGGTTCCTCGGCCTTTATACACTGACCGGTCTGGACGTGGGACCCCAGATTCCCGTTTCTGTCACTCCTACGCGTGCCTTAAACTCTCTCCCCGCACCGGCAGCGAACCTGACCAATGATTCCGGCCATGGCAAACCGCGCCAGTAGTTACGATCATCATTCGCACGCGGCTGTTATCTGCATTTTCCGATTCCGCTCGGTAGACCGAAGTCCGAACCACCAGACAAGCAAGCAAAAACATAATAGGCCTGGAGGGATTCGAACCCCCAACCCACGGTTTAGGAATTCGTTCGGGGCTGTTGACGCCCAATCAGATCAACAATTTAGCTCGGCAAATTCGCAACAAGTTCAGGGAAATCCGCAACACCCGCGCAACAAGGATAAACAGCTTGCTAGCGAGCCCAAGCCTGGACCTGATAACGGAGGCGAGGAGTGACTCCGAGCCTTCCGCACACCCTAGCTGCCCCATCACCAGCCAATTCCTTAACCGGGCTGGAGCCTGCTTCCGCCATCCTAAAAAGGGTAATAATATACTTAGCTAACCAATTGTGGTATCATTCCATTCGTGACCCCGAGATGTCTTGATATACTCAGGAAAATCGAACGGGCCGAAAAGCACGTCCAGGATTTGAAGCTCGC
>Ga0070737_10006730_pt1 | contig 10429 bp, 7 predicted proteins | sample Coa_R1_10_FD_66438 | JGI IMG/M metagenome (GOLD analysis project Ga0070737, IMG submission 66438) | Surface soil microbial communities from Centralia Pennsylvania, which are recovering from an underground coalmine fire - Coalmine... | ecosystem: Environmental > Terrestrial > Soil > Unclassified ...
CTCACAGACGAACGCTACTTATGGCAAGGCCCAAGGAATTATGTGGAGCTTAATCCACACGTTATGCCCGCACACATTCTCCGGATACGGCGCCGCGTCCGGAGCGAGCGTGACTTCGACTATTTCATGTAAGCATTCAGGCTTGTGGGCGGGGGCCTTTGAGTGCCTCGCGCTTCTGTCGGGAATCAGAATAAGTGAATACAACGCAAAAAGCGACATTCGGAACGCTGCGCAGGCTGGCGGCCGCCTACGGTATTCAGTCCTCTTATCTGAATATCCTGGACGGCAGGCGGCGTCAAGCTTCCGCCGAAATCTTAACTTCCGTGCTGCGGGCACTGGGTGCGCCCCTGGCGCATCCCGAAGATGCTTCTGTCGCCCTCAGGGAACGCAGGCGCGACATCTTCCGCAGAGGTCCGGATCCCGTGGTGACAGCCTGGAACGGGCGCGGCGCGGAAATCAGGTTCCGGCTTCCTGTGAAAAAGACTGCGCGAGTGTGGCGCTGCTCTCTGAAGTTCGAGGATGGTGCAGAGGAAACCTGGGAACTCTCGCCGGATCGCAAAGCGGGCGCATCGCGTTTGAAGAAGACGAACGTCGAAGGCGATTCTTATTGGGAGTTTGACATGCCGTTGCGGCAAGGGCTGCCGCTGGGCTATCACTCGCTGACAGTCGAATCCGGAAATCACTCTTTTCAGACGCTGGTAATTTCGGCGCCGCGCAAGGCGTTTGTTGATGCGCGCTGCGCCGAAAAGTCCTGGGGCGTTTTCATTCCGGTTTATGCTCTGCGATCGGATTCCAACTGGGGGGTTGGCGATTTTGGCGATCTCAGGGAGTTGATCACGTGGGTCCGCGAACGTGGAGGGTCTTTGGTGGGCACGCTTCCCGTGCTGGCGGCATTCCTGGATGAACCTTTTGGCCCGAGCCCGTATTCACCGGTTAGCCGGTTGTTTTGGAACGAACTGTTTCTGGACATGAACCAGATCCCTGAAATGGAGCAATGCCCGGAAGCGCGAAGGGTGATGTCGTCCAACGTTTTCATGACGGAACGAAAGGAGTTGCAGTCCATGCCCCTTGTCGATTACCGGCGGGCGATGGCCCTGAAGCGCCGAGTGCTGGGACTTCTTGCACAAACGATTTTTGATCGCCCTTCGCTGCGGCAGCAGGAATTTTTCCGTTACGTTGAATCTCATCCGGACCTGAAGGATTACGCCGAGTTCCGCGCCACGTGCGATCGCCGCCGCTGTTCGTGGTGGGTGTGGCCCAGGCCGGCGCGCGATGGAAAAGTGAGCAGTGAAGATTATGACCTCGAGGACATGCGGTATCACCTCTATGTGCAATGGCTGGCGGAGGACCAGATTCGCAGTTTTGCCAAGGGCCGGGATTCAAACGGCGAAGGTTTGTATCTGGATTTGCCCTTGGGCGTGAACCCGGATGGCTACGATGTGTGGCGGGGGCGGTCTTTGTTTGTGCTGGACGTCAGCGCCGGCTCGCCGCCGGACGGCTTCTTCACGAAGGGACAAAGCTGGGGTTTCCCGCCCATGCATCCGGAAAGGATGAGGGAACAGGGATACGCCTACTTCAGGAAAGCGCTTCAGCACCATCTTGCGCATGCGTGCGTCCTGCGTATTGATCATGTGATGGGTTTGCACCGGCTGTTCTGGGTGCCGAAGGGTGCCGAGCCGCAGGACGGAGTTTATGTGCGCTACCCGGCGGAGGAAATGTACGCGGTCCTGACGCTCGAGTCCGTCAGGCACAGGGCCACTATTGTGGGAGAGGATTTGGGGACCGTTCCGAGCTACGTTCGGCCTGCGCTTTCGCGCCACAAGATCCTGCGGACGTACGTTCTGCAATTTGAAGTTACCCCCAGCGGCCGGAAAACTCTCCCTGCTCCCTCGGAGAATTCGCTGGCCGCACTAAATACTCATGACATGCCGCCGTTCGCCGCCTTCTGGGAGGGATTAGATGTTCAGGACCGCGTCGCCCTGGGATTGCTCGACAAAAAAGGCGCAGAAATCGAATTAAGCAATCGGCGCAAGTTGAGAGAGGCGCTTGCGAAGTTTCTGTGCCCGAATGCTGACAGGCGGCGACTTCCGCCGATTGCCGACGTGCTGAAGGCTTCATTAAAATATCTGGGCAAAGGACGTAACAGAATTGTCATTGTTAACCTTGAGGATTTATGGTTTGAAAAGCAACCGCAAAATGTTCCCGGGACATGTGAAGAGCGCCCGAACTGGCGGCGTAAGGCAAAATACACCCTCCGGCAAATCATGGGAATGCCGAAGGTCCGGGAAATGCTTGAGGTCCTCAAGAATGCAAGGCGTGGAAAGGAGGATTGATGGATATGCCTGAAAACAACCCCACGCAGGCAGGCCGAGCGACGGGTGAAGTCTTTCCCGTACGGTATGATGTTTCGATGCTGACGGAGGACGACGTTTACCTTTTCAACGAGGGATCGCATCACCGGTTGTACATGAAACTGGGAGCGCACTTGCGGACTGTCGATGGGCAGGGAGGAGCGTGTTTCGCCGTCTGGGCGCCCAATGCCGAACTGGTGTCGGTGATCGGTGATTTTAACGGATGGGACAAAGAGAGCCACTTGCTCCGACCACGCGGCCTCTCAGGAATCTGGGAGGGCTTTATTCCCGGCCTCCAGCGCGGGGAATTGTACAAGTTTCACATCAAGTCGCGTTATCACGGATATCGGGTGGACAAGACGGACCCCTTTGCCATTTACCGGCAGGTGCCTCCGGAGACAGCCTCGCGCATCTGGGACCTGAATTACGAATGGGGCGATCACGAATGGATGGCGAATCGTTACAAGCATAATTCCTTATCCAGCCCGCAATCGATCTATGAAGTGCACCTGGGTTCGTGGGCCCGTGTTCCGGAGGAAGGGAATCGACCGCTGACTTATCGCGAAATGGCACATAAGCTCGCAGATTACGTCATGCGGATGGGCTTTACGCACGTCGAATTTCTCCCTGTGATGGAGCATCCCTTTGCAGGTTCATGGGGTTATCAGACAACCGGCTACTTCGCTCCGACCAGCCGCTTTGGGACCCCGCAGGATTTCATGTACCTGATCGATTATCTTCACCAGCATGGAATCGGCGTTTATCTGGACTGGGTCCCATCGCATTTCCCGACGGATGAGCACGGGCTGGCTTACTTTGATGGAACGCACCTCTTTGAGCATGCTGATCCCCGCCAGGGCTTTCACCCGGACTGGGGAAGCTACATTTTCAATTACGGCCGGAATGAGGTGCGCAGCTTCCTGATGAGCAGCGCGCTGATGTGGCTTGACATTTACCATGCGGACGGGCTTCGCGTGGACGCGGTTGCATCGATGCTCTATCTCGATTACTCACGGAACGAAGGCGAGTGGATCCCCAATCAATATGGCGGCCGCGAGAACCTGGAAGCGATCAGCTTCCTGCGCCGTTTTAACACGGACGTTTACCAGGCCCACTCCGACGTTCAGACGGTCGCGGAAGAGTCAACGGACTGGCCCATGGTTTCGAAGCCAACTTATGTTGGTGGGCTTGGGTTCGGGATGAAGTGGGACATGGGATGGATGCACGACATGCTCGTTTATATGAGTCAGGATCCCATCTTCCGGAAGTACCATCACAACACGCTGACTTTCCGAATGCTCTACGCCTTCACTGAGAATTTCGTGTTGCCGCTTTCCCATGACGAAGTTGTCCACGGGAAGGGATCGCTGATTGGAAAGATGCCGGGCGACGAATGGCAGCGGTTCGCCAATCTGCGCCTGTTGTTCGGATGCATGTACGCGCAACCCGGGAAAAAGCTGCTTTTCATGGGCGGGGAATTCGGTCAGGTGAAGGAATGGTCGCATGAGGAGAGCCTGGAATGGCACGTCCTTCAATATCCATGCCATGCGGGCCTGCAAAAATGGGTCGAGGACCTGAATCACATGTATCGCCGCGAGCCGGCGCTTTACGAACTTGATTTCGATCCCGCCGGGTTTGAGTGGATCGACTGCAGTGACAGCGACAATTCTGTGGTGACGTTTATCCGCAAGGGCCACTCAACGGATGATATTATTCTTGTTGCCTGCAATTTCACTCCCGTCCCGCGAACGAACTACCGCGTCGGTGTGCCGCGAGGAGGCTACTGGCATGAAATCGCGAACAGTGATGCCACACACTATTGGGGCGGAAACTGGGGCAACTTCGGCGGCGTCGAGGCAACGCCGGTTCCTTTTCATAACCGGCCGTGGTCCGTTTCAATTACTCTACCCGCGCTCGCGATCGTGTTTTTCAAAAGCAAAGGGCAGCGTGGATGAGCGTTCCACTGGGAGCAACATACCTGGGAGATGGGCGGTGCGAATTTCTGGTCTGGGCGCCCAGGGCGTCTAAGGTCGATGTCCAGATCGTGTCGTCCGCTCGCCGAACTGTCCCAATGCAGGAGCAGGAGCGCGGTTATCATCACGCTCTCATCGAGGGAGTATTTCCTGGAACGCAGTATTTTTTCAGGCTCGATGGAAAGACTGAGAAGCCGGACCCGGCTTCGCGCTATCAGCCCGAAGGCGTGCACGGGCCCTCAGAAGTGGTCGATCTTGCGTTCGATTGGCAAGACACAGGTTGGACGGGCCGAGACCTTGCGGACTATGTCATCTACGAAATTCACGTTGGCACATACACGCACGAGGGGACGTTTGAGTCGATTATTCCTCACCTCGATGGATTGTGCGATCTCGGCGTTACAGCAATCGAGCTGATGCCCGTGGCGCAGTTTCCGGGCGAGCGCAACTGGGGATACGACGGCGTCTATCCGTTTGCTGTCCAGAATTCCTATGGTGGACCGCTGGGGCTTAAAGCCCTGGTCGATGCATGCCACATGCGTAATCTGGCCGTAATCCTCGATGTGGTTTACAACCATGTCGGTCCGGAAGGGAATTACCTGGGGTTGTTTGGCCCGTATTTTACCGACCGCTATCGCACTCCCTGGGGAGACGCGATCAACTATGACGGCCCTGAAAGCGATGACGTGCGTCGCTTCTTTATCGAGAACGCGATTTACTGGACGAATTATTTTCACATCGATGCGCTGCGGCTCGACGCGGTGCACGCAATTGTGGACCCATCGGCGCGTCCGATTCTTGAAGAACTTGCAGCGGCCGTTCATCTTCAGGCGAAGGAACTGAAGAGAAACATTTACGTCATCGCGGAAAGCGACCGAAACGACTCAAGAATCATCCGCAGCCGAGAGGCAGGAGGGTATGGGCTGGACGCGCAGTGGTGCGATGATTTCCATCACGCGCTGCACGCGCTTCTGACGCCGGAGCGAAACGGCTATTATCAGGATTTCGGGCAGGTGGAGCACCTGGCAAAAGCCTTTCGTGAAGGGTACGTTTATTCCGGTCAGTATTCAGCGTACCGGAAGCGGAGGCATGGCAACTCGTCGCATGGGCTCCCAGCGGAGCGCTTTGTTGTGTTCGCACAAAACCATGACCAGGTTGGAAACAGACTCCGAAGCGAGCGGTTGAGCCGGCTTGTTTCTTTCGAGGCGCTCAAGCTGGCGGCGGGCGCGGTATTGCTTTCGCCGTTTGTGCCGCTGATTTTCATGGGAGAAGAATACGGCGAGACGGCGCCGTTCAGCTTTTTCACCAGCCATTCGGACCCTTGGCTGATCAAAGCCGTGAGAGAAGGCCGCCAGAACGAATTCGCCGCTTTCGATTGGCACGGCCGGATACCTGATCCGCAAAACGACGAAACCTTTCGGAGTTGCAAGCTGAATCACGATCTGAAAAAAGCGGGAGACCATCTGACGCTATATAATTTTGTGCGTGAATTGCTTCGATTGCGAAGGGAGCTACCGTCCCTGTCGCTGAACACCGGGAAAGAGATCGAGGCCACTGCTTTTGAAAGAGAAAAGCTCCTGTGGGTCCGGCGTGCGAACGAATACAGTCAGGCGGTGATGATTTTCAACTTCCGCGACACACCGGCGAATGTAACGCTGCCTTTTCCCAGGGGAAGCTTTAGAAAGGTCATCGACTCCGCCGATCAACTTTGGAATGGCGCGGGGAGTACTTGCCCTGACCGGCTGGGTGCGGACGGTGAGGCGCCACTCTCGCTTCCCGGATGTTCGTTCGTCCTCTACCAGTCCCTTTGACGGGATGGGCCTATGGCAGACAGGTACATCTGCATCCACGGACATTTCTATCAGCCGCCGCGTGAGAACCCCTGGCTTGAAGCGATCGAGGTACAGGACTCCGCCTACCCTTACCACGATTGGAATGAGCGCATTTCGGCTGAGTGCTACGGCCCGAATGCCGCCTCGCGGATATTGGACGGCGAAGGCCGTATTCAGAAAATCGTCAACAACTATTCCAAAATAAGAGCTTATCCTTAAATAACCGTTGAATTGTGGGAGGACTCGAGATGAGATAAAGCCCCGACACGCCGCAGATACAATCTTGGGAGGTTTCCGATGCTATTTGGGCGAAAGTTGAACCGCTGATTCCTGTTCGCCAACGGCCGCCCGAACGAAAATACAGACGTTGGCCGCGCGGCGGGTAGAAGCCGATGGCGTCGCGCAAAGTTTTTCCCGCCGTCGTCTATGTATTGCGAACGCGCTGCCAGTGGAAGGCGCTGCCGGAGGAGTGTGGCAGCGCGAGCGCAATCCATAAGCATTTCCAACAGTAATACTGGGGGCCTTCCTGGCGCAGAAGGCGGCCAAGGCGCGCGGCTATCAGCCGAAGATCACGCACCGGTGCGAGTAAGCCCGAGCCAGGACGACACAGTTCGGCTATCGGGCTCTGCTGGGCGGTGGAGCGAACCCATTCCTGGCTCAATCGTTATCGCAAGCTTCTGGTGAGCTTTGAAAAGGCAGAAGAAGGCTACTTTGTGCTGTTAACCCTGGCTGCGGCCGTGATCGGCTGGCTTCAGACGATTATTATTTACGGATCAGCGCTTAGTCGATCAACCGAATCGTACTCGAATTGAGACGCCCCCTTCATGACATCAGACGCTTGCCTTGGAGCGAGTAGCGCGTCTCCGATTGTGAGGTCCGCAGTCTTTCTACAGCAGGAAGCGCCGAGCACTTTTCGGCGTCGTTAAGATTTTGTCGAGGCCCGGGGTCAGCAGAAGGTCCGCCGGATATCGGTCCGGCACGATGAGCAGTTCGACCGAGGAGACCTTTTTCAGAAGTTCGCTGGATCCTTTGAGGCCCACGACGAAGAACGCAGTGGAGAGAGCGTCGGCGGTGACGGCGTCAGCGCACAAAACGGTGACGCTGGCCGTGCCCGTCACTGGATATCCCGTGCGCGGGTCGATGATGTGGGAGAATTGTTCGCCCATGATCTCGACATAGCGTTCGTAGCTGCCTGAGGTAGCGACGGCCAGCCCACTGGGCAAGGTGAGCTTGCCTAGAATGCGCGAGCGGTCGAAGGGGTCGCGCACGCCGATCTGCCAGCCCTCTTTCCGCGACGGGCGCCCGAAAGCGCGCACGTTGCCGCTGAAGTCGATGAGGAAGTCTTCGATCCCTGCCCCCAGGCAATAGTCGCAGGCGCGATCAACGGCGTACCCCTTGGCGATTCCCCCCACGTCCACCGCCATGCCAAGGATGGGAAGAAAGGCGGTTCCGTCATGGAGCACCAGCCTGCGGTAATCGACGAGTTTCAAACGCTCGCGTATAGACTGGTCCGACGGAATTGTCATCGGTGCCCTCGCGCCGTTGAATCCCCAAAGACTTGCCAGCGGGAAGACCGTGTAGTCGAAGGCGCCGTCGCTCAGGTTCCCGAAGTGCCGGCAGAGATCGAGCACACGGAAAGTATCTTTTGAAACCGCAACCGGCGCCGCACCCGCCATTCTGGCAAGCTCGCTAATGGCGCTGTCGGGCCGGTACGCGCTCATCTCACGTTCCATCCTGTCGAAGATCGCGCGAATGTGTTCGGTAACGGATTCGATGCGGTCGGCATAGGCCGCGCCGAGCGTGATTCCAGCCATCGTTCCCATGGAGCGGAACGACCGGCTGGGGAGTTCAGTGTCGCGAATGAAACCGCCACGCAGACCTGCGCCACCTAACAGGCCACTGAGAAATCCCCGTTTGTTATGCTGAGCGAAGCGAAGCATCCCTGCTTTACTTTGAGAATCCATGCCAAAATCCTTTGCTTCGTTCACAATGGCATGTCCACGACCTCTTCCCGCAAACCTCTCAGGAATACCAGGGACGCGTGCGGTTCTTGAGGCTGGAAAGCACGTCGATGGCGGTGTTCACGTCCTCGACCACCTGGAAATCGAACATCCCCACATTGATAAAGTCGGCGCCGTTCTCAAAGGCATACCGAAAACCGTCTTTGGGATGGAAGGCGCCAGCCGCCAGGACTTTGAAGGCGATCCACGGCTTTTTGATGGTTGACATAACTTCGATGGTCTTTTCCGGGAAGAGGTCGAACATGTTGTCATCCCAGTGGCCCTGGGCAAGCTTCGGATCGACAATCGAAAACTCGACGCGATCCTTGAGCGGAGTCGCCGACCAGTACTTATCGCTGTGAAAAGTCTTCACATAGTAGTCGGGATCAAGTCCCGCCTTCTCGCATTGGATCGGTACCTCGATCGAGTGTGCGCCGATGCCCGCCGGAACTCCTTGCTTCTTGATGTAGTCGAGCGCGTTGGCCAGAACTTCCAGTTGCTGATCTTTGACGAAAAGGTCTCCTTCGACCCCCCGAATGTAGAGCGTGGTCCCTCCGTAGTCGATGGCCTGATCGATGACCTGCTTCATGTCTGCCGGTTTGGGTTGTCCCCAGATCTGGACGAGCGTCTGCATTTTAGAAGAGTTCAGCTCGCGATATTTCGTAAAGAGGGGCATCTGCTTGGGGTCAGCGCAAAAGGTGTTGATGCCTGCGCGCTCGGCCAGTTCGAGAGTCTCAAAAACCTTGCGCTCCGTGTTGTAGGCTTTGAAAAGCTGAGGGCCGTAAATCAGGTCCCGGGAATGCGAATACCCGCCGATCAGGTTGCCGCCCAGAATGAGGCGGCTGATTTTCAGATTGCCTAGGGTGCCCTTGGGCAGTTCCCCTTTCAAATCTTTCAGGCTCAGGTCCTGCAGCTTGATGGTGGGCCCCGTGATGGCGTGGACCTTCTCCCAGTTATATTTCCTGTCCGCCGCATATCCGAGAACTGCCAGGACGGGCGCACCTATCAGGTTCTCAAGGGTCTTGCGCCGGGTCATGGAAAGGGCGTCAGTTGGCGTGCTGGTATCTTGTGCGGTCGGCTTCTTCCGCGATTTCCAGCCGTGCCAGAACCGGTCAAGCCCCCACAACGCTCCCGCGGGCACAAACAGGAAGACCACCAGGACCACCAGTTCCACCAGGGTCTTGTTCACCACCATGTAATGGCCTTCGACCGGGGCCCAGTAATTTGTTCGGATCAGGGGCGGTTGCGCCAGGTAGTAAAGCGCCAGCAGCACGATCCCGCAGGCGCTGGCGAAACGGGTCACAACGCCAAGGATCAGCGCCAACCCGATCAGGGTCAAACCCCACGTGTTCAGGAAATCAACCGCGCGCAGCATGCCCGGACTCGATCCCAGCCAGTGGAAAAAGCCGGGGAAGAAGCCGCGAGAAAGCAGCAAGTAAGGCGCTGCGGTCCAGTCCGGCGTCAGCAGCTTGGCGAGCCCTTCGTAAAGGAGTTGCCATCCGATGACGATGCGCAAGCACAAGAGGACGGCAGCCATCGGCTTCCAGGTCAGAGCTTGTTCAGTCAGCCCTGCACGGTTCATTTCACTCATAGTATGAATCCCTTCCGTCTGGCGCGCGCCAAATCCGGCATGCTGAATGTTCAGGACGGCCTGCCGGAAAAGGCGTGAAATGTCCCGCTTAACTACAAACAGCCATGACGAAAACTATCCCTCCGCACGAGGTGCCGCTGTGATGCCAATCACGTTGTCCCGTGATGTTTGTCTTGACGTGGGAATTGCCACCTTTGCCGGTGGTGGCGGATTCGGCCTACGGCAATGATGTCAGTTTTCGGCAAGCGTTGCGGGAGCGCCATCATCAATATGCCGTGCAGGTCGAACCGACGACAGCCGTCTGGAGGGAAGACCCGAACCTTCCCGTGCCCGCGCCGAAAAAGAATGAAGATGGGGCGGCCGCGAAGGTATCCCCCGCCCGAGGCGCTGGCGCGGCCGGAGAGTCTGGAGAAGGTGGCTCAGGCGTTGCCTCGCTCGGCTTGGCGTTGCGTGACGTGGCGCCAAGGCTGCCGGGGAGCCCAACCTTCTCGCTTTGCCATGCCGCAGGTCTGGGCGGCCCACGGGTGGAGTGAACACGCCCACCCGCGGCGCGTCAGAGAGTCGCTGCTGGTGGAATGGCCCGAAGGCGAAAAGCGGCCGACCAAGTGCTGGCTGGCTCAACTCGGTTCCCAACCGCTCGGGCTGTGGCGTTTCGTTCGCATCGCCAAAGCCCGCGGGCGGA
>Ga0070737_10006731_pt1 | contig 10429 bp, 6 predicted proteins | sample Coa_R1_10_FD_66438 | JGI IMG/M metagenome (GOLD analysis project Ga0070737, IMG submission 66438) | Surface soil microbial communities from Centralia Pennsylvania, which are recovering from an underground coalmine fire - Coalmine... | ecosystem: Environmental > Terrestrial > Soil > Unclassified ...
CGCAGCGCGCCGGGCAGCGACCGGATCCGCAGCCGGGCTGCCGTGACGATCCCCCCCGTCGATCCCGCGGACACCACGGCGGACGCCTGGCCCCGCCGCACCATCTGGCACGCGATGGCGATGCCGGAGCGCGGGCGGCGCCGGATCGCCAGGGCGCCCTCGTCCATGGCGACAATGTCCTCCGCGGCTGCGATGGAGACCTCGCGGGCGGCGCCGAGCGCGGCGAGGACGGGCGCCAGGATGGGCGGGGGCCCGGTGAGCACGATGGGGATCCCGTGCTCGCGGTGCGCCGCCACCGCCCCGGCGACGATCTCGCCGGGAGCGTGGTCACCCCCCATGGCGTCCACCGCGACGACGGGGTCCGGCTGCGCGCTGCGCGGCCGCTGGTTGCCTGCCACGGCCCTGACGTTACCGGCGATCCTCCGCGGGAGGAGCAGGGAGTATCCCCCCGGCCATTATGCTTCCGGCCATGGAACTGAGCGGGATAACAGCGATCGTGTCAGGGGGCGCAAGCGGTCTCGGTGAGGCCACCGCGCGCGAGCTGGCGGCAGCGGGCGCCTCCGTCGTCATCGCGGACATGAACGACGAGCGCGGCAAGTCGGTCGCCGGCGAGATCGGCGGCATTTTCGTGAAAACCGACGTGTCCGACGAGGCGTCCGTCCAGGCCGCCGTCGGCGCCGCCGTGGCGGCCGGCCCGCCGCTGCGGGTCGCTGTGAGCTGCGCGGGGATCGCGTGGGCCGCGCGCACCGTGGCGCGCGACGGGACACCGCACGATCTGGGCGCCTACCAGAAGGTGATCGCGGTCAACCTCGTCGGCACCTTCAACCTCATGCGGCTGGCCGCCGCCGCCATCGCGCGGACCGAGCCTGCCGACGCGGACGGGCAGCGGGGCGTGATCGTCAACACGGCTTCCGTCGCGGGGATCGAGGGCCAGACCGGCCAGATCGCCTACTCCGCCTCCAAGGGGGGGATCATCGGGATGACCGTGCCGGCCGCGCGCGATCTCGCCGCGATCGGCGTGCGGGTTCTCACGATCTGCCCGGGAATCATCGACACCCCCATCTACGGGAGCGGGGCCGGGGCCGAGGAGTTCAAGGCACGCCTTGTCGCCCCCGTGGTGTTCCCCAAGCGGATGGGCCGGCCGGATGAGTTCGGCCACCTCGTGCGGGCGCTCATCGAGAACGACTACATGAACGCCGAGGTCGTGCGGTTCGACGGCGGCATCAGGTTCCAGCCCAAGTAACGCTAGGCTCCAATCCCGTTAACGCCATGTCCCGGCCCCGGTAACATATGGCGTCTTGCCCGGCGCATCCACGCCGATCACGGCCCAGGCGAGGCTCCGGCCACGGCGCAACGGCGGGACCTGCAGGCGGGTGACGGGCAGACGCCGGACCCGGGGCCGGGCCGGCCGCGGTCCCGGGTTCCCGGACCGGGTGAGCGGCCGGTGATACGGCGAGAACCGCAGCGGGTCTCGGGGGGTTCCGGGGGGCGTCCCCCGGGCTGAAAGGTGAAGGGATGGGCCCAGTGACAACTCCCCGCATCAGCGTTGTTGTCCCCTTCTACAACAACGAGGAACTGCTCGCTGACTGCCTGGAGTCGATCGCCGCCCAGACTTATCGCGACCTCGAAGTGATCATGGTGGACGACGGGTCCACCGACGGGGGCGCGAAGATCGCCCGCGCCATGGCGGACGCGGATCCGAGGTTCACGCTGGTCAGCGTCGCCAACGGCGGCCCCGGATATGCGCGGAACCGTGGCGTGGAACGGGCCCGCGGCGAGTTCCTCGCCTTCGCCGACGGCGACGACATGCTGCCGGCCAACGCATACGAGCTGCTTCTCGACACGCTGGAGCGATCCAGCTCGGATTTCGCCTGCGGCAACGTGTCGAGGATCGGGCCGGGCGGCACCTACCAGTCGGGCCTGCACGCCCGGGCGATCAAGGGCAGGCAGGCCGGCACGCACATCACCGCCACGCCGCGGCTGCTCTACGACATCTCGGTGTTCAACAAACTGTTCCGCAAGAGCTTCTGGGACGCCCACCAGCTTTCCTTCCCGGAGGGCATGCTGTGGGAGGACCTTCAGCTCATGACGAAGGCGCACGTGCTGGCCCGCGCCGTGGAGGTGATCCCGCAGTGCGTGTACTACTGGCGCGAGCGCGGCAAGGGCCAGCTCTCCATCACGCAGAGCCGCACGAACATCGGCAACCTGCGGGACCGGATCGCCGCCCTGCTCGCCATCGACGGCTTTCTCGCGGTCAACGCCCCGCCGAAGCTGCTGCGCAAGCACCAGGACAAGGCGCTGCGGAACGACCTCTGGCTGTACGTCACCGACCTGCACAAGGCGAGCGACGCCTACCGCGCGGAATTCATCGGCCTCGCGGGGAAGTATCTCGACCAGGTGAGGCCGCGTGTCCTGCGCGGCCTGCCCGCCCCCCACAAGCTCGCCTATCACCTGATACGGCTCAGGGCGCTGCCGCAGCTCATGGAGTTTGTCACCTGGTACGCGGAGCAGCCTGTCCGCACCCTCCCCGTGGTCAGGAGATGGGGCCGCCTCGTGGCGGACCTGCCGCTGCGGGAGGGCTCCCCCGTCCCCCTGCCGCGTCAGGTCTTCCGGCCGCACTGGCGCGAGCTGGACCCGTTCGTCCGGGTCAACGACATAAGCTGGCGGGGAGACAGGCTCGTCATCACCGGCCTGGCCTACGTGCCGTCGATCGACGTCGTCAAGCGCCGTCACGCCACGAAGATCCTCGTGCTGCGCCCGCGGGGCCGCGGGCTGCCGCTGGTCGTGCCGGCGCGGTCCGTCAGGGACCCAGAGGCCACCGTGCTGTCCGGCCAGGACCGCTACAACTACGAGTGGGGCGGGTTCAGGTGCGAGATCAGCCCCAGGCTGTTCCGTCTCGGCGGCCGGTGGATGACCGGGGAATGGGAAGCCTACATCCTCGTCAGGGGCCACGGCGTGTGGCGCCCGTCGCGGGTGCACACCCCGCGGCCCGGCAGAGCCGAGCGACCCGAACTCCGCCCCCTGGCCCCGGGGCTGCGGTTCGGCGCCAGGTGGGAGGGGCGCAGGCTGTACGTGGGGGTCTGGCAGGTCGCCGCGGTGGCCGCAGGCCACAAGCTCCGCGGTGGCGGCATGGCCGATGGCACCGTCGAGATCGACGTCGCGCTTTCCGGCGTGCCGGGGCGCGGCCCGCGGGCAGGCCGACCCTCCGAGTTCTCTGAGCCCTCCCGGCCCGACGGGGCAGCCGGCGCCCGGGGACACGCAGGCGGCGCCGGGGCCGCCGGGGTCTCAGCGGCTCGCGGGGCCCCCGAAGCTCCTGAAGCCCCCAGAGCCTCCGGAGCCGAGCTGGTCCTCGTCAGGCAGGGGGGCGCTGCGACGGTCACCTTCCCCGCCGCTGCCGTCACGGCCGACCGCGGCAGGACCCTGCTCCGCGCGGACATCCCCCTCAGGTCGCTCGCGGCCCACGCGGCCGCCCGCGGCACGGGCGGCGCCGGGAACGCGGAAGGCGCGAAGGGCCCGGAGCCTGAGCCCGGGGACGAGGGCCCGGCCGATGCGGGCTGGGCAGCCGCCTGGGACGTCTACATCTCCCGCCCGGGGCTGCCGCGCGCCCGCGTCGCCTTCGCCGCCGGGGATGCGGAGGTCGCGGTGCGCGCGGAGGGCACGAAGAGCGGGGGCCCGGCAGACGGCGCGGAGCGCCAGGAGGACGCGGAGGGCTCCGAGGGACGGTACCTGCTCGGCGGGCGGGAACTCGTCATCGGCAGGAGCAGCGGCGGGGGACTCGAGATAGCGCTGCGCCCCCCGCATCCCGTGCTCACGGAACACGCCTGGCTGCACCCGCCGTCCGGCGGGAAGCTGCTGCTCCGCGGCACCCTCCTCGGCGCTTCCGGGGCGCTGGAGGCCGTGCTGCGCCGGCGGGGCTCCGGTGACCAGCATGTCATCCCGGTCCGCACCGAGGGCGAGCGTTTCACGATCGAGGCCGACGTCGGCGCGATGCCGTCGTTCGGCGAGGCGCTGCCGCTCAGGAACGGCGTGTGGGACATCTTCGTGCGGCACGAGGGGCACGCGGGGCAGGTGCCGCCTATGGTCCGTGTCAAGTACGACCACGCGCGGCTTGCCGATATCACCGAACAGCAGGTGGAGATCGGGCCGAAAGTGTACAGGCTGAGGACCGCCGGGTACGACGAGCCGGTCATCTCCGTCCAGCCCAGGCTCCGCCCGTCGGAACAGGGCCAGTTCAACCAGCGGGTGCTGCGCCGTGCCTATTACCCGCTGAAGCTCCGCGCGCCGATGCGGGACGCGATCGTCTTCGTGAGCTGGAAAGGCAAGCAGTGCGCGGACAACCCGCGGGCCATCGCCGACGAGCTGCGCCGCAGGGGCGACGACCGCGAGCACATCTGGATCGTGCAGGACTGGTCGGCTGCCGTCCCCGAAGGCTCGTCCCCGGTGCTCTACGGCACCGAGGAGTACTACGACGCCCTTGCCCGTGCCAGGTACCTGATCGGCAACGACGACATGCAGCCGCCCTACAGGAAACGTGACGGCCAGTTCTACCTCCAGACCTGGCATGGCACGCCGCTGAAGCGCATCGGCTTCGACATCGAGCGTCCCCAGTTCATCAGCGGCGCCGCCTACTTCGACCGCCTCGCGGAGGACGTGGCCAAGTGGGACCTGCTGATCTCGCCGAACCCGTTCAGCACGCCGATCATGCGGCGCGCGTTCCGGTACGAGGGCGAGATCTGCGAATCCGGATACCCGCGCAACGACCTGCTCCGCCGCGGTGACAGCGCGGAGGTAGCCGCGCGGGTGCGGCGCCGCCTCGGCCTGCCCGAGGGCAAGCGCGTCGTGCTCTATGCGCCGACGTGGCGCGACAACCAGGTCTACGCCTCGGGCCAGCGGTACCGTTTCGACCTCCGGCTCGACCTCGAGCGGGCGCGGCAGGCGCTGGGCAGGGACCACGTGCTGCTGCTCCGCGGCCATCACCACATGGCGGATGACGTCCCGCCCGGCGCGGGCGGCTTCGTGATCAACGTCACCGCCTACCCGGACATCTCCGAGCTGTACCTTGTCAGCGACGTGCTCGTCACCGACTACTCCTCGGCCATGTTCGACTATGCGGTCACCGGGCGCCCGATGCTCTTCTTCACCTACGACCTGGCGGAGTACCGTGACAGCCTCCGCGGCTTCTACTTCGATTTCGAGGCGGAGGCGCCGGGCCCGCTGATCGCCACGTCGGACGAGGTGCTCGCCGCCATCAGGGACATCGACGCGGTCGCCGCCCGTCACGCCGCCGCGTACCAGGCGTTCGCCGCGAAATTCTGCCCATACGATGACGGCAAGGCGGCGGCCAGGGTCTGTGACAGGGTCTTCGGCTCCTGAACGGGGGACAGGGAGGGAGCGCTGTGTCGGATACTGAGGCGGCCGCACGGGCGGGTGCGGCGGCTGGCCATACCCTGGCCGTGCCCGGGAAGGGCGCGCGGGAGAGGGCGCGCGACTGGCTCGTGATCGTGCTGCCGGCCGCCGTGACGCTGATCGTGGGCGGCTACCGGCTGGGCGGCGCCTCGATGTGGCGGGACGAGGCGTACACCAAGGAGGTGGTGACCCGCTCGCCCGGCCAGATCATCGCCCTGCTCGGCCACCAGGATGCCGTGCACGGCGCCTACTACATGCTGATGCACGAGGTGACGGGGCTGACCGGCACGTCCGCGGCGGGCCTGCGGCTGCCGTCGCTGATTGCGATGGTGATCACGGCGTCCTTCACGGCGGCGGCGGGGCGGCGGCTCGCGCTGCTCGCGGGCGGCCCGGCCCCCGCGGTGACGGGGCTGCTGGCCGGCCTGGTGTTCGCGACCGCGCCCGCGATGACCTGGTACGCGCAGGACGCGCGGGAGTACGCGACCGTGACCATGCTCGCCACGATCGCCACGTACCTGTTCGTCCGGGCGGTGCCGGACGGCCGCTGGGGATGGTGGGCCGGCTACGGGGCCGCGGTGGCGCTCACCGGGTTCTTCAACCTGTTCGCGGTGCTCATCGTGGTCGCGCACGCCCTGTCGCTGCTGATGGCCCGGCTCCGCGTGCGGGCCGGCCGCGGGACGCCCGCGGCGGCGCCGGCCGGGGGCGGCGTTCCGGCTCCCGCCGCCGCGCCGGACGCGCCTGGCGCCGCCGCGCCGCCGGGCACGCGGATCGCGCCGCCGGGCACGCGGATCGGGGCGCCGGGCACGCGGATCGGGGCGCTGCCGGACGGCCGGCTCGCGGCACGGTGGCTTGCGGCGGTGGTGGCGGCGGGGATCGTGCTCACCCCGCTGGCGTGGGCGTCCTACGGGCAGCGCGGCCAGATCTCCTGGCTCACCGCGCCCAGCTACGGGACCGTCGTCAAGCTCGTGACGAGCTTCGCGGGGTCCCGCACGCTGGCCGTCCCGTTCGCGGTGCTCGCAATCGGCGGGGCGGCCGCCGGACTTGCCGCCCACCGCGGCCGTCCGCTGTCACCTGGGGTGGTCGCCCTTCCCTGGCTCGTTGCCCCGCCCGTCATCCTCATCGCGGTGTCCTACCTCCATCCCGTCTACGACGCCAGGTACATCGAGTTCTGCCTGCCGGCGCTGGCCATCCTCGTCGCGGCGGGACTCGCCTGGCTGGGCAGGCTGGCCGCGCTGACGCCCCTGTCGCGGGCGCGCCTGGCCTGGCTGCCGCCGGCGGTGGTCGCGGTGGCCCTTGCCGGGGCGCTGATCGCCCCGCAGCAGTCGATCAGGCTGTCGAGCGCCCGCCCGGACAACCTCCGGAAGATCTCGGCGATTCTCGCGGCCAGCGAGAAACCCGGCGACGCGGTCCTCTACATCCCCATGCAGGCCCATGCCCTCAGCGAGGCCTACCCTGCCCCGTTCCGGCGGCTGCGGGACCTGGCACTCGCCAGGTCGCCGCGCGCCTCGGCCACCCTGAACGGCATCCTGGTGAGCCCGGCGGTGCTGCGGAAGCGGTTCACCGGCGTCCGCAGGGTGTGGATCGTCGCCGAGGAAAGCGGCGGTCACATCCCGGCACCCTCGGACGCGCTTGAGCGTACGGAGATGTCCCTGGTATCCGGGATGAACCTCGTCCGCCAGTGGCGCGCCAACGAGGACATCCTCGCCCTGTACGCCGCCCCCTCCCGCTGACGCCGGACGGGTTGTGGCCGCAGTGGCTCAGGCCTTGCCGGGGGAATCGGCCGGAGGGAGCGGGGCGAGCCCCGCGGCGGCAAGCTGCTCGCGGATCTTCCTGCGCCCCCGGTGCAGCCTGGACATCACCGTGCCGATCGGCGTACCCATCATCTCCGCGATCTCCCGGTAGGGGTAGCCCTCGATGTCCGCGAGGTAGATGGCGGTCCTGAACTCACCCGGCAGGTCGCGCAGCGCCCTCAGCAGGTCTGAGTCGGTGATCTTGTCCAGCGCCTCGGTCTCCGCCGAGGGCGCGGGCGGGGACAGCCGGTCGTCCGACATCTGCCATTCGGCCAGGTTCCCGCCGAACGCCTGCTGCGGCTCACGCCGCCGCTTCCTGTACACGTTGATGAACGTGGTCGTGAGGATGCGGTTGAGCCATGCCTTCAGGTTCGTGCCCGGGCTGAACTGGTCGAACGACGCGTACGCCTTCGCGGATGTCTCCTGGACAAGATCTTCGGCGTCGGTGGGGTTACGGGTCATCCTGAGCGCCGCCAGGTAGAGCTGGCCGAGCTGGGGGATGACGTCGCGCTCGAACCGTGCGTGGCTGGACGCGGCCTCTTCGTTCGGGCTCATGGTGGCTCCGGGCTTGGTGTTACCTCCAGCCTATATAGACGCGCGGCACCGCGATATCGGTTGACGCTGTAACGAAGATCACTGCTGCTGCCCGGGACTCCCAGCCGGTCAGATCCAGCCGTGATACCACATGCGGGCGAGCCAGGAGGTGTACGGGATGACCCTGGCGGCCAGGATCGGGTACAGGTAGGCGAAGTTCGCGAGGACCACGAGCAGGTAGGCGCCCGAGACCGCCGCGCCCGCTGACCTGCGCGTGACGCCGGCCCGCGCCGAGCCGATGATCAGCCCGATGCACAACACGACCGCGAGGATCAGGAACGGCTCGAAGTCCAGCGCGTAGTAGAAGAACTTGGTGCGGGCGGGGAACGCGAACCACGGCAGCCAGCCGGCGCCCACGGCGAGCAGCACCGCGCCGGCCCGCCAGTCCCTGTGGGTCAGCCACCAGCCCACGCAGAAGATCAGCGCCGGGATGGACGCCCACCAGATCGCGGGCGTGCCGATCGCGAGGATCTCGCTGGAGCAGTAGTTCGGCAGGTGGGCGCAGGCGCCCGTCTTGGGAGCGGTGTAGTAGTAGGCGATCGGCCTGGCGAGCACCAGCCACTGCCAGGGCTGCGACTCGTACCGATGGTAGGTGTGCAGGGTCACGTCGAACTGCAGCATCTGCAGGTGGTACTCGTACAGCGAGTACAGCGCGGAGATCACCGGGGTGTGCACGCCCTGGGTGGCCGCGTAGTGCCTGTCCCAGCCGATGGGCGAGGCGAACCAGCCGCTCCAGGTCGCGGTGTAGACGGCGGCGGGGATCACGGCGAACGTGAGCAGCAGCCATTTCCCGTCACGCCAGATCCCGCCGGCGCGGAAGGCGCGGACGCCGGACGCTCGCCGCGCACCGATGTCCCACGCGATCGCAAGCCCGGCGAACCCGAAGATGTACCAGATGCCGTCCCACTTCACCGCGCAGGCCGCGCCGAGCAGCGCCCCGGCCGCCACCCGCCACCAGCGCACGCCCAGCCCGGGGCCCGCGTCGTCGGGCCTGGCCGGCCCGCCGGCGGCCACCGCCTCCGCCAGGCGGGCACGGGAGACGTCGCGGTCGACCACCAGGCAGCCGAACGCCGCCAGCACGAAGAACATCAGGAAGATGTCGAGCAGCGCCAGCCGGGACTCCACGAACTCCAGGCCGTCCAGCGACATCAGCAGCCCGGCGGCGCAGCCGAGCAACGTGGACCTGGTCATCCGCCTGGCGATCCTGGCGATCAGCAGGATCGCCAGCGAGCCGAACACCGCCGGCGCGAACCGCCAGCCGAACGGGTTCAGGCCGAAGAGCCACTCGCCCCATGCGATGAGAATCTTCCCCAGCGGCGGCATCACCACGAACTCCCCGCCGCCGGCGAAGATGTGCGGGTCACCGTGCAGCATCAGGGCGTTGGCGTTCTTCACGTAGTCGTGCTCGACGCCGAAGCGCAGGATGCTGAACGCGTCCTTCGCGTAGTAGGTCTCGTCGAAGACCACCGCGTGCGGGATGGCTAGCCTGTTGAACCGCAGGAAGGCGCCGAACGCGGCGACGAGGAGCGGCCCTATCCAGCCCCACACGCGGTCATGCGGCAGCGGCGACGCCAGGCGGGCGCGCAGCGCCAGTGTCCGGTTCGTCTTCTCGGTGGCCGGCGATCCGGCCTCGGTTGCCGCCACAGGTGCACATCGTACGCGGACAGGAGCATGAGCGTGACCGGAGAGCCAGGCACTGGGACGCTGATCCTGGCCGCCGCGCCCATCGGGCGTCCCGCGGACGCGCCGGCCGGGCTCGCCGCGGCGCTCGCCGCGGCACCGGTCATCGCGGCGGAGGACACCCGCAGGCTGCGCAGGCTCGCCGCAGCCCTCGGCGCCGACGTGCGGGGCCGCCTCGTCTCCTACTACGACGCGATCGAGGCCCGGCGCAGCGCGGAGCTGCTCGCCGAGCTGCACGCCGGGCGTGACGTGCTGCTCGTCACCGACGCCGGGATGCCGGGCATCAGCGATCCCGGGTACCGCCTGACCGCCGCGGCGGCGGCCGGCGGCATCAGGGTGACGGTGCTGCCGGGGCCGTCCGCGGTCACCGCCGCACTCGCCGTCTCCGGGCTGCCCTGCGACCGGTTCTGCTTCGAGGGGTTCCCGCCGCGGAAGGCTGGCCAGCGGTCACGCAGGTTCGCGGAGCTGGCGGGCGAGCACCGGACCATGGTCTTCTTCGAGTCGCCGCGCCGCCTGCCGGCGACCCTCGCGGAGCTTGCGCGGGCGCTCGGCGGGGACAGGCGGGGCGCCGTGTGCCGCGAGCTGACCAAGACGCACGAGGAGATCCGCCGCGGCACGCTCGCCGACCTGGCGGCCTGGGCGTCAGGAGGTGTCCTCGGCGAGATCACGCTGGTCGTCGAGGGACTCGGCCGCCGGCGCCTGCGTGCGCCGCGCGGCTAGCCAGGTCCTGGCCGGTGTGCCCGCGCCGAACGCCATGGCCGCCGCGAGGCAGGCGAACGGCACCGCGGGCAGCACGTACCTGTAGTCGAACTCGGCGGTCGCCGCGGGCACGACGATCAGGGCGGCGGAGAACCCCCAGGGCAGCAGGGCCTCACCGCCGATCCTGCGCCAGGCGAGCACGCAGCCGGCGAGCCCGATGAGCAGGATGACGCCGTAGACGGTGCCCGGCAGGTACACGT
>Ga0070737_10006737_pt1 | contig 10425 bp, 8 predicted proteins | sample Coa_R1_10_FD_66438 | JGI IMG/M metagenome (GOLD analysis project Ga0070737, IMG submission 66438) | Surface soil microbial communities from Centralia Pennsylvania, which are recovering from an underground coalmine fire - Coalmine... | ecosystem: Environmental > Terrestrial > Soil > Unclassified ...
GGTTTCCGTGAACCGGACGGCAACCTGTCATGCGTTTTCGGCATCGGCTCGGAAGCATGGGAGCGGTTTTTCGGACCGCGACGCCCAGCCGAACTTCATCCGTTCCGGGAAATTCGGGCCGCCGCGCGCCACGCGGTATCGACGCCAGGCGATTTTCTGTTTCACATCCGCGCCGAGCGGCAGGATCTATGCTTCGAATTGGCGACCCTGATTCTTGACAGCCTGGGTGAGATGGTCACCGTGGCGGACGAGGTTCACGGCTTTCGTTATTTCGACAACCGGGACTTGCTGGGATTCGTCGATGGGACCGAGAATCCGGTCGATGAGGCGGCGCTGGAGGCCGCCCTGGTGGGCGAAGAGGACGGGCCATTTGCCGGTGGCAGCTACGTGATCGTGCAGAAGTACCTGCACGATCTGGTTGCATGGAACCGGTTGCCGACCGAGACGCAGGAAGGGATTATCGGGCGCTCCAAATTTTCCAACGTCGAACTCGACGACACGGTCAAACCGACCTCGGCCCACAACGCGCTCACCACCATTGTCGAGAACGGCCAGGAGCTTAAGATTCTGCGGGCAAACATGGTTTTTGGACGGCCGGGCCAGGGCGAATTCGGCACCTACTTCATCGGCTATGCGCGCTCGCCACGGGTGACCGAGCAAATGCTGCATAATATGTTCGTGGGGCGTCCGCCGGGCAATTACGACCGGCTGCTGGACTTCAGCCGCGCTGCCACTGGCGGCCTGTTCTTCGTGCCCTCGCTCTCGTTTCTCGCTGCCGTCAACCCCAACGAACCGGAGCCGGCGGCCGTGGCTGCGCCAGAGGAAACCTCATTGAACCAGGGTGCCACGCCGCGCAACGGTTCCCTTGCTATCGGCTCCCTCAAAGGAGAACCCCGAAATGAATAACCTGCACCGCGAGCTTGCTCCTATCTCCGAGGCCGCGTGGACGCAAATCGAAGAAGAGGCCGCACGCACGCTCAAGCGTTATCTCGCCGGACGGCGAGTGGTGGACGTCAAAGGGCCCGCTGGAGGAATGCTGTCGGCGATTGGAACCGGCCATCTGCGCGACATCGAAGCGCCCGGAGAAGGGATCATAGCCCGTCAGCGCGAAGTTAAGGCGCTGGTGGAGCTGCGGGTAGCGTTTCAGCTCGACCGCCAGAGCCTGGACGACGTCGAACGCGGCGCTAATGACTCCGACTGGCAGCCGCTCAAAGATGCGGCCAAGCGCCTTGCCTTTGCCGAGGATCGGATGATCTTCGAGGGCTATGCCGCCGCTGCAATCCAGGGTATCCGGCAGGTTACGAGCAACCCGATCGCCACGCTGCCGGTGGATGCGGTTCACTATCCCGACGCGATCGCCCAGGCGCTGCGCCAGTTGCGTCTAATGGGCGTCAACGGTCCCTATTCAGTGCTGCTTGGCGCCGACGCCTATACGACGCTGAGCGAGGCCAGCGATCACGGTTACCCGGTGATCCAGCATATCCAGCGCCTGGTCAATGAAGAGATTGTCTGGGCACCGGCGATTACAGGGGCGTTTGTGCTCACCACGCGTGGCGGAGACTTTGCCCTGCACCTGGGCCAGGACCACTCGATCGGCTATTCGAGCCATACCGATGCGGTTGTCAATCTGTATCTGCAGGAGACACTCACCTTTCTGCCGCTTACTTCCGAAGCTGCGGTAGCGCTGCAACCTGGTGCACAGAAATAAGACTGGACACCGTCGCATTGCGCCGGTGCCGTTGAGCGGCGCGCCCTTGGTCGCGCGTTGAATGCGGCTTTCAGGGCGCGCGACCGGCCGTCGTCCCTGGCGGTCTGCGTCCGACGGCGCGATGGATCTGCAGCGGTCCGGGCGGCGTGCGAACAAAATCGATTCTAACGTTTGCTATATGGGGCGAATCCGTCATATGTAAAACGCGAAGTGCGGCAGAACCGGAAACATGCGGGCTTCTTTGAGCCGACACGCAGCCTCACCGAGGATCTCAAGAGGGGACGGGTCTTCGCGTGCTAGCCACCGTGATGTCAAGCGCGTTGGCGGGTGTTGAGGCATTTCCGGTGGAGGTCGAGGCCGATATCGCCAGCGGTGTGCCGGGGCTGAAAACCGTGGGCCTGGCCGAAGGGGCGGTGCGCGAGGCGCAGGAACGGGTCAAGGCAGCGATCAAGAATTCAGGGTTCGAATTTCCCAATCGGCGCATCACCGTCAACCTGGCGCCCGCGGACACGCGCAAGGAGGGGTCGGCATTCGACCTGCCGATGGCGCTCGGAATCATGGCGGCCAACGGCGAACTGGGGCGCGAGCGACTGGGTGATTACCTGATCCTGGGCGAGCTGGGGCTGGACGGGCGAATCAAGGGAGTCAAGGGGGCCTTGCCCACGGCCTTGCTGGCGCGGACGCGGAATTTCGCAGGAGTGATTCTGCCCAAGGAAAACGCCAGCGAAGCGGCGGTGGTCAGCGACGGGCCGGCGATGTTGGGGGCCGAGACGCTGAGCGAAGTCGTACAGTTTCTGCACGGGCAGCATCCCCTGGAGCCGGCGCATGTCGATCTGGCTCAGATCTTCCGTGCCAATGCGGCATATGCGGTCGATTTCAGCGAAGTTCGAGGGCAGGAGCAGGCCAAGCGCGCCTTGGAAGTAGCGGCGGCTGGCGGTCATAACGTTCTCATGTTGGGGCCGCCGGGGTCCGGCAAGACCATGCTGGCCAAGCGACTACCAACGATCCTGCCAGATATGACCTTCGGCGAGGCGATCGAGACCAGCAAAGTGCACAGCGTCATGGGTTTGCTGGAGGGACAGGCGCTGATCACGACGCGGCCTTTTCGCGCGCCCCATCACACTATCTCCGATGCCGGACTAATCGGCGGCGGCGCGCTGCCGCGGCCGGGCGAGGTCAGTCTGGCACACAATGGTGTCCTGTTTCTGGACGAACTTCCGGAGTTTCGCAAAAACGTGCTGGAAGTGCTGCGCCAACCGCTGGAAGATGCGCGAATTACGATCTCGCGCGCGATGGGGACGCTGAGCTTTCCGGCCAGCATCATGCTGGTGGCGGCGATGAATCCGTGTCCGTGCGGTTTCTACACTGACCCGCAGCATGAATGCACATGCTCATCGATCGTGGTACAACGCTACCGGTCCCGGATCTCGGGACCGCTGCTGGATCGCATCGACATTCACATCGAAGTGCCGGCGGTAAAGTACAAGGACCTGGCGCAGGGCGGCCCGGCCGAGTCGTCGGCCGCGATCCGGGTGCGGGTAGCGGCGGCGCGCGAGCTGCAATTGAGGCGATTGAGCGCGCGCAATTTATACTGCAATGCGCAGATGGGAGCGCGCGAGATCGAGAGCTTCTGCCGGATAGACAGCGCCGGCGAGCGCTTGCTGGAACTGGCGATTAACCGCCTGGGGCTTAGTGCCCGCGCTTATACTCGCATCCTCAAGGTGGCGCGCACGGTGGCCGACCTGGAGGGTCATGAGGCGATCGGGGCGTGGCATATCAGCGAGGCGATTCAGTATCGCTCGTTGGATCGAGTGGCGGCTTGAGAAGGTGACAGCAATTCAAGATTCTGCTATTTCGCGCTGGCGGATAGTTTGTTTTTCGTATGAGAGGGAGGGGTGGAAAAAAGTCGTCTGGGAACCTTGCATCAGCAACCATCCAGTGTCTTAATTCCGAAAGTTAACCTTATGCGCCTAAAACCAATGTATAAGCTCGACGAATTAGATCGTGGTGTCTCGCCGCTGGCGTTCAAAGTAGCGCTGGTAACGCTGGCTGCCTCGGTGTGGCTGGCACTGGCGCCTTCGGGCGCCTTTGCCTTTACCCAGGAGCAGGTTAACCGAGGCCAGGAGGTGTTCCGGCTCCAGTGCGCGCGTTGTCATGGCCCCAACGGCCAGGGCGTCAGCGACGTCTACAAGGGGCTGACGGCGCCCCAACTGATCGGGCCGGGTGCGCTTACCCTCAACCCGCGCGCCTACCAGAAGATGCGCCACTTCCAGTTCCGGACCGCGCTCAATGTTTACCAGTTCGCATCGGCGGTAATGCCGGCCGACCAGCCCGCCAGCCTCAACGACCAGGATTACTGGGATGTGATCGCTTACGTGCTCAACTCGGATGGCGTCCCACCCAACGGCCAGCCGCTGACCGAACAGAGTGCGGCGCGTATGTCCCTGGCGCCGCTGCAGCAGCGCCTGGGCGAGAGCGGCGGTGCGGTGGTGCCGGCGTTGGCCAATGGCGGCGGTACCGGCGGTCCAAACACGCCAGTAATCGAAGGTCAGGGCAAGTAGGAGCCGGCGGCACGATGAACGCAAAAATCGGCGCCCTGGTAGTGGCGGTGCTGATCCTGGTCAACGGCGTCGGGATAGCCTTGTTCTCGCAGCGGCCCTGGGCGCCGCTGAAGAACGTGGTTCAGCCGATTCCGTTCAGCCATCGCATCCACGCCGGCATCAACAAGATCCCATGCGAGTTTTGTCATGAGTATGCGCGCCGGTCCGAAAACTCCGGTGTGCCGCCGATAGAGCGCTGCGAAGGGTGCCATTCCGGCGTGGCCGAACAGGTGGCGTTGCAGCCGGTGCGCAAACCCTGGATCGACCGCCAGCAGTCTCCCTTCGAGATCCGCTGGAACCGGGTCTACACCTTGCCCGACTTCGTCCGTTTCTGGCACATGCCGCACATCCATGCGGGCCTTGCCTGCCAGACCTGCCACGGACCGGTGGAAACCATGGATCGGGTCACGCCGACGATCGAGATCAACATGGGCTTTTGTATCAATTGCCACAGCAGCAGGGGCGTCAGCATTCAGTGCTCGACGTGCCATTACTGAGGGACGCTGAATGTCAGCCGAAGTCTCACGACGTTCCTTTCTTAAGCTGGCCGCCGCCACCGGTGCGGCCGCCACGATCCCGGGCTGCAAGCCTGCGGCCCGGCATTTGGTGCCCTACGTCGTTCCCGAAGAATATGTAATCCCCGGGATGCCAACTTTTTACGCCACCGCCTGCGACGAATGTGCGGCGGGATGCGGCGTCATCGCGCGAGTGCGCGAGGGCAGGGTTATCAAATTGGAAGGTAATCCTGCCGATCCGGTAGGCCAGGGTAGCCTATGTGCCCGCGGCCAGGCCGCTCTGCAGGGTCTCTATAACCCCGACCGCCTGACGCGGCCCCATCGGCGCGACGCGCACGGTTTGATAAACCCCGTCTCGTGGGACGACGCGATGGCCGAGCTGGCCGCGGCGCTGCGCCAGGCGCAGGGCAAAGGCGCCGACCGGGTCGCTTTTATTGGTCCGCCGGTGGGCCCGACCTACGACCGCGTGATCGCGCAGTGGATGCAAGCGGTCAATTCCAAGCTCCGCCTCACCTATGAGCCGCTGACTGACGCCGCCGACAAGGAGGCGCTGCGCTTCTGCTTCGGCCAGGAGTACACCCCGGTGTATTCGATCGACCGGGCCAAGGTGCTCGTGTCGTTCGGTGCGGACTTCGTCGAGACCTGGCGCTCGCCAGTTGAGCTCGCTCGTCAATACGCAGCTTTCCGCGCGCCGACGCACGGTCCGGGCGGCGCCCATTTCGGCCTCTCTTACTACGTGGGCCCACGCATGAGCCTGACGGCTTCGCGCTGCGACCATTGGTTCGCCACCAGGCCTGGTGTGGAGGGTGCGGTGGCGCTGGCGATGCTGCGCGTCATCGTCGATCGTAACTTGGTCCATCCTGGCGCCGGCATTGATATGGCGGCGCTGCGCCAGTTTGTCGCACCCTACGATCCCGCCAAAGTGTCGGCGATGACCGGGGTAAGCGCAAAGGATATCGAGCGGATGGCGCAGAATTTCGGCAGCGCCGACGCCGCGATCGCCTTGGCGGGTAGCGACGATACCGGCGCCCATGCCGCAGCCTGGCTCCTCAATGTGGTCACTGGCAATGTCGGCAAGACGGTGGAATTCCTTCCGCCACGGTCCGGCCACCAGACGGCCACGATGGAGCAGGCGGTCGAGTTCGTGCGCACCTTGCACGGCGGCACGGTCGACGTCCTGGTGATTTCGCAGGCCAATCTGGAGTTTTCGTTGCCCGCGCAGGCGCAGTTCACCGACGCCCTGTCGAAGGTGACCAAGGTGATCTGGTGCGGCGAAGTGCCCGACGAAACCGCTGCGCACGCGCATCTGTTGCTGCCCACCGCGCACTGGCTGGAAGAATGGAGTGACGCGAGCCCGCGAGCTGGCATCAATCTGTTGCGTCAGCCGACCATGGGAAGGGTGGTGTACAGCCGGCCGCTGGGCGACATTCTGCTTGAGTCGACGCGCGCGGCTGGAGTGGCGAGTGCGCCGGCCGACAAGGATATGCAGGCGGCGGTGAAAGCCACCTGGGCACAGCTTAACCAGGGCGGCGCCGGGCAGTTCGACGGATTCTGGGAACAGTCGCTGCGCGAGGGTGGCAACTACGGCGCGGCACAGACGGTCGCGGTGCGGCTGCAAGGCTCGGTTCTGCAAACCCCGCTGACGCTGCCCGAGGTTTCGGACCAGCCGGCACTGACCATGGTCAGCTATCCCCACATCTTCTGGTACGACGGCCGCGGCGCAAACAAACCCTGGCTGCAGGAAATTCCCGAACCGGTCAATCAGATCGTGTGGGATTCGTGGGTGGAGATTCACCCACAGACGGCCAAGAGCCTGGACGTGGTCGAGGGCGACCTCGTGCAACTGACCGCGCTGTCGGCACCGAGCAGTTCAATCGAGCTGCCGGCGCACATCACCGACGCCATCCACCCGACGGCGTTGGGCGTGCCGATTGGGCAGGGGCATACGGATTACGGCCGCTATGCGAATGGCCGGGGAGCCAATCCGTGGAGGCTGCTGCCCGCAGGGCGGCTGACGGTCGGGGTGAAGGCGGCGCGCAGCGGTGGTCGCCGGGAGCTGGTTAGTCCGCTTTATTCGCCCAATATGATGGGACGGCCGATTGTGGAAGTGATGCCGTTCAGCGAATTTGCGGAAGGCATCGCGCCCAAGCCGTTCGAGGAGCCATACCCGCAGCCTTGGGAGACCTATCCCGACGTCGACTACCCGGTGCACAAATGGGGCATGACCATCGACCTCAACGCCTGCACCGGCTGCAGTGCGTGTGTCGCGGCCTGCTACGCGGAGAACAACATCGCGGTGGTGGGCAAGGAACAGGTGGCCAAGAGCCGCATCATGTCCTGGATCCGCATCGAGCGCTACATTCCCGAGACCGCCGATGCCCCGTCGTTGTACATGATGCCGATGCTTTGCCAGCAGTGTGACCATGCGCCGTGCGAGCCGGTGTGTCCGGTATTCGCTTCCTCGCATAACGACGAAGGCCTCAACCTGCAGGTCTACAATCGCTGCGTGGGCACCCGCTACTGCGAGAACAACTGTCCGTATAAGGTGCGGCGATTCAACTGGTACAAGCCGGAATTCGACTTCCCGCTCAATCTGCAGCTCAATCCCGACGTGACCGTGCGGGGCGCGGGAGTCATGGAGAAGTGCACCTTCTGTGTGCAACGCATCCGGGCCGCGGAGATCGTCGCCCGGGTCGACAACCGCGAGTTGCGCGACGGCGAGATTATCCCGGCGTGCGCCGAGGCGTGTCCGACGCGTGCAATCACGTTCGGTGATACGAAAATCACCAACGCCGCGGTCAATCAACGACGCAAAGACAACCAACTGCGGGCCTATAAAGCACTGAGCCCGCTAAATACTCGGCCTGCGATCACCTATCTGCGCCAGGTATATCGGCCGAGAGGAGAAGCTTGAGGTGGCTGCTGCAACACCGAGCTACCGCGAAGTCGACCAGGCGGTTCTGCGCACGCTGGAATTCCCGGGCCTCAAGTACTGGGCCTGGATCGGCTTTCTGTTGCTGTGCGTAATCTGGGGCGCGCTGTGCTGGACGCGTCAGATCTACGAAGGCTTGGGTGTGACCGGGCTGCGGCAACCCACGATGTGGGCCGTCTACATCACCAACTTCGTGTTCTGGGTCGGTATCGCGCACTCCGGGACTCTGATCTCCGCGATCCTGTACCTGTTCCGCAGCCGCTGGCGGACGGCCGTGTACCGCTGCGCGGAAACCATGACCGCCTTTGCGGTCATGACCGCCGGCCTGTTCCCCATGATCCATCTGGGGCGGGTATGGTTTCTCTATTGGCTTTTGCCCTACCCCAATCAGCGCGCGCTCCAGCCCAATTTCCGTTCACCCCTGGTATGGGACGCCTTCGCCGTCAGCACTTACCTGACGGTTAGCATCGTGTTTCTCTTCATGGGACTGATTCCCGATGCCGCCAACGCGCGCGAGAACTCGAAGGGATGGCGGCGAATTTTCTACGGCGCGGTGTCACTGGGCTGGCAGGGCTCGGACGAGCAGTGGCGCCATTACTCGATGGTCTACCTGCTCCTGGCGGGGTTGGCGACGCCATTGGTGCTGTCGGTGCACAGCGTGGTGTCCTGGGACTTCGCGATGGCGCAGCTCCCGGGATGGCATAGCACCATCTTCGCGCCCTACTTCGTGGCCGGAGCGATTTTCTCAGGTTGCGCCCTGGTGTTGACGCTGCTCATCCCGATGCGCAAGTGGCTGCAGCTCGAAGAGGTGGTGACGCTGTGGCACATGGACAATCTAGCCAAGATCGTCCTGTTCACCTCGCTGATCGTGACCTATTCCTACGCCTGCGAATCGTTCATGGTCTGGTATGCGCACGACACCTTCGAAATGATGACCTTCCACGTGCGCTACATCAACTACGGCTTCTGGATCATGATCTTCTGCAACTGCCTGGCGCCCCTGCCGTTGTTTTCCGGGCGTGTGCGCCGCAACATGCCGGTCGTATGGGTGATTTCCATTTTCGTCAACATTGGCATGTGGTTCGAGCGCTTCGTGATCATCGCCGGTTCGCTGTCGTCCAACTTCATGCCCTCGCAGTGGGGGCCATACCAAGTTTCGATTACCGAATTCAGCATTACGCTGGGCTCCTTCGCCTGGTTTCTGATGCTGTTCAGCCTGTTCGCTAAATTTCTTCCGATCGTATCAATGACGGAACTCAAAGAAGGCTTGAGTTGGCTTCGCCAGGCGTTGCGCGAAGATTCAGCGGAGGCAGCATGAGCGACGGTGTCTTTGTGATTGGCGCCTTTGCCGACGAAGAAGAATGCATCGAGGCCATTCACGGGCTGGCGCGGATCGGCTACCGCCGGCCGCGGGTTTTCTCACCGATTCCGTGTGAAAAGATTCTGGCGGCGCAGCAATATACCAAGAGTCCGGTGCGCGCATGCGTGCTGGGCGGCGGTATCTTCGGCGCGCTCAGCGGCTTTGCCCTGACTATCGGGACATCGCTTTACTGGCCCCATTACGTAGGTGGCAAACCGATCGTTTCGATCACTCCGTTTGTCATCATCGCCTTCGAACTGATGATCCTGTGTGGGGCGTTGAGCGGCCTGGTCAGCTTTCTGCTGTTCGCGCGTTTTCCGCGGCTGGAGTCGGAAGAGGGTTTTTTACCCAGCTTCGCCGGCGACCGATTCGGCATCATGGTGGAGTGCACGCCCGCCGATCGCTCGCGAATCGAGACTCTGATGCGAGAATCGGGAGCGGAGGAGATTGTTCGTGAAACGGTTTAGCGCGGGCGGTCTGACCCTGAGTCTGGTGCTGGGCGTGGCCGCGATCGCAGTCCCGCGCACGGCACGGGCTTTTCCTTGGAGTATCGACATGTTCCGTGGCGCTTCCGTGCAGCCGCTGGCCGAGGCTCCGCGCAACCAGCCTCCGGGAACGTTACCGATCAATGGCGATCTGCCAATGAGCCGGGAAGTGGCGTCAAGAGTGTTGCACAATCCGTTGGCGCCCACGGCAGCGCGAATCGAAGAAGGCAAGCAGCTGTTCTTCAATAATTGTTCGCCCTGCCACGGCGTAGACGGTCGCGGAGATGGCAGCGTGCGATTTCTGCTCAAGGTTCCCGCGCCCGATCTGACCGCCGGCGAGCCGGCGCAGCGCAGCGACGGGTATATCTACGCGACCATTCGTGACGGCAGCTACATCATGCCGTCGTACGACGACGCGATGTCGTCGCAGGAGCGTTGGGAAGTGGTCCTCTATATTCGTTCCTTGCAAGGAAAGGTGGCTGCGAAATGAATCAGGGCAACCACCAGGGTGCGATCGCCGCGCTCGTAGTCGCGGTGGCGATCGGTGTTATCGGATTCGCGATCGCGCTGGGTCACGGCCTGTCCGCCCGAGCTTGGGAAGCATACCTGGTCAATTTTCTGTTCTGGACGTTTATCGCGCAGGGCGGGATCGCGGTCGCCTGCTCGTTTTATCTGACCCACGCGCGTTGGGCAGGCTCGGCGATGTATCGCATCGCGGAGACCTTCGTCGGGTTCCTGCCGATTTCGTTTGTGCTGTTCTGGGCACTGTTTGTTGGCCGCCACGTGTTGTGGGTGTGGGTCGACCATCCTCTACCGGAAAAGGCA
>Ga0070737_10006739_pt1 | contig 10422 bp, 8 predicted proteins | sample Coa_R1_10_FD_66438 | JGI IMG/M metagenome (GOLD analysis project Ga0070737, IMG submission 66438) | Surface soil microbial communities from Centralia Pennsylvania, which are recovering from an underground coalmine fire - Coalmine... | ecosystem: Environmental > Terrestrial > Soil > Unclassified ...
TGAAGGAGCCCGAGGTCGCATGGATCATCCCAGAGTCGGAGCTGAAACCGTACCTGGATGAGATCCAGCAGATTCGCCAAAGCCCGTTGGTACTCAATCAGTATCAGCAGCAGGAGCGCGTCGAGGCGGTGGTCGGACGAGCGCTCGAGCAGCTCCTGGGAGGCGAGCGGGGCGAGCTGATGCGCCGGCGGCTGGAGGACACGGCCTACTACCTGGCCCGTACCGGGCGCCTCAAGGCCGCTCAATGGGCCGCGTCGGCGGCGGCGCGGATTCGCGACGGCCAGCCGCTGGGCCGCATCCCGTTTTTTGTCCAATATGTGATGAGAAGCATTGGCATGGTGCTGTCCGAGCAGCGTGAGCAGGAGCAACAGCAGCCGCGCCTGATCATGACGCCGGCGGAGGCAATGCGCGCGCAGGCTGCGCGGGCACGCGCACAGCGACGTTGACTTGACCGCGCCCACCCCCTAAATTCGGCGCAGCCTACTCCTGTCGAGCGCAAAATCAGCCGCCGCGATGCTCCAACAAAAGCCTCTGCAGGGAATCCGGGTGCTGGACCTAAGCCGCGTGCTGGCCGGACCCTATTGCACGATGAACCTGGCCGACCTGGGCGCCGAGGTGATCAAAATCGAGCTGCCCGGCCACGGCGACGACGCGCGCCGCTTCCCGCCGATGATTCCCAATTCCGCCGACTCCGCTTACTTTTACGGCGTCAATCGCGGCAAGCTTAGCGTCACGCTGGACCTGCGCGCGGCGCAAGGCGCGGCGATTTTTCTTGACCTGGCGGCGCTGTCCGACGTGGTGGTGGAGAATTTCTCGCCCGGCACGATGGCCCGCTTCGGTCTGGCCTACGAACAGCTCCGAGCGCGCAATCCCCGGCTGATTGTGTGCTCGATCTCGGGGTTCGGCCAGTCAGGGCCGATGGCGTCGGAGCCGGCCTACGATATCGTCGCCCAGGCGCTGGGTGGTACGATGAGCGTCACCGGCGCGGCGGGCGGGGAGCCGACGCGCTGCGGGGTTTCGATCGGCGACATGGTGGCGGCGCTATACGGCGTGGTCGCGATTCTGGCGGCGCTGCGGGTGCGCGATCGGAGCGGAGTTGGGCAGCATCTGGATATCGCGATGCTCGACTGCCAGGTCGCGATGCTGGAAGGGGCGCTGGGGCAATACTCCGCCACCGGCGCGATCCCGGGGCGAATCGGCAGCCGCCATCCGTCGATCACGCCCTTTCAGCAGTTCCCCGCCGCCGACGACTACTTCGTGGTCGGCGTCGGCAACGAAGCATTGTGGCAGCGCTTTTGCGACGCGCTGGGGCTGGCGCATCTGAAGAACGATGCGCGCTTTGCCGATAATCCCAGCCGCACCCGCAATCACGCGCAGCTCGACGTGCTGTTGCGCGAGCATTTCTCAACCCGTCCGCGCGCGCACTGGCTGGATTTGCTGGCCAAGGCGGGCGTGCCGTGCGCGCCGGTGTCCAATGTCGCGGAGGTCGCCCGCAGTCCACAGTTGCGCGCGCGCAACATGATCCTGCCCGCCGAGCATCCCACCTATGACGGCCTGCTGGTGCCGGGCTCGCCGCTGAAATCGGCGGATGACGCGGCGCCGCCGCCCACCCGCGCTCCGGCGCTCGGCGAGCATACCGAAGCGGTGCTGGAAAGGTTGTTAGGTTACGACCGGGTGCGGATGGCGGAGTTGCGCGCGCGGGGTATCATTTGATGGGGCGCGGATGCGCCCGCAGCGGAGGAGCAAACGATGACCGAGGCCGTAATCGTCGACGGCGTGCGCACGCCAATCGCGCGCGCGGGCAAGGACAAGAGCTATTACAAGGACATCCGTGCCGACGAACTGGGCGCGCTATGCATAAAAGAGCTGCTGCGGCGTAACCCCAAGGTTAATCCCGCCGAAATCGAGGACGTCGTCTGGGGATGCGCCAACCAGTCGGCCGAGCAAAGCTTCAACATCGGGCGCATGATCGCGCTGCTGGCCGAGCTGCCGGTGGAGGTGGCCGGCACCACCGTTGATCGCCAGTGCGGCTCCAGTCTGCAGGCGCTCAACTTCGCCGCCCAGGCGATTATGACCGGCGCCGGCGAGGTCGCAATCGCCGGCGGCGTCGAGCACATGACGCATATCCCGATGGGGTCGGGGCTGGCGCCCAACAACCGCCTGCTCAAGATGTTCCCGCGCGACATGTTCTTCATGGGACTGACGGCGGAGCGGTTGGCCGCGATGTACAACATCCGGCGCGAGGATGCCGACGCGTTTTCGCTGCGCTCCAATCAGCGCGCGATCGCCGCGCGCGAGCGCTTTAAGGAGGAAATCGTCAAGGTGCCGATCGGCGAAGGCGCCTTCGCCGAGATTGACGCCGGACCGCGCGCCGACACCAGCCTGGAGAAGCTGGCTGCGCTCGCTCCCTCGTTCAAGGAGGGCGGCCAGGTAACTGCCGGGAACTCCTCGCAGATCAGCGACGGCGCCGCCGCGGTGCTGGTGATGAGCGCCGAACGCGCCCGTTCGCTGGGAATCCAACCGATGGTGCGGATCCGCGCTACCGCGGTCGCCGGCGTGCGGCCGGAAATCATGGGATGGGGCCCGGTGCCGGCCACCACCAAGGCGCTGGCGCGTGCCGGGCTCCGGCTCGGCGACATCGACCTGTTTGAAATCAACGAGGCGTTCGCCGCCCAGGTGCTGGCCTGCAACACGGAGTTGAAAATCGACGAGGACAAGCTCAACGTAAATGGCGGTGCCGTCGCGCTGGGGCATCCGCTGGGATGCTCGGGGGCGCGCCTGATGACGACGTTGATACACGAGATGCGCCGGCGGGGCGCGCGGCTGGGCGTCGCCACGATGTGCATCGGAATGGGCCAGGGCGTAGCGACGGTGGTCGAACAGGTCTGAAGCGGATGGCGCGGTTGGGTTTGAGATGAGTACCAGGTTGCGGGGTTGGCGGATTGGTCTGGCGGCGGCACTCGCGGCCGCACTTGTGGCTTCGGCGTCTTACGCCAGCGCGGGCAAGACCGCGGTAGCGGCCAGTCCTCCGCCGCATGCTCCCGTCAAGCCCGGACGCAAGCTGTTGAGCTTTACCCTGACCGATCTTGACGGGCGCGCAGTGAAGCTGTCGAAGTGGCGCGGTCATCCGCTAATCGTCGATTTCTGGGCCACCTGGTGTCCGCCCTGCCGCAAGGAAGTGCCGGAACTCAACGCCATCTACAAAAAGTATCGCCGCCGCGGACTGGTGGTGCTGGGGGTGTCGGTGGACAAGGTGCAGGGCGACGGCGTCAAATCCGTGCTGCCCTTCGCCCGGGAATTCAAGGTCAGCTATCCGATCCTGATGGCGGACGACGCGCTGGTCGAAGCGATGGACCTCGACAACATCCCGACCACCCTGTTCATCAACCGCAAGGGCGAAACCGTCGCGCGCCTGGAGGGCCGCGGCAAATCCGGCGAACTGACCGCCGCCGCCAAAAACCTGTTCCGGGATTGATACGCGCCGCGCGCTGTCTTGGGCCGCATCCACGCGCGATCCTAAAGCGATCGGCCGCCGGCGCGCTCACGCCGCACTCGCCGGGACGCTCGGATTTCCTGGGAACAGACGCGGGCCGAAATCATCTCGTGCCGTGTGCCCTCCTGTTGATGTGAGCGCGAAGAGTTAGGGCGCCTTGCCTACTGTATGGATTCACCGCCGCGGGCGGGGTTAGAATGGCGCCAAATGCAGGCTGAGGAACTTAAGAAACTTATCGAGCAGGGGTTGCCTGGAGCGCAGGTCGAAGTGCGCGATTTCACCGGCGGCGGCGACCATTTCGAAGCCGTGGTGGTAAGCGCGGACTTTGAAGGCAAGTCCCTGGTAGAGCGGCATCAGGCGGTCTACGCCGCGCTCGGTGAGGCGATGCGCGCGCAAATCCATGCCCTGACGCTCAAGACGCTTACGCCGGCGCAATATCAGCAGCGGAGGTAAATCAGATGGCCCAGGACGTCGTCGAACGCATCCAGCAGGCGGTCTCGTCCAACAAGGTCATGATCTTCATGAAAGGGACGGCCAATTTTCCGCAATGCGGGTTCTCGGCCGCCACCGTCCAGGTCTTCCAGGAACTCGGCGTCCCGTTTGAAACCGCCGACGTGTTGGCTGATCCCGAACTGCGCGAAGCGATCAAACGCTACACGAACTGGCCCACCATCCCGCAGGTCTTCATCGGCGGCAAGTTCATCGGCGGTTGCGACATCGTGCGCGAGATGTACGAAAGCGGCGAGCTGCAAAGCCTGCTCGAGTCGACGCTGAAGGATTAGGGGCACCGCAACCCTCATCCCAACACCTGTGGGAGAGGGGACGGAGCTGAGACGAAGACGATCGTGAAGGCGGGCGAGGAGTTCTTCAACTTCTATAATCACGACTTCGTGCGGGTCGCCGTGGCGCTGCCGGCGGTCAAGGTCGCCGACCCCGCCTTTAATGGCTTCCAGACCATCGAAATGATGCGGGCGGCGGCTGAGCGCAAGGCCGTCGTCGTGTTGTTTCCGGAACTGGGGCTGTCGGCTTACTCCTGCGAGGACCTCTTCCATCAGCGCGCCCTGCTCGACGGATGCCGCATGGAACTGGGCCGCATCGTCAAGGCCAGCGAGATATACCCGGTGCTGACCGTGGTCGGCGTCCCACTTCAGGTCGACCACCTGCTGTTCAACTGCGCAGTGGCGATCAATCGCGGACGCATCCTGGGCGTGGTGCCCAAGACTTTTCTGCCCAACTACCGGGAGTTTTACGAGGCGCGCCAGTTCGCCCCCGCCGACCGCGCGCTGCGCGGCGCAATCGAGTTGTGCGGCCAAAGCGACATCCCGTTCGGCACTAACCTGCTCTTCCAGGCTGACTCGCAGCCGCTGTTGAAACTGCATGTCGAGATCTGCGAGGACCTGTGGGTGCCGATTCCGCCCTCCAGTTACGCCGCGATGGCGGGGGCGACGGTGATGCTCAATCTGTCGGCGTCCAATATCACGGTGGGCAAGGCCGCCTACCGCCATCAACTGGTCGCCAGCCAGTCGGCGCGATGCCTGTGCGCGTACCTGTATTCGGGCGCGGGACCCGGCGAGTCGACCACCGACCTGGCGTGGGACGGCCACGCGCTGATCTACGAAAACGGCAACCTGATCGCGGAGTCGCATCGGTTTTCCGTCGAGCCGCAGATGATCTGCGGCGAGCTCGACCTCGAACGGCTGAGCCAGGAGCGGATGCGCCAGACCAGCTTCGGTGAGGCGATTCGCTACGAACGCCAACGGCTGCGCGAGTTTCGCACCATCCCGTTCGCCCTCGAACTGCCCCGTCAGGGGCGGCTGATCGGCGATCGCGTCTATGAGCGCTTTCCCTACGTCCCGTCGGATCCCGCCACGCGCGATGAGCGCTGCGCCGAGGTTTACGACATCCAGGTCCAGGGGCTGGCCAAACGCTTGTCCTCCACCGGGATCAAAAACGCCGTGATCGGCATCTCGGGCGGGCTGGACTCCACGCAGGCGCTGCTGGTATGCGCCAACGCGATGGACCATCTGGGGCTGCCCCGCTCCAACATCCTGGCCTACACGATGCCCGGGTTTGCCACCAGTACACGCACCCTGGCGCAGGCGCGCCGCCTGATGAAGGCGATCGGCTGCGAATCCAACGAGCTGGACATCCGCCCCGCCTGCATCCAGATGCTCAAGGACATCGGCCATCCCTACTCCGAGGGCAAAAACGTCTACGACGTGACGTTCGAAAACGTGCAGGCCGGCGAGCGCACCAGCCATCTGTTTCGCCTGGCCAACCTGCGCGGCGGCCTGGTGGTGGGGACCGGCGACCTGAGCGAGCTGGCGTTGGGATGGTGCACCTACGGCGTCGGCGATCACATGTCGCATTACGCCGTCAATGCCAGCGTGCCCAAAACGCTTATCCGCCATGTCATCCGATGGGTCGCGGAGACCGAGCGGGTCGGGCCCGAGGCGAGCGCGGTGCTGATGGAAATCCTCGACACCCCGGTCAGTCCGGAACTGGTGCCGGGCGCGGCTGGCGATTCCGAACCGTCGCAGGAAACCGAAGCGATAATCGGCCCCTACGAACTGCAGGATTTCAATCTTTACTATACGTTGCGGTTTGGCTATCCGCCGGCCAGGATCGCGTTTCTGGCCTACTGCGCATGGTCGGATCGGCTGCGCGGCGGATGGCCGGGTATTCCGGTGCAAGAGCGCCATCAATACTCAATTGGTCAGATCAAAAACAACCTCCGAATTTTCCTGCAGCGCTTCTTCGCGCAAAGTCAGTACAAGCGCAGTTGCATCCCCAACGCGCCCAAGGTCGGGTCGGGCGGCTCGCTTTCGCCGCGCGGCGATTACCGCGCGCCTTCCGACAGCGAGGCCACGGTCTGGCTCGAGGACCTCGACCTGATCCCGGATATCGAGTAGCCGTAGGTGCCGAAAACCGCTTTGGGACCGCTCCTGCCCCTGGTCCTGCTGGGGCTTCTGTCGGCGTGCGCGATCGCGCCTCCCGCCAACCATCCCGCGGACCCAGTTGTCAAGGCTGAGGCATCCGGGAGCGCATCGGCGGCGAAGGACAGCCGTTCGCCGCTCGGTCTCGACTACAGTCCCGAGGCGCGCTGCTCGGATAACAATCTCACCTGGCTTGGCAGCGAGCGGCCCCACGCCTGTCAGCCGCAGCCGGGTCAGGCGTGCGGGGCCAGTCTCAACACCTGCCCCGCGCGCTGCCAGCAATGCTACGACGACGACCTTGGGTTCATCCGGCGCAACCTCAAGGTCGACACCATCACCATTTACCAGCCGAATTATTACATCCTCAAAGCGGCGCAGCGGCTTCAGATGAAAGTGGTGGTCGGGCTGATGAACGACGCGGTGCTCGGCCTGGCGATGCCCGACACACGGACCGATTGCGCCGTCGGCGGCAAGCCGCTTTACCTGTGCGGCAGCAATTACGCCTCGGCGGTAATCGACGGCGCCTGCATCGACACCGTCGGCGGCGATCCGTTCGCGCCGTGCGTCAGCCGCTGTGCGATTCGCTCGGACCCGGCGCGCGACTGCGTCAAGGGCGACTGCTCCTGCGCGGCAGACTCCGACTGCAAGGGCGGGTCGAATCGATGCCTGCGCGGAGCCTATGTCGCGCCGCTCGACAACGCCGCCACGGGCGAGTTCTTGCGCGACGGCACGGTGGTCGCGATCCAGTTGGGCAACGAATTCTTTAAGCAGTGCCAGATACCCCAGGTCCCGGGCCAGAATCAGCCGTGCTGCGGGCGCAGCGCCAACGGAGCTTGCCGCGCATGGACGATCAATCGCCAGGTCTATAGCACCGCGGCGCGGACCCTGCGTCAGGCTTTGGATCGCCGCGGCCTGCAGCACGTTAAAATCGCCGTCGGACTGGTCGGAAAGCAGGGCGTCGACTTCTGCCGCGGCGGCGCGCCCCCGCCGGGAATCGATTATATTTCCGCCCATGCATACTGCGATCGGGTCGCCGACGTGCCGCCGCGATGGGATGTCATCGACGGCGTCCGCTGCTGGCAGCAGGCCCATGATGAATACTTCGCCGCCGACCAGAAAGCGTGCGGCGCCGCGCGCACGTACCTGGGCGAGTCGGGGTTCAACAGCGGATGCCCCTCGATGGCCAACCATGACACGCTGCTCAAGGCCGAGCGCGACTACATCGGGGCGATGCTCGCGGCGCAGCCGCAATGCCGGGGTACATCCGATCCGGCCGCGCCGCTGCCCAGCTTCCTGTTTGAATTCGCCGACACCGGGCCGCGGGAAGGCTGCCTGAGCGGCTGCAGCGATCGCAAACGCTGCTATCCCAGTTGTTGCTGCAAGCACCGATGCTCCGCAACGGCGATCTGCGCGCCCGAATGCCCGTCGTGCTTCGGCAACGGCTACTTCGGCCTGTTTCACACCCCCGGCTACCGCACCGCCGGCTTTCCGCCCGAGCCCAAGTTCGACCCCATGCCTTCGCTGCTCTGCCCGGTCCCGCAATGATGCGCGCAGTTCATGGGGTTGCAGGGATTTCGCACACCAGAATCAGGCCGCGGCTTTTGAACGCGGTCAGCCGGATTGTGCTATGCGCCGCTATCGCCGCGGCGGCGATAGGCACAATGGTGTCCGGCGCCGAGGCCGGCGGCAAAAACTTGGCTGATGTCCAGTCGCCCATCGGACTGGACTACGCGCCGGTGCGATGCGCGGGGGACAACCCGTACTGGCTGCGGCGCGACGCGGTGGCGATCTGCAATCCGCAACTGGGCACGCCGCAGCGCCAATGCAATGGCAGCACCAGCAACTGCCCCGGTCTGTGCGCCAAATGTTATGGCGAGGATCTGGCTTTCATCAGGCATCAGCTCAAGGTCAATACCATCACTATCTACCAGCCCAGTTATTACATTTTGAAGGAAGCGCAGCGCTTGGGGATGAAGGTGGTGGTGGGGCTGCTCAACGATTCTGTAATCGGCCTGGCCAGCCCCGCGCGCCGCAAGGACTGCACTTACGGCGCGGCGCCGCTGCATCTGTGCGGTTCGGATTACGCCGCAGCGCTGATCGACGGCGCCTGTATTGACCACGCCGGAGGTGATCCCTACAAATTGTGCACCAGTCACTGCGCCGCACGCTCCAACCCGGCGCGCGACTGCGTGCACGGCGACTGCTCCTGCCAATCCGATTCAGACTGCCGCGGCGATTCGAACCGCTGCCTTGGCGGCGCCTATCTGGCCCCGATGAACAATCCCGCCGCCGGCGAATTTCTACGCGACGGCACCGTCATCGCGATTCAGTTGGGCAACGAGTTCTTCCAGGCGTGCGAGCCGCTGGTCGTGCCCGGGATACATCAGCCCTGCTGCAGCCGCGACCCGAAGACCGGCCGATGCACCGCGTGGACGGTTACGCGCCGGGTGATCAGCGCGGCCGCCCGTACGCTGCGCGCCGCCCTCAACGCGCGCGGCCTTGATAGGGTCAAGATCACGGTCAACCTGGTCCAGGAACAGGGGCGGAAGTTTTGCCGCCATGGCAAGCCGCCCCCGGGCGTGGACTACGTCGCGACCCATTCCTACTGCGACTTCGTTGCGCAGATGCCGCCGCAGTGGCTGACGCACAGCGGTGCCCAATGCTGGGAGCGCGCCCGCAGGGAATTCGCCATCGACCAGAAGGCCTGCGGCGCATCGACCACCTACATCGGCGAGACGGGCTTTAACAGCGGATGCCCGACGGCGCCCAATGCCCGCGCCCTGCTCGACGCGGAGAGGGACTTCGTCGATGCGATGGTCGGCGCGCAGCCCGCCTGCAACTCCAGGCCGAATCCCGCGGCGCCCTTTCCCAATTTCCTGTACGAATTCGAAGACGTCGGTCCCGCCACAGGCTGCCTGGCGGGCTGCGGCGACCGGCGCCGGTGCAGCTACAATTGCTGCTGCAAACACGTCTGTTCCGCCAATCAGCGCTGCGAGCCGGACTGCCCGCGCTGTGTCGGCAACGGCTACTTCGGGCTCTACCATGCCCCGGGCTACGGCACTGACGGATTTCCGCCGGTCCCCAAGTTCGCCCCGATGCCGTCGCTGCTGTGCCCCGCCTCGCAGCAGTGAAATTGCCTGTCGGCACGGCTTGCGGCCGGCTTCTACATTTTGTATGACCCGCGACTGACGCAGGAATGCGCCGGGCGAACCCGCTCCTTCAATTCTTGAAGACCGGCTTGCGCTTTTCCAGAAACGCGCGCACCGCTTCCCTGGATTCCTCGCTGTGGATCAGCGCGTTGGTGCCGTCCTGCTCGTAGCGATAGCCGTCGCGGATGTTCATGAATTCGATGATGGCCATGTTGCGCTTCGCCATCCTGATCGCCAGCGGGCTCTTCTCCGCGATGGTCGTGGCGATCTCCAGCGCCGCCTCCATCAGCCGCTGGGGCGGCACGCACTGCTCGAGGATTCCACGCCGGTACATCTCCGCCGCGCTCACGCGCTGGCCGGTGAACATCAGCATCCGCGCCTTGTACACGCCCAACAGGCGCTGGGCGTGGCGTCCGCCGCCCAGCAATCCGACGTCGACCTCGGGCAGGCCGAAGGTCGCGGCCTCCGAGGCGACCAGGATGTCGCACGCCGCCGCCATGCACAGCCCGCCGCCCAGCGCGGCGCCGTTAATCGCGCCGATCACCGGGACGGGACATTCCATGATCGAATTGAAGGCCTCGCGCCCGGCGCGCGAGTAAATGCGCTGTGCGCCCGGACGCCGCGTCCCCTTGGCCGCGCTGGCGCCGCGCGCCTTGAGGTCGGCCCCCGCGCAAAAGCATTTGCCGGCCCCGGTCAGGATCGCAACGCGTACTTCGGGCAGGTCGTCGAAGGAATCGAACGCCGCCGCCATCGCTTCGACCATCGCCTGACTCATCGCGTTGACCGGCGGCCGATCCAGGGTCACGGTCGCGATATGGTCCTTGATCTCGACGCGAACTTCCGG
>Ga0070737_10006740_pt1 | contig 10419 bp, 5 predicted proteins | sample Coa_R1_10_FD_66438 | JGI IMG/M metagenome (GOLD analysis project Ga0070737, IMG submission 66438) | Surface soil microbial communities from Centralia Pennsylvania, which are recovering from an underground coalmine fire - Coalmine... | ecosystem: Environmental > Terrestrial > Soil > Unclassified ...
CATGGAGTGGGTCTTGCCGCCACCGAAGTTGGTCTGGAGGTTCACGACCGGGGCGCCACCGATCCCCGCGATGCGCTGCGCGGCCTGTGTGAGCATCGTGCGCAGACCCGCCGTCAGGTAGGTACGACCGAAGAACTCGATGGGGTCCTTGTACTCCGGCAGGCCCTCTCCCTTGGCCACCTGGTAGAGGTTGGCCGCGAACTCGGCCAGCGCGTACTTACCGCGAGCGACGTCCTCGTGTGGAACGACGACTTCCCGCCAAGGCTTCAGTCCGGCCGCCGGCTCAGTGAACAGTGCGCCGGGCTTCGGGGTGGCGCTGCGCGCCTCCGCCTCGTACGCAGTCCGCTGGAGGTCCACCTTCGACTTGCCAACTTCAGACATCTCGGGGGCGTCGAGCTGATCAAGCAGGCGCTCGATCGTGTCAAGCGCCCGGTATGCGTCGCTCGTCGAGATCGGCTTGTTGTGGGCCCACTCGTTTCGCCAGTCCCGCGCCTCGCCGAGCAGGTTCCGCCCCGTACCCTTCAGCTCGGAGCGGAACACGGCCGCCCAGTGATCCAGGATCACTCCGATCAGGGCGGAAGGGTCGCTGTCCAGGTTGCCCTCGTATCCGGCCTTCCAGTTTCCCCCCATCGGGGTCTTGTGGCTCATCCGTCTGTCCACGTAGGGGCCCAGCGCCGCGCCCAGCAGCTCCAGCGCCTTGCCCACCCGGTCCCGATTGCTTACGGCCATCCTGACCTCTCCCTCACATCAGGCTCTGCTGCCCGGCTGAGCCGGCAGCGGCGATCCTCGAAAGCTCCGGCCACGCCGCCCCGAGCGCGTTGTACGGGCCGGCCTCCTTTGCCCATCTCTTCGACTCGGCTATCTGGAAAAGCCGGTAGGCGAGGTCTCTAGCGGCGTCACCCAGTCCAGCCACCTCCCCGAGTAGCTCTCCTGCCGAAGCCTCGCCCTCCTCAAGCAGCTTGTAGATCAGGCGCTGAGTTACTTCCCACACCGTCAGCCGCTCGTCTGTCGCTGGATCCCAACCCCGGTCCAGCTCGCCTCGGTCGATGAGATGCACTTTGCCGGCTCCCGACCTCACGATCCCGGACCGAGCCAACCCGTCCACGGACACGTTCTTCGCCCGGCTCAAATCGTCCGCCCTCCCGTAGGGTCCTGTGTCCATGCCGAACTCCGAGTACCAGGCGATCGCCCAGCGCGTGTCGTCGTCGAACTCCCCCTCCTGCTCAGCAGTCACCTCATCAAGCACCTGGTTGATGAGGTGCAACGCCCTACGCACTGTCATGGCCGAGCCGTCAGCCTCGATCACTTTCGAGAATGACGAGAACACAGCCATCCCCGGGCCGATCGCCGCCTGGGCCAAGTCAACTGGAGCGATGCCGCCAGTCTGTAGAACTCGCAGATCGTGGGCGAGTCGGCCCTTCAACGCCTGTTGTAACGAACGACGATCCGTCACTCCTGCCGACGCTTCCCGGCGCCGGCAGACAAGGACGATCGAGGACGCCAGAGCATTGGTGCCTGAGGAGAGCATCCGGTTACCGAGTTCCGTTCTCATGGGCCACGTACCCGTGATGGATAGCCCAGCTCGCAGCAGGCCCGCGAGCATCTTCTCCCAGCCGGTCGAAGCAACAAGGCCGTCGCCACTCGAGTCATTCTCGGCTTCGCTCTGCTTGAAGGCATAGAAAACTGTCATCGGCACATCCGCTGCCAACTCGACCGCCGCGCGGCCGAATATGTTCGCGAAGCCCTTTTCGAAGTGCTCCTGTGCCTTGTCCCCGAAGTTATATGGGGTCGCCACAAGTTCTGCATCCTTCGGAGTAAGTATCGTTCCGAGCAGCTGAGGATATACGGATCGCAGAGATCGTCGCAGCCATACGTAAAAGAAGTCTGAGAGATCAGCATATCTGATGTTGTCGTAATAGGGAGGGTCTGTCGCTAAGGTCCTCACAGAAAACGGGCGGGCCGCAGCGTCCAACTGGAGCACCTCACCCTCTGCGTAAGACGTGTCAAGGCGGTCGAGCACCTCCCACAGCGAATGCAGGCAGGTCCCGAAATCTCCTCCCGCTGCACCGAAGATGTTGCCCTCTGCGTAGTCCCAGGACATCGACAGAGCTTGCCGCTGAAAGGTCCCTCGGAGTCGATCTTTGTTTGGCTCCCAACCGCACAAGGTCGATGCCCTGTCCGCGGTCTTACTGAGAGTAAACGCTAGGTACGTGGCGACAGCGTCCGCGTAGCCGACGTCACCCTCGGAGTCGGCAAGAACCTGCTCCCGGGCCTCCGTCACAAGGTCACTAAAGGTCGTTAGAGCCGCGAGCTGCCGATTGGTGAAATAATCGGCGAACGTCAGAAATCCGTACCGTCGACCCTGTGCGTTGCCGCCAAAGGTCCCACGTGCGGGTGAGTCAGGGACGTCCTCTGGTCGGGGAATATCGGCCAAAGCTTCGTGCGCAGCGTCCGGTGGAAGGTAGATCCGTTGGTGCTGACGCTCGGTCACGATTGCCATTAGCTGCGAACCGGTTCGGCGTGCGTCAATCTCATCGTGAACGTACAGTGCAGTCGCAGGCTGCTCGCATACAAGGCATGTGAAGTTTGCTCCCCGACCTGTTTTTGTGCCATCAACCGGCGGGCCTTGTTTACCGTGACGGATCTCAAAACTGACGCGCCTATTGATGAGGTCGGGAATGGGGTCAATCCACGCCTCTCTGTCCTTCTTCTTTCCAAGCCAGAAGGAGCGGACGAGGGGCATCGTGGCACCGCAGGCAGGGTTAGGACAGGTAATGGTGCGGGCCCACAGCCAGGCGATAACGGTCGCCTGGCTACCGTCATCGAGGGTTGCCTTCGGGTAGAGGTGACCGATGCGCTTCGCGGCTTCGTCGCGCATCCAGTTGCCGTACCAGCGGACGTCCTCGGCGAGGCCAGCCGCCCCTTTCCAGACCTGGGTTCCTGCGAGCTTGCCGTGCTCCTGCGGATGGACGGGAGGCCGGTCGGCGAACTTGGGGGGCAGCTCGATGAGGGCCTTGGTGATGAGGACAGCGACCGGGTTGAGGTCCGAGGCTTCGACCGGGAGTCCGAGGCGTTGTGCTTCGAGGGGAATGGACCCACCGCCGCAGAACGGGTCGACGATGGTGGGGAGCCCATCGGGGTAGCATTTGGCGATTTCGGCTCGTGCCTGCGCGAGGATCTCCTCGTTGGTCGAGGCTTCCCAGAGGACGAGGCGCTCGATGATCCCGAACAGCCGTTGGCGTTCGGCGTCTTGGGCTTCTTCTGTGGGGAACTGCTCGGGGTGGGCGGAGGGGTCGTCGACGAGCTGGGCGAACAGCACTGCCCGGCAGGCGGCGAGGGGACGGCGTGCCCACCACAGGTGGAGGGTGGACGGATGCCCATGGCGGATCGACTTCTCCCGTGCCGCCTCCTTGTTGATGGCGTCGAGTGGAAGAGCGACTTCGATCAGCTTGGTGGGCATCAGGGTTCCTTCGGGGTGCGGCCGCGCTGCCAGTAGGCGGCCCAGGAGAGGGTGGTGGACGTCGTGTCGAATGGCAGTCGGACTTCACTCCCGTAGGGTCGGGTCAGATACCGGACCTGGTCACCCGACGGGCCATCGGGCGACACCTCGACGAGGGCGAGGGTGTAGGAGTCAGCGATATTGGCAGCGAAGCGCAACTCGTTCTGGGTCACGGTAAAGGTCGGTGAGCCCTCGATGCGGCCCTTGACCTCGATGAACGTGACTTCCTGGTCGAGCGTGGTGGATCGGACGTCGTAGCCCGGATGGTTGTGGGGCATCTCCACGGCCTCGTGGCCGAGGGCAGCCTCCATAGCAAGGACGGCGTCTACGGCCCTCCGCTCGACGGCGGTGGTGTCGAGGGTTGGGTGGACGCTCCGGGGCGGAAGTGCACCGGCCGCCTTGGCGAGGAGGCCGGCGGGGAGGATCAGCGCTCCTCCCACGACGACAGGGGGCTGCGAGGCGAGCTGGGCCTCGCGGTCGAGTTCGGCCATCCGGGAGTGCAGACGGCGTTGCAGCTCTTCGGCCCGTCCTGAGGCGCGTTCAGGGTTCATTCGTGGGGACTTGCCTGCCTTGGCCTGAAGGTCGAGTTCTGCCGCCCGGTGGTCCCAGTAGGCGATCTCGCGGGCGAGGCGGGCGTTGACGGCCGCCTTCACCTTCTCGACCCGAGCGACAGTCCTCGCCTTGACCTCTGCGAGGTGTTCGAGGGCGAGAGTGTCGGTGCCGTAATCGGTGGCCCTGGTGTCGAGGTCACCCGACAGCCATGTCATCGGTTCGAGCAGGCCCGACACGAGTGGGGCTTCCTGTGGGGTGGGCGGTCGAGTGTCGAGGTACGGGGCGTAGCCGGCAGGCCGTGGCTCGCCCTGCTCGGTCATCTCGACGAATTCGAAGCGGCGAGAGACTGTACGCCGTCGGCCCGCCTTGTCGAGACGGGCGTCGGTGACTGCGTGTTCGAGAAAGACCAGGATCCGAGCCTGGTCAGAGTCGTCATCAGGATCGACGAGCACCGCGCCTTCTGCGAGGAGGTGGGAGTGGCGTTCGGAGACGATGTCAAGGACCGCTTCGAGGAGTGGGTGGCCGGGAGCTATCAGCTCTGCGAGCGGCTTGCCGTCGCTTCGGGTCAGCTCCTTCTCGAAGGTCACTCTTTGGTATCGGGTGAGCACCGGCGTGCCCTGGCCCACCTGACGGTCCCGGTGGCGGATCTCGGCTGGCACGAAGGTGACCTCGTAGCGGCCGGCCTCCCGCTCGACCATCCTCCCTCCCAACCGCCCGAGGGCGTCGGCGAACCAGGCCTGGATGTAGCCGGGTTGTAGCTTCCGGGCCTGCGCTTCGAGCATCTCGGCGCGGATCCGGTCGAGGTCAGCGACCGAAAGAACCTCGCTGGAGAGTGCGTGCTGGCGAACCAGCTCGGCGAGGCCGTCTCCGACTCTGGAGTCGATGACCTCTTCGAGCCGAGCACGTATCTCAGGCTGGTTGCCGTAGCGGATGGCGTCGATCAAGAGCCTCCGTAGTTCCTGGCCTGGTAGGGCGTCGCCGAGCACGTCGAAGACCTGGTCCTGCCCGAGCGCTTCGCGCATCTCGGCGAGCTTGGCGAGGAGCCGGGTGTAGACCATGCCCTCTCGGGTCTCGTCGGCAACCAGGTTCCAGAGGTGGCAGACCTCGGTCTGGCCAATACGGTGGACCCGGCCGAAGCGCTGCTCGATGCGGTTGGGGTTCCATGGCAGGTCGTAGTTGACCAACAGGTGCGCTCGCTGAAGGTTGAGGCCCTCCCCGGCGGCGTCAGTGGCGACGAGGATCTGGCAGGCGGGGTCTTGGGTAAAGCGCTCCTGGATGACCCGTCGCTCCTCGCGGGCCACGCCGCCGTGGATCGAGACAACGGCCTCGGGCCGGCCGAGGTAGGTGGTGAGCTTCGTAACCAAGTAGTTGAGTGTGTCTCTGTGTTCGCTAAAGATGATGAGCTTGCGCCGGTTACCATCGGCGTCAAACATCTCCGGCTCGTCACCGAGTAGACCCAGCAGCTCGGTCCATTTCTTGTCGACACCCGAACGGCGTACTCGCTCGGCACGGCGCTCCAGGCGCTCCAGCGTGACGATCTCGGCTTCGAGTTCGGCAAGTGTCCGGGCCGTGGTGGCGTCGTCGACCAGCTGCTCCTCCAGGGTCTCCAACTCGTCGCCTTCGAGGTCCTCCAGGTCACTGTCGAGGTCGTCGTCGAGGTCCACAGGGAGGTGTCGGTCGGGACCGAAGCCGGTCGCGGCGAGGATCTGAGCTCCGCGAGCAAGCGCTCTGACCTCACGAGCCTTCTCTTCCAGCCGCTTCCGGCGTCGGACCAGGGACTGGTAGATCGCTTCGGGGCTCGAAGCGAGCCGGCGCTGCAGGACGGTGACAGCGAACCCCACACGGTTCCCGCGCCGACCCTCACCCTGGGCTGTCAGCTGGTCGGCTCGTCCCATCTCCTCCGCGACGTAGTCGGTCACCTCCTTGTAGAGGGCCATCTCGTCCTCGGACAGCTCGTACGGCAGCGTGTAGGCGCGCCGCTCCGGGAAGAGGGGGCGCCCGTCGAAGCGCAACAGCTTCTCTTTGACCATCCTTCTCATCAGGTCCGACGTGTCCGCCACATGCACCCCGTCGCGCGGTTTGCCCTCGAAGCGGTCGGCGTCGAGAAGAGCCATGAACAGCTGGAAGTCCTCGTCCTTGCCGGCGTGCGGAGTGGCCGTCATGAGCAGGAAGTGCCGGGCCACCGATCCCAGAGTGCGACCCAGCTTGTAGCGCTTTGTCTCCTTCACCTCATTGCCGAAGTAGTGGGCGGCCATGCGGTGAGCCTCATCGACGACCACGAGGTCCCAGTCGGTCTGCGCCAAGCGCTCCACCAGGTCGTCGTTACGAGACAGGTGGTCCAATCGGGCGAGAAGCAGAGGGCGTTCCCTGAAGGGATCGGCCGTACGCGATGCCTCGATCAGGTCCTTGGTCAGGATGTCGAACTCCAGCCCGAACTTCCCGGCGAGCTCATCCTGCCACTGAGCGACCAAGGCGCCGGGGGCGACCACGAGACAGCGCTGAAGGTCGCCACGGATCGCCAGCTCCTTGATGTACAGGCCGGCCATGATCGTCTTCCCGGCGCCCGGGTCGTCGGCCAGACAGAACCGAAGCGGTTGGCGGGGCAGCATCTCCCCGTACACGGCGGTGATCTGATGCGGCAACGGCTCGATCAGGCTGAGATGCACCGCCATGCGTTCATCGAACAGGTAGGCGAGGTGGATCCGTCTCGCCTCGGCCGCCAGACGGAACAGCGCCGGGTCCGCCTCGAAGGACCAGGGGCGGGACTCGACGGCGGGCTGGAGAGCTGCCTCCTGGTCGCGATAGACCACAAGCTCGTCGACCCGCCCATCGGGATGCCGGAAGGTGACCACCGCGGCCTGACGGCCCGTGGGGCGAACCGCGATCACCGACACCGCCGTGTCGGGGACGATGCCCGTCACCACCATCTCGGCAGCCAGCTCTTCCAACTTCATTTGACGTCCCCGAAGCCCCTGCTCACGAGGGTGGAGTATGTCACGGGGCAGTGACAGTCACGTGATGCCCGAAGCGCCCGCTGGCGGCCGCTCGTGCCCTCGAATGCGGGTCGGCAGGCGCGGCTCGTGAGCCGTGCCGGCCACCACTACGTCAGGCTGCGCTGTCAGGGCCTCGCGTGGCCAGACTGTGCAGCCAGTCGTCCAGCACCGACCGCAGGAAGAACCGGCGCCGGCCGAGCCGATAGGAAGGGACAGTCCCGCAGGCAGTCAGCTCGGCGAGCTTCGCCCTGCTGATCCGCAGGTATGAAGCTGCCTCGTCGACCGTCAGCGTGTCCGGGTTCGGATGGGGCTGTGGCATGACCATCACTGCACTCCTCCGTGAGCAGGCTGGCCCGTCCGACGCGGGCCTCGCCAGCGGCTGACGGGAGAGGGAAAGTCTTCGGCGGCAGCGCGAGCCCTGAGCAGCAGCAACATCACGCCCCCGGTCTCGCGTCGGCGACGACGCCCCTGGCGCCAAGCCGGTCCAGCGTCGCCGCCAGTGGAGTCTCGGCCGCCACGGCCACAACCGGCCGCACCCGGTGCCGGTAGTGGAGGAGGACGGTGCGGGGATCGTCCCCGAGCAGGTCAGCGACCTGGTCGAGCGGCTGCCCGGCATCGAGCCGGAGCGAGGCGGCCGAGTGCCGGGCGGTGTACGAGTTAATCGGCCCGGTGATCCCAACCGCCTTGGCAACCCGCATGACGGACCGCCGGACGTTCGCCGGATCCAGAGGCCTCCCGGTCTCGCTGGCGAAGATCAGCCCCTGCTCGCTCCAGGACGCCCCAGCAGCACGCCGCTCGGCGGCCTGCCGGCGCCGGTGGGCAGCAAGCAGCGGGATGAGGCCGGCCGGAAGCTGGAGCGTCCGCTCCCCGGCGGTGGACTTCTTGACCGACCCCCTGACCAGGTCGTACCCGCGCCCGTCCGGGCGCGGGACCTGCTTGATCGAGCCGCTAACGGACAGCGTCCCCGTCGACATCCAGGTCGGACCAGAGGAAGCCGGTCGCTTCCCCCGGTCGGACGCCGAGCGTGAACATGACCGTGAACATCACCCCGAGCCGATGCTTAGGCCGGCCCTCGTCGTCGGCGCTCATGGCCTCGGCGACGAAGGCGTCCACCTCCTCAGCCGTCAGGGCCCTCGGCTCCTGGATCGGCGCGCAGGCCGGCATGATCGAGAGCCGGCCCACGTTCCGAGAGACGAGCTGCCGGCGCTGGGCATGGTCGAGGGCGTCGGTGATGATGCACCGCATCCGCCCCACGTACCGCTTGGCCACCCCGGCGTCGGCCTTGGCCTTCAGGAACCGGTCGACGTGCTCGGGCTTCAGGTCCCGGAGCTTGTAGCGGCCCAGGGCGGGGACGATGTGGAGGTTCACCGCGTTCCGGTAGTTGAGGTAGGTGGAGTGCGCAACCCGCGCCGTCACGACCACCGACAGCCAGTCGGCCATGAACTCCCCGACGGTGAGCTTCGCTTCCTCCCGCACGCCGGCGTCGAGGCGCTGCTGATGGGCTCTGACCTTCGCCATCGCCGCGGCCTTGGTCTTCGCCCGCACCTTGACCCGGCGACGGCTGCCCGTCACCGGGTCACGTTCGTCCTCCACGGTGGCCACCCACAGGGTGACGACCACCGGACCGTCCTTGGTCTGGCGGGTCCGCGTCTCCTTGTAGACGCTGCCTTCCCCGTGCCCACGTCTAGACACCACTGGCTCCCATTGTACGTGGAAAGTGGAGCCATTGACACGATCTCTAGTGCCACCTGGGGTAGCGTCGTTGGGTGCCAGGAAGCCCCTTGGGCTGCCGATGGCTCCACCAATGGCTCCACCGAGCCAGCTCAGAGGCCGCCGTTCAGGTCCGGCCAACCGCATAAATGCTGGTCAGACCGGGTGGGCGTAGAGGGAATCGAACCCCCGACCTCATGCGCGTCATGCATGCGCTCTAACCAACTGAGCTATACGCCCGCGATCACGGTGCGGTCGGCCAAGCTAGCACGTCGCCAGGGTCCGCAGGCGCAGCGTCGAGCACGGCGACCGAGTCGGGCGGTAGCACGATCCGCCCGCCATCGACCACGAGACCCCCCTCCGACCCAAGCAGCACCCGGCGACCCTCACCCACGTCGACCGCTTGGGGCTCCGAGGCCAAGCTGAACACGACGACGAGCGATCCCCGCTCCATCCGCAGCCACCCATCGTCCTCCGAGTAGGCGACGTGCACCCGGTCCAGGCGGCCGTCGACCAGCTCGGTCCGGCTGCGCCGCAGGTCGATCAGCGAACGGTGCCACTCCAACAACGAGGCGTGGTCGCCCTCCTCCGGCTCGGACCAGTCGAGCACCGACCGCTGCCAGGTAGAGAGCTCCTGCGGGTCGGGGACGTCCTCGGGCGCCCAGCCAAAGGCGGAGAACTCCCGCTGCCGCCCCTCGCTGACGGCTTGCCCGAGCTCGGGGTCCTCGTGGGCGGTGAAATACTGCCACGGGGTGGACGCCCCCCACTCCTCCCCCTGGAACAGCATGGGCACGGACGGCCCGAGCAGGAGCACGGCGGCCGCGATGCGCAGCCGCCCGGGCGAGACCAGGGCGGCCAGCCGCTCGCCGGCGGCCCGGTTGCCGATCTGGTCGTGGTTTTGGGCGCAGACCACGAACCGGGTGGCGGGCAGGTCGCCGACCGGCCGCCCGTGGCTCCGGTTGCGGTGCGGGCTGAACCGCCGGCCGTACACGTACACCCGCTCCAACGCCAGGGCCAGATCGGCGAAGGTCCCAAAATCCTCGTAGTAGCCGGACCGCTCGCCGGTGAGCAGGCCGTGCACAGCGTGGTGGAAGTCGTCGCACCAGGTTGCGTCCAGGCCGTAGCCGCCGGCCTCGGGCGGGCGGACCAGCCGCGGGTCGTTGCGGTCCGACTCGGCGATCAGGAAGTTGGTTCGACCGGTGCGGTCGGCCACGCCCCGGGCCACGCCGGCCAGCTCCTCCAGCAGGTGCAGGGCGCTCTCGTCGTAGATGGCGTGCACCGCGTCCAGCCGCAGGCCGTCGACGTGGTAGTCGTCGAGCCACATGCGGGCGTTGTCGGTGACCCACCGGCGGACCTCGTCACTGCCGGCGCCGTCGAAGTTGACGGCCGCGCCCCACGGTGTCTTGTAGCGGTCGGTGAAATACGGCCCGAACTCGTGGAGGTAGTTGCCGGCCGGGCCCAGGTGGTTGTAGACGACGTCCAGCACCACCGCCAGGCCGCGGGCGTGGCAGGCGTCGACCAGCCGCTTGAACCCGTCGGGACCGCCGTAGGCGTGGTGGGGGGCGTAGGTGAGCACCCCGTCGTACCCCCAGCCCCGGGTGCCGCTGAACTCGGCCACCGGCAGGACCTCGACGGCCCCGACCCCGAGGTCGACCAGGTGGTCGA
>Ga0070737_10006741_pt1 | contig 10418 bp, 9 predicted proteins | sample Coa_R1_10_FD_66438 | JGI IMG/M metagenome (GOLD analysis project Ga0070737, IMG submission 66438) | Surface soil microbial communities from Centralia Pennsylvania, which are recovering from an underground coalmine fire - Coalmine... | ecosystem: Environmental > Terrestrial > Soil > Unclassified ...
CGCGCCCCGGGTGCGGGCAGGTGGGCTGAGCCCCCCGGCGGACCGGCTTGCCGGCCAGTCAGGGAAGGGAAATGCCCTAGGCGGGCGGGTGCCGCCGCGCCCCCGGCCCGGGAGCCAGGTCCAGGTCCCCGGGCGCGACCGGGTGCCCGGCGGTGCAGCACAGCTCGACCCCGGCGGGCTCGCCGCAGCCGCGGTGCCGTAGCTCCACCGGGGCGCCGTCGTCGGCCAGCCACCGGTCGCCCCACTGCATCAGGGCGGTCAGGACCGGGAACAGCCCCGCTCCCTTCTCCGTCAGCCGGTACTGCTGCCGGGCCCGCTGGCCGGGCTCACGGTAGCGCTCGCGCGCCAGCAGGCCCGCCGCGACCAGTTCGCGCAGGCGGGCGGCTGCCACCGGCTCGCTGACTCCGGCCCGCCGCGCGAAGTCGTCGAACCGGGCCGTGCCGTAGAAGGCCTCGCGGAGCAGCAGGAACGCCGAGCGCGTGCTGACCACGTCGAGAGCCCTGGCGATCGAGCACGCCCGCGCCGTCCAGGCGCTCCGTGGCTCCAGCGGCCCGGTGAGCCGCACCGTGTCCGGAGGCATGCCGCCATCGTATCTGACTTGTGTAAGGCTAAGTCAGTGCTCTACCGTCTGACTGTGGCAGAGCTAAGTCAGGCAGCGGGGAAGAGTGCCGCCCCGGACGCCGCCGGGCCCGTGCCGTCCCCGGCGGGCCGTCCGGCCGAGGTCCTGGTCATCGTCTGCGCGGGCGTCGTCCTGGCCAGCCTGGACCTGTTCATCGTGAACGTGGCCCTGCCGGGCATCGGCCGCAGCCTGGGCGATCGGCGGCTCGGCGACCTGTCCTGGGTGCTCAACGGCTATGCGATCGTCTACGCCTCGTTGCTCGTCCTGGCGGGCAGGCTGGCCGACCGGCACCGGCGCAAGTACGGGTTCCTGCTCGGCGTGGCCGTCTTCACGGCGGCCTCCGCGGCCTGCGGCGCGTCCGGCAGCCTGGCCATGCTGGTGGCCTTCCGGCTGGTCCAGGCGGCCGGGGCGGCCCTGCTCACGCCCACCTCGCTGAGCCTGGTGCTGGCCTCCTACCCGGGGCAGCGGCGCGCGGGTGCGGTCCGCGCCTGGACGGCCACCGGCGGCGTGGCCGCCGCGCTCGGCCCGGTGGCCGGCGGCCTGCTCGTCGCGGTGGACTGGCGGTGGGTGTTCCTGGTCAACGTGCCGGTCGGGCTGGCGGCGCTGGTGGCCGGCTGGCTCCGGCTGCCCGGCGCGCCCGGCCATCCGGTACCGCGCCCCGACGCGCTCGGCGCGGTGCTGGCCACGGCCGGGGTGGGCGCCCTGACCCTGGGCCTGGTCGAGGGCGGCGACTGGGGCTGGGCGTCGGCCCGCATCGTCGCGGCGCTGGCGGCCTCCGCCGCGTTGCTGGCCGGGTTCGCGCTGCACTGTGCCCGGAACCGCAACCCCCTGGTCGAGCCCGGCCTGTTCCGGGCCCGGGGCTACGCCGGTGCCAGCGTGGTGATGTTCGCGTTCTCCGCGGCATTCGGCGCCATGCTGCTGTCGGTCGTGCTCTGGGCCCAGCAGGACTGGGGCTGGTCGGCCCTGCGGACCGGCCTGGCCATCGCACCCGGGCCGATGATGGTGCCGCTGTTCTCCTTCGCCGTCGCCGGCCGGCTGATCGCCCGTTTTGGCCCGGCCATCGTGGTGGCCTGCGGCTGCGCCGTCTTTGCCGCCGGGGTCTGCTGGTGGGCGCTGGCGGTCGGCCCGGGCCCGGACTACCCGGGCGGCATCCTCGGCGGGATGCTGCTGACCGGGGCGGGTGTCGGCCTCACCCTGCCCACCCTGATGGCCGCCGCCGCGGCCTCGCTCCCGGCCCGCGCGTTCGCGACCGGATCGGCCGTGGTGAACATGATCCGGCAGGTCGGGATGGCCATCGGCGTCGCCGTGCTGGTGGCGCTGCTCGGCACTCCGGGCAGTAGGGCGGGCCGGCTCGCCGCCTTCCATCGCGGCTGGTGGGTAATTGCCGGAATCGCGCTGGCGGGCGTGGTTACGGCGCCGCTTCTGCGTCCCGGCCCGAGCGGGGCGGCGGCCGGAATGCCCGCAGAATGAGCCGGCGATCCCCACCGAATTCCCCCGTGCGAGCGATCAAATGGCAACGGTCGCACAGACGGGGATTACGGACGTATATTCGGCTACTCCGGTTATCGGGAAGTCGGCGGGGCGGGCCAATGCAATCGTTCGCCGGGCCGGCCAAACCGATAACGGCCGCCTGGGTCCCGGCCGGCCGGCACGGTTCGGCGCCCTATCCGCCCCGGCTCGCGGGACCGTAGTGCCGGCTGTCAGTGCTGGTAGCGGTGTTCCTGACGGCGGCCAAGTGGAGTGCGGGCGCCGGGGCGAACCACGCGCCCGCCGGACGCCGGACGCGGTCACTCCGCGGATGCAGTAGCGTAATGCGGCCGTCCCGTGATCAGCCGCATCGGGACGAAAACCCTAGCTCTTCCCATCGACGGAATATGGGGATTTGGGGCCGCCGGCAACCCGTACAACTGTGTCGGGTCAGGTCTGACCAGCTTTTTTGCTGACATTAGCCGTCGAAACGGGGCTATGATCGATGGGATTTCATCCGGTTCTACGGGTCGCGAGGCCCGCCGTATTCACAGCTGAGTTGGCGACGCGAATGGGGATCGCGAGCATCGTCGCCGGGGAGGGCTTACTGTGCGTAATCGGAATCGTCTGACGCCGGGCGCTTCCCGAGCAGCGGTCTCGTGAGACGCGACAGCGTCACCGAGGCCGACCGGGCCGAACCGGATGCGGCCGCCCTGGCCGGGGCCCTGACCCCGCCCGGGCCGGCCGGCCCGGCCCGGCCCTCCCGCACCCCGCCGCAGCGCACCCCCCGGTCGCGTGCCCCGCGGAAGACCGCTGCGCCGGAGAATGCGGCGCAGAAGGGTGCCGGGCAGAAGGGTGCCGGGCAGAAGAACGCGGCACAGCGGGGTGCCGCGCGAATGAGCGCCGCGCCGAAGGGCGCGGCGGGCGGCGACGCTCTCTTCCATCCCAGCATCACCAGCGTGAGCGCGGGCTTCTTCGGCTGGGACATGGCCACCGGCCAGATCGAATGCGAGGAGAGCACCTACCGGCTGCACGGCCTGCCCACCGACGGGTCCGCCACCGTGGAGATGTTCCTCGGCCGGGTTCCCGCGCAGGACCGGGACGTGGTCCGGGAGGTCCTGGAGCAGCTGACCGGTTCCTGCGGCACCTACCAGATCGAGTACCGGGTGATCGGCGCCGACGGCTCGCTCCGCTCGATGGAGGCCCGCGGGCACGTCGTCGCGGGCCCGGACGGCCGGCCGGGCAGAATGATCGGCCTGATCACGGACACCACCGCCATCCAGGCCAAGCGTGACGCGGAGCGGCGCCGCCTGCACGAGGGTGCCGAACGCGCCTCGCGCACGCACATGTTCACGGCGGCGCTGGCGTCCGCGGTGACCGTATACGACATCGTCGCGGCCGCCCGGATGGGCCTGGCGGCGTACGGCGCGAACGGCCTGATCATGGTGGCCGAGCAGGAGGGACACCGCGCCGTCGTCGCCTCCTACGGCTTCGACGCCGACGCCGCCGCGGCGTTCGGCCAGCCGGATCGGCCACCGGGGTCGCCGGTCGCCGACGCCATCGCCGATGAGTCGGCCGTCTACCTCCGCTCCGTCGAGGAACTGACCCTGCGCTACCCGTACCTGGCCGGCGTGGCCGTCCGCTCGGCCCAGCGGGCCTGGGTGGCCGTGCCGGTGCCGGACTCCAAGGGCAGGCTGGGCGCCTGCCTGATGGGCTTCCCCGAACCGCGCGAGTTCCCGGCGGAAGGGCGTGCCCTGCTGTTCGCGGCCTCCGGCCTGCTGGCCCAGTCACTCGAGCGGGCCCGGATGTTCGAGTCGGAGCACGCCCTTGCCCGCGAACTCCAGCGCGCGCTGCTGCCCCAGGGCCCGCTCAGCGCCCCGGGCATGACGATCGCCGCGCGCTACCGGCCCGCGACCTCCGGCATGGAGATCGGCGGCGACTTCTACGACGCGATCGAACTGGCGGACGGCCGGGTGGCGCTGGTCATCGGCGACGTCCAGGGCCACAACCTGATCGCCGCGTCGCTGATGGGGCGGCTGCGTACCGTGGTCCAGGCCTACACGAGCGAGGGCCACGGGCCCGCCGAGGTCATGTCCCGGGCCAACAACTGGCTGGCCGACCTGAACACCGACCTGGATCTGGCCATGTACGCGACCTGCTGCTTCGTCGTGGTCGACCCGGTCAGCGGCGAACTGGTCGTGTGCCGGGCCGGCCACCCCGCCCCCGCCATCGTCACCCCGGGCGCGGCCCCGGTGTACCTCGAATACGGCGACGACCTGCCGCTGGGCGTGGACGCCGGGACCAGCTACGCGACCACCCAGCGCGTCGTTCCCGCCGGGACCACGCTGGTGCTCACCACCGACGGCCTGCTCGACGCCGACGGCAGCGACCACGACCGCAACGCGCGCTGCCTGCTCGAGGTGCTCGGCGACGGTGCGGAGGAAGAGGTGGAGACTCTGGCGGACCGGCTGCTCGACACCCCGCGGCCGCAGACCCGGCACGGCGACGACATCGCCCTGCTCGTCGCCCGGGTCAACAGCGACAACGGCACCTCCGGCTCGCGCTTCTGACCCCCGATCGGGCCCGGCCCGCGCGGTCCATCCGGGCCCGATCGGAGCCGTTTCCGGTCCCAGACGGCGCTTCCGTGACGCATACCTTGCCGCTCGGCGAGAATAAGGTTCAAGGTCGCCGATGGTACCGGCGCACGAGATCGGGGAGGTCATGGCGGATCAGCAGGTGTTCACGTCCCGGCTGAGGGGCCGTCCGCTGCTGGACAGCGAGGGGGTCTCGATCGGCCGGGTGCGGGACGTCGTCATCCTTCCCTCCGCCCGCGGTGAGACACCCCGTGCGCTCGGCCTGGTCGTCGCGTTGCAGCGGCGCCGCATCTTCGTGAACTTCGGCCGCGTCGCGGAGATGTCCCTGGACGGCGCGCACCTGCGGGGCGGTGCCGTCGACCTGGACCGGTTCGTCCGCCGGACGGGCGAGATCCTGGCCTCCGACCTGTACAACCGGCCGACGGCCGACGGGGCCGTGGCCGACGTCGCCATCTGCCCGTCCGAGCGCCGGGCGCAGGGCTGGGAGGTCTGCACGCTGGCCATCGCGCACGGTCGCGGCCTGCTGCCTCGCTCCACGGTCATCATGCCCTGGGACTCCCATCCCGAGCTGTTCAAGGCGGGCGCGCTCGCCGAGCAGCTTGCCGACCTCCGCGAGATGAACCCGACCGACCTGGCCAGCGCGATCGAGGGAATGTCACCGACCCGGCGTGGCCAGCTGGCCGAGGTGCTCGAGGACGAGGAACTGGCCGACCTGCTGGAGGAGATGCCCGAGCAGGACCAGATCCGCCTGCTCGACAGCCTGGGCCTGGAGCGGCGGGCCGACGTCGTGGAGGAGATGGAACCGGACGACGCCGCCGACGTGCTGGCCGAGATGCCGCCCGAACAGCGCGAGCGCCTGCTCACCGCGATGGAGGCGGCGCCAGCCGCCGACCTGCGCCGGCTGCTCCGCTACGACGCCAGGACCGCGGGCGGCCTGATGACCTCCCAGCCCCTGATCGTCCCGCCGAACGCGTCGGTCGCCGAGGTCCTGGCCCGCATCCGGCAGCCGGAGGTCCGGGTCACCGCGGCCGCGCAGGTCCACGTGTGCGAGCCGCCCACGCTCACGCCGACCGGGCGTTTCCTCGGCACCGTCGGCTTCCAGCAGCTGCTGCGCAGGCCCCCGTCGACCATCATCGGCGAGTGCGTCCAGTCCAGTCATTTTGTCCGGCCCGAGCTGCCAGAGCCTGAGCTGGCCGCCCGGATGGCCGCCTATAACCTCATTGGGGTAGCCGTATGTGACGAGGCCGGCCGGCTGCTCGGCGCGGTCACCGTCGACGACGTCCTTGATCATCTCCTGCCCGCAGGGTGGCGACGAAGTGGAGGGTGACGATGCCGCGGTTGACGCCTCACCGTTTCGGCGACCGGGCAGACCTGTCCGTCCCCCGTGGCGCCGCGTCCCGGATGGGCAACAGGTACGACGCCGACGCGTTCGGCCGGATGTCCGAGGCCATCGCCCGGTTCCTCGGCACCGGCCGGTTCCTGGTCGGCCAGACCGTGATCGTGATCGGCTGGATCGTCCTCAACACCATCGGGCTGGTCAAGCACTGGGACCCGTATCCGTTCATCCTGCTGAATCTGGCCTTCTCCACCCAGGCCGCCTACGCCGCGCCGCTCATCCTGCTGGCGCAGAACCGGCAGGACGACCGGGACCGGGCCAACATCGAGCGTGACCGTGAGGTCGCGGCCCGGACCCAGGCCGACACCGAGTTCCTGGCCAGGGAACTGGCCGCGGTCCGGCTGGCGCTCGCCGACGTCGTGACCCACGAGGACCTCGACGACTCGCTGTCCCGGCTGGAGAAGCTGATCGTCGACGGTGGCCCGCACGGCGGCGACGGGGACGGCCGCGGGAACGGCCGCGTCGTGCCGGGTTCGGGCCGGGCCCGGCCCGAACCCGGCAGCGGGTGACCGCAGGCCCTGGGCTGCCATGCCCCTTTCGGGTGTCATGGCCTGAGCCGTGGGTAGCTGCCCGTCGCGACGGTCAATCCGGCCGGATCCACATGATGCACAGGAGTCCGTTATGGCCAAACATGATGTCGATCCCGTCTTCCGGGCGCTGGTCAGGTCCATCAATGAGTCCGGGCAGGCGGTCGTGCCCGTGACCCTCACCGTGCACGGCACCGTACTGCGGGGCAGCCTGGTCTCCGAGGCCAGGTATTTCACCGATCTGGCCGAGCGGGTGCCGATGATGAGCGCGCTGGAGCCGTCGTCGGGTCTGCTCGGCAAGGACTACGTGAAGGACGTCGAGTCCGAGTCGGGTCACTTCCTGCACCTGCGCGCCGAGGGCATGGACGGCGATGGCGATGGCCTCTGGCGCATCGCCATCGCGGACGTCGACGCCTGGAGCCTGCCCCGGGCCGAGGGCGTCGCCGAGTCCGAGGGCAAGGGCCCGTTCGCCCGCCTGGTCAGCGGCTAACCTCCGGCGGCCGCCGGAGGTTAGCCCGTGGCGCGGCAGGGCAGCCGGCCGTGCCAATGGCTAACCGGTCGCGGCGGCGGCCCGAGAGGCTTCCGGCCCGCTCCGGGCGCCCGTGGCCAGCCGGTCGGCCGCCCGGGCCGTCACCGCCATGATCGTCAGCGCCGGATTGGCGCTCCCCTGAGTGGGCAGGACGCTGCCGTCGGTGATGTACAGGTTGGGCACGGCGAAACTGCGGCAGTTCGCGTCCACCACGCCCTGCCGCTCGCTCCTGGCCATCCGGGCCCCACCCACCAGGTGGGCGTACCGCTCGATGGTGATGACCTCGTCCGCGCCCGCCGCGTGCAGGATGTCCTCCATCACCGACCGGGCCGCCTTGACCAGAGCCCGGTCGTTGTCGCACTGCGAGTAGGAGAACCGCGCTACCGGCAGGCCGTACCGGTCCTTCTCCTCGGCCAGCGTGACCCGGTTCCCGGCCAGCGGCAGGAACTCGCACAGCGCACCCAGGCACGACCAGTGCACGTAGTCGCTCATGTACTCGCGCAGGGCGCGGCCCCAGTGGCCCTGCGCGGCCACGTGCTCGGCCCAGGTGATCGGCAGCGGCGAGACCGTCTGGATCGCGAACCCGCGCCGGTAGTCCTTGGCCGGGTCGGTCTCGTAGAACTGCTCGGTGCTGACCTCCGGCGGCGGCGCCTTGTACATCCGCACCTCGGCGTCGAACCGCCCCGCGGTCTGCGGCGCGCCCTGCACCATGAGGTAGCGCCCGACCTGGTCGAAGTCGTTGCAGAGGCCGTCCGGGAAGCGGCCGGAAGCCGAGTTGAGCAGCAGCCTCGGCGTCTCGATCGAGTAGCCCGCCACCGCCACCATCGCGGCCCGCTGGAACCGCTCACGCCCGCCGGACACGTAGTGCACCCCGGTGGCGCGGCCGGTCCGCTCGTCCACCTCCACCCGGGTCACCATGGCGTTCGCGCGCACCTCGGCACCGTGCGCGAGGGCGTCGGGCACGTGGGTGATCAGCGGCGACGCCTTCGCGTTCACCTTGCAGCCCTGCAGGCAGAACCCCCGGTAGATGCAGTGCGGCCGGTTGCCGAACCGCCCGTTGGTGATGGCCACCGGACCCACCTTCGCGGTGATACCGAGCTTCTCCGCCCCGCGCAGGAAGACCTCGCCGTTCCCGCCCACCGGGTGCGGCCGGTACGGGTAGCCGTGCGGGTCACCCCACGGCCACTTGTCGCCGGCCACCGGCAGTTCCTCCTCGATCTGCTCGTAGTAGGGCCGCAGTTCGGGGTAGGCCAGCGGCCAGTCGGCGCCCACGCCGTCGAGCGTCCGGGTGGCGAAGTCGCTCGGGTGGAAGCGCGGCGTGTAGCCGGCGTAGTGGACCATCGAGCCGCCCACCCCGCGGCCGGAGTTGTTCGACCCCATCGGCACCGGGTCGCTGCCCGTGATCACCCGCGGGTCCGTCCAGTACAGGTGGTGTGAGCCGGCCTCGTCGCTCACCCAGTCGGCGTCCGGGTCCCAGAACGGTCCCGCGTCCAGCGCCGCCACCCGCCAGCCGGCCCGGGCCAGTCGCTGAAGCAGCACCGAGCCGCCCGCCCCGCAGCCCACGATGACCAGGTCGATCTCGTCCTCGTCGGCGAATGTGCGCATGTCCCGCCGGAGGCCGTGGTTGGTCCGGCTGCCGTCGTTCGGTATCAGCCACGCCGACTCGTTCCGCGCGCGAACGCCCCGCATCAGTCTCCCTTCCGCACCGGGTCGATGGATGGCCGCGCGTCGCGGACCTCGTACGGTTCGAGCTTGTCCACGCCGGCGTTCTTGTAGCCCCGCGGGTAGGCCGGACCGGGGAAGCCGATCTCGTTCCAGGCGGCCGGGTGGGCGTAGAACGCCGTGCAGGCGTAGCGCGTCCACAGGCTCCACACGTGCTTGGCGGGCAGCCCGTGCCACTTCCCCCCGGAGCTCTGCTCCTGGATCGCGTTCAGCAGGGCGACCCGGTCGGGCCGCGGTGCCTCCGCGAACGTGCTGCCGCACCTCGCCTTGGCCTCCGCGTCCAGGTACGACAGCGTGTCCCGCCAGGCCTGGCCGTCCTCGGGCATGTCGTCGTACCGCCAGCCGTCGGTCTCGCCCGCCGCCAGCCTTGCGTCGATCATGTTCAGGACCGGCACCTCGGGGCCGCCCGCCTGCTCCGTGAGATCGAGGAGCAGGGTCAGCAGGGCCGCCGCGCAGGCCTCCTCCTCCGGCGTGAAGAACGTGACGGCCGGCGGCGGGCCGGTCCGGGACTCCACCAGGCCGGCGGTCACCGTGTCCCAGTGCGGCGCCTGGCCGAGCACGTCGAGCCCGGGGAACCTGTCGTCCACGCCGGACGGCCGGGCACGCCTTCCCCGGCCGGTCACTGCTCCCGCCGCAGGATGGCCGCGAGCAGGCCCATGCCGCCCACCATGGTCACCAGCAGCGGCGCCAGCAGCGGCGGACCCATCTCCATGTTGTAGCGGGCGTTCGACCAGCCGCCCGGCTTCTGTGCGATGCCGCGTGCATGCAGGTAGGTGCCCTGAAGGCCGTTGGCCACGATCGCCGCCGAGGCGATGGGCAGCGCGGTCTTCGCCATCCGGCGGCTGAAGAATCCGGCCACGCCGGCCGCCGCGCCGATCGGCCCCATGCTGACCGGGATCCACATCATCTTGTTGCCGAAGCTGGCGCTGTCGTGCTCGAAGAAGATCTCCGCCGCCGTCACCAGGGCCCCGGCCGCCGTGAGCGCCGACAGGCTGCGTTCGAAGTGCCCGGTCTGCACGTTGCGTACCAGGCGGTCGATGCCGTGCACCGCCCCGTCGACCGAGCGTGAGCGGTGGCGCCGAACTGCCATGCGGATCTCCTCCGATCATCGGATGCGCCGGTCTCGCGCACCTCGGTGCGCCCTCGCGGACCCCTCCGCGACGTCCGGGCTCCCCGACGGAAGTACCCGTGACGATCACACCAAACCTGGCCGCCCTGTCGCCGCTCCGGCACCGGCCGGTGGCGCAGCGGACGGGCCGGGCCGGGATGGGGTAAAAGGAAGCGTGAGCACTTCGGAACGCCGGCCGTGAGCCGGCCCGGGGACCAGGCCGGAGAACCGCGGGCGACGGCCGGCCCGTCGAGCCCGGCGCCCCGGCCGGGCCGTCCGTTCCCGCTCGGGGCCACTCCCGGCGAGGGCGGCACGAACGTCGCCGTGGCCTCGGACGTGGCCGACGCCGTGACGTTGTGCCTGTTCGACGCGTCCGGCGCGCTCGTCCTCCCGGGGGAGCAGGTCACCGTCGGCCCTCGTTCGATCATTGTCTGCCGCGCCCGGACAACGACGGGG
>Ga0070737_10006743_pt1 | contig 10416 bp, 6 predicted proteins | sample Coa_R1_10_FD_66438 | JGI IMG/M metagenome (GOLD analysis project Ga0070737, IMG submission 66438) | Surface soil microbial communities from Centralia Pennsylvania, which are recovering from an underground coalmine fire - Coalmine... | ecosystem: Environmental > Terrestrial > Soil > Unclassified ...
GAAAAACCGCACAGCAAGACAGAACTTAGGAAAGCACATATTGAATCCTACCAGCCTGCGGCGCTAATAAGGGGGAAGAAGCCCTTGTTAGGGCCGCAGGCTGACACAAAACAAGGGCTTCTCTGCTCGTTTTTACCAATCGCTGGGCAGCGGAATACCATCCTGGGGATGGCTCGCATAGAACCAGGTGGCATTGCTGACGCCCGTGGAGACGTTGCGCACGGAGCCATCGGCCATGCCTACCTGGCACCCAGCAGCAGTAAGCGCGTTGGGCAAGCATGTAGCCGGATTGGTCGTAATGCTCGATGGAGTTGTCCCGGGAGGAGTAAATGGATAGGGGTTGGTCGCTGGCGTCCACGGTTGCTGCATAGCCAAGTAGCCCGCGCCGGCTTGCTCGCAACCCTCGTAGCGGCTGGCCCACAACCATTCCCAGCCTGGCACGCCATATCCTTGTCCTATTCCTTGGTTACCTGATCCGCCTTGCGTGCCCTGCCCCGTAACGGCGTATCCCTCGGCAAAGAAAATCGTGTTCGACGTGCCATCGCTAAGGGTGGCGGGAAACCGATTGTTTTTCCCCCAGCTGCTGGTCGAAATGTTCCCCGGTGGAGCAATGAACACCCATTCGTTATAGCGGTAACTACAATAATCCGTACTAAAGCTACCTGCGGGGAGCGACGCATCCGCAGGAGCCATATAGGTCTTGACCGCCCGAGGAATATTCGCCCACTCTAGCTGCATGGAAAGCCTTCCACCGGAGCTGGTGACACTGGCGTTCCACAAGTTTTGCTGTTCGATGAACGGCAAGATGTATAAGAATAAGGTGCCTTCCGTAGAATTGGGTTGCCCCCAGCCGCCTGTGCCACCGGGTTCGATGCCATAGCCGGTTGGCAAGGCTCCCTGGAAGGTATCGGCATAATTCTGCACAGCCAACCCCATCTGCTTGAGGTTGTTCTGTGACTGCGAGCGTGCCGCAGCCTCGCGCACCTTCTGCACCGCCGGCAAGAGCAAGCCAATGAGGATAGCGATGATGGCAATCACCACCAAGAGTTCGATGAGGGTGAACGCGTGTTTACCCCCTCCCCATCCTATACGTTGGCTCACTGGCCATCGTTTCCAGAAACGTAATCGTGGCATAATTACCTCCCTTGAACAAAGTAGGAAAACAACTCCGCCTCCGACGCTGGGGACGGCTGTAAGTCCGAACCACCTCAAACTGTACCAGGCGACAGATGAAGGACGAATGAGAAAACATGGGAAAAATCATCCTTAAATATCATTCTCGGTCTCCAGGAACGTTCGTCAAGAAGTAAACGAGGAAATGAGGAAAATTTATCGCCTTTCGGGGCGTTAACACAGCCCCGCTCGCCTTTCGGGGCGTTAACACAGCCCCGCTCGCCTTTCGGGGCGTTAACACAGCCCCGCTCGCCTTTCGGGGCGTTAACACAGCCCCGCTCGCCCTTATTTGCATTTTTGCTTAAGCCTTCGGCGCATGCAACTGCGACAGCGGCCCTAGCGCCAGTATTGTCACCTGATCCAACGGATAGCGCTCCAACACTTGCCGGATGTCTGCCAGTGTCACTGCCTCGAAGGCGCGCAAGTCGTCATCCACCGAGCGATAGCCGTGTTGGTAGATCCAGTTCATGCCCAGGGCCATCAAGCGTCCCTTGGGTCGTTCGCTGCCGCGCACCACGCGCGATAGCACCTTGTTCCGCGCCTGGTTCAACTCCTCTTCGCGGATGCCGTTTTTCTGTACGTCGTGCAGCACCTCTCTCACGACGCGAAGATCTTCTTCGGCTTGCTCGGGCTGACAGCTGAATGAAGTGTAGAAAGCGCCCGCGCCTTCGTATTCGTGAAAACTGCAATCAGCAGAGTCGGCCCGGCCTGGATCAATCAGTGCCCAGTACAGCCGGCTGCCGGAATCATCGCCGATGGCCATACCCAAAAGATCGGCAGCATAGCGCAGCGGCGAATCGGCCGACGGGCCGGGTGAAATCAGGAACACGTGTTCCTGGGTTACTTTGTCTTTGGTCATCACCTCAAAGCGTCCGGAGCCGCGTGTCTCGCTCACACCTTCTCGGCCAATCGCTCCCTTTTGCCAATGACCGCAATGCTTCTCGATCAGGTCCACAAAGCACGGCCATTCGAAATGGCCGGCCGCAGCCACCACAATGTTCGGTGCCACGTAGCGGCGCTGGAAATAGGCGTGCATTTGCTGGCGTGTCAGGGCAGTGATGCTCTCCGGCGTGCCCAGGATGCTATTGCCCAGTTTGTGTTCGGCGAAATAGAGACGCTTGGCGTGATCGTAGGCCGACCACATCGGCTGATCCTCGTACATGCCGATCTCCTCGATGATAACTTTCTTCTCCATGTCGAAGTCATCCTCGCGGAGGCTGGGCCGGAGAATGTCGGCGAGAATATCCACGGCCTGGGGCAGATATTCGGGTAAGACGGCGGCGTGGAAGACGGTGTTTTCCTCGCTGGTGAAGGCGTTGTAATCGGCGCCAATGCGATCGAAGTCGCGGTTGACGTCCAGGGCCGAGCGGCGCGGCGTGCCCTTAAAAACCATGTGCTCGAGGAAATGCGTCACGCCGCATTCTTCCGGCGTCTCATCGCGTGCGCCGGTGCGAACAAAAAAGCCCAGGGCCACCGACCGCGCCGACGGACTGGTTTCGCCAATGATTTGCAGACCGTTGGCAAGCAGATGACTGTGAAAAGACATGATTGCTCCTCAATAATTTAAACTGCCAAACCGCCAAGACGTCAAGAAAGCAAGAGACTAAGAGCTAGCGGACCAAACCTCCTCCCCCTCGTGGGGGAGGGCTGGGGTAGGAGGTGTCAAGGCAAGGGAGCCAAGAAGTTGTGTCCCCCACCCCAACCCTCCCCCACAAGGGGGGAGGGAAAAGTCCGCTCGCCCTAATTAAAAGTCACCATCTCTCTTATTCCTTTCTTCCTCTTTTCTCTTTTCTTTTGTGGCGTTTTTGGCATCTTGGCGGTTAGCCTTGGAGAGATTTCGGTCCCAGGGTGACGATGACGAAATCACGTGGTGGATAGCGGCGCAAGTGGTCGAGGATGACAGCGGGCGAGAGTCCGTCGATGGCCGCTTGAATCTCCTGGTAACTGCGCACACGGCCGAGATAGTACCAGTCAGAAGCGAGGAACGAGGCGCGAGCCCGCGTCGATTCTTGTTGCATAATCAATCCCGACTTGATGCCGGCCTGGATGCGCTCGACTTCCTCACCCTCGATGCCATCTTGCAAACGGCGCAGTTCGGCCAAAAGTACGTCGAGCGTCTCTTGGGCGCGGTCGTTGGTGGTTCCGGCATAGGCGACGACGTTGGCCCGGTCCTTGAGCATGTCATGTCCAGCGGAGACGGCGTAGCATAGGCCGCGTTTCTCACGGATTTCCGTGAACAGACGGGAACTCATGCCACCCGGCGACGACAGCACATGCACCGCTCCCAGAGCGGCATAGTAATCTGGATGGCCGATCGGCACACTCGGATAGGCGACGGTGATCTGCGTCTGTTCCAGGTCTTTGGCAACATGCGCTCGCCGCGGCGGCTGCGGTCCGAAGTGGAGAGAACGATCCGTCGATCCCTGCCAATCGCCGAATAAGCGTTCGACTTGATCGCGCAGCGGCTGCCATTCGATGTTGCCGGCCACCGACAGAATGGCGCCATCGGGGCGGAACCATTTTTGGTGATGCAGGCGGACGGCCGCGCTGGTGATGTTGGCGATGCCTTCAACAGTGCCGCGGCGATCGTTGCTCAAAGGCGTCGGATAAAGATGCTTGCGCAGCACCACGTAGACTTTGGCGCGCGGCTCATCTTCCAGGGCGCGCAGATCTTGGTAGGCCAGGGCTTGCACTGCCGGCAGTTCATCGTCAGGCAGATGAGGACGGCGCAGAATATCGGCATAAATGTCCAGGGCGGCCGGCAGGTTGCGGGCCACGGTAGCCCCCCACAGATGCAGATGCATCAGGCCGACGCCTTCGCCGCGGTCGAGGCCGAGATTGTCCAGATCGAAGGTGAGTTGCCGGCTATCGCGCGGGCCAGCGCCGCGGGTAAGCAGGTCCGAAAGTACAGCGCCCATGCCCAGCTGATCGGGCGGATCGAAGGCGCAACCGGCCGGCACCAGAAAGTTGAATGCGGCCGAACGTACATGTTCCATGCGTTCGGCCAGCAGGGTCAGTCCATTGGCGAAAGTATGCTGATAAACGTCGGCCTGCACGGGAACCTCAACTCAACATGGGGAGTTCTGAGCATTAGAGCTACTGGAAAAAACGCAAAACAAGCGGGCAGTTCACCCTGCGATCTTGTCTGCCAGTCCTTACGTTCCATAGTTCTTTATACTCATACAAGCTCCCGATGTTGCTGTCTCTTCCCTTCTCCCCTTGATGAGGAAGGGAAAAGATATCTCCCCACCCCAACCCTTCCTCACAAAGGGGAGAGGGAAGACGGGCAACGATGAGACAGGAGCAGCGAGAACCGGTATCAGAACTCAGGACTCAGAACTTGGTAGGGTACAGCTTTGTAGAGCGTCTTGGAACGGCGAAATCCCAGACGACGATAGAGACGGATGGCCACCTCGTTCTGGGCCGTCACTTCCAACAGGGCGCGGCGAAGTCCGGCCTGGCGAAAGCCATGTAGCGCTTGCAGCAGCAACGCCTCCCCCAGACCGCGGCCACGCCAGCCTGGCAAAATGCCGAGATTTTGAATCGCTCCCACCCCGTCTCGTTCGCACAATCCTTGCACCGTGCCGCACGGCCCCAGTGGCCCCAGTAACAGCCAGGTCGCCTCCGGCAGAAAGCCTCGCTTACGCGTCATCTCGATCATCAGACAAAGCGCTCCCTGGCGGTCGCCGAGACTGGGAAAGACCTGGGCGTCGATTTCCTGGTGGAAACTGCCGAACAACATGTCGGCATGAGCGCCGAGAAGCTCGCAGCTCCAAGCGACAAAGGCGAATTCATCGGGCAGCCGCGGCGACGGCATCGAGTGCAGCTCCATTTCCATTTTGTAGCGCTTGAAGTATGAGACACTCGTCACCGTCGCCATGATGTTCCTCCTCATCGATTGACTTGATTTTAGCAAGCGCCGGAGCGGGGGTCAAAGCGTGCAGCAATTTTCCGTTTTGGGTGTCTGGTGTTCGAATTTTAGTACACTGAACACTGCAAACGGAAAATCAGAAACGAAAAATGGGTGCCGATCATGTCCGCGTCAACGACCGAACACATCACCAGCGTCCTCAAGGAAAAGCGTACTTTTCCCCCCACACCGGAATTCGCCGCCGCCGCGCACATCAAAAGCATGGCCGAATACGAGCGGCTCTGGCAGCGCGGCCAAGACGATCCGCAGGGATTCTGGGCCGAACAGGCCGAGTCGTTGCAATGGATGCGTCGTTGGGACAAAGTGCTGGAGTGGAATGAGCCGCACGCGCAATGGTTCGTCGGCGGCCGGCTCAACGCCAGCGCCAATTGCCTCGATCGCCATCTCGACAGCCCGCGCCGCAACAAGGCCGCCCTCATCTGGGAAGGCGAGCCAGGCGATAGCCGCGTTCTCACCTACCAAATGCTGCACCGCGAAGTCTGCCAATTCGCCAATGTCCTCAAAAAACTCGGCATTCAGCCTGGCGACCGCGTGACGCTGTACATGCCCATGGTACCCGAATTGGCCGTGGCCATGCTGGCCTGCGCCCGCATCGGCGCTGTGCACAGCGTCGTCTTCGGCGGCTTCTCGGCCGACGCCGTCGCCGATCGCAACAACGACGCCAAGGCGAAATTGCTCATTACTGCCGACGGCGGCTGGCGGCGCGGCAAAGTGGTGCCTCTCAAGCACAATGCCGATCAGGCGCTGGCGAAATCGTCAACCGTCGAGAGATGCATCGTCTTCAATCGCTGCAATCAACATGTAGACATGAAAGCAGGCCGTGATCTATGGTGGCACGAGTTGATGGCCGATGCCTCCGCCGATTGTCCGCCTCTGCCGCTGGACAGCGAACATCCGCTTTTCATCCTCTACACCAGCGGCTCGACCGGCAAACCCAAGGGAGTGTTGCACACCACCGCTGGCTACCTTCTCGGCGTTTCCCTCTCTCATAAGTGGGTTTTCGACCTGCGCGAAGAAGATACCTATTGGTGCACCGCCGATATCGGCTGGGTGACGGGGCACAGCTACATCGTCTATGGCCCCCTCTGCAACGGGGCCACGACTGTCATGTATGAAGGGGCACCGAACCATCCGCGCGAGGACCGCTTCTGGTCGATCGTCGAGAAATATCGCGTCAGTCTGTTCTACACAGCACCGACAGCCATCCGTGCTTTCATCAAATGGGGCAACGAGTGGCCGGCCAAACACGATCTATCCAGCCTGCGCCTTTTAGGCAGCGTCGGCGAACCAATCAATCCGGAAGCGTGGATCTGGTACTACGAACAGATCGGCAAGGGCCGCTGTCCCATTGTCGATACCTGGTGGCAAACAGAAACAGGCATGATTATGATCGCGCCCTTGCCGGGAGCAATAGCCGCCAAACCGGGTTCGGCAACGCGGCCGCTGCCCGGCATCATTGCCGACATCGTGGATAAGGACGGTCGATCACTGCCGCCCAATCAGGGCGGCTTGCTGGTCATCCGTCAACCGTGGCCGGCCATGTTGCGCACTCTCTATGGCGACGAGGAACGCTATCGCCAGCAATACTGGAGTCAGATACCGCACTGCTATTTCACTGCCGACGGCGCGCGCCGCGATGAGGACGGCTATTTCTGGATCATGGGCCGTGTCGATGATGTTATCAATGTGGCCGGGCATCGGCTTAGCACCATGGAAATTGAGAGCGCCCTGGTGCATCATGCCAAGGTGGCCGAAGCCGCCGTCGTCGGCAAACCCGATGAGATGAAAGGAGAGGGTATCGCGTGCTTCGTGACGCTCAAGGCTGGCCTGGAACCGTCGGAGGAACTCAAAAAGGAATTGCGCGAACACGTGGTGCATGAAATCGGCGCCCTGGCTCGCCCCGATGTCATCCGTTTCACCAAAGACCTGCCCAAGACGCGCTCAGGCAAGATCATGCGGCGTCTGCTCCGTGACCTCGCCAGCGGCAAAGAGACAACCGGTGATACGACGACACTGGAGGATTATTCCGTACTGGCGAAGCTGCGCGAGAAGGAAGAAGGGTGAGAGGATGTAGGCCGGGACCAGGACGTTCGTGCCTTTGATTGGCTCTTTTTTGATTTTGCGCGATCTCATCATAGCCAAGAAAAAATTGCTCTCCTGTGCAGGAGAAAACTGTGGCAGGATAAGTGCTAGCGGACCCAACTCTCCCACAAAAAGAGAGGGAAATGTCCGCTGCCCTGAGCGCCGAGTAATTTCGCCGCCGTGAGACGTACTCCCTTACCCATTGATCCGGTACTTCCCGAAGTCGTTGCTGCCTTGCGGCGGCAGCCGAATATTGTGCTGCGCGCACCGACGGGAGCGGGCAAGACAACGCGCGTGCCGCCGGCGCTGCTGGATGCAGGAGTGGCGGAGAACGGACGCATTCTCATGCTGGAGCCGCGGCGGCTCGCCGCGCGGGCTGCTGCCCGGCGCATGGCCGACGAACGCGGCGGACGGCTTGGTGATGAAATTGGCTATCATGTGCGTTTCGATCGCCGCTGGGGGCCTCAGACGCGCATCCTCGTTGTTACGCCGGGCATTCTCATTCGTTTACTACATGATGATCCATTTCTCGAGTCGACTCACGTTGTCATCTTCGACGAGTTCCACGAGCGCGGGCTGGAGAGCGATCTGGCCCTGGGCATGGTTCGGCTGGTGCAGCAGACGGTGCGGCCGGAATTGCGCCTCGTCGTTATGTCGGCGACGCTGGCCGTCGAATCGGTAGCGGCGTATCTCGGTGGTTGCCCGATCCTCACCAGTGAGGGGCGTTCGTTCCCCGTTGAGATCGTCTATGAGGCCCGGCCTGAGCATCAGCCGTGGCCGCTGGCCGTGGCGCGGGCCGTGGCACGCACCCTGGAGCGCACATCAGGAGATTTACTCGTTTTCCTACCCGGATTGCAGGAGATTCGACAAACGGCACATCAACTCGAAGCGCTGGCAGCGGAGCACGATTTGATGGTGCTGCCGTTGCATGGCGAATTGCCGGCCGAGCAGCAGGACGCGGCCCTGTTGCCGCAAGCACGGCGCAAGGTCGTGCTGGCAACGAACGTGGCGGAAACCTCGGTCACGGTCGAAGGCGTCACCGGCGTCGTCGATTCCGGATTGGCGCGGCAACTGGTTTTCGATCCGCGTGTTGGCCTGGATCGTTTGCAGTTGGTACCTATTGCGCGTGCCTCCGCCGATCAGCGGGCCGGCCGCGCTGGCCGGACGCAGCCGGGCATCTGTGTCAGGCTTTGGAGCGCCGGCGCTCATCAGGCGCGGCCGGAACAGACCGAACCGGAGATCCACCGTGTCGATCTCGCTGGGGCTGTCTTGCAACTTTTGTATCTGGGTGAGAAAGATGTGCTGCATTTTCCCTGGTTGGAGCCGCCGCCGGAAGCGCCAGTAGCGCAAGCATTGGCGCTGCTGAGCCGTCTAGGCGCGGTCGCTGAGGGCGGCATAACAGACTTGGGCCGCGCCATGGCGCGCTTGCCGGTGCATCCGCGGTTGGCGCGTCTGCTTATCGAGGGCCAGCATTTTGGTGAAGCAAAGCGTGTTGCTCTGGCCGCAGCCATTTTGTCTGAACGCGATCCGTTTAATCGCTCACTTGATAAGTCGGCTGCCGCTCCCTGCCATGCTACGCCTTCGGACGTGCTCGATCGCATCGAGGTCTTGGAAGAATTCGAGCGCAGCGGCCGCGCGGCCACACCGCATGGAGCACTGCATCGCGCCACGGCTCATTTCATTTTGCGCGCCCGCGATCAATTGCTGCGTTCGTTGCGCTTCCAGGAAAAATCTGGCGCGTCTGAAGCATTAGCGCCAGCTGCAAATCCGTCACTGGCACTTCCGGATCGTAGAGCATCGGATGAAGTTGTATTGCGATCTCTTTTGGCGGCTTTTCCTGACCGCGTAGCCCGACGGCGCGAAGCGGGCAGTCGGCGCGGCGTTATGGTCGGCGGCCGCGGCGTGTGCTTGGCACCATCGAGCGGCGTTCTCGAGGCCGAGTTTTTCTTGTGTATCGACGCGGATGCGGGCCAAAAAGAAACGCTGGTGCGGCAAGCGTCCGCCCTTGAACGCAATTGGCTCCCGGCCGAACATGTGACGACTTCGATAGAGATTGCTTTTGATGCCGAAACCGAGCGTGTGTCGGCCAAACGGCGCGTGCGCTTCGCTGATCTGTTGATCGAGGAGGGGGACGCTCCTCTGCCCGATGGCGAAGAAATTTCCCGTGTCCTCGCCGCTGCCGCCTCGGAACACCTGGAGCGTGTCCTTCCGCCAGAGGACTCGCCTGCCGGACTGTATCGCACGCGTGTTCGCTGTCTGGGCCAATGGATGCCAGAACTGCAATTGCCAAAGCTTGATGATGCCGAGATGCGTGAATTGCTGACATGGCTATGCCACGACTGTCGTTCGTTCGCCGAGCTGCGCAAAGCCGACTGGCTGCAAGCTTTCCAGGGCCGCCTCAGCCACACACAACGACAAACGGTGGAGCGTGAAGCGCCTGAACGTCTTCAAGTACCTTCGGGCAGCCGTATCGCTCTTCGCTATGAACTGGGCCGGCCGCCCATCTTGGCCGTGCGCATTCAGGAACTGTTCGGTTGGACCCAGACGCCGCGACTTGCTGGCGGCCGCGTGCCGGTCTTGTTGCACCTGCTCGCCCCCAATTATCGACCACAGCAAGTCACCGACGATCTGGCCAGCTTTTGGACCAACACATATCCGCAAGTGCGCAAAGAGCTGCGGGCGCGCTATCCCAAACACGCCTGGCCAGAAGATCCGTGGACCGCAACTCCCGAGAACCGCCCGCAACGACGGTCGTAAGGGCCAACAGGAGCAAGCACCATGTCACGCAAGCGCAAAGAGACGCCTCTAAGTCAACGAGCTGTGCCCGACGTGGTGCGCGACAAAGCGCGTCCGCCATTAGCGATCGTCCTCGGCTCCCCGGCTGAAGTGGTCCACTGCTTACGTTTTCTTGGCGGTATGGAGGCTATTTGCTACCAAATGGATCTGTATCAGGCGGAACGCTTACAAGCGGAGTTGGCCGAACAGCAAACGACGGCAACCGTAATAACAGCGGCGGACTTGTGGGACTTGCCGACTGTTTTTCAGACTGTGCTGTACTTGCCGGCGCGCGCCGGCGAACGTGAGCTAAAAATCGACATGGTCGAGCAGGCGTTTCACATCTTGCGGCCATATGGCACGCTTATGGTCTGGTCGCCCTATGAGGCAGATCCCTTCTTTGCCAATCTGCTCAAAAAAATCTTTGGCCGTGTCCATACTCCCCATCTCGGCAG